>Ga0307515_10010073_pt1 | contig 18178 bp, 6 predicted proteins | sample 17_EM_MG_FD_194513 | JGI IMG/M metagenome (GOLD analysis project Ga0307515, IMG submission 194513) | Populus trichocarpa ectomycorrhiza microbial communities from riparian zone in the Pacific Northwest, United States - 17_EM | ecosystem: Host-associated > Plants > Roots > Unclassified | place... | reverse complement strand
GGCTCCCTTTGGTCCCGTAGGCCTCTACTTTTCTTAACTATTAGCTGCTTAATCCTTGTGTACTTGGCTCGCTCTTTAGCCAATACCTAGTTTACTTTTTATCTTTAATATGCCATAGATATATATTCTCTGGGTATTCCCACCACTATCATCTATCTAAGTATTCTTCCGTAAGGAATCTTTTTGGTTAAAGTACTAAGCTTCCTTCCTCTTGGACCTCTGCTGGATGCCATCTATATATATATTTGGCATTCCTATATTATTGCTTATCTATTATCTAATATATCCTTATAGGGTATTTCCGATTCTTTTCCTTTGGATTCTTATATATCTCGTATATATCGTCTACGCACGCAATCCATAATAACGTGTAGTATGCTAGGTGCTTTGGGTTAACTCTTAGCTTATCTTCGTCCTTAAGTTTAAACCTCTGTCGTACTAATCTAAACGTTGCGACTTTATTCGCAGGTACTAAGATACACTTTTTATTTCTCCAGTCCTCTAAACGCTCCTCTAGATCCTTTAATATTATAATTAAGGCTCCTTTAATGTAAGTTATAGCCTTCTTTGTAATTAGGTAGTCCTAAATAACTTTTTCATCTAACTATATATAGAAATCTTCCCACTTATTATTATGCCTTTGCTTATACCACTTTTGGTATAGCTACTAGAGTGTATAGAGTTTATCCGTAAGGAAGTATCTTCTTATTACTACGTTGTGATAGCCCTTTATATGTCGTTCTTTAAACCTAGTTAGGATTCCTAAATCCTCTTTATCTTCTAGTTTAGTAAGCCACTTAGCTCTCAATGTGCCTACCCTAGGCCTATTAGTAATTCTTTATACTAGCGCTCTATCCTTTGTACGTCCTAATATGCTAAATCTCTTATCTAGTTTCTATTCTTGCTATGCGATGATTCTTTACCTAAACTCTTCTATAGTTTCTTTTAGTTTACGCCTTACGCTTAGATCCTTAAAGTCTTCGTACTTCTTAATCTTAGTATTAACTTTTCGATCTTTAGTCCAAATAATGTGTTCTACTAGTAAGTTCTCTAAGTCTATATATTTGTCTCCTAGTTTAATTACTATTTACGCTATAGATTCTCTAATCTATAAAGAAGCTTCTTACCTCTTACCTATAGGTGTCCTAATTCGTACTCTAAATTCTTAGTCCCTTAGATTCTTTAATCCTAAGCTTACTTCTAACTTAAGCTTAGCTCTAGCCTTAGTCTAATTAGGCTTACTTAGTATTCTTATCTTATCTTAAAAGTCTTAAATCTTACTTATCTCGTCTTAAGAATCTTATGCCTATAGGAAACTTCGTCCCGAGCTTATTTGTATCTTACTAAACTAAACTACTGCTCTACTCTATTAGTTATCGTCCGTTATAGGTCCTTAAGCTTGCCTTATCTTGTCTTAAGAATCTTAGTTGTCTCTTATCTCGCTATAAGAATCTTAAGCCTTTAGCCTTTTGCCTTTATTAAGTGCCGAAGTGGTTTGCTGTCCTACTTCTCTTACGTCTTATAAAGCGATAAACATTATATCTAGTAGGGTCTTAATCCTAACTAATGTTCCCTATTCTATAGTAGAATTATCCTCTACCTCTAGTATAATATCTCTAATGGCCGCGTGTTCCTAGTAAACCGCTCTTATTACCTTATTGTCACAAAATGTTTCGCCTACGTTAAATTCATCGTCCTTAATATCCGATCTGCGAACTAGTTCGTTAGTTCCTTTATATCCTATAAGTGCTAGCTCCTATAGCCAGTAGCTTACGCCATACTTAGCGTCTTTATAAATTTGGCATGCGTTATTATAACAAAACGCAAAACTTTTAATTAAACATTCTTTTATTCCTTATAGCACATTATTATCCCTCTATACGTATATATTATCTACTAGTCTCGTACCTTTTACTACGTAATAACTCTACCCATTTCTATAGTCTCTAATATAATAACCCTATCTTCCGCAATTTATGCAAGCTCCCTTTTTAAACTATTACTCTTGCTATAGAGTCCGCCTAAATATCTTCTGCTGCTAAGATCCCTAATTTAGCCTCTACTCCTTAAACCTTTAATCACCTAATCCTTATCCTCTAGTTTTCCACGGTTTTTTACTCCATCTCTTATAGGCTTCTTTAGTACCACTTAGGTTTATTAGCTCTGCGCCATACCATAGTTTTTAACTTAGCTTCTATTATTATATACTCTACGCCTTATATAACTGTAAAACTCTATCCTAGCCTCTCTTAGCCTGCTCCCTTTAGTAGATCCAATTATTAATCTTAATTGCTTAATCTATTAGTTCCCTTAGGGTATCCATATCTTCTATTAGGATAATCGCGTCCTAGACTTTAGCCTTAAGTCCCTATTTATACTATGCCATAAGCGCCCTATTATTCTACTTAACTTATATTACTAACGTCTGGAACTGCGTTATATACTTAATTGCTAAGGTTCGTTGCGTAATATCTTAGAGTTTTCTTTCCGCCGTAGTTACTGCCTTTAGGTCTCTGAACATTTATATAAGTCGCTTGACAAATCTATTCCAGCTTAAGAATATAAACCGTACCTCTTAGTTCGTAGTTATTATTCCATTTACCTAGATTTCTGTTAGGTAAGGCTTAAACTATTTAAGTGCTCTTCCTGTTAAGAACAATCCTACGTATACTATTTAATCCATGGGTATTACCAGCTTAGCTCCCTCTTACGCGACCTTAAAGTGCATTTATATAAGGAATCCTTTAAGCTTTAATCTCTCTCCTAAGTATCTTTTAATCGATAGTAACTTAACCTTTACTGCGCCTATCCCGTTAATCCTATTTTCCAATATTACATTATTTTCTGTTAACTGGTCAACTATCTCTTATAGTTGTCCGACCGTTATAGGTTGCTATAAGTTAGTATCTGCTATACTGGTGTCGTTACCTGACCTTAATATAGTTACTGCCGTCGATAGTATTGTAGTGGCTGCTTTTGGTAGCATGTTATCCAACTTACTATATTAATACTGTAACTAGGTAGTGATTGTGTAACGGAACCTTGTAGCAAAAACTACGGTGGGCTCGTTATTAGGCTAGGTGTGTAGAAAATATAAGTATAATAGTTGACAACGTAATAATAACTAGTGGAGTGGTTGCCTAACAGATTAACTCCAATTGTATTCTAAGAATCACTACAAGGAAGGAACTATCTAGGTAGGGATTAAGGGTCCTTAAATACACAACCGTACTCCTATAAAATCCTTCTTATACGTAATATACGTGTACTCTATCTACTCTATTATAGATCACGTAGATTATACAGATTATACAGATTACATTATGTGATCTCGGTTACTATTCCTCGTCATATGGTTCTATCGGCTCTATTCTGGACCGTGCCTGAATTAACCAACTAGCTTCTTCCGTCTCTTCTCCAAGTAGTCGTAACATCGTACTTAAAGCGTCCGTAACATTATCGGCGAGCGCCTTACGAGCTTATAGGTCTTAGATAATATCGCAATCTTAGGCAGTACGCATCTTAGCTTATATAAGCTTTAGGTAATAGTTCTATAGAAGGCGGTAGTATTTATTAGGGTTTTATGCTACTATTTTTATAAACGTCTTAGCGTCTTATATTTTAATTTTAATAGGTAATAGCCCTTTTATTTGCTTATCCGTAGTTATATAGTTAATAAAAGATAAGATATTATTAGTGTCTATCTCTTTAGGGGTTAAGGCTAGGGCTAATAAATCGAATTCTCCTGGGATTAATTGGCGTTGTAGGTTAGGTATAGGTATTAGATTATTCTTTAGGTTTAATATAGTAGCTAGTAAGGGATATTGTCTTACTATTATGGGTTCCTTAGAAGTATAAAGTGAGGTAATTCGTAGATATGCTGCTTTTAGCAGCGCCTACAGTATTACAGAGATGTAGAATTGGTCGTAGGCTAAGCGTTAGTGGTAAAAAAGGCGCAATGTAATGTCATGGGATGGGGGCAGTGGCTACAAAGTGTATGTATTCAAGGAGTCTACAAGACGTTACGTGATCAATCGTAAAGGTCGAGGGCGTAAGGAGGCGATATACCTACGCGTAGCTGATATAAGCTGTATATAAGGTGTATGTAAGAGCACGGGGCTCTCCTATAGAGGCCCCTGCGGTAGGGTTCCGTGACGGAAACCTACCTCTATTTTAAATATATATTATATTCTTTAATTAATATCTAATATAGATCCTATATAGGCTTATATAGACTACTCCGTATATAAAGAAATTTATATATTTATAAGAAAAAGCCCCTAGTATTCTATTTTAAATACTTATACTATAATACCTTACTAGCCTTTATAATCTAATTATAATAAAACTATATAAATCGCTACTAATACTTAGCGTTTTAGCTATTATAATAATTAGAGAGCCTATATAAAAGCCTATAAATTAAATCTTATAAGATATAAGCTCTATACTTTTTAAGTAATCTAATATATTAAAATAATATTAAATTTCTAGATAAGGCTTATATTATTAATTTATCTAGATACTTTTAATGAGATTTTGGAGCTCTTGCTGCACCCGGCCTAAAAAGACCAAAAACAACCAAAAAGAACCCTAAAAAACACCTAGAGAATCCCCCTGAGATGCATACATCGCAGGGGACGCACACGTCGACCGACGGTGGCTCGCACTCACGCGCAACCGCCAGATCTACGCCTAATAACGGCCCTCTATAACAAAGACGGGCGAATACCACACTATAAAGCGGAAATACCTCTATTAAGAAGGCATCTAATAAAATATAAAGCCTACTAAACGCGTCTAGTATCTAAAATTGTAGGGGAGTAACTATTAGCTATAACAAACTAATATAGCTAGTAGAATGGCTCTACTAGTCTAGTAAATCTTAGGCGCCCCTTTAGCAAACCCTTAATTAAATCCTCTAACGGCTAAGCAAAATTAAAAATAAATAAAATTCCCCCTTACCGGCGAACCGCACCTAGGCCACTATAGCCGCGCTTTTATACTATAGGGAACCTACCCCCCTTAAGATAATAACCGGGTATATAATTACAATATAACCAAATATAGAAAAAGTAGAGGGGCTTAGGGGATAATTAGAAACAGAAGTCCTTATAGAGATTTATAAAGAGGTTTACGACGCAGTTATAGTCCAATACCTTAGAAGCGGAGATATTAGAGTCACCCTAAAGGACTAATAGGTAAAGGAACAAGCTATAAGGGTAGAGGATAGGCTAGGAGAATATATAAAAGTGCTCCGCGAAGACTACCTAGTTAAAGTCCTAGCGGTTCCTATAAGCCTTAGGGTAGAAAAGGGACGCTAGGTAGACAACACAGTAACTATATAGAAGATAGTAAAACATACAGAACGCCTTATACTAGGCCTTAAGATTACCTAAATCTAATGGCTTTAATAGGAAAATGCAAACTAAGTAAATAATAAGAATAATAAGAGAATATAAGGGTCGCCAGAGACTCACCAGGGAGACGCCGGTCGAACGCATAGCTCCCTTATTATTAGCATATATATACTAGGAATGCAAAAACTCCTTATCTAAAAAGGAATAATTATAAATGGCCTTATATATAACGTAAGGCTCTATAACCACAGACTACGCCTAAAATAATGCTATCGCTATATATAATAGGGACACACCTAATCCATATACGCAGTATAGGTATACTGCGGCCACTATATAGGCCCCCACGATATAAGATACTGCTTAAATTAAGACCAAATAAAATGCGTAAACTGCTACTAAAGCATATATAAGGCGTAGGAGAGAGAAGACTACATTAAATACAGGAGGCGGAAGGCAAGGGCTTAACAGCTATAGGAATAACTACACGCTAGGTTATATAAATGGAAATAATAGGCGATAAGCTAGGGGGACGCAGGTGCCTTCCTAGCGTTTTCTACCTTTAGTACTAGGGGGCTAGGCTAGCTATCCCAAGCCTTAATAGGCTAGAAGCGGCGCTGCGTAACATTACTAGACTATATAGGGATATAAGGGTCACAGGGGACATAAGGGAGAGGACGCCCTATAAGAAGACCCCTATAGACAGCTATAGCAAGCTTAAAACTAGGATAATTAAGAATTAGATTTAACGCGGTAAATATAACATTTATAGCCGACCTATAAAGGGTATATAGCCAGCCAGTAAAAACAGGGGAGGAACTGGAGATAATAACAGATTTAAATATAAAAGCGCTAGTAGGAACATAAGATACGGGAATGGAAAGCTCTATATAAAATAAGTAGTAACTAGGGTATAGATATAAGAGATAGAAGTTCTAAATATCCTAAAAAAAGTAGAAACAGAAGAAGCGAGGAACGAAGGAGAGGCGAAGGACCCTCACTAGGGGTCCGCCACCTATCCATTATACAGTATAACTGCGGCAACACAAACCACTGTCTCACAAGGCCTTTACTAGACGGTCTAAACCCAGAGAAACACTATATCCTTACCATATAAGAGCCGTACTACAATACCTATATATAATCGACATACTGCCCCCGAGGATTCTAGCTCCTATATAAACTAAAAGCAGCTACACGCGTATGCTTTATAATTAGCAAGGCTATTAGCCTATCCTTATAGTTATAGCAGGTAGTTAACCTAGATATTGCAGTTATAATAATCTAGACATATAGGGGACCGGTATAAATTATTAATATATATAACCCTAGGGTTAAAGGGGTCCTATAAACAGAGAACATTATATTAATAATAAGCTTACTAGAAACTAAAGGTATAGAGTTTATCCTACTAGAAGACATAAACCTCTACCACCCGCGGTAGAGGGGTATCTATATTACTGCTAATTAATAGGTAGAGTACCTACTAAGAGCTATAGACACCTAGGGCCTTAAGTTGGCCACCCCCCTAGGAGCAACTATATAGCAATAAGGAACCTCTAGAAGTATAATTGACCTTACATTTATAGACGAAGGCCTATACTAGAGACTTAAAAGGTATAACCCCAAAGAAGAATAGGCACTCGCCTTAGACTATATCCCTATCCAAATACAGCTAGATTTGGATATTAAGGCGTAACTAAGTAGTAAAAGATACGCAATAAGGAAGCTTAAGACAGACAGTTTCCTTAATATAGTTAAACAACAACTTTAAGACCTAGAAGAAATCCACCTAATTCCAAACAAGTAAGGCTTATTAGCTACCCCTAAGGAAATCGACTAAAGACTAAAAAGGATTTAGGCAGCGATTAAAAATAGGCTAGAAGAGTACTGCCCGGTCTTAAAACTGGGCCCCTATACGCGACACGCATGGTCCGCATAATATGCGGTTCTTATTACTAGCCAATAATAAGTAAGAAGGAAATATATAAGCAGCTACAACCCTAAAGACGAGAGACGATATAAAGACACGAGAAACCAGTTAAAGAATACCCTAAAGAAAGAAGTAAGGAATAACTGGAGACGGTTTATAAACGAGCACACTTTTAACCTAAGCCTCCCCTATAATAAGGGCCTTTGGGCTATAGCAAAATAGGTAAAGAAAAAGGTAGAGCGCCTAGTAGAAGACTTATACCTACTACCCCTATAAAGAGCAGGGGAATTACAGGCCACTAACAACAATAATAAGAAGGCAAAGATCCTTATAAAAAGGTTCTTCCCCTAACCAGCTCTAGTAGACCTTAGTAATATCACGGGTAAAACACCGGTGACTTACCTAAGGGTTAACAGCGACATAACAATAGAGGAAATAGCTAGAACTATTAGCCGCCTTTTAAATAATACAGCACTAGGACTAGATAGGATTCTAAATAAGGCCTTAAAAATATATGGACCACTTATAGCACCCTAGCTTATAGATATAGCTAGGGTATACTTTACTATAGGCTACTACCCGTAACTCAAAAGAGCTATAATAACGGTTATTCTACGGAAAGAAGGTAAAGCAGATTACTTAATCCTAGGAAGCTACTGCCCTATTACCTTAGAAAACACCCTTAGCAAGATTTTAAAAAAGGTAATAGCGGACCGCATAGCAGACACGGCTAAGGAATACAACCTACTACCATAAAGCTAAATAGGGGCAAGAAAGAACCGCTTAACACTATCAGTACTTACGCTACTCGCTGCCACCATTAAATCCGCATGGGCGATATAAAGGGACTTTGTAGTATTAATGCTCAGCCTAGATATTAGCGGCGCCTATAATAACGTACCCTATAAGCGTCTCCTATACATCCTTAGGGCAAAAGGCTTCCTAAAATAGATTATATAATTTATTTAAGGGTTTATAGGTTAGAAAGAAACATTACTAGTCTTTAGCGGATACTAGAGCCCCCCTATTACAGTTATAACAGGAATACCATAAGGATTACCCCTCTCGCCTATACTCTTCCTTTTCTTTATAAGCAACCTACTTAACTCCTTTAAAAAAAGGGCGACCTAGGGAATAGGCTTCGTCGATAATATAAACCTAATTATATATAGGCCAATAGCCGTAGAAAATTATAGAACACTAGAGAAAGCTTATAACACCTATATAGAATAGGCAAGACGATATAGAGTTTAATTCTCACCAGAGAAATACTAGCTAATTCACTTTATAAGAAAACGCAACTAATCTGCAGATCTCTAGCATATAATCCACATCTAAGGCTTTAGGGGTTAACCAGTTTAGGGTCTAAGGGTATTAGGAGTATAGGTAGACAGCAAGCTCCGGTAAAGCGTATATGCGGTATAAGCGGCCTATAAGGGCTAAGTATAGTACATTATATTATCTAGGATCGTTAATTCCACATAGGGTCCATACTTCTAGAGGTCACGCCTACTATATATAGCAGTTGTCCGGCCAACCATAATATATAGGTCCAGTATTTAGGCCATTGGAGAATCTAAGAAAGGCCCCCCCAAATCACTCCTTAAACCACTTTAAAAGGTCCAAATAGCCTACCTTTAAAGTATAATAGGCGGATATAAGCGAACGGCTATAGCACTACTTAAAAAGGAAGCCAATATTCCCCCCCTATAACTATATATTGAAGCCGCTATAATATAAAGGGCGCAAAACAAACGTAACTCTAATGTTATAAAGTATATTAAGACACGCCTAAATAAACTATGGAGGGACCCTAGAGCGCCCTATAGGAGAACAAACCAATAACCCTAAAGTAGGGAAGATATATTAGAGAAATAGGTAAAGAAAGCAGAAGAAGAATGGTGCTATTTTAGGGCCCAGGCCTATATAAAGGAGGAAGGGAAACGCGTAAGAGGCTAGCAAAGACAATAGCAAGAGAGAGAAAGGAGCAAAAGTAGAGCATAAAAGAATGCTAGGAAACTATTTACCGCAATACAATACTGGCTAGACTAACGCTAAAGAGGTATATAGGAGTTAAAGGTACAGAGGCTAACTAAGGTAGGAGGAACCTAAGCTATAGTATAGTTAACGCTATAGGGAGTAAACACTCTAGGGCTCCGAAAAGGCCTAACGAAGGTAAAAAATATAATAGCAACACTTTTAAGAATAGGAATAATAGGACTAAAAGACTGGCTCTACTAGGTAGGTGTCCTAGTAGGTAGCCTAAGATATAAATATGGCTAGCCAAAACAGACACCAAAACACGTAATACTATTATGCCCCTTACGCACTAACTAAGAAGTAATGCTCTTAGTAGCTAGCACAGAGAACTATAATACACTACTCTCGACATAAAAAGGCCTTAAGGCGGTTACCTAGTAGCTTATTAGCCAAAATGTACTAAACCAGTTCTGGGTTACAAAGGAAATAGTAATAAAGGGCGGGGGGGGCGAGCAATAGGCGCCCCCTAATAACTCTACAGTAGTAGAGTAAAGTTTACAATACTAGCGCGTCTATAGGCTTATTACGGCAGCAGTGGTTCCTAAAAAGGTCAAAAAGTAAGGTAGTAGAGCACTATAGGTAACTCGTAGGCGCCTTATAGGCGCCTTATAGGCGAGTCCTAAAAGGCGGAGAGATAGATTACGGGGTTTTCTTAAATAGAGTTTTCTCCCTATATGTATATAAGGAGTAGTCCGTATAGGCCTAATAGGGATCCGAATTGGACGTTAAGCAATAAATAATAATCATTATTAATTTATCTATCTATAGAGTTAGTATTTATATATATAATATAATAATAAAAAGTTAAGTTACTAGCCTTTTATACTATTTAAAGATTAACTTTTAATACTCCTACTTAAATTAATAATATAGGTTAATAACTTTTACTTAAATTAACTATATAGGAAAGAGAGCTTCTATTTAATCCTTATATATATTATATAAATAGATAAACTAAGTAAACTATAGGCTTATTAAACCTTAAAATAAACTCTTATAAAAAAAGTAAAAAAAGAGTATTTAAGTAGATTTCTTTTAAATAAATAAAATCTAAATATTATTGTTTGTATTAATTTAATGATACAGTTAAGTTATATCCCGGGGCACGAAATACGTATAGTATCGTATGCTTTTTAGGATAGTGGTAACTATCTCTTGTATTAAAGTAGACTACGTAGTCTATATACTAATGCGACCTCCCCCTAATTAGTTAGTGCTTTAGGAGTGCACCAAACGCGTAAGCGAGTGGTTGGTGCACTGAACGCGTAAACGTGTACCTGGCGTACCGAACGCGTAGGCACGCGGTTAGTACGACAGGTGCTATAATTATATACTAGCGGTACTTAAAAAATAAAACCACCTATATATAGCCTCCGTAATTACTCTAGTAGAACTATAAAACATAAAAGAAATATATAAGAAATCCATAGGGGATCCCTCCCAAGGTGTCTTCTGGGCTACCTTCCAAATGGTACTTTAAGCGGGCCGTAAGTCCTACTTACGGTCCGTAAAGTAAACCGTACAACCTTCCGACGGGCCGTAAATAAACCGTACGGCCTTCCGACGGGCCGTAAATGAACCGTAGTACTCCGTTAGTTTTATTCCACCCATTTTATAACCTTTATATTAAGCTTATTTGTGTTAATTAGGGTTTTAAGGGCTTAATACGGCTTTGCCTTAGTTATGGCGTCCGCTGGGTTATCTCTGCTGGTGATCTATTTAACCTCCGCAATCTCACGTCGTTTGTAGGCCTAACGTAAGCATATTAGGTCGACTATAAGCCTCTTCTTCTATATTATACCTAGTTTAACTAGGCAGTTATAAAGGGACTTTAAATTAGTGCATAAAACTAGGGGTAACTGCTCTAGTTATAGAATCTTCTAGACCGTTAATTTAATTGCGGCTGCTATATTAAATCTATAAGCTAGTATATATAGTTTAGAAGCTAGTACACTATAGGTTACTCGTTTACACTTAATTGAAGACTAGTATAGTATATTTGCGTCCTAATTATGGTCCGTAAGTACAATTACAAAGCCGATTTGTGATAATAGGTCTTTATTATTAGTAAAGGAGGCGTCCGTAAATGCTAGTAAGCTGAGGGAACTTAGGTCTAGTAGTACAAAAGTAAGTCCCCTTACTGCATTATTAATTTGCCACTGAATGCGCTTATTAAGCTGCTTAATATTTTCTTCTTACGGATCTACTGCCTGGGCCGTAAAGGATAAGTTATAGGCAGATTTGGGTTAGCAGACTGTAACAATATAGGCGCCTCTTGCACGCTGTGTAGCGTATTAGTCCTTTATATTTATGGTCTTATAGGTCTCTCCGCGGGAACTAGTGAGGTCCGTAGGCTTTACTATAACAGGCTTTAGGTTTTAAGCTTGGCGTTCCTAGGTTAGCTAAATTAAGTTACCCCTTTATGTAATTAAGCCTCCGTTAAACTTAATTAGAGTTTACTTAGTTAACTACTCTTATAACTTTACTAGGAACTTAGCTTCTTACAGTTTAGTCTCTTTAGCGTCCGCAAATGTCCGGTCCGCTAAGAAGAGGGTATTATCTATTTGGAGTCCAATAATACCGAGGCCGTTTAATAGGGTATATAGGAGGTAGGGGTTATAGGTCGACTGCTCTATCTTAAGTTTATAGACGTGGTGCTGGTAATATATCTTAAACCAGTGGTTTCTAGCTTCTGGCACTCCGTAAAGTAGTTTTACAACTTATAAAATTATTCCTAGTTGTAAATTAAGCTCTAGTAGTAGTTATATAAAGATATCCCTACTTAAGTAGGTATTAGATTATACATAGGCTTATAAGATATTCCGTAGGTAAAGAGCTACGGGTTTACTTTGCTATAGGCCAGGTATAAGTGCAAGTATAATCCGTTGGCTGACTCGTTGGATTATAAGTAATTATATAAGAACTAAGTTCTTTCCCTAGTCGTTATAAGCTTATATAATAAGCCTTAACTTTTTAAAGGCTTTATTAGTATTAGGGTGCTTAATTTTGTTAATAAAGCGCGAGTTAAATATACGGACGCCTTGCGGAATGTCTCTCTCCGTTATAACTATAAAGACGCCCTTTTTAAGTAGTCTGTTAATTTTTTTGCGTTATAAGTCCGTAAAAGGGGTTTCCTGTACTAGAACTAATATATCTGCAGGCGGAGATTGCCTTGCGGATATACCTGTAAAGGTTAAATAATTCTCCGTTACGGGGTTCTTATAGGGGCGTCCTCGGCCACGCTTTACGGCAGGTTTAGTAGGTTTAGTAGGTTTTTGGGGGACCTCTAGGGTAGGCAAAGGTGCTTTTAGTTTATTTAATTTGGCGGGTATTTCTAGTTTATTTGGCTTAGTAGGTACTTCTAGTTCGTCTAGCTTAACGTTATAGGTGTTTTTAAACCAAAAATAGGGTTTTACGGATATGCTTCTAAAGCTTATTAGTCCGCTAGGGAGCTGTATATAGCAGGTCTTGTCTTCTACGGCCAGTAGACAGTAAGGTCTAGTCTAATTACCGCTTTTACGCCATATAAGGACTTCAGAATTAAGCGGGAGGTTGTGTACTAGGGTTATATTAGGTCCGTTGCGGTAATATAGGGCGTTATTAACAGTTTATTTGGCCCATAATTTAACTATTTCGGCCATTGCCTTCTATATTATAGCTGCTTAATCCATAACGGACGGGGCAGGGGGGTCCAGTTTGCTTATCCTTAGGTAGGCTCCGTAGACTAAGAGGGTAGGTACCAGTCCGTTAGGGCTAGCGGTATTATTAACGGCTTTTACAGCTATCTATAAAGCTAGTTCCTTTTAGATATTCTTACACTCGTCCGTAATAATCTGGTAAGCTCTCCGTAAAGCTAAATAAGCTCGCTTAATAAGCCTAACGGACTAATGCGCCTTAACTGGAACAGCTTTTGTTAATATAGCTATGGCCGTAGTATACTGCTAAAATTTCTTACTAATAAAGTTTTTACTAGCGTCGTGGGTAATATACTTAGGAGGTCCGAGGTATATATTAATCTAGTAGGTCCGTAAAATGTCCTAAGTATATTTTATAGATATATTTTGCAACCAACGGGCGGCTTAATAGTGGGTTGCCTCGTTAATTATATATAATACTAGACTGCCGTTAATGTATATAATGTCCACGTATACTAAGTGGTTAAAGTTAAGGTCCTTACAAAGGGTAAACTTAAATCTACCTAGGGAACGTCCGTGTTTTTGGCAAAAAGAGCAGTATTTAGTTAGGTGGTTGATTGCCTTTCTATTAACGTCGTTATATCCAAAGCGTTTAAGGACTCTATGCAGCTTTTCGGCTAACAGGTAGCCGAAACGGCGGTATAGGCAGTGGATTTCCGTACTGGTGAGGTAGCACGGGTTATAGTTAAAAGATTTTTAAATATAGGTCTGTAAAGTCTCTCCCTATATAAGGAACGGGTATCTAAATCGTTGTGTAATTGGTAGGGTAATATTCTTACTTCTTAGGGCAGTTGCGGGGCCGATTAGGGTATCTGTAACATTGTTGTAGTAAACCTATAGTCTGTCTATATCCGTAAGGTAAAGTAGAAAAGGGGTGTCCGCTTTTACTATATAGAAGTTAACTAGGCTAATTAGAGTCTTAACTTTAACTAATCTAATTAATGCGGTTAAACTAATACCGAATTAGACGTTTACGGCCCCAGTTTGCATAGTATTAATATCCGTATTATTATTTACGGTAGTCTTATATATAAGGTATTGTCCGTAACCTACAGTAGACTTCTTAGAGGTACCTATATCGATTATAACGCTATAGAATTCTTTAGGGGTGTAGCGTTCTATAGTAATATATGTAAATAGGTCCTGTTTAGGGTCTATAACGTCCATAATAGGTCTAACGGGTGTGCTTACGGGCCAGTTTTTAGGTGTAATTAAGTGTGTAAAGGAGCGGTCGGCTAATACGGTTGTAATATTAAAGGCTTAGCTATCCATAAAAGGTCCGAAAGTAGTTAAGAACGTCTCTAAGGTCTCCTGTTCCTAAGTATCTAAGTTAAAATTAATTATAAGGGCTTCCATTAACTTATTAAGAGACTCTTCTACTTTCTCTTCTTCGTAGTCTAAGATAAACTGGTTAATCCGTCTATTAAATCTCTTCTTAGACTTATCGCGTTCTTCTTAGGTATGCCTTATAAACTAATATCCTTCCTTACTACATACAAAGCACTTCTAGCTAGTTCGTCTATGGGGGTATACTTTTATATAGGAGTTACTGTGGGGGTTACGGGTGGGACTTAGTTAGTACAGGTACTGCCGGCGGTAGCAGCGGTCCGTAAAGTAGGCGTCTAAGTTAGTTTGCGGGTTTTGCAGGTTTATAACAAAGGCTTAAGTACTATCTAGCGGGTTTAAGACTTTATACGTTACAATAGAGGACCGTAAATTGTTGATAAGGCCAGCTATAGTGTCTGCGGGCTTATAATAGGCGTATTTATAGGGTTCTACTTCCTGGCAAGCTATAATAAGCTTATTATATAGGAAGTCGTCCGTTTAAAGCTTAATGTTAAGGCTATGCTGTAGGTGCCGGAGGTCTTTAATAAGAATTTGCAGGCATTCTATGGTCGACTTTTCGGTATTCTTGTTAATTACGGTCCGTAGCTTAGTCGCATTCTATTAGGTAAGGATATTACGCCTATATTCCGGCCCTTTAAAGTAGTTGTGTGTAGCTTTGTATAGCTTATTAAAGGAGACACCAAGGGGGTTACTCTTAAGGTTAATATAGTAGTGGTTAAGGGCTAGGCCACGTAGCATAGTAGAGTAGGCTTAGCTAAATTCCCGTTTAGGAATGTCAGCCTTTTAACAGAGGTCCGTAAAGATAGTTAGTTTAAAGTCAAAGTTATTATTTTCACCGCTATACTTGAATTCGTCAGTATAGAGCTTAGCTAAGTTGGCTAGCTCCTTACCGTAGGTCTTTACTTAAGTAGGTTACGGATTTGTGACTTAGGCAGGTTGCGGATCTATAGCTTAGGTGGCAGGAGGGTTTTAGTCCGTATTTTGGTTTACAGGGGTATTACGGTCCGTATTTTGGGTTACGGGGGTATTGTGGTCCGTAGCGTGGTCCGTAACTTAAGAGTAGGGTGTATTTTAGCCAGCGAGGTTAATTCTAAAGCCGCTTTAGTTTATAGGGCGAATTTAGTTAAGTAGGTTAGGTATAAGGCTAGCGATTATATTAAGTTTGGAAGAAGCAAAGAGTTCTTTTATGGCTTTAACCTGGTCTAGGATTTCCTCTTTAGTCCATTCTATTTGGTCCTTTTTTTATATTATATTATATAAGGACCGTACAACAGTAACTCGTTTATCCTTTTCAACCCATATACCTTAGTAACGTAAAAGGGTTCGTAGGTTACGGATGGCATTAGGGTTACAAGCCTTAAGAATAGCTTCTGTAAAATCCGTAAAGTCTTCCTTATATTGCTCCCATAGGTCGTTATTTAGAAGCTTATAGTATCCGTATTCAAGGATTTTAAAATTAATGTAGTCGTTAACGCCGTCCGTAGACGTAAGGTCGACTCCCTAACTCCACTTCTTTTGACCTTCACTGATTTGCTTAGTTATATCTGCCATATTATGTAGCGTAGTATGTCTGTATAAGCTATAGTGGGTGGTAGTAGCTTATAGCGGGTAGAGGAGGTCTTATAACGGTCCGTAAAATCGATTAGCGGGTCCGTAACAGTTCGAGGGGTCTTATAGTGGTCCGTAAAGGTAATTAACGGGTCCATAACGGTTTATAGAAGGGTAGGGGTCTCCGTAAGGGGTCCGAAAAGAGGTCGGGGGTATTAAGGGAGGGTGTAGTAGGAATAGGGGTTTAAGGTTCGAAGGGGGTTAAGGATAGGGGGTTCCGTAAAGGTCTATATTCGCGTCTATAACTTCCGGTAAACCGTACTAAGACTTAAATAAGTATACAGAGTTGGTAATAGTCCGTAATCCCCGACTTCCGACCTTCCAGTAGGTCGTACTAGGAGTCTAAACGGGTGGTCGCTGTCGAGTATCGCTCGGGGGAGGTATTGAGTAATTGCTGATCTGTGCGCGCTCACTAATTAGTGTTCGTACTAACTTAATAGCACAAGTGAGTCAGATCCAGGGGCACGAAATACGTATAGTATCGTATACTCTTTTGGATGATGGTGACTGTCTCTTATATTAAAGCAAACTACGTAGTCTATATACTGATGCGACCTCCCCCTAATTAGTTAGTGCTTTAGGAGTGCACCAGACGCGTAAGCGGGTGGTTGGTGCACCGAACGCGTAAACGCGTAGTTGGTGTACCGAACGCGTAAGCACGCGGTTGGTGCAGCAGGTGCTATAATTATACAATTACTATTAGGGAATAATAAGGCAGTACTAGGAATGCCTTAGTTATAGGAATATAATCTAAAGATTAATTAGGTTATAGGTCAGGTTAATATTAGAGATACTTAACGCCGTAAAATGCGACAATAAGCTAAGTTAGTATAGTACTAAGTAGGAGCAACCTATAAAGAAACAGAAAAAGGACTAAGTTATATACTAAAGAGATATTATAAGTATGGTAAGAAACTATAGTTACCGGAAAGTAAGAAGCTGTTAAAGTATATAGTATAGGACTATAAGATAGAATTAGAACCAGGAATAAGTCTAAGGTTCTTTCCAATCTATAAGCTTACTAAAGAGGAAGGTAGAGCATTAAAAGAGTTTATCTAAGAAAACCTATAAAAGGGATATATTAAACCATTATAGTTATTAGCGGGTTATCTAGTACTATTTATATTAAAGAAAAATGGCAAACTAAGGCTATGTATTAACTACTAATTGTTAAACAGTATTACTAGAAAGGATAGGTATTCTTTACCCTTAATTAGCGAAATTTAAGACAGGATAGGTAATACGCAAATCTTTACAAAGATAGATCTAAGATAGGCATACTATTAGATTAGGATTAAGAAAGGCGACAAATAAAAGGCAGCCTTTAGGTTAAAGAAAGGACTATATAAACTATTAGTTATACAATTTAGGCTTATAAACGCACTAGCAACGTTTTAGAAGTGTATTAATAATATATTAGGAGAATACTTAGATAAATTTGTTATAGCATATCTTAACAATATTATTATCTACTTAATAACTAAGGAAGAATATAGAAAATATGTTAAATGGGTTTTAAAGAGACTATAAGAAGAACAGATACTAGTAGCAATTAAGAAATGCGAGTTCTTTACTAGGAAGACCGATTTTGTTAAATTTATTATTAAACTAGGCCAACTTAGTATAGATCTAAAGAAGATTAAGGCTATAGTAAATTAGTAAAAACTAGAGAACGTTATATAGTTAAAATTGTTCCTAGGGTTTTGCAATTACTATAAAAGGTTTATAGCACAGTAGTTAAAGGATATTAAGCCACTTACATAATTAATAAAAAAAGAAGAACTATGGGTATAGGGAAAGGAGTAATAAGAGTTATTTAAGAAAATTAAAGAGTTATTTACCTAGGAGCCAGTTCTTAAGATCTATTAACTAGAATTAGAGACGGTTATAGAAATAAATACATTAGACTATATACTAGGGGTGTGCTTTACGTAGAAATATTAAGATAAATAGCACCCAGTAGTATACTATAGTCAAAAGATAACACTACTAAAGTTAAACTATAATATCTATAATAAGGAGTTATTAGGTATAGTTACAGTACTAAAGAAATAGAAAGCATTCTTATAGGGTATAGAGAAACTATTTATAGTTAAGACGGATTATAAGAACCTAATAGAATTCCTAATAATAAAGGAACTTAACTAAAGATAGGTTAGATAGGCAGAGATACTTACAGAATACCATTTTAAGAT
>Ga0307515_10010072_pt1 | contig 18180 bp, 3 predicted proteins | sample 17_EM_MG_FD_194513 | JGI IMG/M metagenome (GOLD analysis project Ga0307515, IMG submission 194513) | Populus trichocarpa ectomycorrhiza microbial communities from riparian zone in the Pacific Northwest, United States - 17_EM | ecosystem: Host-associated > Plants > Roots > Unclassified | place... | reverse complement strand
AATCAATCAGAATCAGACGGGGCGATTTTAAAATAATAAAAATATATGGGCCAATTACGGTTACTGTAACCGACTACCGGTACCATACCAAAACGTCATTTTGTCTCACCCGCGCACTACCACGTTTCTTGACATTATATGTCTTACTACTTGTAGATCATCGACGTCAGTCTCTTGCAATCTACCTCATGTATTTATACTACTTGATTTCCATAGATTTAGAATTAAGTCGCTCATTCAATTCCCTATACTATAAAGCTTACAGTTATAAGCCTGGATTGCACTACCTACTGCACCATCTACTAAGCAAATTAATCTACCGGATTGTACTACCTGCTAAGCAATTAACCTACTACCTTATTTAAGAAGTTACTACTTCTACTGCCTTTGTAGTATCTTAAGCTTCTTTATTTACTAAACAAACGGACGGTTAAACCCAATCAACGGACGTACCCAACTGGCGAACGAACTAACAAATTAAATCAAAAGTTTGGAATGTTAAAATAAGGGTTCGCCAAGACGCCAATTAGACCCTTCTTTGGACCCTTTTAAACCCTAAAATAGCGACCACCTCAAATAAATCTTATTTAAAAATTAACTTTATCCTTAACCAGCTATCTAATTAGATTTAATAGTTTTTTATTATCTAAGATACTGCTAAAACCAATAAGGTATGGCAGTATATTAACCCGTCTAAGAAGAAAAATAAGCTTCTAAAGCTAGAACTACCGAATTGGCTAATACTAACAGACGTACTACCTATGACTATATTAATAGCTTAACTAAACTAAAACTAGCCTACTGCCTATAACTAGCTCTATGCTAAATATAAGGACGTTCTCTATATACAATAGAAGCGAGAATAGGCTATAAATAATATTAGCAACTATATCGTTCGCTCTATATTAGTAGCCTACCTTCCTCTTATTAACGGCCTTGAAATGGTATATAAACGGCTTTAAGCATTAAAGACTACACTCGCCCCTACTACCTTAGATTAAAAATATAATGTCCTTAATTAATACACGGCTCTAAAAGCCTATAATAAAAAGTAGAATATTAATAAATGGTTAAATAGCTAGCGGAACGTCTATAAGCTTACGAAACAATTAGAGTTACTAGACGTATAGGGATTTAGGCCGCACTATAATTTTGTTTAAGCCATTAAACCTAGCTCTTTTAGCTTTATAGGAGCACTAGAAGTAGACCTTATTTATAAAAAACAGAAGGACGAAGACGCTATATTTATTATCGATCTAATTAAGGAATTTAAAGACCATTACCATATACAGCAAATTGCATCCTCTACTATCACTGCTAATAGCTCCGCATTTACAACCCTTTAAAATAATTCCAATTCCAATTCCAATTAAAAATAGCATAAGAAATATATATATAGCTTTAAACATCAATATAGTAACTGCTACTACTATCGGGAATAAGGCAAGCGGTCGTCACGTGACGCACGGCACTAGCGTGGCGAGGAGTCTTAAGCTCCTCGCCCTTCCTTATTCCAATCAACAAGCTTTATTAACCAACATTACTATAACCTACTCGAGTAGTCGTTATTAGTAAGTCACCCTATGTGACTAACACTAATTAGTGGTTAAATACATAGTTAACCACAGAGCAGCTAGGTTTTTAAATAGAAGAGACAGTCTTATATAGGGGTGCCATATGCGCTTATATGGAATGGATTCTAGCAATACTATACTACTTTAAACTTGCGGAAAACTAATAATAGAAGTGTCACTAAGTACTAGGAGATACTAAGTTGCGTCTATTATATAGAACAACCGCGTTTATAAAGATTTAGTTAAGTACTTTAGGTTAGAAGTATTACTAAACCTAAGGTCCTAAGTTAATAACCAAAACGTATTAAATAACTACCTTAACACCCTCTGTGTACCTTTACAGATCTTAAAATCATAATTAATACCTAAATCCACCTACGCACGTCCGCCATTATAGCGTTAACCTATCTAAAGAAGTATAAGAAGGACATTAACCTAGAAACATAAAATACCAATATAATTAACTTTATAAATATTAAGTAACAGGACCTAAACGGATTCTTATTATACCGTATAGTATACTATAAAGATAGCAAATATAATAACACTATGCTATAGTACTATATAAGGGAGGACTTTATTAAATGGATAAAGGAAATATAGACTCCTATAAAAAAGGATATTATATAAAACTTCCGTAACTTCTTATGGGAGTATAGAGTATTTATACCTATGGACGGGGGTACTATTAGAGATAATATTTAGGAGTAGGTTATTAACGTAAAAGAGGAGCACGAATAGACTCTATAAGAGATTAAGCACCAACTACGTACTATAAGGAAGCTCAACTTATAATGGAACCTAAGTAATATACCTTTAGAGACGAACTTACCTCCGCCTTTAACTCCTCTATATCTAATTTAACCCGTAACCTTAATATCAGATACTATACCCTAATAAAAGCAGGCATAGGATCCCATTACTTCGCAACTTAATAACCTTTAGACTCCACTAACTAGACCTACGTTTCTACTATAGCCTACAATATAACTCCTACCTCCTCTATCTTAATCTTAAATTAGAGGTAGTTTAAAATTGCTTATAGAGCTTACAAAGCTCTACTTAGATTAGAAAAAGAAGTTTAGTAGGGAATTATATAATATTCTTAATTCAAAACTATATATCTTCTATAACTATTACTAAAAGGTAGGAATAGAGTCTAATTAATACTATAACGCCTATTCCGTTATACTTAAGGGCTAAGCTAGTACCTTCTATTATAATTATTTAGTAGGAAAAGGATATAATTTTAACCGCATAATATATATATTAAGATACCACTTTAAAATAGAAGAGAATAAATAGTAGTATATATTAGAATAGAGAGAGATTATCTTTCTAAGGATTATTGCTATAAACCCAGGTGTCCCTCGGCTTAATTGTCTTTAAAAGCTCTTTAATTAACTTTAGACGATTTAGCGTAGTTTATCCGAATCATATTAAGAGGATTTTAGCCTATATAATTAAGTTATTAGCGTATACTAAGGCGTTAAAGAATATAACCTTGTTCTTTTTAATCCTATAAATACTTACAAAGGAGTATATACTTAATTAAGATCTTCTATTAGCACCGCTCTACGCTCTTAAAAAGTACAGCAATTTAACACCTAACTTTAGTCTACTTTAATTAACCTAGACGACCTAGCCGACTAATATAATTATAACTAGACTAATTAAATATATAGTGGCCGTAGTAGGCAATATAGTAAAGGGTATAATTAACGACTATAAGGCAAAGGTAGAGGTCCTTATAGAAGTTCATTCCGAAATAATTACTAGAAGAAGTGCTATATTTATAAAAAGCCAAATTACTAGTTAACTAGGCACTCTCTTAATAAGCAAAAGGGGGCATATAATAAGTTTCGCCAAAGCATAAGAAATATCGGAAATTATAAGGTTATTACGGCCTACTTCTAAAGCTTCCTAGTTTAATATAAAGGTATAAAAGACCTTAAGGATAAGGTTAATAAGGCCGAACAACTCCTTATAGATATAGAAATTAATAACTACTCTCCTAACTAATACTTTACTAAGTATAGTAAGTGTTACGGCTCCGTAACGGATCTAGTCAGGGGGCTCGCTTAAGCCTTGGCATATGTATATAGACGTGTCCTTTTTCACCTTCTGCTCCTCATCTTGATATCCGGGTCTATAGACATTCCAATTGTACAGGCTTGCATACGTTCTAAATGGCGCTCGTGCCTCAATTAACTGAGTCGCTGTGACAGTAAGGTAGATGGCATACAAACCGTTACTATTTTTAATAACTAATCTACACTCCATTCTATTACGAAGTTAGATATCTTTAATAAGCTAAAGGAGAGTTCCGCGTTCTCCTTTAATAATAGATACCTAGCGAACGTCTTTTATAGTATTATACCAAATACTAGAGCCGCAGGAGTATCTATAGTAGAAGAACCTTAAGTTTAAGCCCTTTAGCAGCTAAATAGCTCTGTTTAGATTAACTATTTAATAGTAGGCCAATATACAATTCGTTTTAGCAAGGGTACTATAATTTCTCTTAGCACAATTAGAGTCTAAACCCCCTTAGGGTATATTACTTTTTACGTTATTCCTATAAATACCCCGTTTCTATTTTATATTAAAGATATAAATAAATTAAGCGTTAAGCTTAATAACCTTAAGAATATGCTCGTGTAGGGAGATAATTAGGTGCCTATTATACGTAAGTAGGGTTACCCTTAGCTGCTTTTTTAATAACTAGAAAAGAGTGTTACTTAGAGCCATTTAACTAAGTTAGAGTTACATTAACTATACCGTCATTTTAGCCACCTATCCGTTTACTAATTACTTAGGGTTCTTTAGTAAGCAGGCTATAAAGTTAAAGTTAAAGCAATTAAGTATCTTATAAAGTACTACTACTACTACTAAATAAACCAGAAGTCCCCTAGCCGATTTAAGTTTTCCCTTAAAGATAACTATAACTTTAATTTTTATATTATTATTAACGTTATATATCTTAGCGGAAAGCTAATACTCTAAGTTATTAACTTCTTAACCTCCTTTTAAGCCGTACGTTTTTTAAAGGATATATTAGCTAGGAACGTATAGGATACCCTTTAATTATACTAGATTAATATCTACCTAGGACCCCTTAATTAAATCGTCTACAATATAGGAAAGAACTTCTTATTAGTAGAGTTTTAATAATAGATAAAGGCAATAGTAATTAAGGTTAAGGAAGTCCCTATTAAGGCATATAATAGTATTAAAAAAGTAAAGCAATATTACGCGCTATTACGCCACGTATATAAGATTATCTCTTTAGAACTAAAGGATGCTAGTAAAAAACTTACCTTATAAATGGCTGTTAAAGCTATTAATAATTCCGCTAGCCTAGATAGACTTATACCCATATTACTAGTCTTTAGCGCCTACCCTTAAATAACTAATAATTCTCTACTATCTCTCTCTATTATATAATAAGCTAAGGCTATTTATAAAGTAATAAAGGAGGTCTAATGTCTTTACGCTATACGTTAGGTTAATAATATACTAGAAATAAGAAATGGCCTAAATACCTTAACTACGCTTAATCTACTACTCTAGTCTAAGGTACGCGTATAGCGTAAAAAAGGAGGGTAGTTAGGCCTATATTAACTTATTGTAATTAATAGTTAAACTTATACTATTTAAATGCCTTATAGACCTACTTAATTCCATTTAACTGTTATTAAGCCTTACTATAAAGATAATAGTTCTAAACCTTTATAGAATACTACAGAAAATACCCTAAAGAAAAGCTATAATTAATAAGCTCTAGAAGGCAACTATAATTCTAATATAATTATAGTAAATATGCCGCAACTATAACGCGGTAGAGGTTGCCTAAAAGGATTATAAAATTGCTAATATCTTATTAATTTTAAAGAGCAATTCGTTACTGCTATTAAGAATAAAGTTAAGCTATTAATGGCCTTTATAATAGCTAAGGAGAAGACTAACTTTAAACTCGCAAAACAGCTTTAAAAGGAAGGTCGTATTATAACTCTAAAAGCTCCTTTCTAAGTATCTAATAAGTAAAAGATTAATAGTCTTATTGCAAGAGGAGTCTTTAAATTTAAGAAGTATAACCCTACTAAGTTTAATAAAGTCCGTATCTTTAAGTTAAGAATGGTTAATAAGATTAAGGGTAAAGCTACTAACGCCCTATTTAAGAAATTAAGGCTTATTATCTAAGGCTATAATGATAATAGTAAGGAGGTAATTCTTATATAATCTCCTATAATTTAACGAGCTAGTTAGCAAGTTATTATTATACTAGCCCCCTCCCTAATAAAGAATAGAATAGCGGTCTATTTGTAAGGTGTTGCTTAGGCCTACACCTAATTAGAGACGCACCTTTAGCGCTTAATATTAGCATACCTTCTAGAGCAAATTCGCTACTAATATCCCAAAGATATAATTATAGTTATGCTTAAGCCATTATATAAAATTATAGAGGTAGGAACTTATTAGTAGGCTACCTACAGCAAGCACTATAAAGAGAAACTTTTAATAACTACTTCTATATTTAATTTATACTTCCTTATTATAACCACAGAAACCCTATTTAGAATTATTGGTATATAAACTAATAATATAATTATCTTAAGAGACGACCAATTTTTAGCTCTTAAAGAAGATAAGCTAGTAAAGGCAAATCTTATAGCAAAGCTAAAGAAAAAGCTTAATTTAATAATACTATTCCTTTTTAATAAATGTATCCTCTCCCTAAATAAGGATTCTATTACTTTACGCCAGAAGGGTTAAGGTAAGAAGATTAACGTTATTAACGTTAACTCTCTAAAATAAGGATATATAGAGTAACGCGCTTATAGAGCTTATATTATTTCTATCTATTAACCTAAGGCTTTATTTAATCTCTTTATTACTACCTAATACTAGGAACTAACTAAGAATAATAAAAAAGGAACACTAAAATCGAGATCCGACCTATACGGTCCTATGGGGGGTCCTTTCCGTCTTATCTTGTCCGCATGGTCAAGCTGAGAGTGAGGATCTCGTCTGTTACTGATGCAGTAGCGTTACGTTGTGGCTAGAGGGGGCCTTCGAATACTCAACCCTTGACGCCGTTAGAACAGCAGAGTTTTTATAGGCCTTGGCGCCAAGACCAGTTAAAAAGACGACTCCATAAAAGCGACCTCTGTACCCCTATGCGGTGGAGCCTAGAAACCTAGCAGCTACTATTAATGTTTTATTTAGATCGTGTCAATAGACTACTAGAGCGAACGCAGAGATGTATATACGGCTGCGTAGCGCCTGCACAGCGACGTGGTAGTGGTGTAAAGATTTTTTACTAAGGGGTGAGCCTTAGCAAAAGTTTAAACACTGCTACTACGTCTCTAACGTATATATTTGGATATTAAATCGACAAATATTATTCCTTCGGCGTACCCCCTCCCTCCTATAAATACTATATACACTATATAGCATCCACATATATATACAATCCGCGCCCTAAGCGTAGCAGAGGCCCCCTATTTTAATATTATCCGGTAACCTAGGTATCTAGTTATAGGGACTAGGCCCCCTATTAAATACTAGATTATCCTCCTATACCTAATATATAGGTATAAGGGCCTAGGTTTGGGCCCTAGGGTAAAAGCAATACTAAGTTATATACACCCTATTATAGAAACCCTTTAATAAAGGAATGGATAAAAGACCTTAGTATGCAGGCCCGGGCGGAACGCAAGTGTTATTATTATTAGGAGATATTTATAGGAGACTTAGAAAAGGAGCTAGGGATAGGTATACGACTTAGACTTAAATAGATAAGCAGCATATAGACGTAGCAAAGATGGTTTAAATGGCAGATAGGGCAAGATAGGCATTTTAGATTCTCCTATGCAAAGGAAGTCTTAAAGCAGTAACCTAACGGTGTTTTTTCTCCCGTTAATATAGTACGGATGCTATCTAGAGTATTACCTCTTACGTCTCCCCTAGGGGTTTTTTGTTCACCCAAAAAATGGGCTTTTTCTCTATAAATAAGGAGGTTTTTCCTATAGGCATTAGTCTGCGTGTCCGCATTAGGGGGACCAGGTCGGATGGTAAATTAAATCTTATATATAACTAAGAATAATATCCTTACCCTAAATAAGCATCTCTTCTAGTAAATAAACTATCTTAATTAGGGACTACTTTGCGTACCTATTAATCTTCCTACCGCTAAGCTCTTTATATTTGTTAATAGATTATTTATAAATAATAAAGATTTTAGCTTTTAGCTAGGATATAAGATTATTATTATAAATAAATTTACTGGAGAGAATAACTTTATAATCTATGGTAATTTTATTTATTAGAGCTTAACTAAGAGCAAGCGCGTTATTTAAAGTGTTTTAGCGTTAGAGATATATAGAATGGTTAGCGGAGTTAATATAGCAATTATAATTAGAACTACCCTAAAGATAATTATAGATTAACTTAAACTTCCTATTATCCCTATAATCGTATATACCGACTTATATTCCCTCTATAAGTATTTAGTTAAGCTTAGTACTATAAAGGAGAAGCGCCTTATAATTAATATCATAGCACTTTATTAATTCTACAAACGGCAAAAACTCTTTAAGATTTAATAGGTTAACGGTTAAGACAACCTGGTAGATATAATAATAAAAGTAAACCTAAATAAGGCTTTAGAAACGTTTATTAATATAAACACTCTATATATATAAGTTAAAGGTTAGGTTAAAAGGGAGTAGAAGCATAATAGTCTATAGACCCTAACTTTAACTAGCTAATTAGGATTTTCCATCCCCAGGATAGAAAATTGCTATTAGCTCGCTTATAACTAGCGCCTTGGCGGCCCTAACGCGACGTCTACCTATAACCCCTTAGTAAGAGAGCACCACGTGCTAAAAGGCAAAATTTAGAACAGCGAGACTTATATTATAATAGCAATAGTAAGTAAGAAGGATTTATATTTATTACGTTAGTTAAGCAGTATTTATATATAGATGGCAACTATAAAAGAAGAGTTACTAGTGTTAGGAATAAGGCAAGCAGTCGTTACATAACGCCGCGGCACTAGCGTAGCGAGAAGTCTTAAGCTCCTTGCCCTTCCTCATTCTAATTAACAAGCTTTATTAACCAACATCACTATAACCTACTTAAGTAGTCGTTATTAGTAAGTCACCCTGTGTAACTAATAACTACATTGCTAAGTAGAAGCGCCCTTAAGGATAAAAACCAAGGGTAAGCGTTTAAAAGAAAATAGAAAAAAAGATCTTATCTATACCTTGGATTAAACGCTTAGTTAATTAGATCTAAAAAGAAGAATAAGAAGTAAAGAAGAATTTAAAATCTACAATTAATTTTAATTCTAAAACCCTATCTTCTATAACACTAACTAGTTGTACTATCGTGTTTAGTACTAGTTAAATTTTATTTAAACTTTAGAATACCTAAATACTTAACCATAGCGTAGATGCGTACGTCTATAATAATAAAGAAGACTTTATATTCTCCTACCTAGCAGTAAAAAACGACTACTTAATTATTAGCGGAAATTTAAAAAATTTTAAGCCTATAGAATAGTAACTATTACTGTTAATATACCTACTAGGAAGCTAAAATTAAAGCTACCCTATATAGTACTAGCATCTACCTTTTTTATAAATATTTGTCACAGAACCCTACTATAGGGGCCTCCATAGGAGAGCCCCGTGCTCTTACATACACCTTACGTACAGCTTATATTAGCTACGCGTAGGTATATCACCTCCTTACGCCCTCGACCCTTACGATCAATCGCGTAACGTCTTGTAGACTCCTTAAATACATACGCTCTATAGCCACTGCCCTCGTTTTATAACATTACGTTGCGCCTTTTTACCACTAACGCTTAGCCTATAACTAATTTTACGTCTCTATAATACTATAGGCGCTACTAGAAGCAGCGTATCTATAAATTACCTTACTTTATACTTCTAAAGAACCTATAATAGTAAGATAATATTCCTTATTAGCTATTATATTAAACCTAAAGAATAATCTAATACCTATACTTAACTTACAACGCCAATTAATCCTAAGAGAATTTAATTTATTAGCTCTAGCCTTAACCCCTAAGAAGATGGACACTAATAATATCTTATCTTTTATTAATTATATAACTACGAATAAGTAAATAAAAAGGCTACTACCTATTAAAATCGAAATACGAGATGTTAAGATATTTATAAAAATGGTAGCATAAGACCCTAATAAATACTACCGCCTTCTATAGAACTATTACCTAAAGCTTATACGAGCTAAAATGCGTACTATCTAAGATTATAATATTATCTAAGACCTATAAGCTTATAAGGCGCTCGCTAATAATACATATTAAGAAACTAAAGATAACCTCTATATGTCTAAACGCGACGTCTAACAGTTAAAGAAGAATAAGATTATACTAATTGCTACAGTTATTAAAAAGGAAGGCATAATTAAATACCTATAATCTTAGCTTAATAAGCACATTTATAACAACGCTAGATACCTCTTTATTATATATAACGCCACTTAAGTCTCTACGTACCTAGCAACTTTACTTACTTAATACTTAATAGAGGGTTAGCGCTAAGCAGCTTTACCTAATAAAAACCCCTACTAAAGCAGTAATAATAAAAGCTATAATAATTAGACCTAAATTGCCACTATAGGGTCTAATATACGCTACTTTAATCCCCTAGTCTTTTAAGGAGGCCGTAAGAAATACAGCTACTAGAAGATATAAATCTGCAAAAAACTAACTTAGAGCGCCTGCCTTTTTCCTATAGAAGATACTAAAATTAGCTTTATTATGGGGCGAATAAAGGGTATATTATTTAATAAACTCTTTGCCTAATAAGAAACTAGTAGCCCCTAAAAGTAATAGTCTTACTAAGAAGTTCTTAATAATCTTAACCTAATATACCGCGATTATAACCTACTAGCTACCAACCGAGCTAAACTATATACCCTAAAGATAAGCCCTACTAAATTATTTAATAAGTTCTATATTAAATTCTAGAAATATACTAAAGCCCTTACCTAAGATAATACTAAAGACTAAGAGGATCTTCTTAAAAAAGTTACTTATCGCCTTAGTTACGCAGCCGCTAGCTATAACTACAATAATGTTTATAAGATGGTAGCAGCCCTATAAAAGATTAAACAATAACAAAATTAGATTGCTACTACTAACCTTTACTTAAAGACCTCTTTATAGAAGCCCTCTAGGCCTATTAAACCTATATATACTAAGCTACTAACGCCTACTACCTTAAGTACTACTAGAGCCAATGTTAACCTCTTTATATTAACCTTTTCGTAAAAACTCCTAAATAGAGAGCGCGAGCTACTTTAAAAACTAGGACGCTACTATAAATACTATTAAGAAGGCTATTATTATAATAACCTAAACTGCTTAATAGCTAGGTTTAGTACCTACTGCCTAATACCTAACTTAATGCCCTAAACACTAAATACGTCGCTATATACTACTACCGTATAAAATAAAAATATAGTAATAGTAGTAAAATTAGATACGGAAGCGGAAAACACTAAGTTTTAGCCCTAAGTTGCGGGTTAGGACGCCCTAATAATAAAGGGATCTATATATTGGCCTACTTAATAAATAACTTAATAAAGATAAACGGATGGAAATAGATAGTTTTATCTATAATAGGAACTACTACTATAAAACAATATAAAAGCCGTTCTATAATTAACTATAGAGCTATTAACTAATTTATAAATACCTAATTTATGTATACTTATAACCTACCTACCTTACCCCTTACTAAAGCCCGCGCCCTATAACTTACTAACGGTAGTTATACCGCATAGAAGATTACCCACGTAGTATAACTCTACTTAGATATAAACGGGCACTAGAAAGAGCTCTAGGCCTATATTATACCACTTACTAACTACCCTATTATCCTTAGAATAAGCTAGCTCGAATAATACAACCCCACTATTAACTAGGAAAAAAGAGAAGTAACCTTTAACTCTAAATACTATAGAGAGACTTGCCTAGGATATAGCCCAGCCGCCTCTATTTACTTACTAGGATATTAACCTAAGAAACCCCTTATTACTCTACCTATAACTAACTACTATTATATAAGTGCTACGGCCTTCTACCATATAGTATATCGGAAAGGCTAAACTATTACTATAGCTTTTTAATTATAACTATATAAGCTTAATAAAGAATAGAACTACGTCCTCTATAGTAATAGAATAGATATAGTTAACCTTTTAGAAGACGACGCCCCTATAAAACTCTATAGACTTTTATTATTAGACTTTAAGAAGTTTATAAAACTTAAAAAAGGACTTACTAATAAAGAACTCCATAAGCTCCTCCCTAAAAGGTACTATAACTTTATTAATATATGCTTATAAAAGGGCGTAGATATACTCCCCCTATATTAACCTAATAACTATACTATTAATATTAAATAAGGAAAAACGCTACCTTATAAGAGACCCTACTTAATATTAAAAGACGAACTTTTAGTTATAAGAAAGTATATTAATAAGCACCTTAATAAAGGGTTTATTTATCCCAGTATATTACTAGCAGCCGCCCCTATCCTTCTTACTAAAAAGCTAAAAGGAGGTATTTAATTCTACATTAACTATAAAGGACTTAATACTATTATAATTAAAAACTAATACCTAGTACCGCTTATACGGGAGACCCTTAAGCGGCTTAGCTAAGTTAAAATCTATACTAAGCTTAATATTATCGCCGCCTTTAACTATCTCTAAATACGGAAAGGTAATAAATAGAAAACCGTATTTGCATTACGCTTTAGCTAATTTAAATATACTATTATACCCTTTAGCGTATATAACGGCCTAGGTACCTTTTAAAGCTATATTAATAACGCCTTATAAGACTACCTTAATAACTTCTACTCTGCGTACCTAGACGATATACTTATTTATAGTAATAACCCTTCTAAGTATACTAAATATGTTTAAAAGGTCCTATAGCGCCTTAGGGACGTAGGACTTTATATTAATTTAAAGAAATGTAAATTCTTAGTTATAGAAGTAAAATACCTTAGACTAATTATTACTACTAAGAGTATTTATATAGACCCTAAGAAGGTATATATAATTACTAAATAGTAAGCCCCTAACTATATTAAGGACGTATAAGCCTTTCTTAGTTTCGCTAACTTCTATTAAAAATTTATATATAACTTCTTAGGCGTAGTACTACTACTTATAGCAATAATGCGAATAAAGGGCCTTTCTATAAAAGGAAGAAAAATGTACCTACGCTTTACCTAGACGCCTAAATACAAAAAGGCGTTCTAAGACCTTAAAAATGCCTTTACTAAAGCACTTATCCTAGCTCACTTTACACTAGAACGATAACTCTATTTTAAAACCAACTCCTTAAACTATATTAACGTAGGCGTCCTTTCCTAGATAGGTAATAACGGTCTTTTTTACCTAGTTGTATTCTACTTATCTAAGCTTATACTATAAGAGTGTAACTATAAGATCTATAATAAAGAACTCCTTATAATTGTATAAGCGTTTAAAAAAATTCTAACTAAAACTTTCTTTAGTAGAGCCTAACTAGCTAACTAAAGTCCTTATAGACTATTTGTGGGTATCACCTGGGGGGGTACTGCAATTGCAATATAAGGTAACAGGTTCTTTAATTCATTCGTGTCTTTCGCAGAGGATCGTAAGGATCGCGGTGCCTAAATAGGGGGCTGATAAGTCACCGTAAGGATGACTAATTAGAGACATGACCACGTAACCTCTACTCGTATAGACACTGGCGACATTTATAAAAAGGAAAGAAGGTATAAAAGTACAAAGGAGAAGTATATAGGTTAACAGGTGCTTAGGGCAGTAATCGCGAATGTCTCGGGTATTGCGAATATTACGGATATTACGGATATTGCTACGGATATTGCGAATATCGCTACGGATATTGCGGATATTGCGGATATCGTGAATATTTGGATATTGCGGTGGAGACAGGTAGGCGCGTATAAGGTGTTACTGAGGTGTCCCATAATAGAGCGTAGTTAAAGTTAGAACCGAAGGTGTAGCGGCTTTAGAAGGTATAAAAGTCATTATAGACTATAGGGGAAGCAGGTAGAAGGGCTAAGTCCTATCCGTTATCGTTAAAATGACAGTTAAGGAAGTTGATATTAACGGTAAAGTCGGGAGGGTTATTGTCGTAGAGGTAGGTAGCGCTCTTGCCCTTATCGTTACTACTCCTATTGCTATTATTACCGCGCCTTACTGTACTAGGTTCTATACTACTAGGTTTTATGCTACTGGTAAGGCCGTGGATAAAGGTATTATTGTTTATAGATATAACTATATTCTTAGTAGTTTTAATTGGTATTAGCCTATTTAAAGTCATAAAGTGCTTAACACTATAGTCGTTATAGAAGAAATTGCCGCTAGTGGTAGTTGGAACTATGTCCTTGTTAAAGTTATTATTGATATTATTATCCGCGAGGTACTAGTGGACACGTCTCTTAAATCCTTCTCTTGCTTTGTTACGTTCTTCTTTAGTATGCTTAGTTAACTAATAGTCTCCTTTCTTACACACGAAGCACGTCCTGGCGTTATTGCTGTAACGATTATTTAATAAACTTGGTTGAGACGTCGGTTAGTGGTAGCGACGGTTAGTAAAGAATACGTCCGTAGGCTGTTCTGTAGGCTGTAAGAATATATTAGTAGGTTATCCTATAGTACCGTGGATCTTCTTATAAGTGACGATTGATGATCGTAGGCTGTTTATAAGGCCAGTGAGTGTAGTAGGTAGGTTTGAGCAAGCTGCCTAGCAAGCAGCGACGTCTTAATAAGCGACGATGAGCTTGTTATGTAGGAAATCGTTATTATGGAGGTTAGCGTCAAGACCATGCTGTAAATGACGGAGGTTGTTGAGCAGTAGCTGTAGGCAGTCCCCTGTAGACTTGCCTTTGTTTTTTATTATTACCGTCTTAAGGGTTATAGCGTTCCACTTTATTAGAACTCCGCGCTTATATTCTAGTCCTTTAAAGTGGTTGCGTATAGCATTACAGATGCTATTAAAAGTGACATAGGTTACCTTATTCTTATAGTAGAAATTAAGAGCAATACTATATAGCATTATTAGAAAGGCTTTAATCTTTACTACTTGTAGTATATCAACTCTATTACAAAGGTCGTTAAAAATCGTAAGCTTACGGTTAAAGTTATCATCCTCTCCGCTATATTTGCTTTCCTCTGTATATATCTTTACTAGGGTTGCTAAGTCTCTACCGTAGTTAATGGTGGCTATAACTTTTATAGAAGGAGCTGCGACGTTTGTAGGGGAAGCCGTAACGTTCGTAGAGAGAGCCGTGGCGTTCATAGGGGGAGCTATGACGTTCATTAGGGGAGCCGTGACGTTTATAGGTGAGGGGGGCTTAGCTGTAGGGAGGTTATTTAAGACAGCTGGGGTTGGGGTAGGTGACGTTAAGGGGGTTAATGAACGTAATTTAAGACGGCGGTTGATAACGTACGAATTAAAGGGTCCTTTATTGTTGATGTATAGCTTAATTTCTTTATCTGACCATTCCGTAGGGTCGTCCTTGTGGGCGATATTGTATAGTGCTTATGGTACTAACTTGCTCTTTTTATTAAAGACCCATACTCTATTACGTCGGAGTAGTTGTTTAAGTTCCTTAATTGCAGACCTGTGAGCGTCCTTAAATGTCTGTACCTCGAAATTGTTAAAGTCCTCTTGGTATAATTCCTATAAGCTTTTATCCTTAAAGTTGCGCTTAGTATACTTATTAATTTTAAAGTTAATATAGTTGGTGATGTCTTTTGCGGTAGTCTTATTGGTTAGGGTAATCCCGTTGCCCTAGTCCGGACGTTAAATTCCTGTGTTAGACATAATTAACTAGCGTAGATTGTGGTGTTTGTAGCTTGCAAAGGCTATAGGAAGGAAGGGGATACGCTAGCGTTTAGGGCGTGCTATTAACGTGATTTTCAACGTGGTAGATCTGCAAGGTAGTAGACGGTGTCGGGATTATAGGTAGGTAGGTGCTGCTGACGCTGCTGGGTATACTGGCGCTTAGTAAAGAGGTCGTACTGGGTATTAATTTATATGATGGACGCGAACCGGACGAAGCCTTGGTAGGAGCTAGTTCTTTGAGTTCCCAGGGCCTTGGTAGGAAGGGTTCTCCTTAGTAAACGCGACACGATCGACGGGCCTTGGTAGGAGCGATCGCGTGTTATCTCTCTTCGTAATAACACCTAGCTGATCTGTGATATTAACTGATTAGTGTGGGTATTACTTGGGGGGGTACTGTAATTGCAATATAAGGTAACAGGTTCTTTAATTTATTTGTGTCTTTCGCAGAGGATTGTAAGGATCGCGGTGCCTAAATAGGGGGCTGATGAGTCACCGTAAGGATGACTAATTAGAGACATAACCACGTAACCTCTACTCGTATAGACACTATTATAACTTTAAGTACTTTATAATTATAAAGTAGCTAAACTAACGCTAAGTATATTAGAATAAGTTCCTTTCTAGTTTTAACTTTAAAATTATATATAGACTAAGAGTATAAGGTACTAAACCTATAGCCTAATACGCCGCTCGCAAGACCTCCCTTAGTCTAAAAATAACCCCTATAATTAGTTCTAATAATAGATAATCCTAAAAGTATAAAATTTAGCCTTAGGTATACTACCTATAATAGAGCTAACTATACCTTAGCTTTATACCATAGAACTAAAGTTACCTCCTAAAATTAATAAGCTTATTACCATAGTATATAACACCTTTATTAACCTATTACTATATTAACTTATTACCGTAAAGACCGCTAGCGCCTATACGCTGCCTACTAACCTCTAAAGCTTAGGCTAGATTAATATAGCAGCCTTAAAAGTACAAGAAAATAGGCTCTATTATAGAGGTCGCCTATTTATCCCTAACTTAGAAAATCTATAACGGCAACTAATCTAAATGGCCTATAACCTCTAATTAAGCGGCTACTTAGGTAGAGGAGGAACCTATAAGCTTTTTAGCCGATATTACTTCTGGCTAAAAATAATAGACTTAGTTAAACGCTTTATAGGCACCTGCTATAGTTGTAAGCGCGCTAAGGCCTTTAATATAAAGTACTAAGGACTACTGCACCCTTTACTAGTACCTATATAACGATAGGCAGATATTGTTATAGATTTCGTTATTAACCTACTACCCTATAAACGACACGGCTATACCTATAAGAATATCCTTATAATAATATACCAACTTATAAAAGAGCGCTACTACGTCCTAACTGAAGGTGTAGCCGTTAGTAACGTTACTAACGCCTTTTTTTACAAAGTTTACTAACTATATAGGTTACCTAACTCGATTACGTCCAACTAAGGTATATAATTTAACTCTAATATATAGAGACGAATCTGCTAACGCCTTAGTATCTTTATTAAGATATCTATATCCTTCTATTATAAAACTACTAGGCAACTAGAAAACGCTAATACCAGTATAAAAGCGTACCTATAATAGGTAATTGCCTATAATTAAGATAACTGGGTAGATTACCTCCCACTAGGTAAATTTGTAGTAAATAACTACGTCTTAACTACTATAGGACTTACCCCGTTCTTTATAAATAAGGGTTATTACCCCTAATCTAGTATAGAGCCACTAAAACCTATTAATAAGAAACTGCTATATAGAAAACGCCTTAAGATACTACTTGCCGACTAGTATGCAGACCATATAAAAAATCCACTTAACTATAATAAGGGAGAAATGGCCTAGGCTTAAGCAAAGTAGGCCTATTTTGCTAATTACTATAAAACGCCACTACCGGAGATGCGTGTTGGCGACTAGGTATAGCTAAATATACGCAATATCTCTATATAGAGGCCTATAAAGTTACTTAATTATAAGAACCTCGGCCCCTATCTAATTAAACGAGTTATTAATAAGGGAGCCGTATATAAGCTAGAACTCCTACCTACCCTAGCTACCCGTAGGATATAACCTATATTTTACCTATAGCTATTATACCTCTATTAGCCTAACTCCTTATTAGGGTAAATATAGCTTAAACCCCTACTAGTACTAATTTAAGACAAGAATAAAGATAAGAACTATAAGGAGTAGACTATTAAATAAATTATTAACTCTAAATACTTTAGTAAAGGTAGAGGATAATAGCTCTACTACAGAGCTATATATACAGGATTTAATATAGATTAGCTAAAATGGCAACTATAGGAAGACTTTAAAAATATAAAGGATCTAATTAGTAACTTTTACTATACGAACTTATAGAAACTAGGCCTAGCCTCCCCTTTGCTCCTCCGTCCGTCGTCGCAAGGGCGCCGCCGGTTGTATACCCCCTGAAGACACGTCACCACGACGCTAGCTACATACCACAACTAACGATTCCACCACAACCAGTCTGCCACAGAGCAGACGACCTCCTCTACAACCAGTCTGCCGCAGAGCAGACGACCCCCTCTACAACTAGTCTGCCGCAGGGCAGACGACCTCTTCTACAACAGTCTGCCGCAGGGCAGACGACCTCCTCTACAACAGTCTGCCGCAGGG
>Ga0307515_10010071_pt1 | contig 18180 bp, 21 predicted proteins | sample 17_EM_MG_FD_194513 | JGI IMG/M metagenome (GOLD analysis project Ga0307515, IMG submission 194513) | Populus trichocarpa ectomycorrhiza microbial communities from riparian zone in the Pacific Northwest, United States - 17_EM | ecosystem: Host-associated > Plants > Roots > Unclassified | place... | reverse complement strand
ACTCTGTGTGCGAGGCAATCAAGCAGCTGACGACGTAAGTTATACACCAGCAATACACGCCTTGAGCACCTCATTGACTTTCGGCATGATACCAGGACTGTCGCGGATATCCAAAGGAAAATCATCAGGCACAGCAAACGGAACGCAGTCTCTCAAATTTTCCACGCAAAGTACAACAAGGAAAAAATCGCCACCTGGAGGTTGGACCTGATCAGGATCCTTCATGTCTTCAACGTATGTTCAATCGTTTTCGCATGGCCATCGCTGAATCCTCATTCCAAGACCGAACTTGCGATAAATATACATGTCAATGTTGCGAACACCCACGCCATTGTCTCCGACATTCACCGGAACATGGTGAAAAGTGAGGAAGGGACTAACGGTAAACGGCAGTCGGTGAGCGTTATTCTCACCCTATCCTTCGCCGAATAACCACTCACCGTTGCCTAGGCTCAAACCAGGTCAGCGATCCAAACTACCAATTGACTCGTTATCTTATATTTTGATCCAGTATGCCTGGAGAATCCCCGCCCCCACCACCGAGGGCCTTCTTTGGGCGCGACGAGTTGATCGAGAAGATCTTCGATCTCGCTGAGAACCTCATCCCAATTGCACTCATCGGTGCCGGCGGGATCGGCAAGACATCCGCCGCTCTGACCGTCCTCCACGACAATCGAATCAAACAGCGATTTGGCGACAACCGTCGATTCATCCGTTGTGACCAATTCCCTGCCTCGCGTGCTCATTTCCTCCGCCGGCTCTCCAATGTCACCGGTGCAGGCATCGATAACCCCGAGGACCTAACCCCCCTACGACCATTCCTGTCCTCAAAGGAGACGCTCATAGTTCTCGATAATGCAGAATCTATCCTCGATCCTCAGGGAGCGGATGCTCCGGAGATCTATGCGGTGATGGAGGAGCTGAATCAGTTCAGCAACATCTGTATCTGTATCACCTCCCGCATCTCCACCATCCCTCCTGGCTGCAAGACTCTCGACATCCCGACGTTATCGATGGAGGCTGCACGGGACACCTTTTATGGCATCTACGAGCACGGCGAACGGACCGATCTGGTCGGCGACATCCTGGGACAACTCGACTTCCATCCGCTCTCTATCACCTTGCTCGCTACTGTTGCGCAGCATAACATGTGGGGCATCGACCGATTGACCAGAGAATGGGGGAGACACCGGACGGGCGTGCTGAAGACAGAGCATAACAAGAGCCTCGCGGCAACGATCGAACTTTCGCTCACCTCCCCAATGTTCCAAGAACTTGGCCCTGACGCACGAGCGCTCCTCGGAGTCATCGCCTTCTTCCCGCAAGGTGTTGACGAGAACAACCTCGACCGGTTGTTTCCCACCATTTCGAACGGAACAAACATCTTGGACAAGTTCTGCATCCTTTCCTTGACATATCGGAATAACGGATTCGTCACGATGCTCGCACCACTCCGAGATTATCTCTCTCCCAAGGACCCAAAGTCATCTCCACTCCTCTGCACAACCAAGGAACATTACTTCACCCGGATGTCAGTCATTCCTAATCCGGAAGAGCCTGACTTCGGAGAAACGCGATGGATCACGTCGGAGGATGTTAATGTCGAGCACCTACTCAATATCTTCACATCCATCGACGCGAACTCGGACAATGTCTGGGAAGCTTGTGCCAATTTCGTGGAGCACCTCTGTTGGCACAAACCGCGGCTCACTGTGCTGGGGCCAAGGATCGAAGGGCTCCCAGATGGACATCGCTCCAAGCCGGAGTGTTTGTTTAGGCTCTCAATGTTGTTTCATTTGGTCGGAAATCGCGTGGAGCGCAAACGACTCCTTACTCACACATTGGAGCTCGAGAGAGAGCGGGGGAATGACAGTCAGGTTGCTCGAACATTGATGGTCCTATCTGATACAAATCGGACAATGGGCCTCCGCGAGGAAGGGATACAACTAGGAAAAGAAGCATTGAAGGTACTTGAACAGCTCGATGACACAGTGGCACAAGCACACTGTTTGAAATACCTCGCTTGGCTGTTATATGATGACGAGCAGTTCGACGCGGCGGAGGAAGCTGCATCCCGCATGATCGATCTGATCCCAGAGAAAGGCCAAAATGGGTTGTATGAGAGTGCCCCTCATGGCAGAGTTGAGCTCGCCCATTCCGAACATTTTTCGGCTGGTTTTTCCTGTTCCTCCTCCTCATATTTTTGTGCGGCGAGAATTTTGCTAACGACGTGCTAGCCGAGTCGCGGAAATTAGATAAGCAAATGTATTACCACAAAAGGAAATACGTTTGCTGACAAATCTACGACTTTTACCCCCTCCTCCCCCTATAGTCTCGCAAGCTCGACTAATCAATCTCTGGTCTGCGAATCTCATCGTGTCCTTGGCGGTATATATCATTCCAAGGGCGAGCGGGAGAAGGCAATTTCCCATTTCGAGGTAGCTCTCGGGATTTCCTCCGCTTTCAACTCGCACGCTCAGCTGTTTTGGATTCATTACGCCCTGGCGGAGCTGTTCCTCGATGAAGACAGGTTCTATGACGCGCACGCTCACGTCGAACAAGCCAAATCACACGCGGTCAATGACCTGTACAAACTGGGTCGCGCTATGAAGTTGCAGGCTATGGTTTCGTACAAGCAGCGCAGGCTTGAAGAGGCGAGGGCCGAGGTTCTGCGCGCCGTTGATGTTTTTGAGAAGCTCGGGGCTGCACAGTTTCTGGAGAGTTGCAAAGAATTCCTCCGGCGGATCGAAGAGGAAATGAATAACCCGGTTTCCTCTGGTCAATCAGACTCCGATTGTGAGCTTCCGCGAATGGTACCTCTTCCAGCGCGTATTAACTTTCCACTCTAAGCCCCGGAAAACGGGTGATACCATCGACAGCTGTGTCGAGTTCTCCTTGTCCCCTCACCCCACCTTCCCTTGCGCTCTTTGGTGTCGCTACTCTCTTCCTTTCCAATAACGTTCTCTCCTTTACCTGCTTCCACTCACACGCGTCGTCCCGTGTTTGTTGTTCCACCGCTTGCCGTCATCTGCATCCTGTGTTATGTCTCTCCACCCCCATTGTTATCTTTGTTCTACATATGTGTATCTCGTAGGTTGTCTTTAGCGATCCCATGGTATGGTTTGGAGATGCCATGATTGCCACGAAGTCGTTTACCTTGACCATTCCCTGTAAACGAGATAAACTTCTGAGGGTGGACACCGATACGATGTGATTGATGATACCACTACCCCCGTTATGGGTGGCAGGGCAGGACAGGCGGGTGGGGAACTGTTCAAAGGGCTGGGTGCGGTGCGCTCCTCTCGTCGTTCAACGAAAGAAGGCGATCCGGTTCCTCAATCCCTCCTCTTCCTCTAGTTCGCCGATCGTTTGAAAGTAGGCGGTTTGGGGGGTTTCATCTCTGGCGTCAAGAACTTCCTCCCCGCAAACAAACTATTCCCCGTGACTCGCCTAACGGAGGCTCTCATGGAATCGGCCTCGGCTTCGAATCATTCTCTACGGGAGGCGAACGAGTATCTGTTCCTTGATCCCAGAGCGAGTCGAAACGTTGGCGCTCATGGTGCTCCTGGGGCGGGTGCGGGAGGTACGAGTCGTGCGAGGAGGATGGCCTACTCGGAGGTTCCGGTGTTTATCGCCGGTGGCGCTGGGTACGTGGAGTACAGGAATTTGGAGGAGTGGGCTGGGAAAGCGGGGAATAGGGCCACGTTTGGTGGAACGGAGATTATTGACCCCAGAGAGTTCGTCGGCCTCTTGCAGGGCCTTGGGAAGGTCAAGACGTGACGGGGGACGAAAAATCCCTTGGAGTTGATCAGCTGCAGTGCGTTTTACGAACACTCCGATAATGGGTTTTCTCGGGCTATTGTGCTAACCCTTTTGGAAAATTGCGTTCAATTAGTGGAGAGTGGTACAATGAAGTAAACGACGGGTGTAGGTACAATGGTGCACGACGCTTTCATCCTCGTTTTTACTTCTTCCTATTGCCCTGCATGGCGAGAATCTGCACGAGGCGGATGCTGTCGGTGACGTCGTCAGAACTCAAGTGCGGAGAGAGAATGCTAATGCAGGACGTACAAGATGTTGATCATATCGAGTTCGAGTCCGATAGACTCCCTGATAGGGTCCCTGGTGATAACTCCTGCCTCGGCCATACGAGCGTGTTGCAAGATCTTCTGAGTGCTGGTGAACGTGTAACGGATTAGCCTCATTTACTTTACTAAATGAAAGGGCACAAAACGCACTCATAGAGAACGAAACCGCCAAACACGGCAAGGCCACCGTACAACGAAATAGCCTCAGTGATCGCGAGGCCGCGCATACCCAGAGGAAGAGCCATCGGAGCGAGAGAGCTCAACGCCACGACGGTAACACCGGCGAGGAGGGGTCCACCCATATACAAATACTTGTCGTTCTTGGCTGTAGCCCCCACGTAAGATAGGGAACCGACGACACCACACGTGTATAGCGCAGCTCGCCCTAACAACGCAGGAGACAAGAAGAATAGCGGGCTAAGGGTGGCGGCTTGGAATCCGTTGAAACCCTAAATGAAAGGGGTATGAGCCTCGGAGGGTTCAAATTACACGACTAGATGCGGTATGCGTACCAACCACAAAGCGTGCTTGAGGAAAGGTCTCTCCGGCGAGGTGCTCATCGCACCCCACATTGTTCCGATCGAGCCGGCCAAGCTAACACCAAGGACTACCCCTGAAGAAAACCGTCAACGACCGTTGAGATAAGCAGGTGATGGCTTACATGGGTTGGCAGACATGATCCTGAACGCAGCACCAGACCTAAACAACGACCTCGCAGCGAGCGCAGTGAAGAGGAGACCCCCACCGGTATACTGGAAGCTCTCATTCAAATACGACTTCTCCGCTGCACTCAAACCATCCCTCGTCTCGCGATTCAAAAACACATTAGTGGCGACGATAGTTCCAGCCACGGTAGCCTAAACGGAATCCCGTGAGCACTTCTAAAAAAGGCAGAAATACTATGAGGACTCACCGCGGTCACTGCATACTTCCTCCACGCCTCAGCCTGCGTAGGGCGCACAGCCACAGCAGATGAATCCGTCATAAACGTCCTCGAGCATCTCGACCAAAATGACGAAGGCGAAACTCGACATCGGCTTGAAGCGGCGCTGAAGTGGTTAGTCGTGGTTTTGGACCCGAAAGAACTAAAGTTTCGAGCGACCGGTCGAAGAGTTACGGTGGCTGATTTGCCCAAACCAAACGGCCGCGCCGCGAGAACTGTAAGTCTTAGCATGATCAGTCGGATGAGAAGAGATGGGAGTTAGTGGAAAGGTTTGGGTTGGGTAAGAACACGAGCTGACGTCGTATCCTGATCCGAGATCCCGACGGCGCGTCTTGTCGGCATGCTTCGACGGACACTCCCGGTGGCTGACTCTCACGCCTACTCATCCTGGTGGAAGCTTCTCGAACACACGGAAGAAATGTATGGCTACGGCAAAAACGACAGTAGTTCTCGAGTAATATTATGGTACAGTAAGGATGGAAAGTCCACTAAACGACAGCATTACGACTTCTTGAGGGTCAACTTCAGCTTGGGAACAGACGATTCGCCATCATCCGCCAAGTCGGAAGCGGTGAAGGGTGGGCTTGTGGCAAGCGGCGACGGCACCGCAGCAGCAAAACCAAATTGTGTTTGACCACGAATAGAGGAAGGTCCAGGGTTGTTCGCGGGAAATTCTGAACCTTGCTGGAAACCGGCGCCGCTCCCGATTGTAGGTGTTTGTGGGGGGCTCGTGCTGGCAGGTGTCAGACTCGGCGGGGCGGCTCCGTTGTACTCCGCCCATTTAGGACATTTACGGTTTGTCTCTGTTTACAAAAATATCCATCAGTATGGACAAACCTTCTGACATGAGGCATCAAACATACTCATATGTCCAACTTGACCGCAATGTCCACAACGACGCTAGGGCGGAGAGAAAGTCTGTCAACACGCGACATAGATGACGCAAGAAATGAGGTATTTGCTTACAGTCGTGTCAGCTTTTACCACCCTATTGATCTGCATCGGTGTCCCTCCTTCCTTAACCAGTTTGGCATTCTTCCTATGCAAACGTCGTTCCTGGTTCTTCTTCATCCTCGCAATCTCCTCTTCCAACCTGGAAAGGTCCCATCAGCAGTGGATACTGATCAAACTGAAGTCAGAAACAGCATACCTCTTCTTTGCCCTTGCGTCCTTATCAGCATCGCCGGTAGGGGCTAGAGTGTTCGTCAATTGAGCCTCCTCTTCGATAATCTGACGCTTCTTGAGATATGCGTTGATGACCGCTGGCTCTCGAACGATCTCGGTTTCCCACTCCCCCGCCACCTGTATAGATTTTAGAGGATCAGCGGATTAGGTCCTAGTCCGAGTCGGAGGAAGCATCACTCACGAGTCTGCGAATGCGTAAAACTCGGCGCGGTCCGTCAGGGCCCAAACTAGTCTCTCTCTCCCGATCAACGGAGGACCCTCTACTCAAAGCAGGAGATGGCATCGCGGACGGAACAGTCCCAGGTGGAGAGAACCCGGGAGACATAACATAATCCCCACTGACCGAACCTTGACGCTGGGGGAGTAGGGGCTTCTTGAAGGTCTTGTCTTCCTCAACGACATCCAGTGGTGGTCCATCCTTTCGGCTCAATGAATCGTGTTGAGCCTTCCAGATGCGTTCGATCTCAGACTTGTAGACCTGCTGCTGTTCAGCAACATTATATCTGTGCGCAGACTTGGGCCGATTCTCTGCCTCGGCTACCAAGGGAACAAATGCATCAATACATTTCCTTACAGGCATGTCGGGCAGCTGGCATACCGAGTTTCTCCGCATAGTCCTCTCCGGCCTTGACGAAAATATCCTTCATGGAAACCCGGACGAAACTGAATGCCTCTCCGCGGCCGGTTGGATCGCCTTCGCCGTGAAGCCGCAGCATAGCCTTGGCCTGAGTTGCGAGCAAAAAATTCTTTGTAGTTATCCATGGAGCCAGCTGCTGTTCAATCGACAGATTAGATTCATCATCGTCCTTGACTTCGTTGGTGATTCCGTAACCGGCATCTTGAAGATGGCGCTGTCCGACTTGCATTGACTCTGAGAGAACCACCTGTTCTGGGGTAACCATCTTTAGCATCTCAGCTTGGGATGGGATGGGCCAGTCGGATTTGAGCCGCCAAAATCCTTGATGGGGACCCCTTCGATTGTACTCCATGAATTCCTGTTCGTACTGTGTATGAGCGCCAAGATTAGAGAAACGTGAGGGGAGGTCCAGACCTTCAGCCTTTGTCTCATCTGTAACTCGTTCTGGTCTGGGAAGTATTTCATCAACCGCGAGATCTTCAGCCTCTCCTCCTTGGTTTTGGCCAACAACTTGAACGCAATGGTCTGCAATCTGTGCTTAATTGTATTGGTGATTTTCCGCGAGTGAGGACCAGGGACCTCGGTCACAGGGTACGTCTGTCCAACGGCGAATAGGTTCTTTAGTTCCCGGATATAGTACTTAGTGTCACCCTTGATCGTGCTCCTAGTGAACCAAGGGTGCGATCAACGGAGGCCGGTGTTGTGCGGATGGGGCTAAGAACTCACTTGATAACCAGGAAATCAGTCGCATATGGTTTATGCCTGAACAGGGGTGCCCTGACGAGATTGTTGTATAGCGCGGGTATGTTTTGCCCAGGAGCAACAGAACCAAATTTCATGAATGGAGATTCATCTTGAGGCTCAAGCACGAATGGGACCCCGAGATCGAACTATACTGATTGTGAGGAGCTGAAAATTATCTACACACACAGTCCTGCATACCTTGGGAACGTGCTCATCCTTATCGCTCTTCTTTCGATAGTAGTTGACAAGGATGCTACCCATGCCGAAATTTGATAATATCGGAGGGTGTTCTTCCTAAAGAAAACCGACCAGTGAACAACACGACCCGTCCCCAGATCCGGCCGTGGTCATACCGAATACTCTAGCAGCACGTAGTTGCTGGTGTCCTTCAGACTCAAATCTACCGTTCTGTGGAGACCTTCGCTGACGTTTCCACCTTTGCCGACCTTCCTACCAGCCCTATCCTTTTTCTTCTTTGCGGACCGAACTTTGCTGAACCTCAATTCAACGTTCGACGGGAATTGTAACGCTGGACGATGGAATGATCTCGCTTCTTGCTTATTAAGCCGAGTCTTGTACTGAGATGATACGGTGAGAACGGAGACCCTAAAAACTGATAACCTTTCGACGTACAAAGGGCAACTGCAGCTTCTGCGCAGGGTAAGCGTGTTCCACGACAAGTTGACCAAATGTCTGCCTAACGCGATGGCGAATTCCATCTTTGGAAACCTCGTAGAAATTGTCGTTTGAAAGATTGAACTTGTCCTTAGGATGCGGATCCAACCGGTGTCGCTTCCTAAACCTGAACGTCTCGGCTGCAAACAAAATGAAGAAAGATCACGATAGAAGGCGGCGCGTAACGTACCGGGCAAACGTTCTTCTGGTACCTCTTCCTCATTAAGTTCTAGGGCGGTAAAGTCGCGGAAGGGAACGGTTTGGTTCCAAATGATACTTTGGGTCCAGGCGCCAGATTCCAGAACCTTGTTCGTGGGATTTGTGAGGCTCCTATCAGCAGGAACAGATTCTTGGGAGTGGGTTTGCTCGTCGGGCTCAAATACTATCTGATCCTCCCAGTTCGAAAGCAATATCAGGTCCAATGACCTGTCGCCGAGGAGGAGTGGAGCGGCGAGACCAGAGCTCTCGCGTTCCTGGTGTAGGAGTGAGGTGGAATCGCGAGGCCTTGCTATGAATGCGCACCTTCATGGCACGCCGCAGATCGTGTTCGATACTCCCAGATGCCACAACCTCTTCCACGCGTTTGAACTCCACCTGGCGTTCAGCGTCACCCACGATACTCCGGAGGTATCCCTTCGGAACCTCCTTCCTTCGAGGATAAACAGTTTCAACTTGAGAAATATCCGAGGTTAGTTCGTAAAGACCGCTCCAATCGCTTGGCAACTATTACGTACCGTGAAATGGTCGCTTTGAAATCCGAGACTTGTGTATCGAAACACCCTTGAGTAACTCCGTAAAGTCCAACACCTTACCCTTCTCGAACGTCGGAAACCGTTCGTAGACTGTCTTCGGTCGTTCGACGAGACGAGTAACCGTCTTCATCCGTTTGGGTGGCCTGTCCTCCTGCAAGACATCCTCCTCCTCCATCTTGACGTCAAAATCCACCTGATCGTCCTGCAGCTCTGCGTCGACTTCGTCTTCGTAATCCTTCCCCGCACCGTGGCCGACCGCACCGTCGTCATCGTCCCATTTGTCGTTGTAGATCTCGTCTGAGGAGAGGTTGGGAACGCGAGATATACCGAGTCGACCAGTGAGACCCGAGCCTGAAGGAAGTGACAAATCCGTGAGGAGGTGGTTGAGAGAGAATCCCGTAAGGGCAGAGATCGCGCTTTGCTCTTCCTAAATGGCGTTGAGTGCGTCGTGAACGAGTGAGAGAAGGTTAGAGTGCCCCTACCGAAGCCATCCCGCCGGACCGGATATTGTGGAGGTGACAGGATCGGTGGTGCACGTGCAAGGCGCGCTCCGGAAGCATTGCGCGAACAGCCGGCGCGGGACCAATTCCACTCTTCCCCGACCCTCATACACCTCTAACACCTCTAACACTCGCGACTAGAATCGGCCCAGGCAATGAACAAGGAACTCAGCGACGGCCTCGAGGTTCGTCTCATCTAAGTTCGACGATTCTGTCGCCGACGTTTCAACAGAGTTTCCGTGCATCGGTTGCTACTGAAGCAGACCGCATCATCTACCATACCTTCCCAACAAAGGCGAGTTTATTTGGATCCTAGTTGACCCACGGCTCAACAATTCTCAGATATTGTAATGATCTGTCCCGCCTTTACCCGCGTTTCGCCACCCCTGACAAAGCATACTGGTAGAGAATTACAGAAGCGCATAGAGGAAATCAACACCCCATTATCAATCTATAACCCTTCGCGGACCGATGCAATGACTGACGCTACGGTCTACAACCCGAATCGCGACCTGGACCAAATAGATATCAAGAAGCGCAAACGGGGGCTAGATGGCGAGATCGTGAATGGGTACGGCGCCGATGGTAACGTCGGGAGTGGTGCTGTGTATACGGGTCATGTGAAAACGAACGCTCACTTACGGACCGTCCATGCGGAGCTCAAGGCCGAGTACGAAGAGTTGGGAAGCCACTGCGTGGGTTTCCTCCGATGACCGGACTCGGCACTCGGCTGAGAATCATAACAGGAGAAGCTGAAGCTGTGGGTGAATCTGACGATGCCCAAGTGAGTCGAGTCTTATCCTTATTAATTCTCCGTCTGACACGAGGTCAAGGATCGAAGAGTACGTGGCCGTTATCAAATAAATCAGTTCCCAGTGACCAAATCGTTATGTCCAGCGGCGATAATTTCGGTACGTTACAGCTATCTGGATGCATGACTTATCTCACGCATCTCCGTAGGCGTCGCCGTCCAAGAAGGTATCTTGTTTGGATCCTATCCATTTATTGTGGTGCTGAGCCCGGGGAATAGAGGTGACAAGTGAACTCCAGCGGGCCCAGGAATCGATCGCAAACCTACGTGATGTTGCACGGCAACACCACCTCTCCCGCGCAAAGATATCCTCAAAGCTCCTGAAGTACCCACTCATCGATGACTATGCGGTACGTGTCGGCATCCCTCCTAACGACCGACCCGCTGATTTCACCGTGTTACAGATTGCTCTGCGGGAACACGACGAGAGGCAGCTCCACAGTGCGCGACGCACGTTACATGACCTCCGAACCATGTACGCAGTGCTCACCGATATCATCCACAAGAACATCACGAAGGTATTTCCGCTGAACGCCCCGCTTCATTCCAACCGTCGCTGATCATTCCCTTCCTTCTAGATTCGGTTTCCCAAGGGCAACAATGCTGCGTCGCTATATTGAGAGCACTCGAAATATCCAGGCATAACGGTTGTAAATCCTCCACTCCACATTGTTACGCTGATGTGACGTACTGGGACTTACCCATATTTGGTAAAGAAACCCCCCGATCGCCGCCCCCCTCGCTTCTGGCTGATTTGTGGAATGCAAGTATGTAGTGGGCAATGTTATTACGATACGGAATGATATCACTTGAACTCGACAACCGCACCGTCTTGAATGTCAAACGAAACACTTGGAGGCTCGAGAGCTCTTCTCGAAATCCAGAAGCACCCCTCGCTAGTTCCATTGACCACTATCAGGGTAGCCAGATCTCAGGAAAGTTGACGTCCGTTCGTCGGAACGCACGTTCTGGCTCTAGGCCTCGCTCGTATGGCGCAGATACCGGCGATAGTGTGGCATCCTCAGGCTACGCCGAAGTATACACATAGAACAAACCCCCCGATGAGTGGTGCACTGGAACCGGTCTGGGCTACAAGGGGAGGTACGGGGGACAATCAAATCGCCGCAAATTTCGAGCACCCCCCCAGAAAGCAGCAAGAAGCATAGGCGTTCGTATTCAACACTGTCTCACTGGCAACCCCGGGATGGCCCATCCTTCGTTTGGCAAAGCCCCTCATGCGAGTGCTACCCGCGCATGTGAATACTGCTAACCCTTCCAGATCCGTTCGGGATCAACCAGGGTATCAGGGTAGGGTTCTGATTTGTTTTTCTGATTCGCCAGTTGAAGCGCCAACCGTGAACGGGTGTTTCGCGCCTCAATGGAGCAATGTTGTTGAGGCATCGATGGAGAACGGGGTTTTCGACTGGCACTTTCCCTAAAATCCCCCTCTCGGGTTCAATACGGTTCTAGAACCGAGGCGGGATTTTTCGTTCTTTCGGGGTCCGTTGAGACAAAACGTGTAGCATCACACGCATTTATCAAACAACAGCATTGTGTGTCTACAGGTGGTGATGACAGCGAGAGGTACGACCGCGCTACTTAGACAGAGATAGTTTTAAAGATGTTGAAACCATCGAGGGCGGTACTTATGACAGCTCCGGGAATCTGAGGATGCCAATGAACCTCCTTGACATCCTTCTGGCCCTGATGAACGAATAGCAATTGAGGAGGGATATCTCGTTCGTTCGGATCGTCGGTCATCTCATCATCATCCTGTTCCACCGCGAGGTCCCAGAGCGTGACCTGGTCGTCCGCACCGGATGCCGCGAAAACAGAATCTTCCGTTGGGTGCCACTCAATAGATGTGACTGGGGCTCGATGCCAGTTGAATGAAGCCACCGGCGCCGGATCCGAGCCTGTAGATCTACGAAACACGAAAGGTTAGCAAAAACGCATCTTTTATTTCGGTACACGACCAAAACGGAAAATTTACCCCTTCTTTTTGATGTTTCTGAGGTCCCACGCTTTGATCGCGCCCTCATCGCCTCCACTGAGGAGCAGATAAGCGGTCAACTTGTTCCAGCTGATTACATTAACATCAGCATCGTGCGCCCGGTCGATACCAGCCGCGCTCTTTTTGCCTCTTATCCTGACATCCCAAATCTGGATGGATTGATCGGCTGAACAGGAAGCAAAGACAGAGGGTTCGGAAGGGCTCCATTGCAGGTCCTCCACCGATGAGGTGTGAGTGGTGAAGGGCTGTGATAGGGCGTTGAATCCGGCTTGACCCGTTGTGGTCAGGTAAATCTTGGAATGAATGTCGCCAGTGAGCAACCTGAGCGCAGATGGATTAGCATCGCCAGACGAAGCCCAGTCCATTGCAAAACCCTCAGCGCGACCGTGGGATGTGATCGTAAATGCGGGGGAGTTTGTACGGGTTTTGTCGTAGGTGTAGCCGGGTACGTGGAAGGATTCGAGGAGGGGGCGGACATTCCATATATGCACCATTCCTGTTTCGGCCCAAGTGGAGACATAGTAGGGATGGGAGACGGGCGGCAAAGGAGTTGATGTGGGGAGGGGTTGAGCCCTAACGCGGTTAACGCCACCAAAATGAGGTATGGATCTGAACTCGAGGACCGCATCTTCATCCAAGGCGTCCGCGTCTTCCTCGTCATTGGAGTCAGAGTCATCTGAAAATGAAAATAAACTGAATTAGTGTCGAACGGGAGCGGTATCTTGATTGGAGTGGGTAATCACCGGGACATACGTACCTCCGTCACTTTGGGTTCTGTGTAAAGCGGACATTTTGTAGACCGAGAGTTCATTGTCTTTTGCGGATGATGCCTGGGTTCCGGCAACGAGATAGGCGGTGGCGGGGTAGCGTTGACGTTGATCGCCAAGATTGTCGCGGAGGACATCGAAAGATAAAGAAGGCCATTTTACTTGCATAGAGTGACGCATTTCGTAAACGGAGTCATCGGGTTCTAAAATTTCGTCTTTTTCAAGTACGTGTCTGCCGGGGATGAAAGCGTCTGCTTCGGATTGTTTTGAGTGATCTTGGTCCTCGTCGTCCTCGTGGATGGTCTCCATCATGTCTTCCTCATCGACTTCCATGCCTAAATGGGGACTGTGAGATAACGATCAGACGCTCCCAGGCGTCCGGAAGTTGGGCGGACGGACCGTCAGGGTCGTTTGTTGGATTTTGGGCGAGCTCTTCCTCCTCGATCTCGTCCTCCCAGGGATCTTCGAACTCGCCGATGTCGTCTGTGACGGACTGGCGACGGACACCCGACGAACGAGATTTCTGGAGGGGCTGACCATCTGCATCGATGGGGGTGTGCAGCTGGGTGTGGGAGCGTTTAGACATACAGAAGAGAGGGGGAAAAGAAAAAAAAAAGAAGATGGGGGAGTGGGCGGGAGCAGTCGGGAGGGAGGGAGAATTTGAAATGTGGAACTGATAGGCTAAGATGTGAGCAAATGAGAAAATGTAGTGGGACTAGGCGGTAATTAGATTTTAGTGTAACGCACGTTTTAAAGTGAACGGCTAGACCCCCGGATCGGACTGGCACTCATCCACCGACAATGATTATCATCCCACCCTCTCGACCCATGCCCTTCTAACAATCCATCTCCGAGCCGCCGGGTCCTTTTCCGTATATATATTCCTCCCTCTCCGCCCAACCTCTCCCTCTCTTCCCACACCAAAATGTTCACGATGCGTCCCTCCCTCTGTATCGCTGCTTCCAGCCTGGTAAATCCATCTCACCCACCTTCACCCCTCTCCTTCTCTCACACACTCCCCATAGTTCACCCATTACATCTTCAACAGGCGCGAGCCAAAAACCCCACAGCCAGTCCTGGCCACAATACTCGCGGTCCCGACCCTTTGGTCCATCGTTCTCCTTCCCCACTTTGCCTCCCCACTCTCGACCATCCTCTTTTCATTCGTCACCTACTTTGCCGTCCTCGCCTCCTCCATCGCATCCTATCGTCTCTCCCCTTTTCACCCTCTCGCATCTTTCCCAGGCACCTCCATCAGCAAGCTCACAAAGTGGTGGGGAGTCTGGGAAACATACGAGGGTCGCCATTACTTGCGCGTCCACGAACTGCACAAGAAGTACGGTCCAATCGTCAGAGTCGGTCCGAACGAGCTGTCTATTGCAGATGTCACCGCGATTCCTGCCGTTCTAGGCTCCGGAGGTTTACCGAAGGGTCATTGTATGTCTCACTTCATTTATTCTCCACCATCGCTTAATCCTACTGACGCGCACCTCTCGTAATCCGTCCGTTCCAGGGTACGATTCGCGCCAAGATCTCCGCGCTTCAAAAAATCTTCAGGTTCTCAACGGAGACGCTCACACTAATCGGAGGAGGTTATGGAATCGTGGTCTCAGCTCCGATTCCATCGAATCCTACTCTGAAATCATTGAGACGAGGGCCGCTCAGCTCGTTGATTGTCTCGAGCGCCAGCCCGGCAAAATCTGCCTTTCCTCTTTCTTCAGTCGTTTTGCGTTCGTACATCACTTCCATATCCGCTTTGCTGTACGCTCACCATCGCTTATCAAATCAGATTCGACTTCCTCGGTGATATGGCGTGAGTCCCGGTCTCCCTTCCCGCTCTAGCCACACCTTTGACGCCACTTGCAAAAAAAAGATTCGGGGGTGGATTCGAGCTTTTGCGTGACGGGGACACCCAAAATCTCAATGGCATTGTCGATAATGGTGTCATGTAGGTCTTTCCTCCCTCGCATCCCGGTCTCCTGCCTCGTGCTCAAGTCCCTAGGGTTTCGAACATCATCTCCCAGATTCCCTGGGTGACATCACTAATGCACTGGGTCCCCTCGTGGAAGACCAACGCCCTGGCATTGCGAGATCTTGGTTTCAACAAGGCCAGTGAACGCTTAAAACGCGGATCGGTCACCAAGGATCTTTACTATCACCTTGTGAGTGTATGTCGCCCACCCCATCAATCACTGTTGATCGCACTCAAATTATGTCCTAGATTGACGACGGCGAGTTGGAACGACAGAGGCCCTCTGTCGCGGATATCCTCTCTGATGGCACCCTCGCCATCGTCGCGGGCACGGATACAATCAAGACGACATTGGCCGCTACTTTTTACCACCTGTTACTCAATCCGACCTGTTACCAATATCTGCAAGATGAAGTCGATCAGGCCTTCCCAAACCTCGAAGACCCGATGGATTTCAAGAAGCTGAGCGAAATGGAGTACCTAGATGCCTGCATGTACGTAACTTATCCTCACCGCGGCCGGAGCGGAGGCTGACGTTTTATTTCCAGCAACGAAACCTTGAGGTTCGGTATTTTTCTGCCGTATAGCGCCGGCCCTAACCCGCTTTAAACCACACATATAGGGTCATGCCTTCTGTCCCTACCAACGGGTCCAGAAGAATCCCCCGGGGGCACGGCCCGAGGCCAATTTCTGGAAGGTACGCGCCTCTTGGACTATCAACATTAAAGCGGTCAACCGCTTCGAACCGCTTTCACTTGCTGACCGGGACTTGCCTTGATTTAGCGTTATACCCGAAGAAACGGAAATCTTCGTTTCTCCATACCCACTGCACCGCGATCCACGCTACTTCTCCCCGGAACCGGAATCATTCCTCCCCGAACGTTGGCTCGAACCCTCTTCCACCTCTCCAGAGTTCAGGCATCTTGGACCTTACATTCACAATACCTCGGCATTCATCCCGTTCTCTTTTGGACCGCACAACTGTGTGGGAAGACAACTTGCCTATCGTCAGCTGAGATATGTGGTGTGTCTGATGATGCGACGGTTCGAGATACAGTTCGCGCACGGGTTCTGTCCAAGGGATTGGATTGAGAAGGCTTGTGACCGTTTGGTCCTATCTACGGACCCCCTACCTGTGGTTCTAACTCCTCGTCCGAAATCAACTCGGGCGAATGGCGGCGTCTGATGGAAATGCCATTCATCTCACCTCCGGTTCCCAATCAAACCGCGCCGACCTGTCTTCTCGTTCCTTTCCATTCACTCAGCTAATTTAAAGGGCAGGCAGAACCATTGGACTCCGACATGGACCTTGGTCCCGGATCTTTGGCTCATGGAGAGTTATCAACGCCCCCTCAGGCCCTCTCCACCTCACCTTTCCTGACCTTCACGAGCATCCTTTTCAAATTACGCATTCCTTGACGTCCATCACCCGCTTCCTGAACCGTTGATTTCTGTCTTTTTCGGCAATGTGGCACGTTGGAGGTTTCTGGACCCTGTCGACGTTGATTAAATGATAAGAAGTACCAAGATCCCTTCTCATTTGACTTTGCACATTGCCTTGCTCATTATTTTCCCTACCCCACATCAAAACCCGACACGGATATTGCCACACATGCGCACCTCCTCTGTGAGGCTATCCATATTGCCTTTGGACACGTGTGTACCACCACTGATTCAACGTTGAGTCCGACGTTCTTCTGTTTCTATCTTTTCGTTCTTGTTTTCGCTCTCCTAGACTTTGTATGTGGAAGGTTCTTGGCTTTTTCTCTCCGCCCGTTTACATCATATTTGACCCCCCACTCACGCAACCCACCAATTGTACTTATGTATTCAACGCACATGCAAACCAACGAGCAATACCAAGATGTATTCCTAGCTTATTTAACTATCATTTCGAGATTCATCATATCCTTCACTCGTTCGCTCGACGGTATCTAGCTTCCACTGGTTGAACTGATTCCCGACCATTTCGTCGCTTGTATGTGGATGTATAGACAGAAAAGAAAAGAATTAGCCCAGCGTCGCGCGCCATGTCGTACATGTGTCGGCGCGCCGCGCGAGAGACGCGCCCCTCCATATCGGACCCCTTGAGCGTTCACAAAGCCGAACGGAAATCTCCCTCCACGATCTCCCTTTGTGCGTGCGATTCCCTCCCCCCTTCCCCGATGCTACAGCACGTCACGGGCGATGCGCCGGGTATTTCATTTTGAATTGTTAGGCACTAGATCACCGTACCTACCATTGGGTGATACCAACCTACACCCTCCCCCCCCTCCCCCCCGTATCACGCGATTGCCTCATGGCCGCCCCGCACATACTATGTAATCCACAAAAAAAGAAAAAAAAGAAAAGTATTATATTTTTGGAACCGTCATTCGGAACGCTTCAAGCCACCCAAGTTGTGTGCGTGTGTGTGTGCTAATTACACGTAACGCGCGTCAACGGCTTCCTAGTAGTCCGATAGAAATCGGATGGAAGGGTATATATTTATATTGTATATCCCGGCAAATTCGTGCACGGCTGGGGAAGGGCCCTGGGGGGGGGGGGGGGAAGAATTAAAGAATACTTACCACAGTAAAAGGTCCGAACCGCCAGCACGGCGCCGTATTGTACATATTGCAAAAGATGTATTTGAACGCTTTACGTTCCGTCCGAACCATCTGGGGGTTGGGGGAGTTTGAAATTGCAAAAAAAGGAAAAATTCACCGTTTGGCAGCGGCCGGAAGTTTGGACGTTTGGACGTCTCTTTGGACAACGGTCCACACGTCAGAGCACGTCAGCCACCCGGTTCAACCGATGACATGGACACGCCAAATTTCCTTTCGGTAGACTACCGATCCGCCGGTGGGTGTTTTTTTTTCCCCTTCCCAACCAATTCGATCGAGAGACGCGTCTTGCGCCCTCGGACCCCTTCGTTACCCGCGTGTAATTCGTGGTGTTCATAGATGGTCTCCTCCGTTGAGGTATCGGATGATAAAATACTGAGGATTTCTTTTCCATAAACGGTCGAGAATAATAATCCCCAACTGTCGTGGAATTCTTAAGATAGTTTGTGGCACGTGCCCCCATCCAGACACCTAAGCGATGCTTCG
>Ga0307515_10010070_pt1 | contig 18181 bp, 1 predicted proteins | sample 17_EM_MG_FD_194513 | JGI IMG/M metagenome (GOLD analysis project Ga0307515, IMG submission 194513) | Populus trichocarpa ectomycorrhiza microbial communities from riparian zone in the Pacific Northwest, United States - 17_EM | ecosystem: Host-associated > Plants > Roots > Unclassified | place... | reverse complement strand
CTACCCCAACCAAGCTGAATAGGATAGAACCGTCGTACGCAGAGCCGTCGTGCAGAGCTTTTGTATACAGAGTTTCGTGCAGAGCCTCCGTACGCGGAGCTTCGTGCAGAGCTTCGTGCAGAGCTTCATACAGAGCTTCGCGCAGAGCTTCGCGTAGAGCTTCGTGCGGAGCTTCGTACAGAGCTTCCGCAGAGCTTCGTACAGAGCTTCGCGCGGAGCTTCGTGTAGAGCTTCGTGCGGAGCTTCGTGTGGAACTTCGTGCAAAGCCTCGTGCAGAGCTTCGTGAAAAGCTTCGTGCAGAGCTTTATACGGAGCCTCTATATGCAGAGCTTCCATACGTAGAGCTGAATGTAGGGCTATATATAGAGCCACCTACTAAATTTTAGAAAAAGGGGATAATATAACTTTATTTACTAGGTTTAAATTAGTTATTTTTATATAATAATAATAAAGAAGGCGACTAAAAATTTATTTAGGGTATACTAAGACTTATCGTAATAAGATTTATCCAAAACCACATTATAGTGGACGGGTATGCTCCTATATTAAAAGAGCTAAGCAACCTCTTATATTTTTAATTTAAAGGTATTAATAGAGTTAAGAGTTTCTAATTCCACTTCTAAAGCTATATTTTATATAATAATAAAGAAGAAGGCAACTAAATATTTATTTGGGGTATGCCAAGACTTATCGCGATAAACCGCAATGGATATCCTTATCGCGATAAGATTTATCCAAAACCACCCTGCTATATACGCTATTTAATCTATAGGTATTACTAGCTTTACTCCCTCTTACGTAATCTTAAAATACATTTGCATAAGGAATCCTTTAAGCTTTAATCTTTCTCCTAAGAATCTTTTAATTAATGGTAACTTAACCTTTACTACTCCTATCCTATTAATCCTTTATTTAAGTGTTGCGTTGTTCTCCGTTAACTAGTTAACTATCTCTTATAACTATTTAACCGTTACAGGTTATTATAAGTTAGTATCTGCTATACTAGTATCTCCTCCTAACCTTAAGGTAGTTGCCGCCGTTAATAGCGTCGTGGTGGCTGCTTTTGGTAGCATATTATTCGACTTCCTTCTACTACCGTAACTATGGTAGTAATTGTATAACAGAACCTTATAGCAAATACTACAGTGGGTTCTATTAATGGGCTAGGTATATAGGTAAGGCAAGTAAAGTTAACAACGTAATAACAACTAGTAGAGTGGTTACCTAACAGATTAACTCTAATTATATTCTAAGAATTACTATAAGGAAAGAACTATCTAGAGTAGGGACGGTGGTCCTTTAAATACACAACTATACTCCTAGGAAACCCTTCTTATACGTAATATACGTGTGCTCTATCTACTCTATTACAGATCCTATAGATCCTACAGATTACACAGATCACCTTACGTAACTTATTTACCATTCCTCGTTACATGGTTCCACCGGTTCTATCTTGGACCGTGCTTATATTAACTAACTAGCTTCTTCTAACTCTTCCCTAAGTAGTCGTAATATTGTACTTAAAGCGTCCGTAACACTAAAGCAACAACTACGACGCTATTTATAGTAGTAACTACTTTAGGATTAGGAGGAGATACTAGTATATAACACGACGACTTATAGGTAGTTATAATAAACTAACTTAGAAGTATTATAGAGTAAAATAATGCTAATAATTAGGCATTACTTTAATAACTATAAGATATTGTGGTAGTGTAGATTAGACGTCGCCTACTGTCTTGGCATTTTCCTATATTTATAGAGCCTTCGGCTTCCTTCCTTCTTCCCTCTATTACAGATATACATTACAACTCTACTAGTTACCGGAAATACACTCTTTTCTTTCTTTCTTACTAACTGATTACAACCGACCGACCAACAGACAGCCAGACAGCACTGTGACTTTCCCATCTTAGAGAGGTCGTACCCTCCCACATATTTTATGGCATTCCACGTGGGGACGACGGCAAGCTCTTTGGATTAGAAGTCTAGTGCTATATACACAGGAGACACGCAGGAATATACTACAACTATAGAAGAACCGCCAGCTGCAGAAGAACGACCAGCTGCAAAAGAACCGCAGCCAGATAGACGAGATAGCAGAGAACTAGAGAACTAGAGAACTAGGCAGTATTGGACAGCGAGGGAAACCAGGCAGTCCCTAAATGAAAAGACAGCGAAAAAGACGGATATCAGACAGACAGTTAGACTTAATGCATAGGCCAAAGAGTAGCAATAGGAAGCAAAAGGGTGTAGGTCCAAAAGGTCTTGGCAATTAGATTCGGTACCCATACTTAGAAATTAGATATTAAGCGAACCAGCGAGCCTATTAGATAACGTCTTGGAGTTACCCGATACTTACCACTTGCGCATAAATATGGCCAGACCTTTATTAAAGATACAGAGACGGCAAGCTAAGGGCCAATTAATTAGATGGAAACGAGATCTAAGACATCTGGCGGCGAAGGAAGTTAGTACTGCCCTTTAAGAACAGAGATAATACCGAGTAAGGCCGCAAGCACATGAGATCGGATCTGTCCTTAAAAGCTTCCTATTCTGGCTTAGCTTTATCTTCTTTTAAGTTGTCCGGATTATATCAGCAGCAGCTCTAAAGGCGTTCCGTAAAGAAGTAGATGCGAGTAAAAGTAAGAGGCTTAGCAGCACCCTACCGCGTAAAACGACGGTAGTCTAAAACGGACGTACAAATCAAGACCCAGTAGCGGTAGATTAAGACTCCGTGCCCTCCTAGGGAGACCCCCCCTTAGGCGTTAAGAAGCAGGTGCTCTCTATTAGGGATATAGCTATATAAGTAGACCAGCCGAAGCACGCACCTATTAAAGTACCACTAGGACAGCTATCTGGGACACTCTCTATCAAGACTACGGCCATGCAGGCAGATCTACTATAGCGTTTACCCGTAATACCTAGGACTGATAACCCCCAGTAGATAAAGAATAAGGGCCGTAAGGACCACATACAAGCTTCTAAGGAAGCTCTAGATATATTACCTAATAGCTAGCAGTCAACGGCTTAAGATAAGGTCTACGTTATGGTCCAGCTTATACCAGCCCCAGGAGCTATGGGAACTCCCTACTTCGTAGGACAAAACGTGTTATAGTTTATCGAGCAGTACAAGCGGCTATGCGTCCGACACCACGCAATAAGTAAGGAGAAGCACTAGGGCCTTCCGGAGTACTGCGAGTACTAGATAGAAATGTGGATCCAAAGCCTACCTAAATTCACAGCTGGCGACTAGACGGAGCTTATAAGAAAGCTTAGGGCAAAATACTAAGGAAGTGACCATTTTCGACAAATAGAAACGGTAGAATTCTTAGAAGCCTATATACGGCAGTATAGGGACAATCCGCCAAGCAGTATATGCGAGTACTGTAGGCAGTTTACACTGATCTCCTAAAGGGTCACGGAGGCAGGTAATTTAGGGAACGCTTAGCGAGGGTACTGGTTTGTAAAAGGACTTCCGCTTAAATATTAAAGACATACTATGGCCAAAACGGGAGCTGATCCCAATAGACAAGAGTTCTTTAACTTCTATTAGCTATAGAGAGCCGTAGAGGATAGGCTTAGTTTATATAAGGGCGCAGATCGTCTGCCGAAAATGGACCCTAAGGAGCAGAGCCTTTGTTAGCTAGTTAAACAATTCTATAATTAGCAGCCGGCTAGACCAGGTATATATAGAGGAGCCCTAATGCAGCGGCAGTTACTTACGGACCAGGCTACAGTTTAGAGCCTAGTATAAGGGTATAAAGACTGGCAGAACAGCACCCGAGCTCCCTTTGTCCTATAAGACTGTTAACCTCCATAAGGCTCTTAATATCCGCAAGGTCCCCAATATCCGCAGGACCCCTAATATCCGCAAGATACTACTACCTTTAGACGGCCGCAGCGGGACGCATAGGGTCAGCAAGGTACGTAAAGACAAGGCCAGCAGACCTGTTCTAGATGCGGAGGAAGTCACTATTTTACTAAGTATAAATTCCAAGGGCTAAAGGATCTTATTCAGCGAGGATTTATATATCTGTCTGATTGAGGAAGGCTAATAGTGGAAACGCGTAATTGACCTGGACCTGTACTTCTATGGCTTGGCAATAAAGGACGACTAAAGGGTATTAAGGACTGGCTTCGTATATACTAAGGAATAGACTTAGATAGACAGGTATATTAGAAAATAGAAGGACAAGGACAGACGCAGAAACAGGCCCCCATGGTATAGACGGATTTTGCTACTTTTTATAATGGGGTAGTGTTAAAGGACAGTGACAAAATACGTACGAACTGGGAGGACTACTATTAAGCACGACCTATGGACTTAGTAGTAATACCTAGCCAGCAACGTCCGCAGACCCTTAGAGACAGCCGTGTGACCAGGACAGCCATTGACCTACAGCAGGCTTCGCAGCAGGCTCCGCAGCAGGCTCCGCAGTAGGTGTAGAATGTTTGACTAGGGGATAGTCAAGTTCTGAGGTAGGGGAGGGGACGTAGGTGATGGCCGCGTAAAAGATTTCTATTTGTCTGCTTAGTTACAGTATTTCCTAAAGCTCCTTTTTCTTATTTATTTTCTTAATCGCGATGCGTTAAGACGCGGCAGTCGCTGCAAAGATATTAGCTTAGCTCACCGCCTGTCACTAAGCCAATGGCGATTTTCCATCCCGGGGATGGAAAATTCTAATTAGTCCATTCAGCAGTAAAGCCGGCAGAACTCTACACCGCCCCTAGAATTCGACGATGCGCCAGCTACATGATGAGAACGGCACCAGGAGCCTTAATTGATCGCACGGATATAGGGCCAATTGTATAATGCAGAGCCAGACATAGAGCTGCACGCAGAGCCTTAGAGTAATTAGACGACTGCACGGAAACCTTAATTAATTAAATAACTGCACAGAAGCTACGACTGGTCGAGGAATCGAATTAAGCTAGAGCCTCGATGTCAGCACGTCGCCGTTACTAAGTCAAATTAGTCAAATGTTATTAGATTAGAGCCTTCGGCCGGGCCGACCTTATTCCTTAATCAAACGACGACTAATCGCAGCACGATTATTACCGCTATCTATTCACTTGCTCGCAGAGATATATTTTAAATAATGTATTGTATTGGGGGATGCAGGCCCAAGGAGAGGGTAATCATCCCAGCCTGCTGTATTGCGTAGTAGGTTCCCTACTGTCTCAAGCAGTGGTAGATGATTACACACTCATTGCCCCCACAACGCGTACCGTTAGAACCTAGCGGTACGAGGCCTGCGCCCAACAACCAAACCAATATTCTCTTTGCGCCCATAGGGTGTAGGCCCAAGGAGAGGGTAATCTCGCCTCAGCCTGCTTAGATAGTAGATCCTACTGTCTTAAGCAGTGGTAGATAATTACACACTCATTGCCCCCACAACGCGTACCGTTAGAACCTAGCGGTACGAGGCCTACGCCCAATAACCAATAGTAGGAATATATATCGTCTCTTTGCCATAGAGTATCATTAAAAACCGTTCGGGTAGGTAATATCGAAGGCTATTAACGACGACGACGTAGTAAGGAGGAGAAAGCTGGAAAGCGTCAATTCAAAACCTGTTAAAAAACCCTATGGGAAAAATTGTTAGGAAAGACTACTTATTAACAGCCGAAAACGCGAAACTGAAACTGTTCGCGATTCTCCAAGGGTGGAAAGACGCGAAACTTATTCGCGATCCTCCAAGGGGTAAGACGTTTTATCGCGACGACAACACAACGCCGTACGGCACAGCATTATTAAGGCTATAAGACGAATAAACAACAAATTCTCTATCAAATAAGCCTTATTTCAAAGCGAAAAGCCGAAAGGCTGATTGTGATAGATATTGATGTTGCTGTTCGGAGGAGGCGTGACTTCGCTTTGAATAGACATCTTTATCTAAATTCAGTACTGCGCCAGCTGCACGACGAGGATGGATACCGCGGCAAGGAAGAGACCTGTACAAAGACAGTAGCATAATATTGGAAAACAAGCAGTATACGAAGAGACACTAATAGAGATGCTCTGCAAGGGATCGTATATAGGGCATAGCTAACCGCGTTAAGCTTAAACCATCTTTATACGACTAAAGACGGAATTAAGCCGTATCTGGCTAAGCCAGTAAAGGACTTTATTAAGGATTATAAGGGGAATAGGAATTGGACGTATAGGAACCAGCGCTTTTCCTTAAAGGTTATCTAATAAAGGACTGTATTAGGGATATAAGGATAAGAAATACACGACGGAGGTAGTCACAACAGCCGAGAAGCTGCTACTGGATGGCTTTAAAGATTTTAAGGACAACTTAAGCGAAACGCAGAGCCAGCAGGATAATGACAAGAGACTAAAAGCAGACGATAGTCCTAGGAGGGCTCTTAAGCTAGAAGAAGATTAAGAATACGTAAGCGTATAGCCAGCAGCGGGGGCAAAGAAGTAGCTGCAAAAGCCTAAGGATATGCCGAAAGAGTTAAAAAGTAAGGACGGCTAAGAAAGGGAAGAAAGCAGCTATAAAAGACATCCTAGGAAAGCACCAGGTCCGCAAAAATGGTCTACTAAAAGCTACCGTTTATGCCTATAAAAAAGGACGTCTTAAGACAGGTCTCTAGATTGGACGTCTGGTAGATACTAAGAGCCTTAATCAACTACTGATGCAGAGCCCCAGTTAAACGACTATATAGATGCAAAGTTTTAACCAAACGACTGCACAGCCAGAGTCTTAATCGATTGTCCACAGATGCAAAGCCTACGGATGCAGAACCTAGGTTGTACGTATAGTAGAAGACATCTTAAGTCAAGCCAGAGCCTCAGTTAAATCCTAATTAGCTAAACGCCGCCTGTACAAGTTAAGTCGTTAAATTAAAGCCTTCAGCCGGGCCAACCTAATACCCTATTTAAACGTCCGTCGATCGTACATTGTCACTATCAGTTAAGTCAGTCACCCGTCGCCGTTAGATGTCTTCAATCGGCAGTCAAAGATGCATTAAAGCAGACATACAGGCACGCACGCAGGCACGCACGTAGACACTAGGCCTATATAGGAAATCAGTACATAATATACAGCGAGATGCATAGAGGCAGACCGAGGCAGAGCTAGATATAGAGTCTTAATATTAAACGGCTAACCGAATGACCAAACCAAGCCAGAGTCTCTGCTATCTTAATTAGCTGCCCCGCCATCGCCGCTGCTGCTATCACTATTCCGTCCAGCTATTTTATTCCTACTATCTCGGCCAACTGTTCCGTCTCTACTGTTCTATCTTACTGCGCCGGATCTGTACCGCTGCTAGATCTGCCGGATCTGCTATATCGTCCAACTATTCCAACCGACCTGTTCTAGGCCTAATGCTGTTTTAGCTGTTCTACTGTTACGCTCCCGACCGCCAGACCCTACCGTTTTAATCGCCCCGCCGCCGCCCGACTAGCTGCCTCCGACCGACTGCTACCGACCGTTCTATTATTAACCGTTCTGTCACTGCTGCTACTACTACTGCTACTGCTACTACTGCTACTGCTACTACTATATCAACCGACTGCTACCGACTAACTGCTATTAACTATCTGCCGCTACCAAGATTTTTACTACCAAAAGTTCTACTACCGGATATCCTATTGCTTACTAACTGTTAGCAAGTTCTTCTGCCGACTGTTCTATTTTATTTTACCGCGCTGACTGTCTACTTTTATTATTATTGCTGCTACCGTTACTGCTACCGTTACTGCCGTTACTGCTACCGTTATTATTTCTAGTTTACTGCTGTCCTAGTTGCTACTAGTAGGAAAATTGGATCCTAGCTATAGGTAACGGAAGGACACCGTAGAACAGTTCTATAGGAAGGCTGAGGATATAGTTACCTACGTTCGTTTAGGGATATGCTTTCCTTTGTCTATTCTGCTTTTGCTATACTCTCGTTTTTGCTATTCTTCTATATTATAGAACGTTAGGGGACAACGTTCTTGGTGGGGGAGGTATATAGTAGTGTAGATTGGACGTCGCCTACTGTCTTGGCATTTTCCTATATTTATAGAGCCTTCGGCTTCCTTCCTTCTTCCCTCTATTATAGATATACATTACGACTCTACTAGTTACCGGAAATACACTCTTTTCTTTCTTTCTTACTGACTAATTACGACCAACCGACCAATAGACAGACAGACAGCACTGTGACTTTCCCATCTTAGAGAGGTCGTACCCTCCCACAATATAAAGAGAGAAAAGATTAAAATGCTATTAATTAAAAGATTCTTAGGAAAAAAGTATAAGTTAAAGGGATTCCTTATATAGATAAAATTAAAAATCCGATATAAAGGAACGAAGTTAAAATAGGTAGCGAATTAAGTGGCGTATATAGGGTTATTCTTAACAGGTTAGGCACTAAAGTGGTTTAAACCTTATTTTATAGAGATATAAGCTAATAGTATAGCAACTACTAACCTAAAGGCGCGGTATATGTTCTTAAGCTAAAATAGATTTACTAGTAGGCTTACGCAGATATATAAAGATCTGAAATTAATAGTAACGGCTAAAGGAAAGCTATATTAGCTTATATAGAAGGGATTAGTAATAGACTATATAACGTAGTTTTAAATACTAGTAGCGCAAACTAAATGGAACTAAGGGGCGTTAATATCTTAGTATAGGAGGGGACTAAAGGTTAAAGTTTAAGCAATTATAATACTAATAGACAATCTAAGCGATATAACAGAACTTATAAAGCAGGCTACTAAAGTAGATAACCAACTGTACCAAAGTAAAAGACTAAGTACGATATAGTAGGTACCGGCGTATATTAAAAAGACACACTAATAGGTATTTAAATTATGGTATAGTATAAAGCTAATAGACTTAAGTAGTACTAAAGAATATAAGAGTAGATAATTATAGAAACCTAAAGAATAAGGATTAAGTAATTAAAGGTCTAAGGAGCAGAGGCTAAACTAGGGATTTTAGCAGTAGAAAATGTTTATGCAGACTCTATAGTAAGAAAAGTAGTATAAAGAAGGAGCTTATATAAACTATAGAAAATAAGGTTATTTTACAAGAGACTATAGGAGTAGTTAGAGTTACTATATAGTAAAGGGAACGAGACTAGTAGACGGTATATACGTATAGAGGGACAATAATACGCTACGAGGAACCAAAGAGTGTTTAATTAAAAGTTTCGCGTTTTATTATAATAACGCATACTAAGTTTATAAGGACGCTAAGTACGGCGTAAGCTATTAGCTATAAGAGCCTAAGTTAAAAGGACTCTAAGGTATAAGAGAGTTAGATAAAGAACTAGATTAACTCTATAAACTAGATTAGAACTAAAATAGTATATTAAGCTAGTAGTTAGTAAAGAAGTTTCTTACGTACTAGTTCCATTCTATAATAGAATCTAAAGATTAAGACAATTAGACTATTAGTAGCGATAATAAGGTAATAAAGGCAGCTTATTAGAAGTATATAAACCTTAAGGACGTAATAATAGAGGTAGAGGTTAAATCTACTATAGAAGAGGGATTAGTAATAGGGATAGAGACTTTATTAAATACGATATCTATCGCTTTATAAGATGTAAGAGAATTAGGATAATAAGCTACTTTGGCACTTAATAAAGGTAAAGGGCTATAGGCTTAAGATTCCTAAAATAGGATAAGATAAGCTTAAGGACCTATAATAGACGAAAACTAATAGAGTAGAGTAGTAGCTTAGTTTAATAATAAACAAATAAGCACGGGATGACAATTCCCTATAATAAAGATATAAGAAGTTTATTAGTAGATGCTAAAAGAGCCTAAATAGACTAAGGTAGGAGTATAGCTTAGAAAGGAAGCAAGCTTGGGACTAGAAGTACCTATATTAGGTAAATTATTTAGCCTTAAAGTTAGATAATTAATACTAGAATTATAAGATTCTAGAATCTAAAGTATTTAATAGCTAGATATAAACTAGGAGAAGACTAAAAAGGATTTAAGAATTAAATTAAAGCATAGTAAGAGTAAAGAGAATACTATGGACTAAAGATACTAGGTAAGCTAAAGATAGCCTTAAAAAAGGTTATTAATAGGCCTAAAGTAGGCACGCTAAGAGTAAAATGGCTTAAAGAATTGGAATAAGAAGAGAACTTAGAAGTTTTAACTAGATTTAAAGAATAATATATAAAGGGCTGTTACGAAGCAGTAATAATAAAATATTTTCTTATTAATAGATTATATACGTTTATAGAGCTATATTAAAAGTAGTATAGGTAGCAATATAATAATAATTAGAAAGATTTTTACCTATAGCTAGACTAGAGAGTTATTTAAGACTAAGCAATTATAGAAAGACATATTAGTTATATTAAGGGAGCATTAATTATAATATCTAAAAATCTAAAAGAAGGATTAGAGGACTAAAGATAAGAAAAATAGATCTTAGTACCTGTAAATAAGAAACTAATATTTAGATTAGCTAGGTAAGGGTTTAAACTTAAGGATAAAAATAAGCTAAGAGTTAACCTAAGATACCTAGTATATTATATATTGTTATAGATTATATATATAGATAATATATATAATATACACAAAAACCAAAAAGAATTGGAAGTACCTAATTAGGATATATTAGGCGCTAGATAAGCAATAGTATAGAAATACTAAGTATATATATAGCTAGTATCTAATAAAAGTTTAGGAGTTAGATAACTTAATACTTTAACTAAAAAGATTCCTTATAGAAAAATACTTAGATAGATAATAGTAGTAGAAGTGCCTAAAGAATATATATCTATAGTATATTAAGGATAAAAAGCGAACTAGGTATTAGCTAAAGAGTAAGCTAAGTATATAAGGATTTAGTAACTAATAGTTAGGAAAAGTAGAAGCCTATATAACTAAAGGGAGCTAGTAGTAAAGCTTTAAAACCTTAAAGAAATCTAAGGACAATACCTAAACCTATAAGTTAATTAGCAAGATTAATAGTTTAAAGTATTAATAGATAGTAGAGTAATAAGGAACTATATATTACTAATAGTAGTAAAAAAAATAGGGCTACCGTATAGGTAAAAGAAGTACCCTTATCTATTAGTTATAATTTTAGGAAATCTATAACAGAACCTTATAGCAAGTACTACGATAGGCTTATTAATAGGCTAAGTGTATAGGTAATGCAAATTAAAGTCAACAACGTAATAATAACTGGTGGAGTGGTTGCCTAATAGATTAACTCTAATTATATTCTAAGAATTACTATAAGGAAAGAACTATTTAGAGTAGGGACTGTGGTCCTTTAAATATATAACCGTACTCTTAGAAAACCTTTCTTATACATAAGGTATATATTATACGTGTTATATATATATTCCCTTTATATACTTTATATACTTCATATAACGTTATATAACTCGCTTACTATTCCTTATTATATAGTTCTACCGGCTCTATTATAGACCGTACTTATATTAACTAACTAGCTTCTTCTAACTCTTCCCTAAGTAGTTATAATATTATACTTAAAGCATCTGTAACACTATCTCCCTCCTCTCTATTTTCGTCCTTAAAGATTCTAAATATCTCTAAGTTATTTACTAGAGGTATAATATCTATCTAATTAATTTGGTTAATATTATTACTTATTATACCTAAAGCATTTCCTTCCTTATAAGCGCAATATTATGCCCGCACTATTGCTGCTATATTATTACTTAGTAAAATAATACTATTTTCTTACTCTTGTTATATAAAAGAGGGGTTAGTTTATATTATATTAGCAAGTCCTTTATCTTAGTAACCCTCTTTTTACTTAGAGTACACTAAAGCGAATATCTATTTATCTTGCAACGTTTTCTCTTCTATTAACGTTAAGTATATATGTTTTATTCTTCTTAATAATTATTTAATACCCTAGTTAATTTACCTTAGGGTTTTATATTTAATCTACTACTACTTAACTAGATGGTAAGCTAACTTAGGCTCTTACTAAATTAGAATATTCTTAGAATATAAAGTAGAAGGCTTTAAAGGCCTATATTGTTACGTCTACTTATTTTCTCTATCTTAAGAAAGTTTGTAAGAGGGTTTATTTTAAGGAGTAGAAGCTTATAAAATAAGGTCTATAGGAACTTAATAATAAAAGGACAGATCTCCCTAAGAAGGAAATAAGTCTAAATAGCTTAGTAGCTATTCCTCCTAGGTCCCCCTTAAGTAACTTATTCTTTTACAATCCTTTTTTATTATTATTACCTAACCTAATCTCTTCTAATACTCCTATACCTTTTCTATAGCATTCTTTAGATTTTCTAGTAGCTCCTAAGTAGTCCCATTATAGCCTATCTACTTAACTTTATACTATATTTTATCGTTAATGTCTTTATAACTAATAATCTTTAAAACTTACTATTTATCTTCTTCTTATCCTTTATACGTGTCTGCTTTATAGACTAATAGCTTAATATTTCTATATACTGGCTCTAGTATTGCAATATACTATATAGGGTAGATTTTTATTTTAGCTAGTAGGTTTAACTTAAACGTAATTAGTGAAATTCTTTATATAATTTTAAAAGGTCCTAGTCTAACGTAGTCTAACTTCTTACTTAGTTATTAACTTTTAAAATTTTTATATAGTAGCTATACTTTATCCCCCTCCTTAAGATCTGGTCCCTTAGATCTCTTAGCGTTATAGTATTTTTTTATCCTTTACTATACTACTTTAGCTATTTTTATAAGGTTTTTATAAAGATTTATTAATATCTCTATTCTTTACTTAGCTATATTACTTATCTTCTTTACTTAATATAGCGATAATAATATCCTTAGCTTATATCTGTAATTTGCCTTAAATAGTAATATACCTATTCCTTCTTATAGTATTATATTATATATAAACTATATAATTAGTAATAATAATATCTAATTATTCTATACGTAATTAATATAGTGCCTTAAATACTACTCTAGTATCTAATTTAATCTTTCTATTTAACCGTCTGTCTGCGGATAATATATAGTAAAAGTTACTACTCTAACTCCTTATTCCGCTAAGAATACCTCCTAAAATACTGCTATAAATCTTAGATCTCTATCTAATATAATTTTACTTAATACTCTATATCTTATAAATACTTCTTTAATTGGATATGTCTATGTGGCTAAGCGAGCACTATAGCACCCCTGTATCTTAGCAACACTAACATTATTAACATTTACAAAATTGAGCCTTGCTTGCTTACTTTCCATATTAGTCTTACTTAAAAGCCAATGCCTTATTTACTTAATTTCTAATAATTAATTATTGCTGTTAATAACTTAACGACCTATACGCTCGTCTAAACCTTCGCGAATTGTTTATAAAAACCTTAAAAACTTAACTAACGATAACACACTCAACGAGCTAAACTCCTTAGAGGTTACCTACCAGTCTCCCTTACCTTCCCCTATACCTTTAGGCGATACGCCAGCATTATAGTCTCTATCCTCTATAATGGCGCCTCTCTCTACGGCTTAACGCGAGACTTTAGCCGCTAAAAAAGCCGAAGAACGGCTCTAATAACTACATAAGGAGGACCTAAGAATTAGAAGAGCTTAGGTAAAGAAGGTTAAGGACTAGGCAACTAACTAGAAAATAAGACTCCTTTAGGGACAGGAGGACTGTACTAAAATACTACGCATCTAAAAAGAATAGGAAGATTGGGTGACTAAACTCTATATATTAAGCCTCGCTACGGTAATAGTGAGATCAGCTATAGTAGTATTATCCTTAACCCCAATTAATAAACCAGGTAAGTTGCTCCCCTCTACAGCTAATATCCTAAATACCCTCTTCCCTAGCGTCCCGAATAAAGAGATACTTAAGGTATTTTAGGGTACTTTCTTGCCTAATAACCTCTCTCGCCTCTAGATACACCAGCTCTGGTCTAAGCCTTAGAATAATATCCTTATTATTAATAGCGTCCTTTTTATAAGACCGAAAGAAGGGACGATAAAGAACTACCCGTTAGTTAAAGTGTGGGTAAAGGGCTTCCTTAACTATATAATAATTTTAATCGTTATATATAAGAATCTTTCGGTAGATCTTATTCCCTAAATACTTACCTTCTATAATTAAGTTATCTGGCTATCTACCACCTACCAAATTGCTCCCTTAATAACTATAGCCTTAGAGCACCACTCTATGGTTATTTAAAAGAACCAGTTAGAGCTAGCTAACTAAAAGATCTCTAGTAACTTTCTAGATATCTATTACAATCCTAGTACTTATAAATCCGTATCTATTTTAAAACGCGCGTAAGTAAGTATTAATATCTTAAGGACCTATTACAGCTTTAATAGAGGGAAGTGTGACCTAGGTAAGGATTATAAGTTCCTATATACCTGCAGTAAGTGCGGTGGCCTACATGCTGCGAGAAATTGTAAGTAGCAATTACTAGAGGAAAGTGTCAATAAGGAAAAGGAAGAGGAGGAAGAGGATTTTATTAAGCTATACCTACACTTTACCAAAACCATGCTCCACCCTTATAGTATAGGTAGGCTAAATACTATACTATTATTTCCAGTCTTCCTACCCTTCTCTCCTCTATAGGACTCTCCCTCCCCCTTAATTATTTAAGCGTGGGGGTGTTATCTATCCCTATACCCCGGCAACCTCTAATGCAATATTATTAGTATCTTAAAGTTCGGATATTAGATTAGGGTAGACCTAGAAATTAAGCTCCTCTTCTAAAAGAACTAAGCCTTAATAGCCGCAAATACGGTCCTAATCTTAGAGAAGATTAGCGCCAATCTAGATATAGGCAGGATTGTAATAGCAACGTCCCCCGTTATATCCTTGCCGCTAGGTTTAGTACCTAAAGCGGATAGGGAATAGTGCCGTATTTATAACTTATCCTTACCATCTAGCCAATCTATTAACGACTCAATCCCTATAGCATTCGCTATACTATAATATTTAATAGTTAATTAGGTTCTCTAACACGTTATATATATAGGCCGTAGTTATATAATTATTAAGAGGGATATTAAGGACGCCTTTTAGAATATCCTACTTTTTATTAAAGCTTAACGCCTTATAGGGTTCTCCTAGAAGGGTATAGTGTATTTTAAACGTTGCCTTTTATTTAGCCTTCAAACTGTACCCTTTTTATTTAATCTTTTTGCGGAGAGATTCTACTAGATACTTATCTAATATATCCTAAACGCCGCCTTAGAGCACTATTTAGATAACTTTATCTTTATACTCTCTAACGCTTCTATCCTCCCTTAATTGCTTAGTGTGTATAACCAATTAAGCAATAAATTAGGCATCCTATAAAACGAATTAAAGAATATTAAAGGCACTATGGCTAAAGTCCTAGGTTACATTATAGATACTCTAAAGTTTAAGCTGCGTCTTTCTCCTTTAAAATAGGCCACTATAATTAAGGAGATTAATAAAGCTTTAAGTGGTAGATCCCTAACACTGGTTTAGAGTTAAAAACTAGCTAGTAAACTCGCTTAGAGCGCCCAGGTAATTAAGCTTAGGCGTTTATATAACCGCTCTATTTAGGAGTTTATCTCCACTTTTATAAAGGTAGGTGGTTATCCTTACTAATGGCTGACAGCTAAACTTCGCCAAGACTTGTTATGGTGGAGGGATGCTCTTACCCTTTTAAATAGTATCCTCTTCTTTAATAATATAGATCGAAAATAATTCTATCTCTTCTTAGATGTATTTAGGATTCTTAGTTACGGGGCCTTCTTCTTCCTTAAGGACTCTTAAGGGACAATATGGCCGCCCTATTTAGTATCTCTACCCTAAGACAATTCTTTAAGCTGCTACCCTAATGCAGAATACCGCCTTGCCCTAATTAATAAGCGGGAGGTCTAAGTAATTACAACCTTATTCTAGCTCTAGGCAACGCGGTAGGAGTATAGCTTAGTCTGTATCTATACGGATAATACGGTAGCACTCTTAGGATTTTAGAATATAGTGGTAAAAGGACCGGGTAATTACCCACTCTATAAAATCCTCTAACTGGCCGCAGCTTACAATATTATACTCTACGCGGAGTAGGTTTCCTCTATAGAAAACGGGCTAGCTAATGCTCTATCTCGTTTTAATCGCGATAGGGTATTATTACTATACCCGCATTAGGATACTTCTAATTTACCATTACTATACGCTTCTTTATTATATTTAATCTAACGCTAAAATAGGAGACCTAGTTTTTCTTAAAGACCCCCTACCTAATTTCTAGATTAAGGTAAAAGCCCCCTTAGAATGCTTTGGCCAACTATTGTAATACAGCCTCTCCAATAGAACGAGAGATTTATACCGTCCCGCAATTAAGAGTTAGGAGGGCTACTGCAACCTTTATAAAGTGGTAAAGTACCTAGCGCCCCTTTACCACCTAGGAGAATGGATTACCTAATAGATCTTCAGTAATGCTAGTCTAGGAATAAGCCGTATTAAGCCTACTATAGTTAGAGCCTATATCTCCGCAATTCAATCCCACTATATTAACGCTAATTATAACACCTCCGTCTTTAATAATCCTATTATTAAGAGGATCCTAGACGGTGCAATATCCATAAATCCCTCTATTACGGCTAAAAGATTGCTAATTACCAAAGATATTCTCGCCTAATTAGTTACCCTAAATACCCAATCTGTTAAGGATCTTAACTTTAACGCCGCCGTTACTACGGCCTTTATGGGATTCCTTTATCTAGGCGAGATTACCTACACTAAGGCTTAGAAAGATAGCCATGCCTTCTCTACTATAAAATATACTAGAAATAATATAACGCTGGTAAAGGACTATATAATATTATATCTAAAGCGTAGTAAAATAGACGTTAATTACTAAGGAGTCTTAATTATAATTACTGCTTTAGGGTAACCTAAATGCGTAGTTTAAGCTATAAAATACCTATTTAAAAACAACCCCTAACCCAAAAACGCCCCTCTCTTCCACTTAGAGAGATCGGCCTTTATAAGCTATGTGGTTAGAAATAAGCTAAAGTACAAAGTTACCGCTCTTGGCCTCTACTCTAAGCTCTATAACGGATACTCGTTTTAAAAAGGCGCTGCTTAATACGCTTGAGATAACGGTTTTATAGACGGCTAAATATAGCAGCTAGGCCGGTGGTCCTTATAAGCATTCCAGCTTTACTGTTTATTATCCCTAAAAGACCTATTCTAGCTAAGTGTAAACTTTTAATATAGAACGCCAATACCGTTTTTATTGTTACTTGCCCTAGATATAATAGGCGAAGGTATTTAGGCATAACGGCGTACAGGAGTGCCTATTTTGGCACGCTAATACATTAACTTAAATCTCTCCTCCCCCCCTTTTTTCTTTTTTCCTTTTTCCCCCTACTCTACCTTATATAGTACGGGCGCTACGCTTCTAGGTCTATGGGCATTACATTTAGTTAAGGCAAGGCAATCCCCTATAAATGGCCTTGCGAATATACCCATTCTTAATTAATGCCTTTAAGCCTATACCCACTAATTAGATTAATTCTTAATCCTCTTCTTCGCAAGCGTGTAAATAATAAATGGATATATCTATGTGGCCAAGCGAGCACTACAGCACCCCTATATCTTAGCAATACTAATATTATTAACATTTACAAAATTGAGCCTTACTTGCTTGCTTTCCCTCCTACCCGCACCTTTTTCTTTAGTTATATATTTTGGGCTTTATAAATAGATACTATAGCAATATACTTGCGCACGGGTCTATAGGCATCACGTTTAGTTAAGGCAGGGCAATCCCCTATAAATGGCCTTGCGAATATACCCATTCTTAATTGATGCCTTTGAGCCCGTACCTACTAATTAGATTAATTCTTAATCCTCTTCTCCGTAAGCGTGTGAATAATAGAATAGATTTTAGTGATATCTTCTGCTAATATTTCTTTTATATATGCTATAAAGTATCCCTACTTTATAAGCTTATTTACTATTACTAAGATTATGTTATAATCTTATCCGGTAATAGGATCTTTTAATTTTAGTAACTTTATAATAAAGTCCTATAATATAACCTCCTATAGTCTCTCTAGTATTTTAATAGGTTATAGCCCTTTATATAGCTTATACCTTATTAGTTTATTTCTTTAATAATTTAGATATTCTCTTATAACCTTTTATACTAGGTTTTAGATTCTATTAATGTATAATTATAGCACCTGTTGTACCAAACGCGTGCTTACGCGTTTGGTACACTA
>Ga0307515_10010069_pt1 | contig 18182 bp, 6 predicted proteins | sample 17_EM_MG_FD_194513 | JGI IMG/M metagenome (GOLD analysis project Ga0307515, IMG submission 194513) | Populus trichocarpa ectomycorrhiza microbial communities from riparian zone in the Pacific Northwest, United States - 17_EM | ecosystem: Host-associated > Plants > Roots > Unclassified | place... | reverse complement strand
ACACCATCCAAACAGCGCAATCGCCTCCCACCTGCTAGTACGTGTACACACCAACAACTTTTTATTTTTTTATATTTTCATATCTATTTAAAGACGTAACTGCCCCTCATTTCAATTGACAATATAAAAAAACATATAGAAAATACTCCAATAGACCTAACCGTCAACTTTATTTTTGAGAAATGCAAGGGCAATATGATCATTTAATTGTGCATTTAAAGGTGAAAAATACTAAAATAACCTTATACTCGGCTTCTTTTTTTTTAACTTATAAGGGTATGTTAGTTATTAAATTGTTCATGTAAAATGTAGAAGAACGTATTTAACCCTAATTAATAAGAAAATGACAAATAAACCCCAATGAAAATACATTTATACCCCAAAGACCACGTGTTGAGTTTTTCAAGTAAGGGAAAATAATAATTTTATTGCTCTAATCCACAGTAAATTCTATCTTGGTGTACAATAAAGTTTTTCAAGTAAGGGAAAATGATATTTTTATTGCTCTAGTCCACAGTAAATTCTGTCTTAGTGTACAATAAATCATTAAGGCCATTTAGTTTTTTGTACTAGATAACTTGTCTGTGCTTTGATGCGGGCCAACCTGATTTTTTTTAAGCTTAAAAAATAATGACAAGGCGTTGTAAGTGTATTTTTTTAAAAAAAAATTAACAGCACCACATCATAGAAAGAGAACGGAAAAAAAATATCAACCGTCAATCCCTAAGAATCCAAATGATGAAAGATAAAATTGAAAAAGAAAAGCAATGAACAAAAAAAAGTCAAAATTATGGATCCAATGATGAAATAAAAAGCAAATTAAAATTTGATAAAGATGCCAAGAATAAAAATTTAAAACCAAAACATTGAGGGTCAAAACATAAAATACCATCAAATATTGAAATGACAGGCTAAATTAAAAATTTCTAAGTCTACAAATTCATAAAAGAATCCAAAACAAAAAAGAAATCAAGTGAGTGACGACCATATTTGAAAAAAGGAAAAAATTAAAAAAATCAAAATCAAAATACACCATTTAATGCTCAAAATGCTTGGCCTGACGAGTTAACTCATGATCTAGGGGACCTGAAGCATAGGCTAGCTCAGGTCTCAAAAGTAATTGGAACAAAGGACAAAAAAATATTTGATGCTTATATTTAATTCAAAATCAAAAATTCTCATAAAAAAACTAAATTGAACAAAGCCAAAAAAAACCCTCCAGGTAATACATGTTTTTTTCAAAATGAATGAAAAATCCCATAGGAATTGGAAAAACAAAAGTAAAGAAATATTTGAGGATGAAATCGAAAAAAATAAACTAGGAAAAGAGGAAAAAACCAAGCAAATCTGGGTGAACCTTCTAAATCCAGGTTAATCTCCTAAAGTTGCAAGACATTAAATTCCAATCCAGGCTCAACTAAGAAGCTCAATATAAAATAAATTCAACGTTTAAGGGTGATATAAGTTAATTTAATTTAAAAACATCCTTGTTAAAAAAGCAAGATTTAACAAAGAGAACAAAAAAAAAACGAGGCAATACCAAACCAATTTAATGTTGAATGATGAAATAAATTAATTTAATCTAATTTAAAAAAAATCATTTTAAAAAAGGTAGATCCAGTAAAAAAAAACTGAGGCAACTCATGTTACTCTCAAAAAGTTAGAAAAGTCCCCTCAAAAGTGGAAAGCAATACCGGAAGATCAAACCAAAAAAACCAGAGCCAACTCAACTTAACTTTAATTACCCACAACCCGAGATATGAGATAGAGATAACCTTATAAAAAAAAATTCAGAACAAATAATGAAGCTCAAGGCCCAATAAGTTAATGTCGAATGATGAACATGGGAAAAAATTAATTTTTAAAAAGGATTTAAAAAAAAACTTAAACCGGGGTAATTATCGAAACTGGTGAAACGGGTCATGATAGTAGAAAACAAATACGAAAAAATAACGAAGAAAAATTCTCAATCATGAAAAATTGAAAAAAAAATAAAAAATAAAAAATAAAAACAATGGCGACTAAATCATGCATAAAAAATAATTAAAAGAAAATAATTAGAGATTAAATTGAAAAAAATGAAGAAAAGGATAAAAAAAGAGTAATAAAAAACAGGGATCAAAATTGGAAACAAAACAAAATTAAATTAAATTTTAAAGGATAAAATAAAAAAATAGCAATGTCAAGGATAAAACAATAACAATCAAAAGAATAATAACCAAATTAGATTAAAAAAATTCTATGAAATAAAATACAAACGGATGAAATTGAAACAAAAAAAATTCAAGAAGCCTTAAAATAAAAACAAATAGAAATCAAAAGAATAAAAATCAACTTTTAAACAATTACGAATCGGATGACACATCTGAATTTTTAAAGGCTCGACACGAAAATCAATGCACAATAGAGAGAAAAGAAGTGGTAGAGGAAAAACCTTTGTCGCTGTCGAACTACCACTAACTAGGTCAAACATACCACACCAATAGCTATGTCGCCACCTAACGCGTCAGATGACATGACGGTGACAATCGTTGGATTTTGGCCATAATAGTACATCCCACATGCCACATATTTGGCGGGGGATAATGGCGCGCTGACGCATGTTTAGCCTTTTATATTTTAATAATTCGAATTACTAAAAAAACTTGAAGGCATCCTAATATTACAAAAAAAAAAAAAACATCTGGTAAAGATGAAAATATCCTCCCTTGCCAGACTTAGATTTTTTAAAGTCAAAGGCTAGACATGTCATTTTACTATAGAAAAAAAATATACAAAGATAAAACCCCCTCTCTACAAGACCAAAACTTTTAAGCTTTTAAGGGTATTATCATCCTTTAACTTTGTAAATAAAGTTAAAAATACACAAAAAGCCCCGGACAAAAGGCCTACTTTTTTAATTTTTAAGGGTGAGAAAGTAATTTTATTATACATATAAAAATATAAATTTATTAAATTACCCCGATTAATTGACAAGTGATATTTTGATCCTTTGAAAAAAACAACTTTACCCCCTAAATCAAGGCAATTATTTAATGTATTGAAAGGACAAAGTGGTTAATATACTGCTTGAATCCTCGGAGTTTCTCCTCCTCACCTGCTACTGGAAAAAGTTGAGCTCTTTTATTTATTTATTTATTTGTAATAATTTAGAGGTAAAAGATGCCTTTAAAATACGTTATAAAAGTCATTAAAAGTATGGATTAAAATCAAGCAAATTCGGTTTAGGAGTATGTTTCTGATAATCCTAGAGGCGGAAAAAATGTTTTGCATCTATTATAAGAATTTTAAGGAAAGAGATATTGTCACTTTGTATAGATTTCTTTTTTTAAAAAAAATGTGTTGTTTCTCATAAACACTTTTTTTTAAAATGTCTTAGAAGCAACAAAAAAATTCTATTATAAAAAAAATATTTTGAAGTTTTTGGGTTGTCTTTTAAACATTATTTATTTGTTGAGAATTATTTTAAAACATTAATTGTAGATAATTTGGTTAGTTTAGTATAAAACTTTCATCACAAAAACTTCATTTGACTGATCGAATCATGTTTTGTATGGATAAAACTGTGATTAAAATATGCCAGCCTTTTGGAAATATCTAGATTGTAAGAAAGTAATTCATTGTGAATCTCCCATTTATACCACAAATTACGTCTCTTTAACTGAGAAAAAAAAAGTAGATTAAAAAAATACCTAATGACAAAACCAAGAAAAATGACTTTTACTTGCCAAAAAAATAAAATCTATCCAATGGTTTTTCTAAAATTCTTTTCATACAAAACAAATCGTTTAATACCTCTATAAAAGTTTTTTTCATCGTGTTTTTTTTTAAATTCAAATTTTGTTTTTGTTTTATGTGTTTTGGATCGTTTTGATGCGCTGATCTCAAAATTAAATTTTAAAAAATAAAAAAACATTATTTTGATGCATTTCGGCACGAAAAACATTTTAAAAAGCAACCGTAACCACACTTCCAAACAGTTTATTATATGATAGGTACTAGATTCGTTGTGTGTACATCATTTTCTTAGTTTTTATTATCCCCAAACATTTTATAGTATAAAATGCCTCTCTAATTCAATAAAATAGATAGAAGAAGAGGAAGAGCTAGGTCTTGAAAAAGAAAAGGAAAACAAGAAGAAGAAGAAGAGAAAGAGAGAGAATTTTTAGAACGGTAAGAGTTTTTTTTTAATTACTGTCGAGTGTCGATTAACGTGAGTCATTTTTCCCCCTTAAAGATGCCTCCAAATTTGAAACCAATCATTACTAGCTTCATAAATTATTAAAATTAACCAAATTCTCATGACCAAGAAACATAATTATGAAAAAATTTATAGTGTATAAAAAATATATTATTATATTATTATATTAGCTGTTTATTGGGATCCAATTTGAAAAAAAAAACAAATACAAAAACAAATGATAAAAATAGAATTTATTTCTCTTCTTTATCTTTTAATTTATAAATAAATTATAAAAAATAAATGATATCATGCAACTAATTATTCCTCATCACCATAAAATTACTCCATAATCACCAGGTTGTAAAAAAACAACTCATGAGGGAAAATAAAAAACTTTAATTTCTCCATTTTGAAAAAAATAAATTTGACAGAAGTTAACATCATATCTCCCATGATCCTCAACAACCTTTGAATTTACGGCATGGTCACCAAGCTTCGAATTATATTTTGAAATAATTTCTAAAAATAAAACACAGAAATCATTCAAATGATAATGCAAATTAGGAAACAAATCACATCATCAAGCGCCAGATCTCCAATTTTACCTTTGCATAAAGTAGCAAATCCCTAAGCTTTTGCTACAAAAGTGAAAACAGCTAATTATCCCACTTCATACCACGCGCATACAAGGCGTGTGGTTTACTCGCTATATACCCAATCAAGCGTGCACTTCACTCTCCACAATATAGACTGTGAACCATAGATCTGTCAAGATGAACCGTTTGATTTGATTACCTTCTTGACAAACTCGACGGTCGAAATGCTTGCACGTTGTTCCCTCTGCAGATTTGAATTCAAAAGAACCACCAGTTAACGTTACGATTTCAAAGCCCTAGGTTCCGATCCGAACCTCACTCCACACCAAACTATAAACAAAAAGAAGCAAAATTTTGCTTAGTTTCTCATTTCCAAGAGAGAAAGAACCAAACTTTGATAGCATTCTCTGATCCTCTCTCTCTCTAAATTTCTCCCCCGTTCTCTCTCTTCACTTCTTGGATTCTTTTAGGCTTTCTAAGCAGTGAAAGGTACCCAAAAAAGTGAAACAAGTAGGTTCTTCTTGAACATCAATGTCTGTTTCATTGGTTACTGTGGTTTTTTTTTTTGTTGTTTTGAAGATGAATGTAAAATGGGTTTTTGTTTTTTAAATGTGGGGTTTTGGTTTTCTAATTACTGTAGTTTGTTTTGATTGTTTTCTTTAAGGAACAAGAAGGGTCTTTTGTTGGTGTTAATGGAGGATTCTTCAGGAACTGAATTATATGATATATTGGCTTCAAGAAAAGCTGAAGAAGCAGGTTTGATTATTGTTTACTATCTCTTTCTTGTTTCTACTTTACCCATTTGTTTGCTTTCCGAGAAAACATAGTGTTTATGATTTTTATTTTCTATTATAGTAAAAATCAAATCTTATACAATTGTTAATTTTTGAAGAATATGGTGATAATCTTTGATGTTATTGTTTTTATTTGCAGCATGGCGAAGATATCAAGCGGCTTCATGGCTTGAAAATCTCGTGGGTCCAATAGGCATATCAAACAATCCATCAGAGAAAGAGTTCATTTCTCGCTTGAGAAATGGCTTGGTTCTTTGCAATGCTATAAATAAAGTTCATCCAGGGGCAGTGCCTAAGGTACTTTCACTGCTAGTTCTAATTCATTTATCATTATTAGGAAAATTTGGCTAAAAGTCCCAATGAAATGTGAAAATAGTCTCTTTAACAAAGCTTTTTTTTCTTTGTTTTGACCATAGAGCTGGTCTAGATTTTAAGTGATTTCAGTGTTTTAATTGTTTGCTTTGAAAATTATATCAAGGTGGTGGAGATTCACGCACCTTTACTACCATTAACCCGAGAATCCCAGCCATTACCAGCCTATCAGTATTTTGAGAATGTAAAGAATTTTCTGGTGGCTGTTGAAGAGTTGAGGCTGCCTGCCTTCGAAGCTTCTGATCTTGAAAGGGTAAATTTGGCTTTATTTATGTGTCTGATTGTATAAGCATTTGCAAATGTATTTATTTATGAATGTCAGCACCAACAATTGACTAATGAGTTTTTCGATTTAATCTTGAAAGGATTCTTTGGAGGCAGGGTCGGGGACTAATGTGGTTGATTGCATCTTAGCGCTTAAATCATACCATGAGTACAAGCAGATGAACCCTAATGGATTCTATAAGCCTGCTAGATCTCCTATGGTTATTCATTCTGCTATCAGGAACAATTCTCAACCCATCTCATCAGACTCATGTAGGCGTTTGGACATGTCTGCGGCCTGTGAAAAAGAGCCACCAACAGGTTCAGAATTGAAGAAAATTGAAGGTATTAGCTCTCTCTTTCCCTGCACAAGTCGATAGGCATCTCTGGGATACATTCAAAGTTTTTTAGTAGTTGTAATAAATGAAGCAAGACATCTCATGGTGTCATATCACTTGAATACAAAACACCTGCTAAACAGAAACTGTAAGTCATAGCATGTACTATGGTTTTTGCTTTTTCTTGGTATATCCTTCCCCTCTTTGATGTGATGTATTGGATTTTGCAGATTTAATTGCCAAGAAACTTGCTGAGCATATGGCTGATACCAAGGAAAACATGGATAGCAACTTTCTCATGTCCCTCCGTACTGGCAACAACATGGTAATGATCAATCTATATGACGTATGCAATTTACTGTTATATAGAGCATATTGTTCTTATCAATGTTTTTCTAATGCTACAGGATCCAATGAAGTTGTTCAGTGATATCCTGTTAAGCTGTTTAGGGGATAAGCTTCAAAACAAGTTCCCAGAGGTTAGTTTATTTAAATCAACACAATCCTCTACGGTTGCTCCCTGCATGCAAAAAGATTTCCTAGTAAAAAAGCACCCCTGATTTGAGGATATTCACTGTTTAATAGTTAGCCAGGAGCATCTGAGTTACATGAGAATGCTTAGTCTAGCGCAAAAAGTGCAAATCCTTAGAAATACCTAGATTTACCCTCCCAAATAATTTGACTTTTTTACCTATTTATAAAGATATAAGCATCATCTCGCCACCATTTCAAATCGCATGTTTAAATGGAAATCTTTTGGTTACAAGATAGTAGCGCTTACACGTTTCCTGTCGAATCTTTCTTTATTGAACTGTGTTTTCATATATGAAGTTATTATGAACATGTTCTACATCTTCTGGTCCAAACAGTTGAAATCAACAGCTAAAGGTGGTAGCTTACCTGCTCATTCATCAATAAAGCCTAAGGAGGATTCGTCTGAACCAGGAGATTCTAAGGTTAGTTTTTTATAGTTTATTACAAATGTAGTCGATAGATAAGCATGTAGAAAGCTGTAATTGTGTTAAAGTTCCATCAACTTCTTTAATATTTTTTCTCTTTCTCCTCTGGCCATGGAATATACAATTTGAAGATTTTAAGTGTCATCGTTGCTGCTCTATACATGTCTTGCGATCATCTTCAATCTGTTGATTCTCACAGTAAAAGAAAAAAGTTAATTTGCTGTTAGCATATCATAAGTGCACGTTGATTAAAAATATATTTTTTTTTTACGTATTTTTTCTTGGTTGTTAACATTCTAATTGGATTTGCAATTACCTTACCTTGATGAAATTACATCTCTTTTCTTCGTTCATGATTCAAACCATTAGTCTCTGACGAGATATTCTGATGTGCCTGTGACTCATGTTTTACAGTGTTGCCAAGCTTGCTTAAGAAAGGGCAACTGCAACCACAGACAATTAATTCAAATGCAAGAAAAGGAACTTCTGGTTAGTACCTATTTGTTATTCTCCTCTCCTCTACGTGGATTGAAAGGTTGCAGTGCAGCAGTAATTGTTTTGTTTTGACATGTAAAAGGCTATTACTCAAGTGACATAAAATCACTTAAGAAAATTTGGCTAGAAAGTTTGTTTAATTAGGATAGATGTGAAGAAACAAAATGGCCTCAGTCTCATTTATCAAGCTAACAATTTTGTTTAGACTTTAGAGGATTAGACTTTTTCTGAATTCTTTTGGTTGTTTTTTTTTTTTTTCAGGATATAAAGGCCTTGTTGACGTTGACAAAAAGGGAGTTCCAGGGCTTACAGTCACAACTGCAGACAGATTTGAGAGAACTCGGTATATTACTTTTATAAATAACTTATTGTACGAGAATAACCATGCATTAACTTTGACAGTGTCACCATCCCTTTCTCAATGTGTGTAATTAAATATCTTCACTGCTACGATTAATGCTATCTGTCTTAGATTTCTGTTCTTCAGACTCGACTCCATTATTACTTGTGATATCTTGGAAGCTCCATGAGATATTCTGACGAGCTCAGCTTGTTGACAATCTCATAAATTAGATGTCAAATATCATTTTTCCTGTAAATACCAATCTCTAGACACATCAATATCATTTTTCCTGTAAATACCATTCTCTAGACACATCAATATCATTCACATTTGTACAAAAAGAATTGCAAGCTAAATGCTCTTGTAATTGATACGGATCAGGAATTCAAGTACAAGAGATGTCTACTGCAGCTCTTGGATACCATAGGGTATTGAAAGAGAACAGGAACTTGTACAACATGGTTCAGGATTTGAAAGGTTAGCTTGCTGTTATAAAACATGAATTTCACTTATTTCCCGAATCTTGTTACAATCTTTAAAATGTTAATTTTTATTATGAGCGACTGATGTTCAATATCCTGATCTGTTCCAATTATTATTTCCCACAGGAAATATCCGAGTTTACTGCAGAATCAGGCCTGCTTTCGGTGATAGAACAAGCAATGTTATTGATTATATTGGAGATGACGGTTCGCTAGTGATTTCGGATCCACTAAAGCCCCAAAAGGATGGAAAGAAAGTTTTTCAGTTTAACCGGGTGTTTGGACCTACTGCCACTCAAGGTACTATTATCTAATAGCAACTTTTTTCCAGTGCAGCTTATGTATTGAATCTGATGATTTTGCATATTGCCTCTTGATTTCCAGATGAGGTATTTATGGACACTCAACCACTGATCAGGTCTGTGATGGATGGTTATAATGTATGCATTTTCGCTTATGGTCAAACTGGATCTGGAAAAACATATACCATGGTAAGTTTTTCTAATCTTAGTTGACTTTAGTCTATTCCCTTTTGAATAGAAACATGGAATTCTTCTCTTTACATGTTAGCTATCTGCACAATAACCAATATTCTCCCAGCTGATATATATATATTTTGTGGTAACAGAGTGGTCCATCAGGCCGGTCAACCAAGGATATGGGGATTAATTATCTAGCTTTGAGTGATCTCTTCCAGATGTCTAATGAAAGGAAGGACATCGTAAATTACAGCATTCAAGTTCAAATGGTTGAAATTTACAATGAACAAGTACGAGACCTTCTTGCAGAAGATTCAACAGCTACCAAATATCCTTTTAGCTATTATTATTATTATTATTATTTGAAAATCATAAAAACAGTGAAAAATAAGCATTCATAGTAGGTGAGTCAAGGTTGTTACTCTACCGTTTCATAGTAACCATGCATATGTAACAAGTTTTGTATTCTTAACCATGCACAAATTAGAGATTCGGAGTTGTACCGGTGAAAATGGCTTGAGCCTTCCGGATGCTAAAATGCATTCTGTGAAGTCCACTGCAGACGTTCTTAATCTGATGAAACTCGGTGAAGCGAATCGTGTTGTCAGTTCCACTGCACTCAACAACCGGAGCAGTCGTTCCCATAGGTCAGTTTTCTGGTAGATTTATACAAACTAGGATGAAATCTGAAACTATGAAAGTATCTGTTTCATTTTATTGATAGGGTGGTTTAACATGTTGCTGCAGTATCCTGACAGTTCATGTACATGGTAAAGATGTATCTGGAAGCACCCTCCACAGTTGCCTCCATTTGGTAGACCTTGCAGGAAGTGAAAGAGTGGATAAATCAGAAGTTATGGGAGATAGGCTCAAAGAGGCGCAGTACATTAATAAGTCTCTCTCCTGTCTAGGAGATGTAATCACAGCCTTGGCTCAAAAGAATTCTCATATCCCTTACAGAAACAGCAAACTCACACTTCTACTACAAGATTCCTTAGGTTGTGATGTGCAAATAAGACAAATGAACTTGTTTCTCAAAAATTCCAGCTTCTCTATACTGTTTTCTCTGATTTGGTATTGATTCCTAGCATGTACTTACTTTTTTCTTGGCGTTTTTTACTTCAGGGGGGCACGCTAAAACGTTAATGTTTGCCCATTTAAGTCCAGAAGGAGATTCTTTTGGTGAAACCATCAGTACTTTGAAGTTTGCTCAGAGGGTATCAACTATTGAACTCGGTGCTGTTCGTGCAAACAAAGAGAGCGGTGAGATTATGCAACTCAAGGATCAGGTAAATCTGAATTTTATTTATCTGGATTTCAGAATCTGTTTTTGGTCCAATTTTCCCTGTTACAAGTCCTGCAAACGGTGGGCTAGTAAGTCGCCTATGTGATGTTTTTTGGATTCTTATCTTGTTGACAACAAAAACACTATGGTCTATACTTGTTGCATCAGTTGGTTGCTTCTCACAAGTATATCCAAAATGTAAAACATTCCATCATACTGTTGGCTTCTTTCCTCACTTATTGGTGCTGTTGTATTTTCTTCTTCTTCTTCTTTGAATTGAGGCTACTATAGTTTACTTTTGTTATTTTTTCCTTACGAACTGAAATTGCACGCTTTGAGAGCAATTGTTGATCATGTTCCTTTTCTATTCTCTTTTGTTATCAAATCAAATGGATGTAAATTCTACTCAAGGATATCAGGTTACATAACAGTTTCAACACGGACGACTTTCAGGTTGAGAACCTCAAGAAAGCATTGGCCAGCAAGGAAGCGAAGAATGTGCAGTTTAATAAATTGAAGGACCCAAGATCTCCATGTGAGATACCAAAAGTGATGCCTGAGCGAACTCCTCCACGTGCACGGAGGCTGAGTATTGAGAATGGCAGCAGCAGGAAGTCTGAGAAAATCACGAATACTGAAGATAGAAAGGCATCAAAAACCCCTTCTGTACCAACTCGTTCCAAAAGATTAAGCTTGGAAGGGCCAAAGTATGACAAGAAAGAGCATTTCCAGGCAAACGGAGCAGATGATGTAAGCAGGCCCCTACGTTTTGACTCGGTAACACTGCAGAAACATGGTTTTATTCAGGATGCAGAGGCAGTGTCAAAACCATTTGGGCATTCTGCTAGTGGCAGTTCCTCGGTGGAAGTTTATCGCCTCAATAATTCTCGAAGTCCTACTAGTTTGTATCAGAAGAGAATGATCAAAACAGATAATAGTAGGACGCAAATTCCAACTCTTCAGCTACCAATAACACCAGAGCCGCAAGTAATTTCCAGAAATGCAGAGGCAGTGTCAAAATCATTAGGGCATTCTGCTAGTGGCAGTTCCACCGTTGAAGTTTATCGCCTCAATACTCGAAGTCCTACTAGTTTGTATCAGAAGAGAATGGTCAAAACAGATAATAGTAGGACGCAAATTCCAACTCTTCAGCTACCAATAACACCAGAACCGCAAGTAATTTCCAGAAATGAGGTTAAGATTCTGGTGCAGAGTGAACTTGGTGTTTCTACAGATTCTCAGGCAGCCAATCTTGTTCGTAGCACTCATGGAAAAGGATCTCAAATAAGGAAATCCCTTCGTACGATTGGAAAACTGATTAACGGCTCCGATAAGAGGTGTGTATGTGCAGACATTTGTAAAATTTGATTCATATTTCTATTATAGTAATTAATAAGATTGGTTGATTCCAGACTTAGGAAGGTAATTCTTGACTGTTGTATTCAACCACCAGCTCATCAAGTCAAAATATGAAATCATTATCCACTGAAATGTGAAAGTGAAATTTCTTTGCAGTAACATATTGTCTCAAATTACAGGAATCAGCAGATTTCAAAGGAAGAATTCTCACCTATCATTGGCATATGCAATGACACTGATCTAAAGACACCACTTACAGCCAATGCCAGGACACTAAGAAGGCAATCTCTTACAGGAGTTCAAACATCAACATCACGCAGATCTTCTCTTGGAGGAAAGCCTATTGAACCTGGCAAGTGTAAAACCTACTCGAGCATTATTTGCTCAACCTCACTGCAAGTGTATATAGAAAAAACATCATCTATAATAAGAGAAGGACCTCATTTCATGTAATGTTCCGTTTTGTTGATGCAGATGACCCTAGAAGGGATGCAGATGACCCTAGAAGGAATGCCAAGACGCCCCCTCCAGTCCATCCCTCAACAAAGTTGACAAAACGATGGCTTTAGGTCAACACGTCTGATTGACAAAACTCTAGAAGGAATGCCAAGATGCAACTGACACTGATGGCTGTTCTATCAAGCTAATTGAAGAAGACAGCAATGATGCTTCGGCTCGAAGCACACTGCCATCTCAAGTTAGGAGGGAGACACACTTACATGTCAATGAGAGTTTTGCTGATAGACTGAGTGTCAGGATTACATGTACATGCCATAAAAAAATGCCAGAGAGGGAACGAAGTGTAACCTGATTCATAATTGAAATACTTGTTCTCAAAGCCTGGTATTTTTTTTCCCCTCAATTTTCCAGCACTAGGCATGCTGCTTCTCTTTCTGAAGATTCTTTTTTTTAGAAATGGAATTGTTTTTCAAAATATTTTTCACTAAATATATATTAAATTTTTTAAAAAAAAATATTATTTTTAATATCAATACATCAAAATAATTTAAAAACATCAAAAACATATTAATTTAAAACGTAAAAACAAACAAAACATATCTCTAAACTATTGATATCAATTAGAGTCAAGAGCAGAATGGTAGATACTTGTTTCTGCTGCAGCCCTTAGTGAACGTGGATGTTGTTCCTTGCGAGATAAGACTGAGGCAATAATAGAGCACCTTATGCACATCATGTGATCACATGTTATCGTTGACTAAATCAGTAAATACAGACCAACATTCACGAGGTCTCAAATTTTATGGAAAATTGCAATACGTGTCAATCTTAGCCGTACAGCATCCTCCATTCCAAATTTGATTTCATTTATTTTTAGCTTTATTTTGGTCAGGAAAAACGCATACTCAAACGCAACAGACGTCAAAATTAACAGGATTGGAAAAGGGCAAAAGATAAAAGCTTGAAGCAGCAGAAGCTGAGATAACCAATTTGGAGAGACTGAAAGTGAACGAAATGAAAAATATCATTATCAGCCCAGCTAAAATACTTGTAACATTGCGTAATTTACACATAAGAAGCTTATTATTATTCGGTGCCTTGTGTAGCGAGGACATAATAAAAGACTCTGTAGTTTATACAAACATATACGCCTAGTTGCCCTTTTGTGCCTGCTAATGTACAGAGATGAATCAATCAATGATGTACGTAAAGAAAAAGAAAAAACCATTTATCCAACTTCATACAAGTACTGAATATCACTGTGATTAGAGATGAGATCTGCGGTTCATTTTTGCGATAGTGTAACTGTAAGCACGAAGTAACCTCTTTTGAAATCTTCCAAGGTTTAGCCTCACATTTTGGTTGTCAAGATAGATCGACTTTGTGTATTGCCATCCCTTTTCGGACACACTTTCGGGATCTCGAAGAACAGGATCGTTCCTATCATATTTGTCATACAACGAACTCTCTCTCGGAAGAATTTGGTAGCCAATATACTTTAAACCAAGCTTCCTTGCAGGTTCCCCGTAATAAGCGTCGGCTGCCCATTCTGTTCCCAGAGGGATGACTTGGATAAAAACAGAGCCAGGCCTCATAAACAGAAAATGAGTCATGGCAGCGCCATGGACACCTATCATAACTTCACTTGAATTAAGTGCCCCATAAATCCTGGCTAGTTCTGTTGTTCGTTCAGGCCTCACTACTTCAACTCGGAATCCAATTTCTTCAGCCATCTTCACCAATAAATCCTCATTCGTTATAGCTCTAGAGCCATTTCTAGATAATATGACCAGCTTAGGTCTCTTCAAGGTTGCATCTTGCACTTCCTTTCTGATCTCCGATGATGATGAATGCACTTTCTGTTTTAGCTTTTCTTGAGCTAGCCGTTCTTCTTCTTTAAGCAAACTTTGAACTCGAGGCAAGTATGCTCGGTCTAGAACATTGCGAAAATCAACAACGCTTTTATTCCCTTGCATCAGCGAAGGATCCACTGTGAGCTCGTCGTGGATTCTAAGACCGACAATGGCTTCAGGAAAGCAATGAGTTCTCTTGTCTCCACTAAAATCAATTGCAGGATAATCCGAAAGATGTGAAAGAATATCTCCATACTTCATTATCCACCAATCATGATACTCAAGAATTACAAACACAACCTTCTTATTGAAATGCTGTGATGTAATGTACAAAGGCAAAAGCCCATCATTGAATTCATGATAAACATTACCAGTGTAGCCTCCAGTCGAAAAGAACACTGCCGGTACATCATGCTTGACATCACAATGATGGTTATTCCTAAAATTTTCTGTCTTCACAATAAGATCTAATTCATCAATTGTGTCCATCACACTCGTTTCCCATTTTCTGGTGTATGGTTTGACCTTTTCGTGTTGGAGTTCCTCATCTTTATCAACTGAACTCGAAACATTTTTTATCACAGCATCGGTACTTTTTGAGGTGTAGAGGAAGATTGAAGAAGAGGCAGAGTTTGTCCTTACATCCCCTTTCATAACACAGACATCCGAACGAGTACTGCTCCGGTCACAGCATATGGTTCCTGGATTTACCACCAAAAAATTGCGTCAAAATTTGAGGAAATTAACAGTAAATCACAATTCATTTTGCTACAAGAGTCTTAACATTTTATTGAACTCAGAAAACAAATATAAGGTAAGAAAGAAACTTTTAACCCAGTAACTTTGTGTCTACTTTTGTGGTTTCCAGAAACTAGATCATTCACTCACCTTCATGAGCTAATCACTGAAAAAAAAATACAGTTTCATCTTTTCGGCCTAACTTTTCTAGGTTACGTGTCGATGTAGCCTAAGGAAACTCTAAATATCAGAAAGCAACAGACTTCCAGTCTGTTAATACCTTATACTGTTAAATTCAATTCAATCTTATTAACAGAAGAAGAAGAAGGAAAGAGCAACAGCACATAAAAATACAAAGTACTAACCATTAGAAATCGAAGAACACAGAGAAGCTTTTGCATTTACATTAGCAGCAACCCCATCACTCTCTAGACCAAAAGAATCTGCAAAAACCACAGACACGCATCAAGACAAAGCCAAAAGAAGAAAGAAAAAATAACCAAAACCCATGAAAGAGAAAAAGGAACTTACACAAGAGAGAAAAGGCAGAGGGAGAGCAAAACAAGTGAGCACCTAAAATAAGACAGCAAGAGAGAAGAGAAAGGATGAGAAGAGAAAAAAGCTTAGGCCTTGATCTCCTGAAATAACCAGAGCTTGTTGCACTCATCAAAGATAGCATCTCATCCTCCCCAGCATGATGATGCTCACCCTTCTTTAACTGATGATACCTAAAGTACTGCACCATTGCCAACTATTCTCAATGCAAAGCTTCTACCTTTTTTGGCTTTATCAAAAACCCAACGACTAAAACAAGAGAAAGAAAGAGTTTTTTTAAAGCTAACAAAGCCTATAAGCAAACCCCAGTATTTTACTACAAAGAGAATATTAAAAGGAAAAAGAAAAAAGAAATCTTGAGTCTTATGTACTTCCTTTCTTTTACAAAGGTTTTTCTTTTTTGAGACAGAGAGAGGGTTTTGGGTTGTGAAAGTGTTGAACTAAAACCCGGTTTTGAACAGAGAAGTGCAAGTGCTTGTAGAGAGAAAAAAACAAGTTGGTTTACAAGTTGTCTTAATATTTGTTATGCCGCGGGATGTTCTGGGGTGTTTCTGTGGGTTCAAAATCGAAAGACACAGAGGTTTTTTTGTAGGTAATGTCAGAGGGTGAGGGGAGAGAACGAAGGAGGAAGCAAAGCGAAGGAGCCAAGGAGGAAAGCAAGAGAGGTGTCTAAAATGGAGGCTATGGTATTCAGCTTTTGAAAAATTAAATTGTATTTTTTAAGCAGTCAAATTGCGTGTAAAGAGAGAATCGAAGAGCTGTCCTTCCCTTCTTTGGTTGGCTTTGCCCATCTCTTCGAGCTAGTGGGAATGTGATTGGATTCTAACTTTGCTTCTCTGCTAACTGTAATTATTGTTTTTTTTAATTTAGAATTGGTCCTTCTGATCCTTACATTTTGCTTGATGTGAACTCTCCACTTTTCTTCTTATCTAGTTCGTCCCACTAGTTAAAAACTCTTCTTAATATAGTCCTTTCCATAGCAATAAAACTCGGCCTTGCAAGTCAAATCGGTGACCCGCCAACTCGAGACCGAGCTCGAGCCGGGTTTTATTTTGAGATTGATCTTTTTACCAGATAAAATACTGGATTATTCTAGCAAACCCGCAACATACGTGTGATCTTATAACCATGGAATCCTTTCCTTTAGCTTTCATCCAACTCACTATTAGTTCTTGACAGCATGTCCGAAAAGGTGAATTAAGCGTATAGCATATGCTACAGGCCATGCATCAAGAATAAACAGTGTTTTGGACGGAAATCGGATAGAGGGATGCCATCGATAAAATTTCTTGAGTAAAGGAACCAACTAAGAACAGTAAACGGGCCATATTAAGACAATATTGAGAGTATAAGGATCAAATAATAAATATTAATTATATTTCTTACTATATATATTCCACGCGTCTTTCTCAGGCGTGTGTCATAATGACACAGATTCTGTTGGCCAATGAAAGGTGATTTAACATAATTTAATTAAGTGGATCAAAATGAATTAATTAAATGAAGATCAGAACTTTTTTCTCTTCTTAAGTTTACAACTTTACTTGGAATGGCAATAATAACGCCACGTAGCTATATTTTTCAAACTTTGCTTAGGCGAAAGCTGCTCAAATGTTATTTTATAAAAATTAAAATTATATTTTTAAATATTTTAATACGGTGATTGTCAAAAATAAATTTTTAAAAAATAAAAATATATTATTTTAATATATTTTTAGATAAAAAGTATTCTAAAAAACAACCACTAAAACAATACTAAATATTATTTAAAGCTTAGACTGGGATATTATCTTTTATAAAAAAAAATCTGTAATTAATTTAGCAGAGTCTTATTTAGTTTTATTAAATTAATTATTTTGATAGGGTCACCTTGAATTTTACCAAATCAATCCCTATATTAAATTGAAATAAAATATATGGATGGACCACTTCCAAGAAGTTTAATCTAGAAAGTTGGGACATATTTTATAATTACGGTCCTGATTTTGCCTTTCTTGAGAATTAAATGGGTCAAGTTGGCTTAACAAGAAGAAAGATGGAGAAAAATATCGTTTGTGCAATTAAAAGTTAGAACAAGACCCCAAATAGACAGCCGAAGGGGACCTGGCAGGCAGCTCATCCATGAAAATAAGATACGCTGCCGTAATTCAATGGACTGATCTTTGATGTCTTCTTCTTCTTTCTCTTTCTAAAATCTTTCTCTCTCTTCCAGCTTTTTCATATCGTCATCCAGATGCTTGAATTTCTTAAAAATTTCAAAAAAAAAAATTAAATAATTTTTTTATTTTTTTATATTATTTTAATATATTGATGTTAAAAATAATTTTTAATAAATAAAAAAAATTATTTTAATATATTTTTAAATAAAAAATATTTTAAACTGTCATTGGAATCACAATTCTAAACCGTCAACTTGAGACACCTTTGCTATAAAATTCCTTGGGCTACAGACATGCCATGATTTAGCTCATATCTTATATAGTTTGTAGATTCATCAATCAAAATTTGAAGTTCTTAATTGAAAAGGGAAATTAATATATTATTTATTTCAAGATAATATTTTTATTTATTTATTTATTATACGAGTACATTAATATACACTAAGTAATGCGTAGAGAAATATTAATT
>Ga0307515_10010068_pt1 | contig 18182 bp, 9 predicted proteins | sample 17_EM_MG_FD_194513 | JGI IMG/M metagenome (GOLD analysis project Ga0307515, IMG submission 194513) | Populus trichocarpa ectomycorrhiza microbial communities from riparian zone in the Pacific Northwest, United States - 17_EM | ecosystem: Host-associated > Plants > Roots > Unclassified | place... | reverse complement strand
TCGTTTTTTTATATATATATATATATATTTTACATTTGCTTGCGTTGCCTGAACTATTATTGATTTATTTTTTTATTCTAATTTTGGTTTTTATTTTAGTTAATATAATTTTTTATTATGTTTTTTTTTAAAATAGTTTGATGGGACAATGAAAAACTTTTATTAATGTACATGGATTATTCATTTCGTTATGTAATCATAATTATAAAACAACAATGTTTTGTCATTATATATATATAGATGCATGTTCTTTTAGGTAATTTTATAATCAAACCTCATACAAAAAACATATTAACCAAATACAAGAAACTGTTTTTTTTCAATCACAATTTCAACCGCAGTTTTAACCAAGCACATCAAACTTTAAAACGAACCTCACAAAAAACATATTTTATTAAACTATTTTTTTAAAACCACATCCACAAAAGCAGCTACAATACCAAACAGACACTCAGAATCTAATAATATTGGTGTCGGTACAGTAAAAAATTAATTATCTAAAAATTAAAGGTTAATGATGTTCAGTAATTGATATTGGCATATCTTTAATTAAGTAAAACTTTATTTAAATTAAAAAAAAACTCATGTTTTCTATTGAACTTTTTAGAATATTTATGTAAACATAAATGTATGCATGTTTATTTTGTATTACTCTATAATTTTAATGTTATGGTTGATATGATTGTGATTCGAGATGATTAGATCAATTTCTTGAAAGATTTTTAAAAATATAATAGGATTGAGATGTTTTAAATATAAAGAAATCTTTGTCTAGATTTACTTAGTTTTTCTTAAATTCAAGGCTAATGAAAGATTTATATCATTAAAAATTTACAAGGTGTTATATATGATGAGCCCGAGTCATAGGTTACGCTAGTTAACTTGTGAGTTAATGGGTAAATCAAGTCTTGGATCAAATAATCACCAAGTTGATTAAATAAACTGAGTTTAATAATTATGAATATAGAGCTAAAGGTAATTGTTCTATTTTTGGATTATATAGTTAATTATAATGCTAAAAAATTATTTTTAAGAATACTTTTTTTTATTCAATTATTAGTGTATTCTTGAGTGAGCATCAATCAAAATTAAGTCTTTTATTTGAATAATTTTGAAGGTATACATATATATCTTTCACATTCACATTGATAGTGCATTCAAATAAGTATTAATAAAAAATTTTGAGTGTTGGTTCCAAAATCTTAACCAAAAATTCATGAAAAGAAATAAAACCTTTTGAACCATAATACTAACTCTATGATGTTTTTGTTTTATTTTTATTAAGAATTATGGTATTAACGATTTAGAACCATGGTAGGACGACGGTATAGAACTAAAATAGCTACATCAAGATAAAGGCTTCCATTTTAGCTTATTATGATCAAAAGAAGAAAAAAATTAATATTTTTCTTGTCTCTTTTTTAATTGTTTGCTTTAACATCCTTAAGCCCTTGTTTACATATAGTTTTAAATAAGCGACGGCTCTCATTTACAACAGTTTTGTTAACTTTTTATTATTATTATTATTAATGTGGGTATCTGGACTTGCTTGCGCGTATCTTGACTAATTCCACGAACTCTAAAGCTAATGACCATATAAATTTCCAGTGACTCTGAGGTTTATGAGATTCAAACTAGTAATCTTTAAGAAATAAATTTAAAATTTTATAGTTAAGTTATATCCATAATTACAAGTTATATTACAGTTGTGTTACCTTTTGTTCTTTTTTCACGTGTTACAGCCGACAAAGTCTTCTTTTTATAAAGAATCTTTGGTTGTTTTGAATTATTAGATCTAGGGAAAAAAATTATAATTTATAATAAAGACTAAACAAAACCCACTTCAGTTTTCATGTAATCTATATTTTATGAGAACACGTGATTATATATATTCAGAGGACGTTCTTCTTTTGGCGCAAATCATCATTTCCACATGCTTTAGATCCAGCATGACTAAGCCTGGTTTAACAACGAGTTAATCCAAGAAATTTAGAACTCGAAACTTAACTCGGGTTAAGTTTATAATTAAAATCGATAAGATATTTATTAAATAAAATCTAATTAATCTGAATCAGATTTGGTATGATTTGGTTGATATAATTAATCATAATCTCTAAGCAAGATTGTGGGCAAGAAAACAAAAAAAAATCAACTTTATTTAAGAAAAAAAAATCAATAACTTGGTGACAATTATGATATGATTTAAAGAGAATTAATCAAGTCATTGAAATGATATTTTCACAAGTGACACAGAAGAAGGGCAAGAATAGGGGCATGCGGCATCACCGATTGCGTAATATCCATTGTTCATGGTCTTTTCCAACAAAATAACATTGCAAATTCTACATAGGAACAAAATTTAACTAAGAAACAAAAATCAATATAAAACATCGCAAGGAGAGCTTGCAATGTGATTGATAAGATTTAAAAGGATAAGGTTGAAAAAAATTTCACAAAGAAACTACGAACATCTCATATAAAACATGAGTTGAGTTTCAGCAAGATAAGATAAGATGGGAGTTGAACGAATATGATTTAATTAAAAATTTAATCTAAATTTATTAATTTTTTTAAAAAATTTTAGAATGATATTATTTTTATTTTTTTATAAAATATAAAAAGTTAAATTAATTCAAGATAGTTTATTTCTCATCTAATCTATCTAATCCATGACACAATACTTTCCCCGGATCGACCCACAGTAAGTTTTAAAAACTATGGTTTTAGCTTTCTCTCGGGTGTTTTTTTTTTTTTCACCCTCCTTTTAGGCTGAGTGATTAGTCTCTGTAATGTAATTGGATTTGGGGCTTGTTTCTCCTACTAGGCCAATCCGCTTTGTTGAAAGAAAATGGGCTTCTTTCATTATCCTGGAATTCAAAAGGTGGAGGGGAGCTTAGCCATAGGTAAGCAATTGAGCAATGAACTGGACTTGGTCGTGGCTTGTAGCCCAATAACTTAATTCTTAATTAATAAGGTTTGAATTTTTTGTATCATGATTAATGAGAAACAATAAATTTCTATCAGAAGCAAACCCAAACTTAATAAAATAAAATAAAATAAAAAAAAATAAAATTCTATCAGAAGATTCAGAACCATGATACAATAGCTAACAACATCCTGATTTCAACCATTAGATCTACCGTAATAATTCATTTTGTTTTGTTTTAATTCATTTTTATATCTATAAAATCATTTGAAAAGGGGATTTTGTCCCTATTAATGTATATCTTGATTGATTTATAAGTTAATTCGAAGGTACATTATAGTAATTAATCACTTGAACCATCAAGTTAAGATACAAAATATTATTCCATCAATCAATATTAAGGTTACAAGTGCAACATGTGAACAGAAAAGTGAAAAAAATCAACCATAATTTAGCCGGAAAAAGTCATTTTGCACGAAGAAGCATCCATCTTGTGTTGGAATCAAGTGAAACATCTGCAACAACATTAAAGAAATTTGAGTTTAATCTCAATATTCTCCAAGTTCTTTTGCATGTATTCTACTAATGTTCATACCTGGCTAAATCTCAGGTGATGCTCCTCTCCAGGCAACTGGAGGCTGCCACTGACAAACACGACGATGCCCCCTCCATGAGCTGAGGGCTGTGAATCAATGGTGCTAATTATATGTTTGCAGTTACCAAATGGCAAGTTGTTTAGCTTACAGGAGATATCCTCAACGCCAACTATCTTCTGACCCTCAAATGTCAGCATGGAGGTAGGCTGGTAAAGAGAAGCAAGAGAGGATCGATCATTGTCGAAAAGGTTGTAGTAATGATCCACAAATGCCTTCCCCACCACTTCAACCTGTTCTTGCACATGGCACCTCTCCATCTCCGTATTGAAGTGATTCCCTTCTCCGCCACCAACAGGCCATGCCATTTATATAAGCAAACGAATATGCTGCGAAGAGCTTTGGCCTTAAAAGGGGGAAAAGAGAGAGAAGTTGATATTGCTTTGTCTCGTAAATAGACACCAGAAGACTATTACACCCTTGTTATGGCATCTGATTCAGCGAAAAGGAGGGTATTATGGTAATTGGAAACAATCTGAACCACGAATCTGAACCGCTGTATTCCTACGCAAAGTTGCATGGGGTTTGAAATGGAGAAAAGGATCGATGTTGGAGCAAGTAATGCTTGGCATCCACAATAACTTTCAAGCTTTTCTGCCGTCCAAATTACCCTTTTATGTCATATAGTAGGACCTCTTCCTTCTTTTCAAATGTGTGCTTGTTGGCTTTTAGGTTTCCAATCATTCTCTGCAATCAAGCTTAAATTGGGTTCAAACTAACACAACTTATAGGTTCTGGAAGAAAAATATACATTTCTATGCGTGAAAAGTTTCGAAAGCCCAGTTGGCCTCTGATGAAAAAGGGCCAAGTATCGAACTAGATTTTAGCAGCTCAGAGGAAGCATCAGGGTAAGGGTTTTGAGCTGTGTTAGCATTCATCACATACTGGCACCATGGCTTTCTAGGCATGGGGAAAGAACTTGACAAGTGAGAAGATCATACGGATCCTCTCTCCACTTGTATTTGCATTCCAAAGCTACAATAGCTATAACCCCTGAGTAATTTACAGTTTTGAGCATAAAAGGCACAAATCGCTTTTTTCTTTCTGCTTCATCTAAAGCAAACATTCTCTAATCACATCATACTTGTCAACTAAAACAACATGCTCTGAAGAGAATCATTGAGAAATAAAATCGAGAGGAACACCTGAGAGAACATAAGAATTCAAGGAATCCAAAAGTTTTCAAGGAACTCAAAAAGAGATGGTAACATTTGAAAGCATGGTTTTCCAACTTGATTCATTAAGTTCACAGTTCAAGCTTTATATTATCAGAGACAAAGGATACACAGTATCCCAATAGTTTTGACCACAAGAAGTCAACAGCAACTTCTAGTCCAGTGACCAGGTGCGATCAGCAGCCACAGGCTTGAGTAGAAAGTTGACTTCCAAAGAATGAAATGAAAAATTCTATACTATGAGCATGAAGACATATCAATTCTCCAAAAACTAGGACAGAAAACGCAAATGAGAAACATGTACACTACCTGCTCAACCATGAGCCTTTCCTGCCACACGGCTGAGCCATTCTTTTTGGCCCTAAATCACATACAATCCCCAAATTCCCTCAGCCTGTTATTCAGCTTACTATCAAGCAACTATTCTGAATCAAGCTGGATACGACAAAAGAACTATAACTTCTCAAGCTCCTTATTTACAGACAAAAAGTAGAGAGAGCAAACATAAACCACAGTTGAGATCCAAAGACAGGCTTCTGCATATAAGTTAAATAGAAAACTTTTAATAGTGTGGAATAGACAAATTTAAATCATATTATAAACTATCAGCAAAGACTAGAGACGAGTTCAGGCACGCCCAAACCTCAGCAAGCAGCCCTTAACACCCAATATTGGATCTAAGAGCTGCACACGCATGTACCAATAGGACGCCTTAGCTATACTTTTGGGAATTAAGCATAAATGTCATTTAGAAAACAGAAAGCGACTATAATTTCAACAACTCAAAGTCCCAAAACATATAGAGCTAAAAATTTCTTTCAACGAATAATACACTTGGCCCCATGGCAAGTATTTACCACTCTTACACAAAAATAACAGCATCTGTAATTTTAGAAATCAACAATAGACAACAAGGGTTTCCATGAATTCTATTCCAAGACAAATGTACGCATTTAACATGGATATTTAGCATCAATTTGGAAACAGTTCAATTGAAGAGAATTTACGTAGGAATGATGCATCCAACACCCTTAATAACATAGCTTGATTTCAAATTCAAGCCTTTCAACAAAGCAAGCTGACAATATCATTTAGAGGATAAAAAATTTTCCCCAAAGTTAGAACAACAGGAATGAATGAGAAACATGCAGATAACCTACTCCATTTTTTCAGCTCAAGGCACATAGAACACTCCCTGACACCCATTAGCCCATGCAGATAGCCTACTCCATTTTCAGTTCTAAGCATACCAGAATACCATTAAAGCATAAGCTAATCAAAATTCCAATCACTGTAACAAAATCCATTAGCACACAGCTATATTGTGCAAAAAAACATTAATCGGTACATATATTCATCTATAGGTGAACTAATACATCAACACTTCAACAGCAATTTAGTTTAACAATAACATCATAGCCCTTTAGCTCTCCAACTCAAGCTTGACCTTACTCTTCACCCTTATACCTTTGTGTGAAAAACATTTAGGAACAAAACTTAAAGAATCAGACTTTAAACTTTTACCTCTAGAAGAATCAAGCATGGCTATTCCAACAATTGACACGGGATGTGTTTGAACCAGAGAATCTAAGCAACAAGTTTTTTTTTTTTTTTTTATAAACTTCATAATCTCACCCAAGCTCTAAAGTACAGTATGAATTCAATTTCCCAAACTTCTTATGTGTCATTCTGGGAAATGCAAAAGTTGTCGACCACGCTCAGGAAACAAAAACAGGCTTATATCTCTAAGATGCATAGATATATTCAAATGTACCATTCTAGGAAATCCAAAAGACAAACCACACTCGAGAAACTAAAGCAGAGCTATGTATTTAAGTTGCATAGAAACCTTCAAATCCTATAGTCAACTATCAACTAGCCAAAGCTAGTGTCCCTAAATGCATCTAACTCCAAAAGTTAAAATTCAAGATTGTGCATGCATGATGCAACAGGACACTGAAGATATAGTTAAAGGAATTAAGCATAGAGCAATTTAAAATACAAAAGAAAATGACTATCATTCAATGTCAACTAATCATAAACCAAAATTATAGGGGCAACTCAAAATATTTGACAATGAAGTGCCTGGAATTCTCCATGAATACAACATTTCACACCTATGTCAAATTGCTAGTCATCCACGTGAGAATAGCGTCTTTAGTTTTTGGCAGTCATCGTTTATCCCATGTAATTCTCAAGTTGAGTTCTAAGAATGCTCTCAATCATATTAAAGTTAAACCAATAAAAGTTACAACAGCTAGCAAAATTATTACATCATTTTGTTTTGGCAGACAGCTTCTTTGTGCAAAATCAACATTAATCAATACCCACTTCCAAAGGTAACTAATATATGAATCATACTTTACAGCTCTCCAACCTCAGAACCCATGTCATCACTTCCAACAACCTTAGGAATGGTCTCTCATGACAGTCTTTGCCTACCCCCCCCCCCCATCTCTCTTCATTATTACATCATCTACAGACATGTAAAATCTAAAACTACATGGAACTAAGCACCTATTCTTCCACCAAAAACTTCATTATCAACAAGAAAAGAGAGCTTCGTATGCTTCTTAAATGGATAATACTAACAGAAACACAAACTAATGACAAGCAACAGCAAAAGCTGGCTTCTTTACCTAAACCAGATAGAAACTTGTAAAATGTTGAACTGTACAAAGTAAAACCCTGTCATCATACAGCTGCACCAAACTTACAGCTAATGGATTGTCTAAATACCAGTAAGTTGCGTCTAGCACCTAAAATCCTTTTCAAGTACTTGCTTGCATATGCAATAGGGAGGCACCAATCTTACTAGCAGAAATTGAGCATGTCTTTAAAAAACTAAAGGAAACAACTATAACATCAACTCTGCATAGCCCAAAACCTTTTACAATGAAGTTTCAGGTATTTCCTTAACATAGCCATTTGGATCCCACAACAAATGGCCATTCATTCACAAACTAATTAGTTTTTACAGTCAAGATTATACAACAATTAATTTTACTAAGCATATAGCTACATTTCCTTTCAAGCAAATATAAAATAACCATTATATCTAAAAGTAAGAAACTTGTCGCAAGCATAAGCTAGCTACTCAAACAACTACACAACCACGTATATTAATCAAAATTTCCATCACAATTAAAAACATCCTGGAATTTCATGCCACTTATATTGTAATTTCAAGTTCAGTTCTAAGCATATCAGAATCATTTTAAGGGTAAACTCATTAAAATTCCAATCGCCCTAAACAAAATCCTTTAGCAAACAGCTACATTGCGTAAAAACAAGCATTAATCAGTACTCATATTCTTGTAAGGGTACACTAATACATCAGATTCTTATACCAGCTTACTTCAACAAAAGCAGCAAAATGTTCATAACCTCTTACCCTCCAAACTCAAAACAACTTCTTCAATTCCAACTTGTAGGCCAAAACGCATGAACACCATAACCAGTCTTCCAATTATCCAAATGAACAACCTTCCTAACAGCCCAAAACGAAATAACCAACGAAACACCCATAACAACCCGCTGCGCCGTCCTATTCTTCACTCTCACAAGAACATGAGTAACAACACCCAACAACAAGCCAACAATCGTATACAGAAACCCGACCGCAAAACCTTCTGCTCCTAACTGCATTCCAGACCCTTGATAGAAAAACACCAGCTTATTCGGATCATTCCTATCTACCAAAAACATCGGCATTTTCCTAATTATATTAAACATAGCACCAGAAACACTGAAAAAGTAAACAAACACTGCGCCGAGCAGCCAAACTTTCCAATCATGCAAGAAAGTGTCTTTAGTGAGAAGTTTCTTGATAAAAAAGAAGGCCCAGATCAACAAAATCACTCCCAAGAAAGCGATTTGATTGGTGGATAACATCGGCGGCCGATTAATGGGACCCACAGTCAGTTTTGTCCTGGATTCAACAAACTCCGCCATTGATTCAGCCATCCGCGAAAAATCACCTTGGTCCATCTGCTCTGAATCCTTCGGATTCTTGACATTGGGCCCCACAAGACGGATGTGGGGAAGGGAGTTGACGCCGAAGAGGGCGAATGAGTTTTGGGATTCTTTGAATTCGACGTCGCAGAAGAAGAGGGAGGAGGCAGACGACGCATCGTTGTTGGAGATGAAGGATGAGGATAAGAGGGAGAATTCTGTGTGGAGATCTTGGAGGTGGAGTTCGGTTTTGGAGTGGAGGTGTTTAGCGTCGAAGAAGATGAGGAGAGTGTAAGGGCGAGGGGTTTTGGTGGAGGTTAAGAAACGGGAGACTATGTGGTCGTTTAAGTGGATGACGCCGGATTTGGATTGAGATCGGAGGTAGAGGAGTTCGGTGACTAGGTCGGAGGTCTCGGAGTCGGAGTCAGAGTCAGAATAGGAGTCCGCGGTGGAGTGGTGGAGGTAGACGGAGAGGAAGGTTGTGAAGAGGAGGAGAGGGAGGAGGAGAGCTCGTGAGATCGCCATTCTGGAATGGGTGAGAGTGGAGCGAGGTGGAGAGGGAAGACTTAGACGTTTGGGTTTTTTTAGGGAGTGTAGAGTGGCCAATGAGAAAGTGACAAGTGTGAATTTGTGAGTCATTTCTTTGTTTCTTATTGGTGCCTTTGAGTAAACGAATTGATTAGGCACACCTTTGGACTGTATGAAAGTGTGTATTGTTTTCATAAGTTTTTTAAAAGTGTTTTTATATTAAAAAAAAATTAAAATTTTAATTTATAATAATTTTTTTAATAATTTTAATGTGTTAATATTACAAATAAAAAAATTAATTTTTTTTAAAAAATATATTGCTTCGTAATATTAAACTTGCATGAATAAATCAGCTCATTTATACTTTTTTTTATATTGATTTGTGTATTTTTTTAAAAAAATAATTTTGAACAATGTTGTTTAAGAAATATTTTAAAAAATATTATTATTTAAGAATATTTTTACATCATTATGATAAGAAAAAAGATTTAAAATAAATCCTAATCAAATTTTGAATCAACAAATTATAAACTATAATTTATTTTATAGTGCCTAATAATTGGATATAAGAAGCATAAAGAATATAGAATACTTTTTTATATAATTATGGAAGGAAGAGCTTTAACCCTACTCTAACATATTTTACTTAGTTGATAAATTTTTAAAATGTTTTCCATCTAAAAAATATATCAAATTAAAATAATTTAAAATTATTCAAAAAACATTAATTTTATTATTTTTAAATAAAAAATAACTTAAAAAACGTACGAACTGTAATGTAAAATGGTGGCTACATTCATCGCTGCTGCAGGTTGCTAATTGAGAGTGCGGGGATAGCTCATACACTGGAATGGAATTTGAATATTTAAAGTGATGCGAGGAAGAAAATTTCCATACACTTGGCCAGGGAGATGCATGATATTGTTAAAGAATTAATTCAATAATTTAAGTTATGTAATTTAATAGTTTGATTGTTTAATTTAATAGTTTGAGTGGTTAGATAAGATTTTAAGATATGATTTATATTATTTTTTAATATATTTTTTTAAATGAAAACTTTTTGAACTTGAAATTTGTATAGATTCATATTATTTTATGCTTGATTTTTATCAAATAAATAAGAATGATGAGATTTGAACTTGTGATTGCTTGACTATTAAAACTCTGATACCATGTCAAAGAACATAAATAAGATTTCAAGATATAATTTATATCATTTTGTAGCATCAATGCACCTCTCTAAAAAATACATAGCAACCCTGAAGTGTGTAGCTCAACTGGTCAGGTCTAAGTTTGCTATCTAGAAGTCACCAGTTCAAGTCTCACAAACTTCAGAGCCACTGGAGACTTACATGTTTGTTAACTTTAGGGCCCGTTGGATTAGTCGGGGTGCACGCAAGCTGATACAGACATTCATGTTAATAAAAAAAAAAACATACGTTGCTGTTGGTTCATCAGGTTTGAACCACATCTTCAACAACATTTCGATCATGGTGTGGTTTCAAAGCTTTTCTCAGTTCCTGTGGGTAGGAAGGCCAACAGATTGTTTTCAAAAAACTCGCACGATCGACTCGTTAAGTTCATCAATCCTATCTTCTTCCTTTCTGTAAATCCTCTCTTCTTACACTAAACCATCGAGAAGCTCGATCGTATGGTACTGGCAACATGGCTGGCTACCTTTGAGGCATCTGAAGTTCATCACTTTTTTGAGAGAGGGAAAAAATGTCATGTAATTTGCCTACGAACATCTCGTAAAACATGTTCTCAGCAGACAATTATGCAGCTCTATAGCAGAGTAACAGCATGCTCATATTGGCAATTATAGTAGAGCACCATAACGGGAATTGGAACTTCAATGGGAAGATCAATGGAGGGACATATTAGCATCAGCTAGGTTGATAAATTAAGGAAGATTCAAGTTTCATCATTCCCATGTTTACAAGCAGCATCAAGTATTATGCTATGAGTACCAAAACCAGGGTCAAGTTCCCTCTCTCGCATCTGATTTAACCTCTCAAACGCAGCTTCAAAATCACCTCTTTTACTACAGCATTATATCTATACGAAGAATCTGCATGCGCAATCAACGAAAAAGTTAACTTATCAGGCATAACCCCATCTGTAATCATGGCACAATAAGAACACCAAGCTCAATTAATCTCATTTTCTCTACGCAAAGCATCAAGAGTTGCATTACAAGCACAACCAGAAGCAATAAATCCTTCACCCCTCACCTTCCTATACATCTCTAAACTTTCCATAAACACCCTTCCGTGAAAAACATTCAAGAACAAAACTTAAAGCATCAGACTTTAAACTCTTACCTCTAAAAGAATCAATCATGGCCTCTCCAAGGACACACGATGTGTTTTCACCAAAGAATCCAAGGTGGGTCTCACAGGTTGAGTGAGACCTGAATTGACATAGACATTGATGAGGTAACAATAGGTGTCGGTGCAGCGTCGATGATGATTTTTGTTCGTTTGTTTATTGATTTGGGGGTCACCATCTGATATTTGGTTCAAGGTTATTATGTCTTGTTAGAGATTCAAGGGTAAGAAATTGATTGTAGCTAGGAAAAATATTAGCATCCCTAGCACACCCTACATGAGATAAACTGCTTCGAGGTTTTGATAAGTTATAGAAGTTTGAAAAATTGTCTTTTCATCGAATATCAGGAATACATCCTACATGTAAGCTTGTAATCCTTAACCATGAGCGAATCAAAACATTCAATTCTTCTTGTCTTTTTATTTTTTTTTCTTTTGGTTTTATCATTCAAAAACACAAATAAAAATAAAAATACACACACCACTTTTCACTAGTTTTCTCATGTTTGCATGTTTACAACATAACATAAAATTTAAAAAAATACCAATAATTTAAATACATATTCTAGCATGTAAAAATTACAAAACAGACCCCTAAAATTCCAAGAATTGCAGAGGAAGACTTCTAGGAATGTAGAAACAGTGGTGGTGCGTCTCCTCCACGCGCGACGGTGACCTGTAAAACACCCAAAAATGTAACAAGTAGTCTGTTTTAATTTTCCTTCATTGTTTTCAAATATGCTTCTCTCCTTTCTCTTTTTTTTTAGATCTGCTTCACTGCAGATCTGTTTTTTTTTTATGGGTTTCGTCTTCTTCTCCACTGCTTCAGGTAGTTGGTGGTAAGGAGGAGGAAAAGGGTTCAACTTGTGTGGGACAGCTACAGGTCTGTAGGCGCTACTATGTTTTGGTTGTCGCTAGAGGCTGGTTGAAGAAGAGAGAGCTGGGTCTCGGTTTAGCAGAGATGGGGGAAGCTGGAGACGGCGTCTGTGGGGCTGGTCTCCTATGTCAGTGGGCGGCGACTCTAGTTTGGCCAATAGACGAAGGCGATGCTCTCGATGGCTGGGGGAAGAATAGCTGGGGAAAGGGACAGTGTGAGGCCGGTTTGTGGGGGCTATGTTGACAGAGAGGGAAGGCCTGTAAGTGATGGTGGGTTTAATGGAGTTCTCTGGTTTGTTTTTGGCAAAGGGAGGGGCGAAGCTTTGGCTGGTTTAGAGAGAAGAAAAAACAAAAACCCCAAAAATATGAGGGGTGGCGGCTGGCTTAGAGAAGATGAAGTTTCTTTTTTAGGGTTCCCTTCTGGCCTTTTCTTTTACCCCTTCCTCCCAAATTTTTTCTCTCCTAATTCCCCCCCCGTCTTGTGTAGATTTATATTTATAGGTAAAATGTTGTTAGGTTTTCAAACTCGTTCCTCAACTTTTTTTTTTTTGGCAATTTTAGGTAGCAACAACAGGATTTAAGGACTGGTTTAAGCTTAAGGTGTTTGAGAGTATGGTAACGATTGCATTTCAAATGGCTTTTTGTTTGAAAATAATATATTTTTTATTTTTTAAAATTTATTTTTGACATTAACACATTAAAATGATCTAAAAACACTAAAAAACATTAATTTGAAGCAAAAAAATTTAAAATTTGACAAAACAACATGTTGAAACTCAATACCTAACACCCATTGATTTGGACCCAATTGAAAAGGTTTAGAGAAATTTGAGGGTTAGTTTGTGTTTTGTGGAGGATTTTGTAAAAGAGATAAGGAGTTGGTTTTGTGGTGAGGTTAAGGTTTTGGAGAAGTGAAACCTAGTTATGTTTAGGGGTGTTAAAAGAAAATGTATCTATTCATAATATTTGTATTAATTCGTTAAAATCAAATAATATAAATATTAAAGATGATAGTGGATTAAAAAATCTAAAACATAAATATCATGAGTTGGATGATAGGTCGAGATTCATGAAACTCAATAAACACAACCCAATATATATATCTTATACAGTCCACTTGGTATAAATACTACCTTTCTTTCTTTCTCTTAGGTTTTTTTCTCTCGTCGTTTTCTCATCTCCCTTTCAACTTATATACCTTAAATTTAAGTGGGAACCTTTTCCGGTCATCATTTTAACAAACTAAAGCCATCAATCCCTTTCTCTTTTTCTTATAACCAAAAACTCTAACTTGATTTCGACAAACCTTCATCAAGCTCTTGTCAATCAAACCTTTTAAAAAATCAAAATCCTAACCGTAAACTCTCTCCCAAGTCAAATTTCTCACTATTTTTTTCAATTTTTTTATTTTAACATAACTCATCATCCTTTTATTTTTTCTCTTTCGAATTTATATGCTGCCATATTATTTTTTAACTTTTTTTTATGTTCAATTGCAAGTTACAAACAAACATGCATGGAGTGTGCAAAGGTGGAGGGTTGCAAATTCAAGATAGCTCAGTCAAAAGATCTAATCTTCTACAACAAGGCTAGTTTGTAACCTTTTCTTTATTAGATACAATTTTTTTTCTTTCTTTTTCTACTCTTTTTACAAAAAAAAAAGAAAAGAAGATGATATTTTCAAAGAGAAAGTTGCAAGAGAAAGTTACTCAAGTTAGCCTAAATCCAACCTAAGTAAACCAGGTATATAAGGGAAAGTTGCAAGAGAATTGTTTTTCTCTCTTCTAATTCTTGTGACTACCGTGACCCTCTTTTCATCAAACTAATGATTTCAGTTTTTAATCTTGAGTTTTTTGGTTGAAAAAAGGTAGAAATAACAAATAAGTGGTTCCCTTTTATGTTACTTTTGATTATGGTTTGTTTATGAAAAGGTTTATAAAGATTTTAAGTTTATGCTATTAAGATTGATTCATGATTATTATGGGTTTAAAGTTAAGTGATTGATTTTAGGTGTGTTGTTAGAAATAAAAATTAATTAATTAATTAATTGATTGATTTTTTATGGGTTAAGAAATTTGTTTAAACTTTGCTAAAAACTCTGGCCAGAATGGTTTTGAGGTTGAAAATAAAGAAATTTTATTTTGGTCCTTGATTTATAAAAATAATTTTACACAAACCAATTTCTTTAAAATACTTTAGGAAAGAAAAATAAAAAAATATATATTTTTTATAAAATATTTTACTCAAAACAAATGCTCACTTAATAAGAATTTTAACTTTAATAGTGAAATTTAAAAATGTTCAAGTTGAAAATACTACTATTCTTGGCTACCTTTCAAATTGAAAAAAAAAAATAGATAAAAGGAAAAGGTTCTAATATGCTTTGCAATTTAAATATTGAATCATTAACCTTTGCTATGATCTCTATCAGTCCATTACTGAGCTCTACAATAATGCAATTGGGTAGGACCCTTAATTATCACCATCCATGAACTCACCTCAGAATTCCCAGGCATGTCATGTGCACCATTAAAGCCCAATGTTTCAAGCATTTGACTTGTAATCAAACGGCTATCAATATTCCATCCTTTCGCAAACTTGAGGGAATACCACTGGTTGCCCGCAAGATATGTCTGAAGACTCTGAGCCAGTAGTGAAGAGGATATTGTTTTGTCACTGTGTAATATAATCTGCCTCCTTTCTTGGCCATTGTTATTAGCATGCTGGTTTTATTTCGAAGAAAGCAAGCTCTGCTAATTCCTAGTAAAAGTTTTTCTTTATAGTTTGAATAAACCTCCATTGCTAGGTTAAAGTGAAGCAAACCAGCAGAAACGAACAAAGTGATTACATTGAAAAGCCCGTAGATTGCAATGTTTTTTTCTAGAAATGCTAAAGGGCTTCCCAACTCTCTTTCTTTTTTCTTTTCATTTAGTCTTTTTATTTTTAAATTTCATCCTAAACATTTTTTATTGAATCCTTTTTTTCTAACTAAATTCTATGAGATAAAGTTTTAAAAAGTTGTGGAAAGATAAAATTAAAAGAGAAAGAACAATAATATTATAAAACATACGAGAACATACATGACTAATCTCAAAGTTTTTAGAATTTTGATTTTCGTTCGTAGATTTTTTTTTTATTGGATTCGACACCTAAGAGAGAACATCATCAAAAATGACAAATGAGAGAAAAAGAGAGAAAAAGTTGTCTTCTCCTCACAAAGATCCAGCTGCTAGTTGAGAAAACTCATTCCCTGCCTTCTTCAACCAAAATGGAGAGAAGGGTTTCTACAATGGCAGCTCTTCTCTACACTGCAGCTTTCATGGCTGCTTCCTGTGTATCCTCTGAAGCAGCTCAACCAAAAGCTTCTTTTGAAGATAACTTTAGCATAATGTGGTCTGAGGATCATTTCAAAACATCTGAAGATGGGCAGATCTGGTATCTCTCATTGGACAAAGAAACAGGTACACACATCTCTATGCATTTATATAATCTTCAATCAGAGCAAACTAAAGAGTTCTTTATTCGTTCATTGATTGAATGGGATGAATATATCATATATTCCTTGCTTAATGTTCAAGATTTGCAATCTTATTAAATCACTTTTTTCTTAATTATCAGGTTGTGGATTTCAAACCAAGCATAAATATAGATTTGGGTGGTTTAGCATGAAGCTGAAATTGGTTGGAGGTGACTCTGCAGGTGTTGTGACAGCTTATTATGTAAGTCTTTCTTCTACCGCCCCATACGCTCAAAATGCCTTAAAGATTCATGGCTGTGAAGCTTAATCAAAGACTTCATAAATATTTAAACTATTTTTTTTGTACTTAATTCTAGCTTGACAGTAAGTACAGGAAATTATCACGGAGGGAGGCTAAAGTGGATTCATCTGTGTTTGCAGATGTGTACAGAGAATGGGGCAGGGCCAACAAGAGATGAGTTGGACTTTGAGTTCTTGGGGAATAGAACTGGAGAACCCTATTTGATACAAACAAATATATACAAGAATGGTACTGGTAACCGTGAAATGAGGCACATGCTTTGGTTCGACCCTACCGAGGAGTTCCACACCTATTCCATTCTCTGGAACAATCTCCAGATAGTGTAAGTCCTTCGATTCCATGCTACAGCTAGATCAAGGCACCTGATGATTCAAGTTTTCATGCTGCAATCTTGCACAAAAGCAAAAGCAAAAAAGAAAATGGCAAAAACAGTAGATTAAAGTGCTGGTTGCGTCCCGGTGTGTTTGGTAACGTAGATGTTTTTCCATTGAAAATGCATATTACAATTATGTTTTTTTATTAACACATTAAAAAACACTTAAAAAACATCAATTTAATATCTTTGAGACGAAAAGCAATAGTTACTGCAGGAAGAGATCAACATTGTGGGAACAGTCAATAAATAAGCCTAAGAGATTTGTTTGCAACTTGGGTTAGATGGACAGTGACACTGACTTGGATTTTTCATACGCTAAGCAGGTTTTTTGTTGATAAAGTGGCAATAAGGGTGCACAAGAACAATGGAGAACCAAATAATTTCTTCCCCAATGAGAAGCCCATGTACCTATTTTCAAGTATCTGGAACGCAGATGATTGGGCTACTAGAGGAGGGCTAGAGAAGACAGACTGGAAAAAGGCCCCATTTGTGTCCTCTTACAAGGACTTCACTGTTGAAGCTTGTCAATGGGAAGATCCATACCCTGCCTGTGTATCAACAACGACTAAATACTGGTGGGATCAATACGATGCTTGGCATCTCTCAGATGAACAGAAAATGGACTATGCCTGGGTCCAAAGAAACCTTGTGATCTATGATTATTGCAAAGACACTGAAAGATTCCCAGCACTGCCAGTGGAGTGCAAATTGAGCCCATGGGATTGATGGGCAGTCGTGCCTACACAATTATTCTTAAAAATTATGCACCTTATAAGTCCTTTTTCAATTCTCTCAAAAGAGAAAAGGAATTCTACATAGTTTTTTATATAGTTGACGATTATATTATTTGATGGCCTATCAAAATATACCTTCTAGATTTTTAAAATTGTTTTTTCAAATCTTGTCAAGTTATTATACTATCTACATTGGTCGGCGCTTCATTTGACCGTTCGCTAATGATCCGGTGGCTTCTCTCTTTATATATACATCTAAAATTGGAAAAAATATTGCTTAAATATAAAATTTAGGCCGCCTGTGTAAGCTTTAAACTTGTAGATACGGGGGGATCATGAGTTTGACTTTTATGTTTTCCAATCTCGATTTCTTAAAATCTTTTTTCCATTATTGATTTTTGAAAGACCCAGTTTTTTGATTAACTATATATATAAATACAAAAACAACTCAAGTAAACCATCTGAAGAAATTCCCGTCAGTTTGGAATTATTCAAGTCGTAAATTAATATTTATCTTCCATGAAATTGATTTGCTAGGATTTTCCATAATGTTGGAGAGCATACATAGTCAAATAGAATTTTATATGGTTTCATAGGTGATTTATTTGACTAGGACATAAATTATTTAATTTAAACAACTAATGACCAAGAACAGAATATGAAGAATATTTAATTAGCACTGGTCATCGACACATGTATGTGATCCTTTCACACCACATAACCTTCAATTTCATGCTATAAATACTACCTCTCCTCCTCTTGTTTCAGCATCACAAAAACATCTTCCAAATCAACAAAATCTCCCCCCCCTCTTCTCAGTCTTTTAAAATCCTAAGTTAAAATGGGTGTCA
>Ga0307515_10010067_pt1 | contig 18184 bp, 19 predicted proteins | sample 17_EM_MG_FD_194513 | JGI IMG/M metagenome (GOLD analysis project Ga0307515, IMG submission 194513) | Populus trichocarpa ectomycorrhiza microbial communities from riparian zone in the Pacific Northwest, United States - 17_EM | ecosystem: Host-associated > Plants > Roots > Unclassified | place... | reverse complement strand
TCCCGACACCCATCCATGACAATCGGGGCTTTGCATGGCCGCACGCGACGACGTTCTCCAGCTCGGCAATCGTATTGGCCAGTCGATCATCGGTCAGGAGGCGATGGTCGAGCGCCTACTGCTCGGCCTGTTAAGCAATGGCCATCTGCTCGTCGAGGGTCTTCCTGGGCTGGCGAAGACCAGGGCGATCAAAAGCCTGGCGAAAAATCTTGATGCCGAACTTTCGCGTATTCAGTTCACGCCGGACCTTCTTCCAGCCGATATCACGGGCTCGGAGATCTATTTCAGCGAGGGCGGCAAAGGTGAGTTCAAGTTTCAGCAGGGGCCGATCTTCGCAAACCTCATCCTCGCCGATGAGGTGAACCGTGCGCCGGCCAAGGTGCAGTCGGCGCTGCTGGAAGCCATGGAGGAGCGGCAGGTGACGGTCGGCGGCAAGACTTATCCGCTGCCGCCGTTGTTCATGGTGATGGCAACGCAGAACCCGATCGAGCAGGAAGGCACCTACCCGCTGCCGGAAGCCCAGCTCGATCGTTTCCTGATGCATGTCGAGGTCGGTTATCCCGACGAGGCGTCCGAAGCCGCCATCATGCGGCTGGTGCGCGACGAAGAGATCGAGACCCATGCCGGCGGCGGCACGGCCGTGCAGAAACTCGATCCGCAGGCGGTGTTCGACGCCCGCAAGGAAATCGGCGCGGTCACTGTTTCCGATCCGGTGGAGAAATACATCATCGCCCTGGTCTTCGCCACGCGTTATCCGGACAGGCTCGACAAGGATCTCGCCAAACTCCTGCAGGTCGGCGTCAGCCCGCGCGGTGCGATCGGCCTCGACAAGACATCGCGGTCCTACGCCTGGCTGAAAGGACGGGATTACGTGACGCCCGATGATGTGAAGGCGGTTGTCAACGACGTCTTCCGCCACCGCCTTATCCTGTCCTACGAGGCGCATGCATCGAACACCACCGCCAATCAGGTGATCGACCGCATCGCGGAACTCGTCGCCGTTTCGTGAGGATCGCCATGGCCCGCGCAGCAGAGAAGGAAGAACAGGCGGATGGTGTCCGCGTCTCGGTCGAACAGCTGGTCGCGTTGGAAACGCAGGCCCGGGACCTGACCTTCGTCGAACGGGCAAGGAGCCATCAGCAGCTCGCAGGCCGCATGCCCTCTTCGATGCGCGGCCGGGGCCTCGTCTTCGAGGAACTGCGGGAATATCTTCCGGGCGACGACATCCGCACGATCGACTGGCGCGTGACGGCGCGCACGGGCAAGCCGGTCGTGCGGGTCTACGACGAGGAAAAGGAGCGGCCGGCGCTTCTCCTTGTCGATCAGCGCATCAACATGTTTTTCGGCAGCCGGCGCGCGATGAAATCGGTGACAGCGGCCGAGGTGGCGATGCTCTGCGCGTGGCGTATCCTCGGCTCCGGAGACCGGATCGGCGGTTTCGTCTTCAACGACAGCGATATCGACGAGATCAGGCCGCATCGCAGCCGGGAGGCTGTCATCGGCTTTGCCGGCAGGATCGCCCGGCAGAATGCGGCGCTCACGGCCGCCTTCTCAGGCGCGGCCTCGCCCACTTCGCTCGATGCGGTTCTCGACCGGGTTTCCAATATTGCCCACCACGATCACCTCGTCGTGGTGATCAGCGATTTCGACGGACATTCGGCGGCGACGCGGGACATGCTGCTTCGGCTCTCCGGCAGGAATGACGTGATCTGCATCCTGATCTACGATCCGTTCCTGCTTGAGCTGCCGCAGTCGGGCAACATCGTCGTCAGCGGCGGCCGGCTGCAGGCCGAACTGTCGCTGAGGCGGAGCGGCGTGCGCGATGCGATCGACCGTTTCGCACGTGATCGGGGCCGGGAGTTGCGCGCCTGGCAGCGCGACCTCGGGCTGCCGATGCTGCCGGTCTCGGCCGCCGAGGAGACGGCACCGCAACTGCGCAGGCTGCTGGAGCAATCAGCCTGGCGGCAGAGGCGGCGGTGATGGAAACACAAGCGCCACCCCCCAATCCGATGGCCGAAGCAGCGTTGCGTTCGCTAAAGGACATCGTCGAGCCCGCACCAATTTCCTGGATGCCGCAGACCTGGGGCTGGCTGGCGCTTGCGCTCCTTCTGATGCTGGCCGCCGTCCTGTTTGCGCTGCGCGCCTACAGGCGATACCGGGCGAATGCCTATCGCCGCGCCGCCCTTGCCGTACTTGCCGGCATCGGGGAAGAGATGCGCAACCCGCTGACCCGGGCTCATGCGGTCCAGTCGCTGGCCAGTCTGCTGAAGCAGACGGCGCTTGCGGCATGGCCGAGAGAGGAAGTCGCCCCGCTGTCGGGCGCGGCCTGGGTCAATTTCCTCAAGGCACATGACGCGACGCTTGCGCGCGGACTTGCCCTGGCGCTCGACGATCTCGAATATCGAGACGCCGCGACCGCCGGTCTGCCATCGAACATCGGCGAAGACCTCGTTACCGCTGCCCGGACCTGGATCGAGCGCCATCATGTATCAGCTTGACCTTCCCTGGCTGCTGATCCTGCTGCCGGCGCCGTTCGTCATCTGGTGGCTGCTGCCTGCGCACCGCGAGATATCCGCATCCGTGCGCCTGCCCTTCTTCGAACAGGTCGCGGGGGCGGCCGGCATCACACCGTCCGCGGGAGCGATCGTCGCCCGGCGGACATGGCCGCAGCTCGTCACCGAGACCGCCGCCTGGTGCCTGGTGGTATTGGCGCTCGCCCGGCCGCAATTCGTCGAGCCGCCGATCGAAAAGGTGGAACCGCAGCGCGACCTGATGCTCGCCCTCGACCTCTCGCAATCGATGGACACCCGCGACTTCCATGCACCTGACGGAACGGTGGTCACGCGACTCGACGCCGTACGCAATGTCGTGACCGATTTCGTCGCGAGACGAAGCGGCGACCGCATCGGGCTGATCGTCTTCGGCGATGCGCCCTACCCGTTGGTGCCCTTCACGATGGATCATCAGACGGTTCAGGCGATGATCGGCGAGACGCTGCCTGGCATTGCCGGGCCACGCACCTCGCTCGGCGATGCCATCGGCCTGGCGATCAAGATGTTCGAGAAGGCGACCGTGCCCGAGAAAGTGCTGGTGCTGCTAACCGACGGCAACGACACGGCAAGCAATATGCCGCCTGCCAAGGCCGCGGCGATCGCCCAGCAGAACGGCATCGTCATCCATACGGTCGGTATCGGCGATCCGCAATCGACGGGCGAAGACCGGCTCGACAGGGCGACATTGCAGAAGATCGCCACCGATACCGGCGGGCGCTACTTCTTCGCCGGGGACCAGTCGCAGCTCGCGGAGATCTACGGCGTGCTCGACAGGATCACGCCGGCGGATCAGAAGAACCTGTCGTGGCGGCCGCGGATCGAGTTGTTCTACTGGCCGCTCGGCGCGGCAATCGGCGTGCTTTCTGTCTATTATCTGGCGACGGGCATTGCCGGCCTCATCCGGCGGCGGGTGGCGGCATGATCGAGGATTTCCATTTTCTGCGGCCGTGGTGGCTGCTTGCGCTTGCGGTTCCTGCGATGCTTGCCTGGCTCGCCATCCACTCGATGGATGTGAAGGAGCAATGGAAGGGACTGATCGCACCGCATCTGCTGGAGAGCCTCGTCGTCAATGCCTCCAGCGGCTCGCGGCTGCGGCCGGCGCATATGCTCGCGCTGACGATCGCGCTTGCCGTCATCGCAGCGGCAGGTCCGAGCTGGCAGCGAGAGAAGCCGCCCTTCGTCGAGGACACCGCGCCGCTCGTCATCGCCGTCGACCTGTCGCCAACGATGGACGCGATCGATCTCACCCCGTCGCGGATCGAGCGGGCCAAGCTGAAGATCAGGGATATCGTGACCCTCAGGGCCGGAGCGCGCACGGCGCTGATCGCCTATGCCGGTTCAGCGCATCTCGTGCTGCCGCTCACCGAGGATGCCTCGCTGATCGAGAGCTATTCGGATGCGCTTGCAACCGGCATCATGCCGGTCAAGGGCAAGGATACCGCCAAAGCGCTCGACCTTGCGCAGACCATGCTGGCGCAAGAGCCAGCAGCCGGCACGATCCTGTTGATCACCGACGGCGTCGAACAGAAGGCTTTCGAGCAGTTCCGGCGGGGTACCGGCAATGGCCTCGTGGTGCTTGCCTTTGGCACAGCGCAGGGCGGGCCGGTCAAGATGCCGGACGGCGGCTTCCTCGCCGGACCGGACGGCGGACGGGTTTTCGCAAAGCTTGATCTCGAAGGTCTGAAGAACCTGCATGCGCTGACCGGAACAGACGTTGCGACGGTCACCGACGACGACACCGACGTACGCTGGGTGGCCGAACGCATCCGCACGAATTTTGCGCAGAAGCAGCCCGAGAACGGCGCGCGCTGGCGCGATGCCGGCTGGTGGATCATCATCCCGCTTGCTTTGCTGCTTGTATTGTCGTTCCGCAAGGGATGGGTGGTCAGGACGGGCGCATTGCTGCTGGCCGCGCATCTCGCGGTCGGCTCCGGCCAGGCCGAGGCCGCGGACTTCATGGATGCCTGGCTGACACCCGACCAACAGGGGCGCCTCGCCTTCGAGCAGGGCGATTACGACAACGCCGCGGCCCTGTTTCGTGATCCGATGTGGCGAGGCACGGCACTCTACCGAAGCGGAAAATTCGCCGAAGCCATCGATGCCTTCGCGGCCGTCAGCAGCGCCGAAAGCTGGTACGATCAGGGCAATACCCTGCTGCACCTTGGGCGATACGAGGAAGCAGTCGCCGCCTATGGCAAGGCGCTGAACCTCAGGAAGGACTGGCCGGACGCGCTGGCGGACCTCGCCATCGCAGAAAGTCTGCTGAAGGCTGAGAAGGCCGAACAGGAGGACGAGCCACAGGATCCGACCTTTGCGCCCGACAAAATCCAGTTCGACGACAAGGGCAAGCAAGGCAAGGCAGGCCAGATGAACATCGCCGAACAGACCTCTGAGATGTGGATGAGAAACATCCAGGTGAGCCCGGCGGCGCTGATGGCGCGGAAATTCGCGATCGAGGCCGGGGAGCGACTGCCATGAAACGGATCTGCCTCATGGTCCTCCTGTCCTGCCTGCTTGCGCTCCCCGGCATGGCGGCGGAGCCTTTCGCCCGCGCGACGGTCGAAGATGGCGGGCGGATCGTGCCCGGCCAGCAGGTTCACGTCACCGTCGACGTGTTCACACCGAATTTCTTCACCTCGCCGCCACAGTTTCCACTCTTCGACCTTCCGAACGCGGTCGTCACGCTGCCGGACGAACGGGCTCAGAATATCGTCCAGACGATCGACGGCGTGCAATATTCGGGTATCCGCCGGATCTATGCCGTGGTTCCCGAGACGACAGGCACGTTCACGCTGCCCGCCGCGTCGATCGGCTTCCGTTATTCCGACGAACAGGGACAGCAGGTAACGGCAGAGGTGCGGCTTCCTCCGACGCGCTTCGTGGTTGGAGCCGGGTCAAAGGACGCGACGGGATCACTTGCCTTCGTGGCGCGGAATGTCAGCCTCGCGCAGTCCTTCGACCGTGATCCCACAAAGCTCAGAACAGGCGAGGCGCTGGTACGGACGGTGACGGTCTTTGCGGAGGACAGCCAGGCGATGCTGATCCCTGCCGTCGACCTCGGCGAGCTGCAGGGGCTGAAAGTCTATATGCAGGCTCCGAAACTTTCCGATGGCGTTTCAGGCGAAGACCGCATTGAGGGCAGCACACGAACGCAGACGGTGACCTATGTCGCGGAAACGGCGGGCACGTTCGATATCCCGGCCGCTTCTCTCGCCTGGTTCGACATCGACACTCACGAGGCAAGGGAGGCGAGCCTGCCCGCCTTCGCCATGACCGTTGCGCAGAGCGCACCGAGCGAGGGTATCGCACCGCAGCTTCAGCAGCAGCGCCCGCCGCCGGCTCCGACTTTTCCCGTCAAAACGATGCTCGGTGCTGCGATCGTCACCGCCGTGCTGCTTGCCGCCGCAAGGCCCGCACGCCGTCTGCTGCAGCATATCGCAAGGCGTCTGCAGAGCCGGCGTGCCTTGAGGGAGAGTTCCGAACGGGCACATTTCCGGCGCCTGCTGTCGGCGCTTCGGAGGGCGGACGCGCTCACGGTCTATATCCTCCTCGGCCGATGGTGCCGCAGTCTCGGTTTCCGGTCCATCACGGCATGGACGGACAGGATCGGCGACAACGACCTGACCGGCACGGTCGCAGCGCTGGAGCGCGAACTCTTCGGCGCCTCCTGCGACCTTCCCGTTTTCGACCGCAAGGCGCTTCAGGCCGCCATTCTGCATCACCGGCGGATATCCGCGCCCGCCGTCCAACAGGGTTGCGGCTCTTCGCTGCCGGAGCTCAATCCTTTCGCAGGCGGGCAGATGTAACGGCCCTACCAGATGATTGTTACCGTAACGTACTTCCGCATACCGCAAGCCACGGCGATGATCTCAGGGATCATTTTCGGAGGCGGACTTCCATGGTGCTGGCTTTTGAGACTGACGGGCGCCGCATGGACGATACGGGAGACATGGTCTGGATCCCCGGCCGCACCTTCACGATGGGGTCGAACGATCACTATCCCGAGGAGGCGCCGGCTCACCCCGTCGAGGTCGACGGCTTCTGGATCGGGGCGACACCGGTGACGAACCGGAAATTCATGGCCTTCATCAAGGCGACCGGTCATGTGACCGTCGCCGAAAGGGTGCCGGATCCGAAAGATTATCCGGGCGCCGTGCCGAAGATGCTGAAGGCCGGATCACTGGTGTTCAACCCGCCGAAGGCTTTGTCCGGCAACGATATTACCCAATGGTGGTCGTTCAAATTCGGGGCCAACTGGCGCCGGCCCTATGGCGGGCTCAGTGACATCAGGGGCAAGCTCGATCATCCCGTCGTCCATGTCGCCTATGCGGACGCGCTTGCCTATGCCGAATGGGCGGGCATGGCGCTGCCGACCGAGGCGGAATGGGAGCTTGCGGCGCGCGGCGGGCTTGACGACACGGAATTCGCCTGGGGCGACGAACTCATGCCCGGCGGCAAGGCGATGGCGAATACCTGGCAAGGCATCTTCCCGACCAGCAGCCTGAAACCAGCCGGCGCCGACAGGACCTCGCCGGTGCGCTCCTTCCCGCCGAACGGCTATGGCGCCTACGATATGATCGGCAACGTCTGGGAATGGACATCGGATTATTGGTCGACGCAGCACCCCCAGCCTGCCGCAAAGGCTTGCTGCATCCCGGCCAATCCGCGTGGCGGCCCGATGGGAGCGAGCTATGACCCCCGCCTGCCGGATATCAGGATCGCCCGTCGTGTGCTGAAAGGCGGCTCGCATCTCTGCGCGCCGAATTATTGCCGTCGCTACCGGCCGGCGGCGCGCCATGCCGAGCCCGAGGACACATCGACAAGCCATGTCGGCTTCCGCTGCGTCAAACGCGTCTGAACCAAACGAGGGAAAGCCATGTCGAGAACGGCCGTCATATCGCAGATCCGCATCGGCGATGGCGCGAGGGCGACCTTCTGTCGTCTATCGGCCATTATCTTCTTCCTTGCCTGCCTCGCCGGTCCCGTGCTTGCGCAGGATGCCCTGCCCTCGTGGAACGATGGCACGGCAAAGAGCGATATCGTCGCCTATGTGAAGAAGGTGACGACGGAAGGCGGGGACGGCTATGTCGCCCCCGACGAGCGGATCGCCGTCTTCGACAATGACGGTACGCTGTGGACGGAGCAGCCCTATTACTTCCAGCTCGGCTTCATGCTCGACCGGGTCAAGGTGCTGGCGCCACAGCATCCGGAATGGAAGGAGAAGGAGCCGTTCAAGTCGATCCTGGCGGGAGATCTCGGGGCGATCGCCAAGAGCGGCGAGAAGGGCATCGTCGAACTTGCCATGTCGACACATGCCGGCATGACCACCGACGAATTCTCCAAGATCGTCTCCGACTGGTTCGCGACTGCCGAGCATCCCCGTTTCAAACGGCCCTTCAACGACATCACCTATCTGCCGATGCGGGAGCTTCTCGACTATCTCCGCGCCAATGGCTTCAAGACCTATATCGTCTCGGGCGGCGGCGTCGAATTCATGCGGCCGATCACCGAAAAGGCCTATGGCATTCCGCCGGAGCAGGTGATCGGCAGCACGATCACTACCGAATATGCGATCGTCGGCGATGTGCCGGTGCTGCGGAGACTGCCGAAGATCGATTTCATCAACGACGGCCCGGGCAAACCCTCCGGGATCAACAAGTTCATCGGCCGACGGCCGATCTTCGTCGCCGGCAATTCCGACGGTGATTACGAGATGCTGCGCTGGGTGACGAGCGGCGGGCGGCCAGGTTTTGCGATGATCGTTCATCATACTGATGCCGATCGCGAATACGCCTATGACCGCAAATCGGAATTCGGGAAGCTGGACAAGGCGCTCGACGAGGCTGTGCTGCGGAACTGGCTGGTGGTCGACATGAAGAACGACTGGAAGAAGGTCTACGCCTTCGAGAAGTAAGCCCGCGCCCTCAGGCTTCAGGCGGCTTTCGGGGCGAGCAGCATCTGGTGATCGGTGGAAATGCGGACCGAGATCTCGTCATAGGATGCAAGGGTCGGATGCGGCGTCTCCATCTTGTGGTGATGGGCGGCCGTGACGACCATGACATCGGCGCCCGCTGCCTCGCCGGCGACAATGCCGGCTGCGACATCCTCGAACACCAGGCAATCACGCGTGCTGACGCCGAGGCGTTCGGCGCCGAGAATATAACATTGCGGATCGGGTTTTCCGACCTTGACGTCTTCGGCCGTCACCATGAATTTCGGCAGCGGCAGACCGGCTGCCTCCAGCCGCCGATGAGCCAGGCGCAACGGCGAGGACGTAACGATCGCCCAGCGATCCGGCGGCAGCGAACTGAGGAACGCCGCAGCACCGGCAATGGGAACGACATCGCTGACATCGGCGATTTCAGCCTCGGTCACCAGCCTTGATTCGTGTTCGGGATCGACGCCAGGCAGGTTCAGCCGGGCAATCGTATCGATGCCGCGCGATCCATGCATCGTCGGCAGGAAGGCGTCGACATCGAGCCCATGGCGTCTTGCCCAATCGCTCCATACCCGCTCGGCCGCACGGATCGAATTGAGGATGGTGCCGTCCATATCGAACAGGAAGGCGGCATAGGGCTTCTCGAAGCCGTGGGGCATCGGCAGGGACAAAGGCAGATCCTTCAGGAGGAGAGAGTCGAGAGTGGTCGCTGTCGCGCGCGATGAAACGGCAAATCCCAGCCTTTTGCAAGCTTTCGGGCGGACGTATCGATCAACTGCGTTTATTGGCTTCGTTCTGGGGCTTCGTTCTTGCCGCGTTGAACGGCAAGTCGAAAAACGAGTCTGGCCTACCGCGCATCCGAGGCGACATGCATCAACGAAACAGCTTCAATGAGCCCGTCAGCGAGCGAACCCACTTCGCCGGACCGGCAAGCCCGACACCGTCGATGGTTTCCGATGAGAGATCGCGTTCCGGCATCGACGTCTCGTAGTCGGCATAGACATGCAACGCACGGGCAAAACGCGGGAACGGCACGACGAGCGCGCCTTCCGGCGCGGGCAATGCCCTCAGCAACAGGGATCTCAGATCTTCGGCCGCCGCCTGCAGCACTGGAACCGGCTTGTTGGCGCTGACATGGAATATCCTGCCGGCCTGATCGGTCAGCCGCGCGCCAGCAAGCGCAGGCGCCGCGGCACCGAGACCGATCGACAGCACCGCAACGGTGTTGGCGAGTTCGCCGAAGGGCAACCCCGGCTCGACAATTACCGCGACACGCCAATCTTCACTCGTCATGCATCGGTCTCCGTTCTTCATTCACGTCGCCCAAACTATTCGCAAGCACTGGAAATATCCTGCCTATTCCTGTCGCCTCGCGCTCGAATTTGGTAGGATCTTCCCATTAACCGACAAATTTCGAAAGGACATACCGATCATGGAATTCGAGCCGGGCGATATTCGCATATTGAAGGCGCTACAGAGCGAAGGGCGGCTTACCAACCAGGAGCTTGCCGAACGTGTGGGAATGTCGACCTCGCCCTGCTGGCGCAGAGTGAAGCGACTGGAAGAAACCGGCGTCATCCGGGGCTATCAGGCCGTCCTCGATCGCCGCGCCGTCGGTCTCGGCGTTCTTGCCTTCGTCCGCGTCCTGATCGACACGCATTCGCATGACGAGGCGCAGCGCTTTGAGCGCGAGGTCGGCGCGCTGGAGGCGGTCATCGCCTGTTATTCGGTCGCCGGCGAGTCGGATTTCCTGCTGCAGGTGGTCGCGGCCGATCTCGACAGCTATGCCGAATTCGCCATGACGGTGATCCGCCGCCTGCCCGGCATCAAGGAGATGCATACGATGTTCGTGCTGAAGGACATCAAGGCATCGACGATCCTGCCCGTTCAGGCATCGGCCGCCGCCGGGCGGCCGAGTTGAGGCGCTGGTCCTTGCAGGTGAGTTCTCAGGAAACGACTTGGTCAGAAGGCCGTGCTGGCGGTGGTGGTGATCAGGTCGCAGGAGAGCCGGAGGCCGATCGGATCGTGGCACAGGTCATCGGCGGCGCCGGCGAGTTCCAGTCCGGCCGGGGTGTCGGCGCGCAGGTAGGCCTGCCTGGTCGGGTCGATGCGCACGGGAGCCGCTGTCCAGAGAGAGGGGCGGCTTACGTCGATCGCGGAGATCTTATCCTTCTCACCGCGTACAGCATAGGAGGCGATCGCCATGCCGCTCATCGTCAAGGTGATCGCAAGCGCGATCTGGAGACCGAGATCTGCGGCTTCGCGGGGGGAAACAAACATAGCGGCCTCATGCCACGGTTTTTCAGAAATTCCTCATGCAAGTAGAGCATGCACAGGCGCCGATCCAGCGGCATCACCCGTTAAGGTTTACGCATAACCATGCCGGGTAAACCGCAAGGCTCCAGCGCCGGTTTTCAACAAATTTTGGAACAATGAATCCGTCCCCGGGTTACCCATGGGTCATCCAAGATGAAAATCAAAGGAGGATATCCTATGTCCAAATCCCTCATCGCCGCTTCGCTTCTTGCCATCGGCATGGCGTCGTCGGCCTTTGCCCAGTCAAACCCCGATCCGATCGGGCCAACGAATGGCGGCTCGCCATATCCGAGCGCCGGCACCTATTCGTCCGATTATACCAATGACGATAACGGCATGCATCCGGTGACCGTCTCGCCGGTCGATCCGACGACGACACAGAGCATCGGTCAGCCGAAGACGATGGAATGCCCTGGCATGCCGCAGCAGATGTCCGGCGTCGACACGCGCGGCGGTGAAAGCGGCGCATCGATCAGCGAAGCCTGCCGCGAATACGACAACTAAACGAGCAGTCCCCACCTTTGGAAAAGGCCGGCTCCCACCGGCCTTTTCCGTGTCCGCGACAGCCATGAAAAGCTTTTCCTGCCGGCTGAAACTTTTGATCCGGATGCCCCGTAGATCCGTAGCAAATCGAAAGAATAAAAGCAGGGACAGCTTCATTGGCAAAGGACGTGGCAAACCCCGTCATCTTCTGGTTTCGCAAGGACTTGCGCCTTGACGACAACCGGGCTCTCAATGCCGCCCACCTGTCCGGGCGGCCGATCATTCCCCTTTATATCAGAGAGCCGGAGGCGACAGGCACGGGTCCGCTCGGTGCCGCACAGGCTTGGTGGCTGCACCATTCGCTAGTGGCGCTCGACCAGTCGCTCGGCAGGTGGCAGGGCCGACTGGTTCTGGCGAGCGGCGATGCGCTGAGCGTACTTTGCGCTGTCATCAAGGAGTATGGCGCGGAAGCCGTCTTTTGGAATCGCCGCTACGATCCATCAGGGATTTCGACCGACATCCGGATCAAGCAGGAACTGGAAAAGCAGGCGATCGAGGCGAGAGGCTTCGGCGGCCACCTGCTGCACGAACCCTCCAGGCTGATGACCGGCGGCGGCACGCCTTATCGCGTCTATACGCCATTCTGGCGCGCGCTCGAGGGCGCCGGCGAACCGGAGCCGCCGCTGGATGTGCCGTCGAAACTCCTGCTGGCATCGGAGCTTCCGAAATCGGAAACGCTTGATAGTTGGAATTTGCTACCGTCGAAGCCGGACTGGGCCAGGAATTTCTCCGAGATCTGGACACCGGGCGAGCATGGTGCGCAGGAAAGGCTTCGCGCTTTCATCGAGGACGGGCTCGACGGCTACAAGGAAAACCGCGACTATCCCGCAAAACCGGCCACATCGATGCTCTCGCCGCATCTGGCGCTCGGTGAAATCTCCCCTGGCCGCATCTGGGACGCGACGCGCGGCCTGTCGAAACGGGTGCCGGCGGCCGACCTCGTACACTTCCGCAAGGAGATCGCCTGGCGCGAGTTCTCCTATAACCTGCTCTTCCATTTTCCGCGTCTTGCCTCGGCCAACTGGAACGATCGTTTCGACAGCTTCGAGTGGCGCAACGACAGCGGGGATTTCAAGGCGTGGCGCCAAGGACTGACCGGCTATCCGATCGTCGATGCCGGCATGCGCCAGCTCTGGCGCCATGGCTGGATGCACAATCGCGTGCGCATGATTGTCGCCTCCTTCCTCATCAAGGATCTGATGGTCGACTGGCGCCAGGGAGAAGCCTGGTTTCGCGACACGCTTGTTGATGCCGACCCCGCCAACAATGCGGCAAGTTGGCAATGGGTGGCGGGCTCGGGAGCGGACGCCTCGCCGTTCTTCCGCATCTTCAATCCGATGCTGCAGGGCGAGACCTTCGATCCCGACGGCGACTATATCAGGACCTATGTGCCGGAGCTTCTTGGGCTCGGGGCAAAATACATCCACCGGCCGTTCGAGGCGCCGAAGAGCCTTCTCGATGAGGCCGGCATCACGCTTGGCCAAACCTATCCGAAACCGATCGTCGACCATGCGAGCGCGCGCACCAGAGCGCTTGCCGCCCACAACGCCATAAAGGATGCAGCATGAACGCGCATTTCCGTCCCGTTCCGCGCCGGCTGAAGATCGCCGTCATCGGTTCCGGCATTTCAGGCGCCTCCGCTGCATGGGCGCTAAACCCCGTGCACGACGTCACGCTTTACGAAAAACAGGCGCGGGCGGGCGGCCATACGGCGACGGTCGACATCGACTACAACGAGGCTCGGATCGCCGTCGATACCGGCTTCATCGTCTACAACGAACAGAATTACCCCAACCTGACGGCGCTGTTTGCCGAACTCGGCATCGCCACGCATGCCAGCGATATGAGCTTTTCGCTCTCGCTCGACCGCGGCAGGCTCGAATGGAGCGGTGGAGGCCTATCCTCGATCTTCGCGCAGAAGCGCAACCTGCTGCGGCCGTCGTTCCTGTGGATGGTCCGCGAGATCCTGCGCTTCAACCGCACCTGTCTTGCAGACCGCGCCGCAGGTCATCTCGCCTCACGTTCGATTGGCGACTATCTCGACTGGCGCGGTTTCTCGCCCGGTTTCACCAACAACTATCTCGTGCCGATGGCGGCGGCGATCTGGTCGACACCGTCGGCCCGAATGCTGCAGTTTCCGGCCGAGCATTTCGTCAATTTCTTCGACAATCACCGCCTGATCTACCGCCGGCAGCACCAGTGGCGGACGGTGACCGGCGGCAGCCGCACCTATCTCGACCGGCTGCTTCGGCCGCTCGGCGAGCGGGTGAAGCTTTCCTGCGGCGTGCGCAGCGTCATCCGCTCCGAACGCGGCGTGACTGTTATCGACGAGGCTGGCGGCGAACGCGCGTTCGACAAGGTGATCTTCGCCTGCCATAGCGATCAGACGGCACGCCTGCTTACCGACGCCACCGATCGGGAAAAGAAGCTGCTTGCCGCCGTGCCCTATCAGCCGAACCGCGTCGTCCTGCACCGCGACCAGGCGCTGATGCCGCAGCGGCACAAGGTGTGGGCCTCATGGAACTATCTGCGCTCCAGCCGCGAGGATGGAAATGCGGAGGTCGCCGTCACCTACTGGATGAACCGGCTGCAGGGCATCGACGACAACTTGCCGCTGTTCGTGACGCTCAATCCCGACCGCGAGCCGGAACCCGGCAAGGTGTTTGCCGAATTCACCTACGAACATCCGCAGTTCTCGGCCGAAGCCATGGCCGCACAGCAGGCGCTCGCGGCCATTCAGGGACAGAACCATTGCTATTTTGCAGGCGCCTGGACGGGATACGGATTCCATGAGGATGGGCTCGTTTCCGGCCTTGCGGCGGCGGAGGCCTTGGGCGGGATCATACCCTGGCGGGCTGCCCGAACCTCCTTCCGCGAAGCTCAACCGGACGCGGCGGCATGACAGGGCGCGGCGAAAAGCGTGGAATGAACGCGGCGGCCAACGGCCCTCCACCGGATGCCGCGGCCGCTCTCTATGTCGGCGAGATCATGCACCAACGCATGAAGCCGTTCGGCCATCGTTTCCGCTATCGCGTCTTCTCGTTGCTCATCGATCTCGACCGGCTGGACGAGGCCGGAAAGCTGTCGATGCTGTTTTCCGTCAACCGGCGCAATCTCGTCTCGTTCCGTGAGAAGGATCATGCCGATACTGAGAGCGCGACGTTGCGCGCCTATGCCGACGGGCTGCTCGCCCTGGCGGGGCTTGATCGTGCGGACAGGATCCTGCTCGTCTGCTACCCCAGAATTCTCGGCTATGTCTTCAATCCGATCTCCGTCTACCACGCCTATGACACCAGCGGCGGACTCGTCGCGATGATCTACGAGGTGCGCAACACCTTCGGCGAGCGGCACAGCTATGTCTGCCCGGTCGGCAATGGCGAGATGTTGCAAAGCGGGCTTCGCCAGAGCTGCGACAAGCTCTTCCACGTTTCTCCCTTTATCGGCATGGCGGCGCGCTATCATTTCCACATGCTGCCGCCCGGTGCCGATATCCGCTGGCGCATCCTCGAGACGGATCGTGAAGGTCCGCTACTCTCGGCGACATTTTCCGGCCGGCAGGTGCCGTTGACTGACGCTTCGCTGCTGAGGTTGACGGCGCGCATACCCTTCCTCACCTTCAAGATAGTGGCCGGAATCCATTGGGAAGCACTGAAATTGTGGCTGAAGGGCGCGCGTTATGTCAGTCGTCCCGCACCGCCGCCTGAAGTCAGTATCCAGCAGCCCAACCCGCTTGCGGAAGCGGCGGAATGACATTAGCCTTTGATGCAATGGCCGGGGGCCGGCCGAGCGTCGTCATGGATGCATCACCGTCCCTAACCGGCAAGAAAATGCTGGAGGAGGAAGATATGAGCAAGGCGCTGGATTGGAATCTGCTGGCTCGCGACGCGGTGACGCTGACGGCCGAAAACATGTCCCGTATGGTGAAGGGTCTGCCCTTCAGGGCGAAGCTGGCGGTGCGCGGACTTCTGCGCATGCAGCACGGCTCGCTTGCCGTCACCCTGCCCGACGGGCGCAGGCTGCTGGTCGAAGGCAAGAAGGCCGGGCCGAAGGCGGTGCTACGCCTCAACAACTGGAACCTTGCCCATCGGGCGCTGACGAGCGGCACGATCGGCGTCGCCGAAACCTATATGGACGGCGACTGGGACAGCCCCGATATCACCGCCTTCCTCGAACTCTTTCTCGTCAACGGTGAAGCCGCCTTCAGCTATGCGCATGGCAAGGGCGGTCTTGGCCGCCTCTTCGAGCGTGTCCGCCACTGGATGAACGTCAATACAAAGACGGGCTCGAAGCGCAATATCTCCGCCCATTACGATCTCGGCAATGATTTCTACCGGCAATGGCTCGATCCGAGCATGACCTACTCCTCGGCGCTCTATTCGACCGGCGCCAACGACCTGCAATCGGCCCAGAACGCCAAATACCGCGCGCTGGCCGAGGCGACGGGCATCAGCCCCGGCGATCATGTGCTGGAGATCGGCTGCGGCTGGGGCGGCTTTGCCGAATTTGCGGCAAGCGAGCTGAACTGCAAGGTGACCGGGCTGACGATCAGCCGCGAGCAGCTTGCCTTCGCCGAAGAACGCATCCGCAAGGCGGGGCTCGACGACCGCGTGGAATTCCGCTTTCAGGACTATCGCGACGAGACCGGCCTCTATGACCGGATCGTCTCGATCGAGATGTTCGAAGCGGTCGGCGAGAAATACTGGTCATCCTATTTCTCCAAGCTTCGGCAATGTCTGAAGCCAGGCGGCAAGGCCGGCCTGCAGATCATCACGATCAAGGACGAATCTTTCGACCAGTATCGCAGCAACCCCGACTTCATCCAGAAATACGTATTTCCCGGCGGCATGCTGCCGACGCGCAATCATCTGGCCGAGCTTGCCGGCAAGGTCGAGCTGTCGCTGGTCAAGGATTTCGGTTTCGGGCTCGACTATGCCCGCACGCTTGCCGAGTGGCGCGAGCGTTTCTGGTCGGTTTGGGAACGCATCCGTCCGATGGGTTTCGACGACCGTTTCAAGCGGCTCTGGGAGTTCTACCTGTTTTATTGCGAGGCCGGCTTCCGTGCCCGCAATATCGATGTGCGCCAGGTGGTCTTTTCCCGGAGCTGACGCGCCGGTCGGGCGTTTCCCGTTGAGCTATTCCGCCGGATGCGGCGTCACTGGTCGGTGACCAACCACCGGCGGCCGCTCCCGCCAGCCGGTCATATAGTTCACCAGGGCGAAATAGACGCCGTAGGGAAGCAGGCGGGCAAGCTTCAGCATGAAGGTGAAACGCTTCGGAAAGGTGATCTCGAAGGCCTGCGACTTCAGTCCGGCGGCGATCTGCCGGGCAGCATCCTCGGGCGATACCAGGGCCGGCATCGGAAAGGCGTTCTTCCTCGTCGACGGCGTATCGACGAAGCCCGGGCTGATGAGCTGCATGCGGATGCCCATCTTGTCGAGATCGAATTTAAGGCTTTCGGCCATGTTGATCAGCGCCGCCTTGGTGGCGCCGTAGGCAGCGCCCGTCGGCAGGCCACTGTAACCGGTGACGGAGGAGACGATGGCAATCTGCCCCTGCCCTTTCGCCTTCATATGGCGGATTGCCGGCAGCAGACAGTTGACGACGCCGGCGAGATTGACGGCGAAACTCTTCTCGAAATCGGCGCGGTGCAGGTCTTCCGCATGAACAGGCAGGTAGACGCCGGCATTGAGGATCGCCATGGCGAGAGCGCCGTGCTCGTATTCGATCGAGGCCATGACATGCTCCATGTCCTCGGCATCGGTGACGTCGCCGTCGAGCACGACGATACTGCCGGAGAGGCCACTGGCCTCGGCCTGCAATTCGGCCAGCTTTTCGTGGCTTCTGGCGGTGACGGCAACCTTGTATCCTTCGCCGGCGAGCCTCAGCGCAAGCGCTCGGCCGATCCCCGAACTCGCGCCAGAAATCCAGACGATTCCATGTTCGGGACGGGCGATGAAATCACGCATGACATGTTCCTCCGGGCTGCCTGATCAATGCGAAAACAGGTCCGGAAGTTCCTCAACCTCTCCCGGATTTATGGCTCTATCACACCATTGTGGCTGCTTTCAGCCGATCAGGTCGCCGATCATCTGCCGGAAGGATCCTGTGAGCTTGACCGGCCCATCCGAAACCGCAAACGCGATGCACGGCCTGTCCTTTTCCGCAACCGGGCGATGGTCGACGGTCTCGTCGGCAATGGAGATGTCGCCGGGGCCGAAACGGCCGCGTTCATCGTTGAAGGCGCCGTCGAGGATGAGGATCAGCTCCATGCCGGTGTGGGTGTGCGCCGGCAAGGCGCGACCCGGCTTGATCCACATCAGGCTGACTTCGCAGCCGTCCATGTCGAGCGAATATTCCTTGAAGCCCGGCAGCCGCCGGCGCCAGGGCACATCCTCGGCCTCGAAGCCGACGAGATCGCGCAATGCCCGCGGGAAAAGCGCCTGTGCCGGCCGCTTGTTCGCCTCTGGCTCCAGCGCGGGGGGAGCGGAGGCGAAGATCGCCGCAAGCTGCTGGTCACGATCGGATATGGCCGCTTCGGGCACACTTTCGAGGGCTTCCTCGGCCAGCAGTTCGAGACCGTTCACGAGGCTGCGATTGTCCGCTTTCATTTCGAGATGGGACCGCACCAGCGCGCGCGCAGGCTCAGGAAGGGAGCCGGCAACGTAATGCGCCATCAATGCATCGATCGTGTCGATATGCTCGTGAACCATATGGGTTTCGGTCACGCCCTGTTATCGCGCTCCATTTCCGCTTTGTCGTCATCCGTACGGGGAAAGTCAATCTTCGGATCACCCCCGACGAGGCAGGATGACCGGCTGTGCACTATTTCGGGGAA
>Ga0307515_10010066_pt1 | contig 18184 bp, 24 predicted proteins | sample 17_EM_MG_FD_194513 | JGI IMG/M metagenome (GOLD analysis project Ga0307515, IMG submission 194513) | Populus trichocarpa ectomycorrhiza microbial communities from riparian zone in the Pacific Northwest, United States - 17_EM | ecosystem: Host-associated > Plants > Roots > Unclassified | place... | reverse complement strand
GGGGGGTTATGGCCAGATGTGGTAGAAAAATGTATCTCTGTGCCATCCCCGACTCCTGAGCGTTGGAAGTAGATACGCGGGCGGAATGTTTTGATGAAGTAACGGCAAGTACCATTCTCCGTCTTGGTGTGGATTCCCCACGCGAAGTCCCCGAAGGAGACGTGTACGTCGTGTTGAAACAATATACCGTTTTCGACAACGTTTATCTCGCGGAGAATGTCTTGAACCGTTTTGCTACCCGTGAACTTTTCAATGTACTGCCATACCAGGCTCTACCGCATGTGGTCAACTAGCCAGACCTTGTGCTACACAACGCTCTACGTACCTGGGTATTGCTGAGGGCAAACGGGATTATGTGTGCTGCTTCGAGCTTTCCGCTGACCAGCGGCACGTCGTCACTGTTTGGGTCGAATCCACCCTCGTCCATGAGATAAGTGACAGGACACTTATACCCCTCACGTTGCAATATCTAAAATCCTATAATTATTCGAGGCATAAAGACGGACATTTGTCGACGTACTTGTTCACGAAACGAGTCGTTACTCAAGAGTAGTGTCTTCCCGCGGGAACGGACTGCGGATGGTCATCTCAGTCTCAGTCTCTCTCAGAGGCAGGGGAACGGAACCTACTCGGGAGCAAAAACATAGTCACCCATTCACGGGCGTAATCATTCATCTTCCCGGTAAGTTCATGAAGAACCGTTTCAGTCATTTTCAGTAGCCAATTGTCGACCGTTACCCATTCGCCGTCACTAGGACTGAGGGTGAGGGACTGCGGGTCTTTGGGGTCGCCATGCTGTACAAGAACACCGTTGAAGTATGCTTGGATGACTTTCCAGACCGCCAACGCAACTGAGGAAGGTGCGATAGCGTGGCAGAGCAACGCCTGGAACACTGCGACGGTGTTGAGCAGAGGGGATTTTGATGTGAGGCTGAATTTCGCCAGATCGGGGTAGCAAGCGTCGTAGGCAGTAGCGATCTTTCCGACAGCTTTGTCAATCGGCAGGGCACTTGCGGGGTGCATGGGGTCAAGAGTTATCCTTTGTTTGTTGTTGGCGAGAGCGCCTCCTTCTTAGGGGCCCTCATAGGTTGAAATGAATCGATCAAATTATGAGTGTAAACTACAGCACCTGGCTTTTGGAGGTGCATATATCCAACTCCAGTGCCATTGGTGTTGGGTGGTGGCAGGGGGCAGGCTCTGCTGAACTCTACTCGCAAAAGTCGCCGGTCCGGCACATCGAAAGTCGCCCGCCAGTCCAGCACAACAAAAAGTCAAGGCACGAGGACCCAGTTAGGGAGTTAGGAGTTAGGGCAAGAAATCCTAGTCCGGGCGCGCCAGTCCGGGCACCAGCACCAGAGGTCCCACTGACCAGCACAGAAGTCTCAGTCCGAGCACGAAGTCCTAGCTTAGGCACTGTATCGACCGTCCAGATTCGAAAAAAGTCGTCCAGTGCAGGACGCAGAAGACTATCGGCAACCATACATAAAAGCGGCCAGTGCAACAAGAAGTCCCAGATCGCGCACGAAGTCCTTGCGTAGGCACCGCAACGACTCACCAGACACGGAAGAAGTCATCCAGCTAGGACGCAGAAGTCTGCAATTGACCGCAAAGTCGTCCAGTCGCGCGCCGGACGCACGGAAATCGAAATCGACCATCGGACGTCGCTCATCGAGGGCACAGCGGAGATCGCCTAGTAACGGGTGTATCCCAGCCAATGCAGTTGCGATCGATCGGAAATCGCGTCCAGCGTAGACGTATGACCACATTCGGGCATTACTAAAAGTCAGGAGGCAACAAGGTGTGAGGATTTAAGAGCCCTATCGCTGTTGCAACAGCGGTAACAGCGACACCCACATCACCAATATCCAATATCCCGTCTTATCGATACTTTTTATAACTGGAAATGTCAAACACCTTAGAAATACAAAGCGTCTCGGAATGGAACAACTCACTTCGATCGTCCACTGGTATGAAACCGTATTTGCAACGACTGGTTGATTCGACAGGCATGAGTCGAGCAGGTCGCCATGGATGAGTTCCAGCGGTTCTAATGCATGGGCGCCCAGTTTTGAATGGAAGGCGTTGCGCATTTGTGAGCGCACAGGACGGGCAGCTATCGAGATTCGGTGGGTCTTCAGGTACGTCTATCAGCACCAACCCAGTCACGGCGCCGTTCGCCATGTCGATAGTCGTCTTCGTACAGCGGTGGCCCATCATCCTATGCTACTCGCTTCCGATCCTTCTCCAGTGCTGAAAGCCACCAGAGAGCGTTCGCCTTCGTGCTGCAGGTGCTCGTTCTTTGGGAATCAAGTCGACCTTGTTCGCTACGAGGAGGCTCGGGTCGGCGTGTACACGGACGTCTTTGGGCCATTCCTCTGCCTGCAGGGAGGACGCGCGTGAGGTTGCGTCGTAAACGATGAGTGTGCCGGCTGCTCCACGATAGTACAAGCGCGTGATTGAGCGGATGTATTCCGATCCTGCTGTGTCTCACCCTGGAGTGCCATCGATACAGTCAGATCGGATATTCGTAAGGAAACAACAACCAGCCCACGGCTAGGAATTAACAGTCGAGGTGGAGTTCGAACACGCACATTGTAGTTTGACAGTCTTGTCGTCGTCCGGAATGTATATCAATTTGCTTCCAGATTCCACGCCGAGCTATCATGAAACCGAGCGTCGTCATCCTCCCTTTCCCAGTAGCCAGAGACACCCAAGGCGCCATGGGGTGTGTATGTATGGACGATCATGTACTAACAGTGGCATCTGGGTTGGTCAAGAAGCGTTGGTCAGTAAGTCGAACCAGCAATGAGGATTTACCGACCGAGGCGTCACCAATGATTATGAATTTCAGCCTATAGTCCCTGAAATGTCATGTTGGCATGTCAGGAGATTACACTGGGGGCTGCCAGAGGCGCCGAAAGCCCGTCGTTGAGTGGAGAGTAACCATTGTATAGAATATTCGACAGTATGCGTCGCTGCGGTGTACGGATAAGTCAATGTTGATATTGTTACAGCGCGGTTAAGTGCATTGGTTGCGGTGTTGTGGTTTGATTCAAGACCAATAGCCTTTGTTTCATCCTTGTGCCTTCTCTGCGTTGACCAATTAATTACGTTGAATACCACACTTTCATCAATCAAACAATCGACTTGGTCTATAAGACACCGTGGTATCTGCACCCCACCAAACACTCGGCTCCCCTTCGCAATAACGGTTGCTGTCCTCACCGATACTGTATGCACCACCCGGAGCATCACTCCTAGGGCCTGTGATATCGAGTTTCGCGTCGGAGTTGTGCAGCAAAGGAATTGATACATAAGATATTTCTTGTGGGAAAGGGAGGGAATGCGTCATGCACCATCGGATACATAAGATATTGAGGCAAAACACTGACCGCCTCCGCTCCTCAATCGGGGCCCTAAAAATATTTTATGGGCCACTTAGGACATCCTACGTGTCTCTTCATCCTCCCTTACAGTGCTGGAATATTGGGGGTGACCCTTGCTCGCTGGTATCCTTCTTGCCTCAACAACGACCATCCAAGTACTGCAGATATCCCAGCCCCTTAGGTATATCTCAAGAGCGTCACGTCAGACGCGTCGTGGGGAAAGGACTCGTGGGTGGTAACCACAGGTGCGCAACTGCGGCCAGAGGAAGAGGCGAGAGGGCCAAGACGGATGAACTCCGAGCAGAGGTCTGCGCTCGGAGTCGCAACGAGGCTATACGGGGTGAAGAGTTCGTCAAGGTCAGATCCACTCGATCAAAACGTCAAAACCATGTTGATACTTGACCTTAGTGACTGGGTCTGAGGCACATCGCTTGGCCAATACGAGTGAAATCAAATGAGTACTCGGGGACGACTACGACCATACGCGCCCATTACGGTTCAAGTTAGGAGCACCAGGGGGCTTCAAAATATCGCGCAAGCTGTGTATGGGAGAAATGGGGGACATCTGCGAGCGAGAGGGTATTAAGCCTCACGCGTCGGTACGATGCAGCACGGAATCGAACGGGTAGCTGAATGGGACTCCGGCCTCCCCAAATTCCTGTGGGCCGAGGTGCTCAAATGAAGCGAAGTACGTGCACAATAGGATAACAACGAAGGCATTAGGCAGTCATTGAGGAAGCTTTATGATAGCAGATGGTTCAAGATGCGAACCGATGTGGGATGTGCAAGATTATGCATGCACGGGACGTGAAACATTGTGGCAAATATATGGCTTAGGGTTATAATAACTGCGGTTATGATAATATAGCCTCTGTGAGATAAATAGCTTATACGACGTGTCACGCGCTGCGCATTTAGCCGTGCGAAGCGTCAATCGCATGTCCGCACCGATCCCACGTTTCTCTTCCCTTCTCCTCCCAGACCTCCCAATAATCCCGTCAAAGTGATCAAACGACATGGCCACTCGACGACCCAGGACAAAGGACCTGTGAGCGATGGCTATACCGCGCGGCATTATGATGGTGGCTGACGATCAGTCTAAGCCTCGTTCTAGACAGTGCGGCGCTTCGCTTCAGTTTTGGTCCATCCCCGCTGACCTCGGGCAACATCCAGATATCACACTCCAAGACGTCCTGCATCCGGATCATGCACTTAGGTTGTTTATAAACGATCAGGAGCTAGGATTGCAGACGCAAGACAACCGAACCTGGACACCAGCCCAACGCCCGTATGTCCCTTATTTTCCCACTACGCACACTCACCGATGGCTGCGCATATTTAGAGGTATTTTCCCGACATCTGAGATGCGCGCTGAGATCCAATTGAGGAGCGGTCATTTGTTTTGGACCAAAATTCGACGGCTGAGCGAGCCAATCGACCTTCAAGCGCTTTTCAATGATTATAGGAGCACCATCAAGCATGTATTCACGGTACCGAGTCAGTCATGATCACCGACTGTCCGCTCGTATTTAATGGCGATGCGCAGAGGACATTATTTTCGATGAAAGACACCACCAGTATCATTGGTCTCTAGAATTACAATTCTCTGCGATCACTATCGTTTGTCTCTTTGCAACTTCCCGTCCCGGCCGGCTAATAATGTTTGCATAGAGGGAATCCCTGTGCTCTTCGCTCAATGAACTCGAAAAATGTTTAAAAGATTACCCCCCACGAATGAGTGGATTGTCCGAGAGGGCTGTGGAGAACGCTATTAAATATGGGGTTGTATTCGCAGAGGTCCGTTTTTTACGAAGAGACTAGCAGAACATTGACACCTTGTAGATGAATCCAATCACAAGGGCTGTCGTTGGTGTTGCCAAGGTTATGTTTGAGGTTCGTGTTCGCTACTGGCGTATCAGGCAGCAGAGATAACGCTTGATCATTTAGCACTTGAAGGTACAAAACGAGTACGACCAGATACCATCCGTCCTTCTGGACCGATTGAAGCGCATTTTGCATTTTGCGGACAAAATAGCCGCGAACAAAATAGTCTGCGAAGAGACGGATCTCTTGGAGGAGACCATCCCGCGAATGTATGAGGTGATGCACAGAGTCGCGAAAGTTTTGTACGACTACGTCACACATGGTAGGTCGTCACCTGATAACTTTGGCAAGTACTAATAATTGCAGCGAGAACGGCGGGCGGGTCGGCCTACCTGGAGACGATCAAAGAAATAGAGACTGAGTTGATGAGGGTCGTCGATGACTTCGACCGTGGAGTGAATGTTGAAACTCTCCTCCAGACCAAGGAGACTGGTGAGCACTCGTTTCTCTATCTCTCAATAGACCATTCTCAACAGTTCCGTGTAGAGCAGCGACTTTTGCTTAGCCGCCTCAAAGATGTCAAGACTGGCTATGACCGGGATCTCTGCTGTATGGAAGGCACTCGTAAATCCATCCTCGAACAAGTCATAGCTTGGGCGACCAATGGATTGGAGCAGACAGACCGGAGAAATACATACTGGATCTACGGTTTACCTGGCAGCGGCAAAACGTCGTTAGCACATTCGATCTGCGCGAGCCTTCACGATAAAGAGCAGCTCGCTGGAGCGTTTTTCTGCCGGAGGGATGACCAAGAATTGAAAGAGCCCAGAAATATCCTTCCGACTCTCATCCACCAACTCGCGATACTCTTCCCCCCTTTTCGAAGTATTGTCGCAAAGTGTCTTCGTAACGATCCAAACATAGGACCAGAATCAATGCGATCCACTCTCTTCTTTGACTTCATCCGAACACTTCCTCGCCGCCCAAAAAAGACTCTCGTCTTTGTCATTGACGCACTTGATGAGTGCGGTAGTACTAAGAGTCGTCCAGGCGTCCTTCAGGCCCTGACAGACGCGACCGCATGCGCTCCGTGGCTTAAGGTTATCATCACCAGTAGACAAGAAGTCGATATCCGACGTTTCTTTGGTAGTCCCACCCAATTGTCGCATTTGCGATATGATTTGACCGCAGATAAAGAGACGACCTCCGACCTAAGAGTCTTTGCGGAATATCGATTCAATAGGGTGGCTTCAAGTAGGTCCCTCCAATCTCCCTGGCCAGAACCATTGCTCTTGGATGGAGTTATCTCCCGAGCAGCAGGTCTGTTCGTCTTCATCGAGACTCTTGCGCTTGCGCTTGAGCATTGCTATGAACCCACTAAGCTATTGGGGGCGACCTTGCAACACTCATGCAGCCCTGGCTTGACATCTCTATACGGACTGTACTCCAGTATCGTCAGAGCACGGAGAGTGCAACGCAATGCCGAATTTCGGCGGGTGATTGGAGTGCTTCTTATAGCGGCGCCGTACCGTCCACTGTGTGAAGAGACGGTTGCAGAGCTGGCAGGAGTGAGATCTGACGTGGTGAAAATATGGGTAGACGATCTCGGCTCTATGTTCTATCGAGACGAAGGAGCCAGTGGAGGAATTCGTGTCCGCCATTGGTCCATCTCGAACTTCTTTGTGAGCGATTACCGTCAGGGCGACTATCAGGTTAACCTCCGAGACGCAAATTACCAACTGGGTATCGCTTGCCTCGAGAAGATGCTCGAACAGCTCCGTTTCAACAGCTGCGGGCTGGAAGATTCTCGGCTCGCGAATGCCGATGTGAAAGGACTCACATCGCGAATCAAAGAAAATATTTCTGAAGCTTTGCAGTATAGTTCTCTGTATTGGTCAAATCATCTTTGTTTTACTCCCGACACGCCAGAGAAGCGTGTGTGGAGCATGCTGAGGAAATTCTTCGAAGGGCCGTATGCACTATATTGGGTTGAAGTATTGAGCATTATGGGAATGTTGGGAATTGGGGTTCCAAGCCTTCGAGAACTGACATTGAAATTGGCCAAGGTGAGTACAGCTCCGGCTTGCTGTGATGGGGATTCGAAAGCAGTTCTAACTTGCTCTAGGATATGGACGAGAAACTTCTAGAAAGAATTCAGGGTGTTTGTCGGTTCATGAACGTCTTCCACACTCCCATCTTTATGAGCACTCAGCAAACCTATCTTTCAATGGGACCATTCCTGCCTTCAGAGTCACCATTATCAACGATCTTTAGCACATTTTTCACTAAAGGCATCCAGATGCAAAGCGGAAAACTGTTGTCATGGCCAGTGCCGCCATTAGAATGGATTGGACACGAGGACCGTGTGTATTGCATGAGCTATTCTCCCAATGGGTGTTACATTGCCACTGGATCGGGTGACAGGACGATTCGGATTTGGGATGCCGAGACTGGCTCTGCAGTCGGCAAACCTATGGAGGGGCACACTCACTGGGTGAGGTCAGTTGCTTACTCTCCTGATGGGTGGCACATCATCTCTGGATCTCAAGACAAGACAATTCGAATCTGGAATGCTGAGACTGGCTCTGCAGTCGGCAAGGCTTTGGAGGGACACACTGGCGGAGTGTTTTCAGTTGCTTACTCTCCCGATGGGCGGTACATCATCTCTGGATCATTTGACGAGACAATTCGAATCTGGAATGCTGAGACTGGTTCTGCAGTCGGCAAGGCTTTGGAGGGGCACACTGGCACAGTGTGGTCAGTTGCTTACTCTCCCGATGGGCGGTACATCATCTCCGGATCTCAAGATAAGACGATTCGAATCTGGAATGCTGAGACTGGTACTGCAGTCGGCGAGCCTTTGGAGGGGCACACTAGCACGGTGTGGTCAGTTGTTTACTCTCCCAATGGGCGGTACATCATCTCCGGATCTCAAGATAAGACGATTCGAATTTGGAATGCTGATACTGGCTCTGCAGTCGGCGAGCCTTTGGAGGGGCACACTGGCGGGGTGTTGTCAGTTGCTTACTCTCCCGATGGGCGACATATCATCTCCGGATCTCAAGACAAGAAAATTCAAATCTGGAATGCTGAGACTGGATCTGCAGTCGGCAAGCCTTTGGAGGGGCACACTGGCACGGTGCAGTCAGTTGCTTACTCTCCTGATGGGCGGTACATCATCTCTGGACCTGAAGACAAGGAAATTCGAATCTGGGATGCTGAGACTGGCTCTGCAGTCAGCGAGCCATTGGAGGGGCACACTGGAGGGGTGTTGTCAGTTGCTTACTCTCCCGATGGGCGGTACATCATCTCTGGATCATATGACAAGAAGATTCGAATCTGGAATGCTGTGACTGGATATGCAGTCGGCAAGCCTTTGGAGGGGCACACTGGCACGGTGCAATCAGTTGCTTGCTCTCCCGATGGGCGGCACATCATCTCCGGATCTCAAGACAAGACAATTCGAATCTGGAATGCTGAGACTGGCTCTGCAGTTGGCAAGCTTTTGGAGGGGCACACTGGCATGGTGTTTTCAGTTGCTTACTCTCCCGATGGGCGGCACATCGTCTCTGGATCTGAAGACAGGATGATTCGAATCTGGAATGCTGAGACTGGCTCTGCAGTCGGCAAGGCTTTGGAGGGGCACACTGGCACGGTGCGGTCAGTCGCTTACTCTCCCGATGGGCGGAAAATCGTCTCTGGATCTGAAGACAGGACGATTCGAATTTGGAATGCTGAGACTGGCTCTACAGTCGGCAAGGCTTTGGAGGGGCACACCCGTGGGGTGTTTGCCGTTGCTTACTCTCCCGATGGGCGGCACATCATCTCTGGATCTGAGGACGAGACAATTCGAATCTGGAATTGTTAGGGCCACTAACACTTGAAGGGGCTTGGAGAGTTTTCCCGAAAGTTTCGCTAACGGGGCGAGGTTGTCAATTGAGCAGGGAGATTGGGGACACGAGGAGAGGCGAGACAGACCGGGTGAAGTGCTTGCCCAAGGTGGTATTCTGACTAGAGTTCTGCTATTGATAGTACATGTGTTATATACAACAGGAATAGTGAAATAGAAGGCATAGCAGTGCTGGACTACTACTGAAGGCTGTCTGTCAAATACAAATGAATAAGACAATTGAAGGGAGAAAGTGTCAATCAGAATCTTGACAACCAGGTACATGATATTACATTGGAGGAATGAGGGATAATATGGATCAGATATGAGCATTGCATCAGGCCAGATGCCATTGATTATGGACCACATGAGGTGTTTTGCAGTCCAGGCATGTCAATAAGCTGATGGACAGGGCATGGCATGATCAATTGGTGCTGGTAGATTGGAGTGCAGGGTAATCAATTGGGTCAGGCCCAGCAGGCAGATGGAACAGGATGTAACAGATTGGCTCTGCAGTTAGCAAGCCTTTGGAGGGGCACACTGGCAAGATGTGCTCAGTTGCTCACTCTCCTGATGGGTGGCATATTATCTCTGGGTCATGTGATGAGACAATTTGAATCTGGAATGCTGAGACTGACTCTGCAGTCAGCAAGCCTCTAGAGGGGCACACTGGCTGTGTGGTGTCTGTTGCATGCTTTCCTGATACACAGCATATCTTTTCTGAATCCAGTGACAGGGTTATTCACTTATGGGACTTACTTCCACAAGTTTCTTCCTGTTCATCTCATACATTGAGGCTGAATGGCCAGACCAAGAGGGTTGGGTCAGAGACCTGGGTGGTGTGATAATATTGCCTTTTTCCTCCTTTTTCCTCTTTATTCCAATGCCCTCCACTCTCTCCAATTGCTCTGGTATCTCTGACTGATGACTGCCCTCTGTTCATTACATCCCACTTGCTTCCCCTCACATTGCTCCCCCATTCCCAATCCCAATCCCAACCTCCTCCTGAACCCCTCATCGCTCCTCCTGCTCCTGTTATAATGCACATGTGATATCCTTAAGTAATTGTGATGTTCAGTAGTCTGGGGCTAGACCTGAGGACTATTATTTCAGTCCCATGAATATAGGCTCAGTGATTCACCAGAAGCACTTTGCAAATATTCACTTTTTACTGGTGTCAGAGTAGTATGGATCATGTATAATCACTTCCTAATACTTATAGAGAACTATTACCTTAATAATGACACTGCACACACCTCAGGATATGATTCCTCAGATGGTTTGTCAATGAGCACAGAGTGACTAAGAAGGGTAGCACTGGATATGTAAAGGTAATTGAATACTATATGATGTAATATATGTATAAAGCTTTATTTACTAACTATCCTTTACCTATTGTCCCACACACTCCATATCTCTTATGGATCAGCTTGCAGATGGGCTACTTAGGTGTTTAGGACATGTTAGAATGTGAATGGGTAAAGATTGGATGGTATTCAAACTCTGCTAGGGGTTGCCCCTTTTATAGGTAAACACCTGTAGCAGGTTGCTAAGTACACAGCCAAGTCCACATTGCCAATCATGATAGTGATGTTGCAGTCATTCATTTACATGGATACCAATGCTGTGTAGAACCTGTGTTCAGCACCTATTCAGTTCCTTTGTACACCACCATGGTGAACAAAGCTCATGCCATATCAGACTCTCAAGGCACTGGTGGAAGTGCTTGTGATGATTTTCACCGGGTTGGGTGACTTGTTATGATTTTTCTCACGATTTTCACTATAAATCGAAAACACCACAAGTCAAGAACCTTACTTGTGATGATATTCAGCAGTGGGCTTACAAAGTAGTATTTCTGTATTGTGTCAGATGTACTACAAATGAAGGAGTCATTCCAGATGACTCATTTTAGCCAAGCTCCGCAGTTGCATGGTTGGATTCAATCAGGAGCTCAATGGAATTTTGTCTAAGTCCAAAAACAAACATCAAAAGTCATGCCTTGGACCTTGCCTCAACCATGGCTGCTCATGTTGGTTGTCCCACGTCTCTCCAATCACTTCCCACCACGCTGCTACCTGTATGTGTCATTGGCACTGCTCAATCTCGCTGATTTCTGCCTGCTCAAGCAGCCAGTCATGCTAAAACTCCCAATGGGCACTTTCCTGTCAAGTCCCTCCTGATCCCCCCCATCTGGTCTTTGTATGTGTGAGTGTATGCTACTTTTCTCATGCTACAACGTGTAAGTGTGCCCTATTTGGGGTGATCAATCAAAATTTGGGGCGATCAATGGCTAATGTGTGCACTGTGGACTACTACAGGTGTACATGTTGTCATGGTGTGTCCTGTTTCTGCACAGACAGAACGAGTGCCCCTCAGCAATCTGGATGAAATTGCTTCTCCTGATTGCGGCATCAACCCAAGCAGCATCGACTCAAGCCATGACAATGGCAGCTCAACTGGTGAGATTTATGTTCAGTATAGCTCGCAAACGAATTGACAGTGGTATAGATACCCAGATAAAGGTATTGTCCCAACACAAATCATTTTCCTCCTCAAGGAGTGAAACCAGAAGAAGATAAACTCCCACCAGTGGTTCTTCAATGCTTTCAGTCCGCTTCTGGTACCAAACATCTGTGTCTTGATCATATGTCCCCATTGACCCTTTCACTCCTCTCACTGACCTCTGCCTATCCCAGGACATCGGAACATGACCCGGCCCAAAGAGTCTTTACTACCTTTGGAAGGCATTCAACCAAAGCTCAAACATAGGAGGGTACGTCCATGTTCAACCTCTCCAGAGGTGGATGCTGATGTGTGGTTGGGTACTTTGGGTAGCGTGTGCAGGGAGATCGCAGCGTACAAGGGGCCGATATGGCAGTACCTCCTTAATTCTCTTGTTGCAGCTCAGAACCTCGAGTACAAGATGAGGTACAGGCCTTCCTAGGCGCATTCTGAGTGGAGTCCTGATTTGGAGTTGGATAGTAATATCCTAGATAAGACTTGCGAGTCTATGTTTGGGTATATCAGGTATGTTTCACATTCTATCAGCACTTTCAAGTCCTAACCACGCTTTCAGTGTCTTGGTATGAACCGGTGCCAATGATTAGGGGATGAGGGATCTAACCTCCATCTAGCCTGGTGCCTTCTCCACCTATTGGTATATAGCCCTGCAAAACGATAAGAAAGGTCATGGACCCCTTGCCTCCTATTTTAAAGGCAAGAAGATACATGACATCAGGTCCAACATCAAACATCAAACAAGTGTATGTTCTTTGCTGTGTGTACCTTTCTTGAGCTCCAACAACCACACAGACCTCGCCAAGGATCAGATCCTCTGTTTCGAAATTGTGGCCAAAGCCAAATCAAACTGGTCCGTTTTATACCCTTTGACAGTCTTGCTTGAGCCCTGACTACAGCATGCATCACAATACATGCACAACTCTGTGGGAGAAACTGACATCCCAGACCAATGTGGTTTTCTTAGTAAAAATCATTAGAAATATCACAACAAGTTTTTGATGACAATCGTCACAAATTTATGGGGTTTTTTGAGGTGTTTTTATTAGTGAAAACCATTAGAAATATCAATACAAATTTATGATGAAAATCATCACATGTCCCTTGTGAACTACCTTGGAAAAACAACACAAGTTCGGAGAAATCTATTAATGAAATTCATCACAAGTTTGGTATGGAAAAAAACAACAAAACTTTGTGATGATTTTTGCAAATCATCACAAGTACTTCCACCAGTGAAGGGCAGGCATGCAACCTGTGTAGCCTGTGTGATGATGCCTCTGCTCAGGAGATAAAATTACAATAAATATACTGTTCATATCCAACCTGTATGACACTAACTAGTCAATGATAATAGCAAGTGTACATAAAGGTATAAATAATTCACTGTTCCTGCCCACTTGATTCCATTCCATAACAGTAACCCACTATGGGCACTTGCCTATAAAAGGGGTGACCCCTAGCAGAGTTTGAATACCATTCAATCTTTACCCATTCACCATCTAACACTTCCTAAATACCTAAGCAGCCCATTTGCAAGCTGATCCATAAGAGATACAGAGTGTGCAGGACATTAGGTAAAGACTAGTTAGTTATTAAAGCTTTATTACATATTCTACATCACTTAACAGTCAATTACCCTTACATAGTGAGTGCTACCCTTCCTATTACTTTGTGCACATTGACCTACAGTCTGAGGAATCATATCCTAAGGTGCACACATTGCTATTATTAAGAACTAGCTCTATATATATACATATTAGGTAGTTGCTACAGATGATCTATCTCATTCTTACAACAGTAAAAGCAAATATATGCAGTGCACCCCCAGTGAGCCACTTACAGTGAGCAAAAAAACTGATTCACAGAAGGCCAAATTTTGCTTGTGAGTTAAATTATGGCCCAGGGAACAAAGGTAAACCCATGAGAATTTGTTGTAACAAAGCTAAGTATCCTGTCCTTTACTGTGCCAAACACCAAATATTTGGTCCTCTGTGTTGATTTGATATTGACTTTAGAAGGGGCCCTAGTCAATGAATCAGTTTTTTTGCCTGCATTAAAATGGGCCTAGTCATATGATATCACATGGCTAAACCTAAAATATCATGTAACCTGCCTTCAAGAGTATATATACCACCCATGGGCATCAACTACCCCCTGGCAAACATATCCTCCAACACCCAGCAACTATTGGGACTTTACTCCAAAATGGCAAATCCTGACACCAGGTGACTGCCCAGATGCATGTCAGCTACTCTACAGTTCAAAGACTTTACTCCTATGTCAAAGACAGCCTGCCCAAGCGCCCTGGTTGGCATCCAAGGCAGCTCATAGCCAATGATCAATTCCCCCTTGCCCAAAGAGTCACCTCTGATACTGGCCCACAACTCAAAAGAGTTTCAGACCTTAATGTTACCCTCCAAACTGTTATTAATACCTTGAGAAAGGCAGGTCTCAAGACTGCCATAGAGAAGAAAAGACCACTTCTTTCTAGGGCTCATTGGCAGGGGAGCCCTGGAGCACCAACACTGGACCCTGGAGGACTGGGGCAGGGTGAATTGGTCACATGAGACTAATGTTAATAGGACAGGGTCAAATGGGAGGGCCTGGGTATGGAAAAAACCTGGGTCTGGCTTGAAGCACAATCACACCAGTGGATTGTCAGGTTTGGGGGCAGATTCTTGATGGTTTGGGGCTACACAGCTGCCCAGGGAGTGGATCATATATGCACAATAGATAGAAGAATGAGTGCTGAGCTGCACACCAGCATTCTTCAAGTTGGATTCCTGGCTATTGTGGAGTTTGTGGGCTCAACACATGCCTTGGTTCACCTTTCAACAGGATAATGACCCTAAACACACCTTTCAGAAGGCTTCAAAATGGTTCCAATAGATCAAAGTACCTGTCTTGAAGTGGCTTGCAGTCACCCAGCCTCAGAACATTTGAATATGGGTGGCAACACTTCAAGTGGCAGCCCAATGTCTATGGGCCCCTCCTGCTGGTGTGGATGAGCTTTTGGGGCAAGTGCTGGTGGAATGGGATAGAACACCAAGTGAGATTTGTAGAAATGTGGTTGAGAGCAAGCCCAGAAGGATAGGGGCAGTGATAAATGCCAAAAGAACCCAAACCAAGTACCATTGAGTTTGCTTGATTGTAGACTGTATATTAAATGATTGGCCAAGACTGAAGTTCTGAACTTTGGCATAACAAAGGACACGATATCTACCTTTGTGTTCTGAATTTCCCACGGATTAACTTTGTTCCCTGGGCCATAATTTGACTCACAAGCAAAATTTGACCTTCTGTGAATCAGTTTTTTTGCTCACTGTATATTCATGGGACTGAAATAATAGTCCTCAGGTCTAGGCCCAGACTACTAGATGTTATGATTACTTAAATAATACACATGCATTGTAACACTGGTGTTGTGAGAGCAGTCAGCTGGAGTTGGAGTTGATGATTCCTCCAACCTACCAGCTGGGTAGCATAGTGGCAACACACACTTCTAGAGTTAGGGAGTCCCCCAGTCTAGTCTTTCTTTTCACTTCCTACAGTTGGGGAAGGATTCAAGTCTTGGGAGGAGGTTTGGTAGGGGGGTGCAGTAGAAGTAATGTTGATGGGGGATGGGGTGGTGGAAAGCAGTGTGCTGGTAGAGGGGTGCCAGGTTTTGAGCAAGGAACTGGTGTATAGTTTCCTTCTTGAGTGGGCCCCTTTGCAAGGCTTATTGAAACAAGCTACCCACAGTTATGTGTGATTCATTTTGGACCTTTCTTCCCTACCCATGCACAAATCAATGTACCCACATGCATGGCTGGTGATGTATTATATACATTCATTCACCGCCTTCCATACCCCTTAAGAAGATGGTACTCTAGCCCTTCATGGCCATGTAGTGCAAGGTTAGCTGTTTATTTCATATGTGGTCAGTAGGAGTAGATAGAGAAGTAGATAGAGAAGAGTTTTAATTTCCGTCCTGGTGGCTGGTGGCTGGCTGGTGGCTGGCGGGCGCGAGCTGAAGCTCTGAACTAAAACTCCACTCGCTCCTGCTCGCGGTCCGGCGCATCAAAAGTCACCCGCCAGTCCGGCACAACAAAAAAGTTAAGGCACGAGGGCCCAGCTAGGGTGTTTGGGTGTTTGGGTGTTAGGCAAGAAGTCCCAGTCCGGCGCCACAGCACCAGAGGTCCCAGTGACCAGCGCAGGATCTCAGTCCGAGCACGAAGTCCTGGCTTAGGCACTGTATCTACTGTCCAGATCCGAAAGAAGTCGTCCAGTGCAGGGCGCAGAAGACTATCGGCAACCGTAAAGCGGCCAGTGCAACAAGAAGTCCCAGATCGCGCACAAAGTCCTAGCATAGGCACCACAACGACTCACCAGGTACGGAAGAAGTCATCCAGCGAGGACGCAGAAGTCTGCAATTGACCGCAAAATCGTCCAGTCGCGCGCCGGAGGACGCACGGAAATCGAAATCGACCATCGGACGTTGCTCATCGAGGGCACAGCGGAGATCGCTTAGTAACGGGCGTATCTCAGCCAACACAGTTGATCGATCGGAAATCGCGTCCAGTGGAGACCTGTGACCACATTCCGGCATTACTAAGGGTCAGGAAGCAACAAGTTGTGAGGATTTAAGAGCCTTACCGCTGTTGTAACAGCGGTAACAGCGACACCCACGTCACCAATATACAACATCCCATCTTATCGACACTTTTCTGTAACTGGAAATGTCCAACCTCTTAGAAATACAAAGCGTCTCTGAATGGAACAACTCACTTCGGTCGTCCTCTGCTGAAGGACGTACCGTCATCGTCGACTTTCATGCAGAGTGGTGTGGTCCATGCAAGGTGCGAAATCCTCATTTAACGTTGTATCACTTGAACATTAATCCATCAATATAGGCTATTGCCCCTGTCTATGCCAAACTGGCCACCCAATTTCCTCAAGTCCAATTCCTTCGGGTCGATGTAGACCGCCAGAAGCCAATTGCCGCTAAATAGTAGGTAAACAATATACCCGATGGCAACTACACTGACTTTCGGTCTAGCCAAGTCACGGCGATGCCGACCTTCATCGCCATCAAGGCGGGACAAGTCGTTGATTTGGTATGAACTCACTTGACTCGGGCTGCAGATACAGCTATCAACCATCCATCTTCTCTAGCTAAAGGGTGCCGATCCTAATGGTCTCAAAAATCTCGTCACCCGTCATGCAGGTCCTAATCCACCGATCGCACCGCTGCCGGAAGATGCAGAAGCAGTGAAGGCAGCTGGTAATGTATGCTATTGGGTGTCTCCCTCCCTTAATCGTTAACACTGACCACGAATCAGGCGCACTTCCAAGCCAAGCAGTTTAACGAAGCCCTCGAGAAGTACACAGAGGCCATCCAACTTGCTGTACGTCGTCCCGTTATATCTAGCATAACACATCCCGATATTCACGTTCTGTCCCACAGCCAAATTCTGCTCAGCTCTACGCAAATCGTTCCCTCACGCACCTGAAGACCTCTACTCCCTCGCCATCCTTAGCCCTTGCAGACGCGAAAAAGGCAGTAGAGCTGCAACCCGAGTGGGTAAAGGGCCTCGTACGATTAGGTGATGCATACCTGGCGTTGGGCCAGGAAGCCGATGCTGTGAACGCCTACTCGGAAGCCGTGCAAAAGGCAGAAGGCCTCATGAAGACCGGTCCGTCGACCTTTTCATCCATTTCTTATTGTTTCAAGTTTCTGACTCCTTGCTGTCACAGAGGCTCAACAGAAATTGGATTCACTCCGTTCGAAGTAACGATACCCAAAATTTGAAGTTCCCTATCTTGACAATTCTGGTACCACCGTGGACTTGTGGCACTGTACTCTGATGTGTAGATGCGACTGTTTCCATTTCGTGCTCTGGTTTTATTAATCGCCACTCAGGCCTCGTACAAAAAATACTCGACGGATTGCTTGACTTTGTCTGGAATGCTCTGAAAATATTACAGGGAATGGGATGTCCCTACAAACCCATTGCTCTATTCACTCGAGGTCATGCTTGAATACACCAGCGTATGGTACTAATAGTCCAGTCCATGGCATAGCAGTGTGCATAGCACACATGCCACCTCGTCTCCAACAATCGGACATGAACCGGTCAACATAACCGGCATAACCATGGGCCGGGTGCGCGAACATGGAAGACGAGCAAATGCTTCACCGAAAATCCTGATATCGCGTGCTGATTCGGGACAGAAAGACAATTTGGCGGTGAGGCGAGTTGCAGGACAGAGGTACTCTAGAATCATACAAGGTAATCACCTGCTGAGATATATGCTAAAATCTATCGAACAAAAGTTTGAAGTCGGCGTACGGCGTCGTGCGTACGTCCGACTAGCTAGTATATTTTATATCATATGAGTTAGACCAGACCAGACCTAACCCTTGTTCGGCGATGCTCTGGCTCCCGCTGTGCGTGGTGTTCCAGTGTGGGGCGCTGTACTTTGATACAAGCTGTTCCTCGTTATTCTCGTGAATTATCCCAACCTACCGTACGAAAGTGAGCTTTCAAGTCGACACTACGCCGTCCCTCTGAAGAGCGTC
>Ga0307515_10010065_pt1 | contig 18186 bp, 21 predicted proteins | sample 17_EM_MG_FD_194513 | JGI IMG/M metagenome (GOLD analysis project Ga0307515, IMG submission 194513) | Populus trichocarpa ectomycorrhiza microbial communities from riparian zone in the Pacific Northwest, United States - 17_EM | ecosystem: Host-associated > Plants > Roots > Unclassified | place... | reverse complement strand
ACCCGCCCCTGACGTCACGAAGTCGCAAGAGGAAGGGTTTCTCAATACTTCCAGGTTCGCGGCTGTGTTGATGCATGAGCCACATAGGGATTTACGGTCATTGTGCGATGATCCCGGCTCACATTTGTATAGCGCGTAGCTTGGCCTTCCACTGAGATCCATCACCCAGCTTATGGAGTTCCCCTGTGTTTTGGTAATCCAATCTTGCCCTATGTCAAATGCGCGGGGATTGGACGATCTCGCATGCATTCCTGGTTCATACCTCCCGATTTCACCCCTTGCGCGATCACTTCTCCGAGGCTGCAGTCCCGTACTCACACATCGAGGCCGAACGTCTATTTTTTCACACCCAGGCAACGCTGACAATGACTGTGCTTTCGTGCTTTAGTGTTTGGGCGAAATACTCGACGGTTCCATGAATAAGGACCACTTTCCCCGCATTTTATTTCACTCGGGTCCTCCAGAGGCTATCATTAAACAGGGGAGTCCCGGGCACAGGAATAGCCCGCCTTGAATTCCGATGCAGCGGAAAAATCGTATTGTCGAACGCCGGGGCTGATCGATGACCCACAACATTAGAGTGTGGAAGGAAGTACCTAGAGACTGTCCAGCCCGCTTCTTTCCCTTCGCCTGGATGCTGCCTCGCCTACTATCACTCCTTCAACTCCTCTTCGTGGTTTCCGTTGTCTTTGCACAAAGCTGGAAAGCGAACCCTTTCGTTCCTCCTGCGATACCACTCGCTGTCAAGTCACCGTACCTCCAAACGTGGTTGCGACAGGGAGCGGCGGAGGGCTCCTTGAACTCTGGATGGGGAGACTTCCGTGATAAATCGGTATGGATCCGACCTGAACTCCTCCAGTGGCTCCCCGACACTGACTGGCCGGCGTGCACGGGATAGGACATTGAGTGGTTTGGGAGTCTCAGGGTGGACAACAAAACCTTCACTTGGATGGGATTTGGTCCTGAAAATGGGGTCCAAAATGGGGTTCAAAAAGAGTTGACTGTGGGTTCCCTTGAGTGCTACTCGACGTTAAATGGTCACTAATCCCCTCAAAGTTCGCTTCCACGAAAACCATCATCACCATGACTTGTGGAAGCGTGGACGTGACCGCCACCTTCCTGAGTCCGATCGAGGTTTGCACCCCACCAGTCACCGATGTGCAACCAGGTCGTGATCTGACGAAAGCACAGCCGACAGATTTGGTGAACCAATCGGTCCCTTTCTCGTACCTTTCTGTGGGCGTTGTATCGAACGACGGGAGACCCCACCAAGTTCAGCTCTATACAGGCATTTCCGGAGCATGGCTCGCCAAAGGGAATCAAGTTATTGAATGGGAAACCGTCGCGGGTGCCAATCATCGGTTTTGGCTCCAGAACCAGACCCAACTCACCGAAGTGGACGGCAGGATCAGAGATGGGTTTGTCATGTACTCCACGAAACAGGTAGCCCACTTTCCCGAAATTCTGTCAGGGTCTTTCTTAAAACATTTCAGGTCAGTGGAATGACGTACCAGATTGGCCCGGAATATCTTGTCAGGCCTCAATTCGAAACGACCGGTGTCCTAAACAACACGGTGGACCAAGAATTCCGCGGAATTCTAACCATGATGCCGATTTTCGCATTCGCTCACGACCTTGGGACCATTAGCATGACAAAGACCGCCCCGGTTGTGTATGCTATCGGATATGTCAGAGATCCTCTCATTCAACTCTCGAACATCCCCAACGTCAACAGTGTGCGCAGTCCCTACTTTCTCACCCGCCACGGCCCCGATGTTCATGAACTGGTGCGTTCGTTGTATATTTCGTATATGGCGGTGTGTACGTGACACCCCGCAGGTCAGTGTGCTTCTCGGTGATTACCCCAACACCTTGACGCGGTCAATCAATTTCGACAACAAGCTAGCTTTGGACGCATCGGCCGTCACACCACGAAACAGTGACTACGCGGACATCGTTGCTTTGTCCGTTCGTCAGCTGTTCGGAAACATTGAGTTGACCGCTGGGTGGGACGGTACTACTCATCTCCAGAACGACGTCATGGCTTTTATGAGGGGTACGTGATTTGTCGTTGTAGAGTTCTCGAACGTCGGCTGATGCTCAACAGATGGGGTGCGATATGCCCATTGTTTCGGTTCTTGCGAAGGGACTAACGGATTTCCGTTAAGTACACGAACACGGTTGATGCAATTTACGCTGCGTGGCCAGCATTCTTGTATACCAACATATCCATCGGAAGATACCTCCTGGAGCCAGTTTTAGCCTACCAAGCCGCCAATCCGGTGCGGGGTGGGTACTCCATCCGCGACATCGGTGGGTCTGTTCAACTATCTCAGCATTTGTTACCATCAAACTCGCCACCCACACAGGGGCTTCACCGTATCCGAAAGTGACTGGACCATCGAACGGTAAGTTTATAGCTGCTTGACCATGACGCGCCGTGTTCTCAATCGGCCTCGTGCAGAAACCTACCCAGTTGAAGGTCCGCTTCTGGGCTGCGTTGATTGGATCTCATGACGGCTCACCGATTGTACTTCAGAAAGCGGTAACCAATTGATTATGGCTCTGAGTTATACCCAGAAGACATCAGATAATTCCTTGATCACAAAATACGTGAGGATTCACTGTCCCTTTTTCTTTCCTGGTCACTCACACGACGGGTGCGGGCAGAAATCCTTGTATGACCAATTCGGCACTTATCTTGTCCAGAACGGTATATACACGGCGAGTCAGCCTTCCTCCGACAGTTATGCTGGTGAACTGGGGAACCAGACGAACCTTGCCGTCAAGGTGTGCTTTTTTACTCGATGAGCAACCCGGTAAATCTCCCAGCTTAGTATATCCTCTTCGTCCAGTCTATCGTCGCGATCAAGGCTGCGTCTGAGATCTTCCGAATTCTCGAAGATAACGAAAAGAGCAAACAGTTTGATGTATGTCGCCTTATCCTCCTCCACCGCTGAAATGTAGTTACCATTCCCGCCACAGGATGCTGCTACCTCATACCTGGAAAAATGGCAGAATGTCGCGCTCTCGTCGGACAAGTCTCACTATACTCTTTCGTATGGAAACGACTCATCGTAAGTGTCGCAGGGGTAACCGCGGTGTGATGCTCGTGGTTCTGATGTAAATATCAGGTGGGGCCTACTGTAAAACCTGTATGCGGACCGATTGCTCGGTTTCAACATGTTCCCGCAGTCCGTGTACGAGATTCGTGAGTTTTTTTTTTACGTAGTACTGTGTCAATCCGACTCAAACAGATCAACGGCAGAGACGAAGTGGTATGCGACCAAACTCGACGATTTCGGAATCCGGTTGGACAGCAGGTAAAAGATCATCGCAGTTCCTCCACAGCATACCTCAGGTCTAACCATTCCTCACGGCAGATCCTCGGATGCCAAGACCGGTCAGCGTCCCCTTGCAAATCCCACTCCCCCTCCGTCCTGATCCGCCCACCGGTATTCCCATTGATAGATTGGCAACTCTGGACGGCAGCCACCGTCACGGACGAAATCCTTCGAACAACCATGATCACGCTCGTCAAGAAATATGCTAGCTCGAGGATAAACGACGGTCCCTTCCCAGACAGGTACAGCAGCGAGAATGGCAAGATGGCGATTGCCTCGTTTGAGAACCGAGCCGTCGTTGGTGGTCATTTTGCTCTCGTGAGCCGTTTGATATCCCTGCCTCGAGGTGCTTGGGAGCTAATTCATCTAATTCTCTTCAGCTCCTTGTTCCCGACGTCAAGAATGGAAGCACCAGCGGTGGCGGTGGCGGTAGCAGCGTTGGTGGTGGAAACGACGGGAACACCGGTGGCGCAGCGACCATTGTCATTCCAGCTCCGCCAATGGCATTGGCGTTGTTCGCCACCCTCATCTACACGCTATTCTGAGTCCCAGCCACCGGGCACGCCGGGGGGGGGTTCGCTATGACTAAATATTTTAACTTTATAAGATTGTATTTGCACGTTCCAATAAATTATTTGACCACTGCTGTCGTATCTCCTAGATCCTCCCCGACGCTCACCCCGAGTTCATTCCGCACCAGGGTTTTTATACCGCCTCAGGGCCCTATCTCTCGCCTTGCCATGTTCGATCAGAGGTAGCGGATAACCCAGTTTCTGTGCGACCTTAGGAGAGGGTTTGTGAAGATCTGAAAGAGGCTAAGTAATGCGACATCTCGATTTGTAAGTGCTCGACTACCTGGACCACGCAAACCGCCAAGTTCAGGAACGAACTCTCGGATGTAATTTCCAGTCGGGTCGGCCTAACACGATTATCAGGGCGGGATCCACAATAAGCGGGGGTACAACAGCAGACCTTTTCGCTCTGGTTGTAAGGGTTAAATATCCTGAAATAAGGTTGGGGGTCCGTCCCAGTTCCCGAGCTCCACTGCCAACCCCCGTTGTTCGAGGCGAGGTCAGAATCGATGAGCATCTTCGAGAAATACTACACGCATGGAAAGTTCGTGAATACTCGCGATATAAGGGAAGGGATGTTACGAACTCTTTCACCCAAACGCCAATCCAACATGAGATCCTTCGTCAAGTACATTGCAACAACCATCCTTGCACGGTTGTGCATCCAGCCTAAATCCCAGGTCATCCGAATTCAGTGCCCCAGAACGGAAAGCCGAGCTGCCAGCCTCACCCATAGTATTCATTTGTCTCATTCCAGCATCAACGATTGGTACACCGGTTTTTCCTTCCTTCCACATATTGAAGTGTTCCTCGTTAACCTCCCATTTGACGTTGGCAAGCTTTTCCTGGTACGGTCTACCCATCGACACTCGCGGCCAAGCACACATGACGTGGGTGTAAAAGTCCCTCCATGCTGCAAATCGTACAACCGTAAATAAAGAGGAGAGATAAGCGAGGTACGACAGGCATCGCACCTAATTCCTGCACCCACATCCCCACACCAGTATCGCGGGAAGACTGGACTTGTTTTACCTTTAACAGATCCATGGTAGCACGAACGGCTTCTCGACACGAGATCACCCCTGCGGAAAGATAGGGACTTGAATGCGCCTAATATCAATCCACTGTACACATCCAGGGACGACGAATCCTCACCTGAGACGAGAGGTTGTATCCCTGTCGGCTTGATCGCGCTTATCCTTGTAGGTTAACGCACGAGAAGATTTTGCAGACGACTCCGCCCCTACTTCCAATGGATCTGCAGGTCCCAGTTGTGAACCCCTTGACTTGGTGTTTAAGAACCGATCCAGCATCTAGGCAGGTTTGACACAGTTCAAAGGTTGAGGTTAGATTGCCTTGGGGAGATGACCTTCGTAACGTACCTCCTTCGCAGCACTGTGACCCTCGGGCCAGATGACCTTCATTTTCTCTCGATCCTCGCACTCGAAGCCTTCGACTTCATCAGGAACCTCTTGATTGAAGAGGTCAGCGTAGGCTGAATGGGAATGTATGTCGTTGTCGTTCGGAGTTGGCTTCGGTACCTCCGCAATCCATTCGAGGTTCCTGTTTAATGCCTCGATCCACCTTCGATGGAACGGCGAAAAGACCTAAATCACTTTATCAATCGCCAGAGATTAATCATCCTGAAGATCGCACCCACAGCAAACGGTTTCCCTTGCTGAGTAAAGAGAGTTCCTGGTTCAACCAGCAGCTTATCATGGATAAAAGTACACGTGATGCCTTCCCGGTTCGCCAACTCCAGAACCTCCACGTCCCGACGGAGTTCGTCAACTTCGTATTCGATGTTGGCGTATAGCTCCTTGGCGTTCCATTGTTTGAGTAGGTCGATGACGCCAGTGGGCAAAGTACGGCGCGGTGTATGTGTCGTGACACACAAAGGAATGTTCAACTCTTTGAGCGAACACTATGCGATGGGTTAGAACATGCCAGGAACAGGCAGGTCTCAATCGCCACTGCATACCTTTATCGATTTTAAGTTTCGCAATACAAAGTCTATCTTTCTGGGACCGCGGTCATGTGCGATGTAGTCCTGTGGACTGATCACAAACAGGACAATTAGAGGAACGTCGAATTCCCGCGCTCGCTTTGAAGCTTGCGCCAGCGCACGGTTATCAACAACTACCGTGTCAAGTTAGAGAGCCGCAATCTTGGATAAGGAAGTCTCGAAACACTCACTCCTCAAGTCCGCCATACGCATCCAATGAACGACAGCCCCAGTTCCCTCAACTGTCTTGAGGCTCACAGACATGGCTTTCAGCAACTTCTGTAGAGGTGGGTCCGCGTCGACTCGAGCTGCGTCCTGGACAGTAGCAGTGTAGTTGGGGTTGAACCCAGGAGTATGCAGGTTCGTCTCCCCCTCTCGTCGCCGCTTACGGACATGCTCGATAGAGGAGTGACCGTTGACCAAACTCGACGCTCTAGAAAGCACGCGCTTGGACATTTTGCATTCGCACAGAGAACAGAGGTTGTAGAACAAGTAGAGAGTAGCGATGAGGTGGCATTATAACTCGAACCGGACATTCGATCTCGGGAGGGGGTCGGATCGGATCGAACGGTTCATGTGGGATGATGTCACACGTCAGAAACTATTTTCTGCTTCAAAGGTCCAAGTCTGAACCACCGTCATCCCCCCCTCGACCGCGTAAATGCGTCCGAGACCGAGTTGTCGCGGTTGTGTAGGTTTGTGAAGTGCTAGCCTTTGGAGGAGCAGTGAGAACGCCTAGATCTACGACTCAGCAACCAGACGCCTCGTGCGAATGACAGCCGCTCACCGTTCTGTTTGAGGCGTAACTCCAGAGTTGCGGTCTGGAATGCATCGGTATTTCCCAGCGCCTCGAAACCGATTATTCTGGGGAGGCTGGGTCAGACCACACGAAGATCATACAAGAACGGCGCAGCTCACTTGTCGGTCGACACACCATCCACGAAACACATGACACACGGCAAGACACGTATGTCGAGCTTTTCGACCAGCCACGGTACATTTTCCACAAAAACGCGAATGAAAAGCGTGGAGAAGTATTTGGGTGCTAGCACCTAGATCTTCACGCGATCAGCCAATGTATATCGCGTCAACCAAAAGAAATAAGGCTCACAGCCAAATGTTTATCCATGATCTCACACCGCTTGAAATCGCGATGGAAGAAGTGGATCACACAACGGGGTTCGTTGCTACATATGTTTCAGCATCAGCATTTGGATGCATCGGCGGGAAGTTGAGAATCGACTCACGCACTCGTTCCGATAACCTCTTTCTCATCCGCGATTTCTGCGTATTGTCCATACCCGGACTGTTGCATAGTTTGAACCTTTTCCAATCTACACCATGTCAATTGGGTAGTTCAAGGATGAAAGGGATGGGGATCAACGTAACTTGGTTCGCACCTCCTTGATACCTCTATCCCTCAACGCCGCAGAGTCCGCATTCTCCAACTCTGCTTCGAGTTCAGCAAACAGGGCGTCCTCGTCCTCGTCATCAGAAGCATCCTTCCTCGATTCCTGTGCCCGACCGATGGATGGCTTGTACTTTGAATCCAATGACTCAATGAACCGTGCATTCGTAGAACTACTATCACAAGTCAACATTAACCACACATAAACTGTCTCGACGCCTACCTGGAGGCCATCATCCGTGGTGGAGCGAGACAAGCAACCACGTGTAGGGGGAGAGGGCAGACGCCAGGCACGGGAGCGGAAGAGCCGAAGTCAAACTTGCCGGACACTCCTTTCCCTTGTCCCAAACCTTTACCGCCCATTTTTTCGGTCCGACTGCGCGTCCCTGTCGCCACAGACGACGCCGAGGGACCGCCCATTCCTCATTCTTCCTCGGTTCAAGCCAAGCGCGTATTCCACAGCTGTGACGCACCCCACACGCTGGACCGAATCGAGTGACGCGGGACCTTTTTGGGCTTCTTCCTGTTAGACTCGCACCATGAGTCTTCCTTCATCTCGAGAGATTGAACTCGAAACCTTGCTCCGTCAAAGGGATGCACAGGTCCTCGAACTCACGGTTCGTCTATTCCACATCGTGTACAAATATCGTGGCTGAACACTGAGAATGTCCAAAACAGGATGAGACCTCTCACCTCCGTCAGTATCTCTCTACCCAACCGGGACCATCTACCACGGACTCGATATCATTGCCTCCGGCTCTGATATCGTATTTGCTACCTCATCTCACCGGCACAAACAAGACTCCAGGGTTAAGCCCCACGACGTCCACATCCGGGACTGGCTCCTCTACCGTGACAGCTGCACTCGTCCAACGAGCGAAGCTTTTACAAGAGGAGAACGATGAACTATACGAACTTCTCAAATCGGGGGAGACGGGAAAATTAAAGGAGGAAGTACGTGGGTTACGCAAGGTGGTTGACAGGCTGGAAAGGGCACTCAAAGGTGGCGTGCTCTTGCGACCGCGATGAATTTCTTCGCTTAACTCCAGTTATCCAGAATCTCACCAGGTGATCACGTCACTCTCGTAAGTCTCCGCTCCTGCCGAAGCATCCAAGCCATTCGAGCTTACCCCGCCCCCGCGTTCGCAGGAATGAACTCGATAGAGCGTACGATGTCATCAACACCTCAAATAACCGGTCCGCAAACTCTCACTATCATCCCCACTCCCCTCCGAAGGTGCGTAACGGCGTTTCTCCACGTCCCCCGGCCAGCAGTGGTACCAGTAAACCACCACCGACGGGTCCCAGAGCGCACAAGAAACCAAGACTGTCCCAATCACCCTCCACGAGCACCGCCTCCCTCCACCCTCACTCCTACTCACGCAAAAACCCTGGACCACGCGCGAGATCCCATGACGATCGAATCCACGACAGAGACTCCGTCGAGCGCAAGGTTTCTCAGAACACCGTGAAGATGGAGGTTGATGGAGACGAATCACACGAGTCCCGTCGGAACAGACGACGGTCCAGGTCTCGATCTAGGTCCAAATCCCGGGATAGGGAACGCGAGAGGGATAAGGGAAGGCACCGGGGAAGGACTGGTGGTAGGGAGAACGACCGAGAAAGGGATTGGGATCCGAGGGATAGGGACTCGAACAGGTCGCATCGGAGTGGAACCCACCGGGAGGGTGGTACGCGCAGGAATGGAGGAGGGGGTGGAGGCATTGATCGTTCCTTGGCGGAACGGCTAGGTCTCTGAGCCCTTGCGCTTCATCCATTCCGCGCACTTCAAACAAACAATCGAGGTCCCACAAATCGCTATTTATGGGTAAATATCCACGTTCAATGCGCCTGTGTGGACTCTTCTGATTGCGCTTTCTTTCTTTTTTGCCACAGGTCTCCCTCGTTCTTGTCGTCCATGCAAGCTTAATCTCAGTTTCTGTTTCTGTTCCTTCTCTCTAGTCTTCCCTCTGACCCAATTTATCTATGCTCCTACGATACGCACTTGCAGGATCTGTATATCATGGTCATTATTTCATCTTATCTTACGATATATCTCCGCTGCCGCTTTGCCTCTCGGTCTCTCAGTCTCGGTCTCTGTTATCTCGTCTCCTCTCTCTCTCTCTCTCTCTCTCTCTCTCTCGTCTGTGAATCCGTGGACAAGTTTCATCTCGTGTCAACTGTATCGATATCGATTTACGACTCTTGTCGTTGTTGTCATCACCCGTGTTTCGCTAACCCTTTCACATCATCGACTCTAGATCTGTCTTCGCCTGCCTTTTTCCATCTATCCCGCATCTGTTTCTTGCCCGGTGTCCTTTTCTCTCTGTTTTCGCTTTTGTGTCCTTGTATCCTGCTTTGTTGTTTGTTTGTTTTATTGTGTGAACCCTTCGGTAGGACGCTTCACTTTTTCATCTCTTCCGTTTTCTTTCCCAGATCGCTCCTCGCTCTGCATTTCATTTGATCGTCCCGGGCCCCGCGCGCTGACACACCCGAGACCCATTCTCCCGGCTTCAAGTTGCTATCAACCCTCCCGCGTCCCGGCTCAAACGACTTTTCCTCAGTGAAGCCGTCGTGCCTCTAGTACCCAAACCACCAACTTGTATTGAAAAAATGGCACGCACGAGTTATTCAGGTTGGTATCTTTGTTGATTCTATTTACGATACGCTACTGTAGATTACCCCATAGTGGAGTAGATGTGAGATTATAGAGATGTCGGGTAATAGTTAACAGGATCGTCACGGTTACAAGCAAGACACGAAAATCAAGAGACAAGACAAGCTCCAAAGAATAGGCTGGGGAACAGAGAAGGCAGAGTAGAGAAGAGGGGACTATAGATATGATATCGATAGTTATATGAAATTATTCCGACTCAGGTACAAGCCAAAAGGGAGGGAGTCCACAGATATCGAGAGGCAAGAGACAAGAGGTGAGAGTCAATATCCAGAGAATATGCTAGGGAACAGAGCGTGCCGGGTGATCAGATCCGAGGTAGCTCTGGTTCACGAGCGCAGGGAGAGGTTTCCCGGCGTTGATTAGGGTCGATATGGAGACAGCAATGGACGGGATAAGGAATGGATGTAAAAACGAGGGGACGGTTGCCAGGCGCAGCGATCAACGTTGCCTTGTGTTAGTCGACAAAGCGGTCAACCCACCTTCGACGGGAAAGCACGCGTTTTGGAGCGACGAACCTGTTGAGCGGTTGTATGGGTAATCGGATAAAAGAGTTGCGAATTGAAGTGATCACTAGCCGAAGGAGCGTATTCAACGGGTGAATGTTGTACCGCCGTCGACGGACCGCACGCAGATGTCCATCTCGACAGTTTCTAGGGGAGAGTTGTCTCGAGGAGGGTCGATTCGAGGAGCCGGGATACCGATCCTCTGGTTCCGAGATATGATGAGGAGAGCCTCAGCATCGAATCAAAAAGAGAATCGATCGAGGATCACCGACCAATCAGTCTTCCCATCTTCGTAAGAGTCGGACCGTGGTAGTAAGCTTTCTGAATGAAGTGGGTGAAACATTGGTAGGGTGTAGCCATGGCGAGAAGGTCCTGAGTTGGCGAACTCTTGCGCCCAAGCCTACCGCAAGAATGGGGGAATCACAGATGACCTTAGAAGTGATGTCGGTTTTGTGGATCGCCAGTAGATCCAAATACTTGCCTGAGTGCGAGCGACGGTGATGACTAAAAATAGCCCCCTCATCACGAATGAGGTTTGAGGCACAGAGCGGGCCGAGAACGCAGATGAGTGCATGACGGACAGGAGTGACCTTGAAAACCAAATCCATTGCAGTCCTAATAACAGTCTGAGTCGGAGATCCAGCACCCGAAGGCGAGTCGTCGTGAAGTCTATCGTAGCAGAGGGGAAGAGCCTGGTGACGGAGACAGGCAGCAAGTGTGCGGCTGCAGGGGTGTAATCATCAAAATTGTGACGGTCCAGGGGGAAAAGTCAACATACGCTTGGCAGACCTCCAGAAACGACCACGGTCTCATGTAGAACCGTGCCGCAAAGACCTCCTTCATCCGCTCATAACGGGTTTCGCGAGGAGATGTCGCTTCAACGACGAGTGATAGGGATGTTTGTCGACGGAACGCCAATAGAGAGGAGGAAATAGGATGTGTACACGGAGGACAGCCGAGACGAGCAGAACAACATTGATGCATGTTCAACCGGGGGTGTCCAAGTGGTACCACAGAGTGGTGGCGTATAAGAACGTGTACGCCGTCCAGAACAGAATCATAACCGGATAGATCTAGAGATATCGCAGTCAAGGTGGTGAGGCCGTGGTAGGTGGCAGAGATACAGAAATGGGCTGAGACGACAGAAGTAGTAGATGGAGGAGCGTAGAGAACTCGAGCGTGTCGTTGGTTCAAATACCTCCAGAGAATGGATCAGGTGACTTTAAACCAATATACGACGCGCAAACAATACAAAAATAGGTGACCATGTGCTTTGCATCTCGAGGTTTCAGAGGAGCACGGATACCAGGCGAGAACCGGTGAGTGCCAGAGAGCGAGTGGATCCCGGAGTAGAATACCAGTATCGTCAGTTCAAGTCAGTTGGACTCGTCGCCTCCCCGCAGAATCAAGCCTCTACAGCGTAGTGGTAATGAATAGCAGAGATGTTGATAACAAGCCTCGAGTCTCCCGCTCACAGTTGGTCGCCCACAATCCTCCTTCCGTTGATGGAGGATAGCGATAAAAGGCCGGGCGCCCCAAGACAGCACAGCCACCGGGGATACCGCACCGGCTGTCCGGGAAAAATTCGAATGGAGTAAAAAACGACCCACGATCGGAGCGAACGGGATGACGGTCACTTTCCTCTTTTTTTTCGGAAACTTTTTCCTCGCTTCGGTTCCCCCGACGTGCGAACAGCGTGGAAATCAGTGGGGCGATTTCTCGTGTACTTTGTGGACCGCATGGCAACTCGGACCTATATAAATACCAGAAACCAAGGTACAGCCGTAATTGAAAACGGAACGGTGGTTCCGTACGGGTTGGGTTGGCAAGGTACCGAGGTGTGAGTGGCTCAGGGCCGAGGGTACCGGACCGCATACATGATGGTATTTCTTCACCGGTTGCTTTTCCTTGCCGTTAGGCCGGGTTTTTATCGATTATCACGTCGAAAAATGGTCCCGGGATGTAAGCGAACCTTGGGGAAAATTCCAATCAGGACCCCTCCAGGGCCCACAGTCGCGAGGAAGCATGTGTACCGATGGGGATGTGGCAGCGCTGTAAGTTACACATCTCATCACCCCGCTTGTCAAGCTTCAAGTTTTCGTTATCGTCAGTTTATCCATTCATTCCAACAGCCATGCACCGATCGGATGCGCGAGGGTACCTGTCCGTAAACACAAGGCACGAAAACTTTTGTATTCCCTCCGAGTTCGTCAACACAAAACAGATCCCTATCATACGACGAGCCGAACCTGCGCACTTCTAGCTCTTACACAGGGTCCACTTTCACGCGGATACCACCACGATCCGTTCCCTCGGCGAGGCCGTACCTGCTTATGTAGCCGCAGCCCAGTACAGTACAAGCTATCTCTTGATCAACAAACATGAATAGCCGCACACGCAATCTCGGTTTGCCCCTGCATCTAACCTAGAGTGGATGCTGATGGCCGGTCCTGTTCTCCGACAGGTTGGATCCCCGCCCCCGCTGCTCCACATGACCCGACTACAGTCCGACCGACGGACCACGCCGACCACGGCCCTGGTTCACGTCAACCGCCCGCCGCCCTTGCGACCCAGCCTGCGGGTTTCGCGGGGCTCTTGATCACCCTCATCCTGACGCCCGGATCTCAGACCCCAGGCTGGTTGACGCACTAGCGGCGTTTGCGTGCAGGTTGGCTCGAACTTTCCCTGTCCACCGTCGCAATGACTCTCTACTCGGCGCTTGGCACGAAAGAGGGAGGGGAGGGGAAACAAGTACTGTATACGCACCACCCGGTCGGTGTGATGCACGTCCGCAGAGAATGGGTTGACAGCATTCGAGCACTCAAGTACTCATCGCTCGAAGGGTAACCGAGATAATCACGAATTGTGGGGTCCACTTGACGTTTACATAGCAATTCATTCTAGCCGTCCTCGAGTCTACCATTCAACGTGTTGCATGATTCGGTGGGGCACGCTTAGCGGCCAAGGACCTCCGAAACGCCACAAGGCTGGACCGTGGTTTCCCGATCGGTGTTAGTCTCCATACGTTCTTGTCAGCTTTCACTCCGGCATGGAGGTGCTGCACGCCTCTTTCTCCCAACCGACCCAGGAACGCAAATGAGGCAAACCTTTGAGCAAAGATACCGTTGAACAAAGATTTCCCTGCTTGGGATAGCTGCACAACAGGTATTGAATGCGCGGCGCAGTGGGGTGGTTTCCCCGATTCGAACGACTGTCGTGGTGGCGGTTTACCTCCGTATCATCGTGTCTTTGTGTCTGATACAGATAGCTCGTCCCGCTGACCCCGACGACTAGGTTCTCTCGGCGATTGCAGTTCAAGCTTGAGAGTTTGAACTCTGCCTCAGCGGCTGGCGACGACGGCCAATCCGTCCGCAATGATCTTTGTCATCCTTTCCGATGAGGTCGCGGCTCGTCTGGGTGGCAGCTGCGGCTTGCTCGAACCCGCTCGCTCTTACGAACATCTTACGAACTCTGCGAGCGTCATGATTCATATGTTGAACCACGTGTAGCACGGTCTCTGTCAGACAACCATGACGCAACTAGACGCAACTTCAATACCGCCGAAGGAATTCCATGGAAACATTTTAGACGTGACGCCGACGTTTCATATGTCATGAGTCAGGTTCAGCATGGTCACGGCTCGCTCCGGAATAACCCAGAAGTAGAACTCGACGTTGGCCGCGGACCTGCTTAATCCCACAGATCGAACGGAACACGTTCCGTCCCCCGTCACTGCCCATGACATTTTTTTCACAAAGGCCTGGGCCTACATGAGTGAACGAGAAAAAAAAAAGAAACACATGGAAGATTGCCATGTCCTTTCGCCATCCGACCCGAAAAAGGGTTTCCCCCCATTCATGAAACCGGACCGTAGATCCAAACAAAAGATGCAGGTTTTTCGGAAACGGAACTCGAAGGCCCGGTAACCGACTACCGTTGGCTGCACACCATGGAGCTGAATCAAAGAATACACAGGAAGAATGCACAGGAAAGACCCACATAGCGCGCGCGGTGCGGATCCTGGCGGCAGAGGACGTGAGAATAACTTTGGAGGATTGTTTCATCGTTCGACACTCGGTATGGAACGCAGTGAGCCAAATTGGAAACCCCAACCTTGGCGCTCCCTCCTTTCTCTCAAACTCGAGTCTGTTTTTGGTGCAGATGACCAAAGCTCAAGCGAGGGCATGGGGCTTCGAGAGCTTCCACACGAGGTTTGGCGGATCAATGAGTCCTCCGAGCGTCGGAACCGAAGGAAACTACCGGAGGTTATTAAGACTTTTGGGGGCGCATCCATGACAACGCGGTTCTGAGTGGGCACACGTATGTGTTTAAGCGCGAGATGACCGCCACAGGCAGCCGATAAGACAAGTAACAAGCACACCACTGACTAAATTGTGGGCTGGCGCGACGCGACGGATAAACAAACATCTAATAAACAGTGTCATAGGGCATGTCAAACAAGACTTGGCGAGGGAGAGCAAGTGGGAAATACTACAGTTGAAGGTTCTTGAGGTTGGCAGAGAGAAAGATTATAGACGAGAGAGCGTAAGGGGAACGGAACGTAGTAGAAATCATTAGTTAGAGCGATGAATGGAATAATAACGAGAATTCACAGATTCGTCTGAAGAAGTCGAAGGTGAAGGGAATATTGAAATAGCGGGTATATCGAAACCGTTGCCGTGCGACGATTTACTTGTGGTAGAAACTAGGAACGATGGGAGTGGTGGAAGAGGCGGAGGAGGTGTGGGATGGTGGTGGGCTGGAGGAGGAGGAGAGCCGGATCTGCGGGGTGGTCTCTGATGGTGGATAGAGTTTTGCAGTGATGGAGACGTCGGACCGGACTTTTTCCTTGTTCGATTATGTGGTGTGGGTGCTTTCGATGGCTCTGTAGAAGGATGGTGAGCGTCAAGCATGGTAGAACACTGAGGTGCAACTTACGATGGTCGGTCCCAAATTCGTCGAAAGTCAGGTGGAATTCATCATGGGACGATAAGGCGGTGGTTGTGAGTGGCTTGAGCTGTCTGATCGACCTGCTAGGTCTCATTCGTGGAGATGGAAGTGGCTGCAAGGCGGGTTCTGGGGTTGTTGCCCGTGGAGGAGGGGAGGCAGCCCGGAGAGACATTGCGGAGTGGGTGTTGGGGGGGGGGGGGAGTGTGTCATTGCGATTGGGAGCGAGGGGGGGTTATATGGATGGGAGAGGATGATCCGAGGGACCCCAAACCATCTCCGTCGGGCATTATTTTTCGATCTTTCCCCGTTTCGGAAGGAGTTTGCGTGAATTCGTAAAAAGACGCCTGAGAGAGGAATTTGAAAAAAGGGAGGAACGTCACAAGCGAGGATCCAAAAGTAGAAAGGGTTCCATGATGGGAGGGGTTTGAGGAATTCAGTTTCTCCTCCTCCCCCCACTCCCTCGCAGTTGCAACTCTGGCTGGTTCCAATCTCGTTGAGTTCTTTTTGATATGAAACTGTTTATTATTTCTGTGCCGGCCTTGGTCTTCTTTGGGGTTCTCTCATGTGCCGCTCCGCTCCTACACGTGGCTGGTCCTCTCTCTCCGGCGCCGATGATGGCCCCTTTCACCCCCAACGAACGCGCTCTCGTAATGGGTTACTATCCAGACTGGGCGTCTTACTCTCTTCCCCCGGAGAAGATCGACTTTACTCGATTTGATTGGATCGACTTTGCGTTCGCCCTTCCAGACCCATCTTTTACTCTCACCTGGGATGACCCTGTCAACGCCCCCGCGCTTCTCAAGAGACTAGTGGCTTCTGCCCACCGTGCAGGCAAATATGTCAAACTTAGCATCGGCGGGTGGACTGGCAGCCAGTTTCGTTGTCTTTCTCCTTTTTCCCCACGCCCTTATTCAACCCCTTTTATAGACACTTCTCCGCTGCTGTGGCGACCGAAGGAAGCAGAAAGAAATTTGCCTCAAACATCCTAGACGCCTACAACCGTTTCTCCCTCGATGGGATCGACATTGATTGGGAATACCCCGGTCAGCAGGGTAACGTAGGAAACGGTGTTTCCTCATCGGACACGGCAAATTTTCTCCGCTTTCTGCAACATCTGCGCAGCGTGCTACCCCCATCTGCAAAGATAACCGCGGCGACACAAAACGTACCATTCCCCGGCTCAAACGGCCATCCCCTCCAGGACGTGTCCGAGTTTGCAAAAGTTCTCGATTGGGTCCTGTTGATGAATTACGACGTATGGGGATGTACGCCTTCTTTTCAATTAGGCTGAATTTATCACCCGGATGCTTAAACTCTCTCCTTCTTAGCCTCCTCGAATCCCGGTCCCAATGCACCACTCGAAGACGGGTGCCGAAACTCTTCTATCCCCTCCGCCAACGCCCGCTCCGCCGTTCTGAGCTGGAAAGCCGCGGGCTTTGCTCCACGTCAGATAGTCCTCGGAGTTCCCGCGTACGCGTACATCTCTCGTTCGACCGCTCCTTCTCTTCGTCAGAAGCGTGCATCATCATCCAACGTCCGGGTCGTTAATGACGCCAATGGCACCGACAGCGGCCAAGTTCAGTTCAGGGATCTCATCAAACAGGGAGCTCTCGCTCGAGTCAACCCAGCCCTTCAACATTCTTCCTCCGATGAATCTCTTGGTAATCCTCCTGACCCAGAAGTCGACATCGATTGCGCCGGCGCTGAAGAGCTTGAGGATGACGAGGAGCAACTTACGTTATCTCTATCGCCAGCCGGAGGATTGATGGTCGCCCCGGTCGTCGCCGAGCCTTCTCCAGGGTCTCTTGCTTCTCCACCCCCGTCGCATGATATCTTTGCCGCTGCTTCATTCGAAGGCGCCGGAGGATTCACTCGACACTGGGATGCTTGTTCTTCCACTCCTTTCCTCCGTTCTGAATTCGCCGAACAGATCATCACCTTCGATGATCCCCGGAGTCTCGGTCTCAAAGCTGCTTGGGCAAAGGAAGCTGGTATTCTTGGGGTGAATATATTTGATGTACACGGAGATACGGACGATTGGGACCTCGTTGACTCTCTCAGGAAAGGTCTCGAGATCATCTAGATTTTCTTCTCGAACGAGTCTCCTTTTTCATTCCTCATCCCTCTTTGTTGCTCTCTTTGTTTGCCTGTAGGCTGGGACCTTCTTGAGTGTATTTCTACTTCGCGTCTCAGTGCTGGGTGTAATTCTATCCGTCTTCTTGTATAATCCACAAACGAATTCCGGATCCACTTGCCCATCGAGACCCCTGAGGCTGACTCATTGGCACCTTGTCACGAGAAAGGATCGATCACTCACGCGATGATTTCCGAGCCGTTGAAATGAAACGAGCACGCTGAACTCTCTCTCGTGTTGGAAATTCGAAAGAGGGGGGAAACCCCAAGCGACGCGACCCTCCACACGACATATAGGGGATCGAGTATCAATTATCATGAAATACGCCTAGCGGGGTTACGGTTGCGAGGCGCGTGAAAAAAAAAAATGAAAGAAGGAAAGAAAGAATCGGGGAAATGAAAGCAACTAAGTAAGTCACCGGCCGGAAATCACTACATTGAACCCATTCAGAACAAGTGTAGCTTATATCCCGTCCTCGAACTGTTCTCCCGTGATTTTTGAAATCTGAATTCGCGGGACCTGTACCAAATTTCGCTCGCCTCCCCACCCCTCGGAAACATCCGCTTCTGTGCCTTTGTAGATCAACCGCGCAC
>Ga0307515_10010064_pt1 | contig 18187 bp, 20 predicted proteins | sample 17_EM_MG_FD_194513 | JGI IMG/M metagenome (GOLD analysis project Ga0307515, IMG submission 194513) | Populus trichocarpa ectomycorrhiza microbial communities from riparian zone in the Pacific Northwest, United States - 17_EM | ecosystem: Host-associated > Plants > Roots > Unclassified | place... | reverse complement strand
CGAATGGCATCCTGATCTAAACACCGTCGATCTCGGCTATGCAAGAGTTATGGTGGGGTATGTCACCATCAGTGTTGTTGACACTTGTGCACTCAGAAGTCGCTCACGCGTCCTTTTGTCAAATCTAAGTTCAGTTCTCTTGTTTCCCTATCAGTGCCTTCAAGAAGCCCCAATGCAACACAAGCAATCTCAATGTCGTAAGAGATGTGATATCAGAGAATCGGCCCAAGGAAATATGCAACATGGGAGTGTTTAATTGGTCACATACTTGAGAACGAGAAACATAGACAGTCCAGTCGATCCATAACTTGCGCTTAGAACAGACACACGAAATTGCTGGGGAATACGTGGCGACCAGGGACACGCCGGCCATCATCGAGCAAGATCCCACTCCACCACCCGTCTTCCGGCGTTGCAGTCACCGCAATAACGTCACCGACTTGGAAGTCGAATTCTTCATCTATCGTCGCCGAATAGTCGTACAGTGCTTTCACTAAACAAAAGTGAGTCAATATGATCAGCGGAGATTCAATGGAGCGGATATACCATAGAATAGGACTGGCTGGTTGTCAATCCAAGCACGGGTAGGTGGCTGGGATGTCGGGTGAGGGGAAGGTGATCGCCGTTGGGGAGGGTTCTGCATAGGGGCTTGCATCTGCGGCGGAGGCTGTTGAGAACCTCGCGGGATGGGGCCAGTCGCCCCTGGTACAGGTGCAGTGGTGGGAGGGGCACTGGGGGGAGTCTGATATTGCTGTGGGTATCCTCTTTGGTTCAGGCTCTGAACACTCTGGCTCTGTGGAACGTAACCATTATGAGGAGGTGGCGCTCCGTATCCATTGGGGGGTTGCTGGTACACGGGTGCAGCAGAGGTGGCTGTCTGATAAGGATGCTGCATTGAAGGCTGTGGAGGTTGATACCCCGGCTGGCTGTACGCACCAACAGGCGGCGGCGGCGGTTGCGTGGTCGGTGGAGGTGCTGGAGCTGGAGGAGCATTGCTATAGTAGCCAGGCCGACCCGTCTGCTGAGGGGCTCCGTAGGGTTGTTGGTTAAGAGACGAGGCGACCGGAGGCGGCTGATTTTGGGGTGGTGCACCTCCGGTATATCCACTCTGCTGTCGTGCCTTGTATGCATCTGCCATCGAATCGTGCGCCACATTGCCCGTTGCGTCTAACGCGATACCCAACGGACTGGCTGCTCGGGGGGCGGCAACGGTGGGAGGTCCTTGCAATCCTGGACTAGGGGCTCTTGAAGGTGAGGTACCACGACGGAAGGCTGGGCTGGGACTGCGACCTTGCGCGCCGACCCCAGCGAAACCACCACTCCCACTTGGACCTGGACTTGTTGCACGGAGAGCCCGATCTTCTTGCCTGCCTCTTTGCTGTTGCTGTGAGTTAGAGCTATTGCCGCGGCTGAGCCTGCGTTCACCCGGGAGGGCTTGATGGTATTGGGAAACCACTTCCTCTACAGGGAGTGGGCTAGTGGATCGTGCCATGGAGTTGGGCTTCATCATCGCTGGGTGCGGGGGAACGGCTGGGTGAGGGGGAACGGGGGAAGAGGGCCGTGATGTAGACGGATGCGGGCCAACGATGGCCTCTGCCGAGGCGGCATAATTCACTGGTGGGGCTGAACTGGGAGGTGGGGAAAGAGCGCTGGGAGAGGGCGTTGGATTCATAATTCCTTGCGATTTGTGGGTCTCGGGCGTTATCCTGGACGTCGCACTCCGCCGAACAGAACCGGAGCCCCCCCCTGTTCGTAGCACTTCCAGCTGAGCTGCGAGCGGATCACCAGGTCCTCCAATAGATGGTACGCCCCTGTTATGATCTGAACTCGAAGGCCCGTATGCCGACTGCCCACCGGTGGAATCGGAGCGATATTGTCCATTAGGGACATTTGACGGTGGTACAGATTGCGAAGAAGAGCCAGCGCTAGGGTTGTATTGGTGCCTCGCCTGGGTTGGGCCGGTGGTAGGGTAGTACTGAGATGCGGAAGGGGCTGGTGATACGGAGGATGCGCCATTCGTATTCCCCCTTCGACTGTGTGTGCTTGTCCGACTCTGGCTCCGTTGCCCACCTGAGCCAACACCAGCGTTGCCAGGGTCATTCGGATCCTCCTCTTGTAATTGCGGCTGACCCATCACTTGGGCCATGAGTGATTGTCGAGTTGATGATCGAGCAAAGCTGGCAGGTCGAGTCGCCGGTTTCGGCGTGTTGACGTCTGCGATTGTGTGATTGATGAATGGAGGGGGTTCTGGTATGTTCGATCCTGTCCCGTACTGCGACACGAAGAGCTGAAGATCCTTTTCTACTTCTAGCTGTTCGAGGGACAGTCGAATCTTTTCACATGACTGCAACGCCTCATGTTAGACACTCCACCTAGGATCAGAGCGAAATACTTACATCATCTTCAGCAACACAAACGGTCGAGACAGCGTTGGCATACGCCCAAACATTGTCCTTCATGAATTCTATCCTCTCTTCCTCCATGTCTTGGCACTGATCGCAGAAATTCTTCCACTCTACGTCCCACTTCTGAACAGTATCGGCGAGAACCTTTGTGTAGTTTGCGTAGTCTCTTTCGTTTGCGTTTACTGTCGATTGGGCACGGTCAAGCTTGAACATGATACGTTCGAGTTCTTTACCCTGTACAAGTGTTTGCTGAGCGGTGTATGAATTGACACGGTGGCAGTCTTGTTCATAGCGTTCCTTGGCTTTTGCAACGTAAGTCTCTTGAGCTTGCTTGGACTTGAAGGTCTTCTCCACATTCGCCTGGAACTGAATGGCGCTTAACACGAGGCGTATGGGCTTGGGAACTGGGCACGCGCGGGCTTACAGTCTTCTTATGATGAGCTTGCTTCGCGGCGAGCTCGGCGGTGGGTGATTCCAGGTCTTTACGGATAGCTATAGAAAGTTGTAGATGTTGGCCAGCTTGGCGCTCTGTTTCCACACGGAGAGTCTCAAGCGAGGTCCGGAGTTCACTACATTAAGGTCGGGAGTTGAGCATGGGGGAAGTAGATTGATGGAACTGACCCGATTTCGTCCTTGCCTAGGGCAGATTTGGAAAGCTTGACGAGTCGTTTTGCGTATTCGTCCTCAATCGCCGCCCTGTGTGATATATCAGCGGCTGCGACGGATGAAGAGCGCCTATGCTAACCTCTCCCGCCAAAATGCACGCAGATCTTCGATTGTCTTGGCCGCGTAACGCATTCTGGCGAAGAGGACGTCGACACCGGGGTCATTAAGGCCCCAAAAGGCATTACAGAAATCAAGGGATCGATTCTCAAGCTCTAGCTCTGCGTCTGTCTGCCGGGCATAGCGGCCTAAGGACGATGCGGAGGACTGTCGACGGGCGGTAGCCATGGGCGAGATGCAAGTTGCAGTTCCTTTGTGGACAGGTGGTGTTGCGGATGCGAGAATTTTCGGTGGGCTAAGTGATTTGTGCGCTTGGATTGTGCATAACGATAACGAGGAGAAATGGAGAGATGATAATAAATAGATTTTGTGGTGAATTTCCTGAGTTTTATCAAGAGTATCTGGAGGCGTGAGCTCGCCCCAATGACCACCCCAGAGCGCAAGGCCCAGTCGGACTGACGACAACAGAGACAAGCAGCTGAATTGGGGCCCATCACACACTCGGGATTGACCCGGGACAGCCCAGAGGACGGCAAAGGCGTGTCCCAGGAGGGTCGTGGTCGGCGTCGTGCGTGGGTTACGTCTGTCTCGATTTGGCTCTGACGCCGTTTAGCAAAAAGGCAAAAGGCGGCGATGCAGGACGCGGAGGGCGTCGAAGGGGTCGATACCGCGTCGACGATTGGACAGCCTATCAGCTTCCGTTCTGGGCCGCTGGCAGGCCGTCTCATTCGGTGCGTATGCATCTCGCCCTCGCCCAGGAGTTCGGCTCGCCCTGCTCGTCCTCCAACAACACCAACGACCTCTCACACCTTTGTTGACCACCTTGCCCCCGCTCTCCTCTCTCCAGGACCACCGTACAAGTCGAGCAGGACGCCCTTCTAGGTAGAAAGTACGCCTACCTTCTCTCCCCGTCCCTCAAATCGCGATACCGATGTGCCTCTGCCCCCTCCCCTTTCAGGTATGCTGTACGAGACAGACGGCCCCTGGAACCTCCGCCTGTCCTCCGCCTGCGATTGTACGAGGTTGTCCATACAGGAACCGGCACGCAAAGCGAAGTCGAGATCCCCGCAGAGTGCGGCTCCCACAGTCACTCAAGTATTCAGACCCTATTAACCTACTTCCGCAGCCACGTCGATGCCGGTCCATTCGTCTTGACAGCAACACTGTTCTTCGTCCACCCTCCGACGCGCGAGGAACACGCAAACCGTGTCAATAGGCGCAATGGTGACACACGTCCCATCGGGAGATCCTGGGACGCTACGGCACATCCCACTATAGAGCCCATCTTTCCCCTCAATGCAATTCCTGACACAGACCCCCACTGCGCCAATGTGGACGCAGAACGGCGACAAACTATGGCAACGCAGAACGCCTACGCTGCCACTCCCTCATTCGACTCTTGCTCCAATGTCCGTCACACCGCCCATCTTCCACGTGAACCCGCGCGACTAGAAAGAGAAGCCCCGAATACGCTCATGTTTGGCACATCTGTGGTCAACTGCATGAAAATTACTGCGGCTTCGGGACCAGAAGCGGCTCTGTACTTTTGCCTATCTGTACGTCTTGACCTCGTCGCACCGTTTGATTCTTTGCGGCTGACATTTCACTTTGATTCTGGCAGGACTTGTCAATTCGGCAAGAGGGATAGTGAGAACGCATCCAATATATCCCAGAACCCTACTGATGACCTTGAAACTCAGCTATGCACTACGATACAGAGTCGTTAACGTGAGCTGGGAGATCCCGAACGTGCCATTTGGAATATTCCCGTTCGTCGCGGAATGCATATCAGCTCCGTTTGCAATATACTCCTCCAAAGAGTAGGTGTATCACCCACACAATCAAGCTTGACTTAAGATTCCGCGTACAGATTTCCTGGTCTACCTCCTTCCACTGCCTTGACACTCGTGAGATGACCTCTATTTCCGCTCGCCAACGCACTCACACTCGGTTCTTAGCATCTCAACCGCTGGCATGTACGAGTCAATATGCGGGAACAGGAACGACGGCGTCGATCCCCAGGCCCAGCTGCAAAAGGGAAGAGTAAGAAGAAGGTTGAAGATGACGACGGTGATGACGACGACGAGGAAGAGGAGGAGCCCGTACTGCAATCCGACGGCGGTTCAAGCCCTACCCCACCTCCAGCAAAACGGTCTCGAAAAGGAAAGGACCCAGCGAAGGTGCCGACGACACCCACCAAATCGAAAGCACTTGGGTGGAAGGCAGCACTTCCCATGATAGGCGCTAGCAAATCAAAAAGAAGTCGGGCGCGGAGTCGGGCCACTATCAATGTTCCACTTCCGCCAGCGGAGCCTGTACTTCACCAAGAGCCGGCCATAGATCCGCAATTAGAAGAATATGACGCGATAGTGCAGGCTGGTTACCACAGAATGGAAATGCAGCACGATGATTACTCTCTGCCAGCTACCATAACAGATCCAATGCAAGCGGTATCGGGCTGGGAACCCGAACCCGATCTGGATGCCTTTGCCAGAGCATACATTCATGACCATGAATGACCCAGAGGTGGCCACAGGCTTGTGAGTCACTCTGCATTCTACGATAAGCGAGTTTACAGGCCTCAGCTCCAGGCACCGTAACACATACTCGCGTTTATCTCGCTCGTTATCGCTTTTAGCGTCGTTCTCGTAACGTGACGTTGCCCCCGTCTGAACCCTTGCCCATCGCGCTCAATGTGCGTTTTCTTACGACATTGACTACTTCTGCAAACAATCTCACCTCATTCATGCCACCATCTCGCACCTCGAATAAAACTCTTTTCTTGACTGTACAACGCCGTGAACGCCAGCAATTGAATAAGCGACTCAATATATTGAGCATAGCTGTCCGCAAGGCCGTCTATAAGAGGCGGGGGGGTGATCCAAAAAGTCCAGGCAAATCATGTATGACCGCCACCAGTCTGCCGGTATCAGGCGTTCCTCCCTCGAGGCGGCCATGGCTCGCCAGCAAAAGCATCAGGATCCTCGTCAGCTGCAGTATCAAGGTACACGGGGCTGATTGATCGGCTACTGAGCCTAAGTAACATGTCAAATCAGACCGAACCAGATCAGAAGGCTAAGTGCAGCTCACCAACGCCAGATACGGTCATCGTTTTGTTCGTGGTAAGACAACACCGACGGCGCGATGTTTTTTTCATCTAGCTCATCTCCCATTCCCGAGTGGTGGAATCCGAGGTCTGATATAGGCGAAGTCAGGGAACTCCCAACGCAAGTGGAAGGTTCGTGGTCTTGATCAGTCGCCTGAAGCTGGGGGAGATGGGACATTGAAGGAGGGTCATGCGGTGAATCCACTTCCCAGTCAAAGAGATCTGCTGCGCTCGCGGGATTGGGTTCGGGCCAAGCCGGAAACTTTTGTGGGATAGTCGAGAACGTCGTAGCGGTCGATGCTACACCAGCAGAGGTTCCTGATGCATTTTCAGAGACATGGAGATTCGAGGTTGCTACTGAGATGGTCGGCGGTCGTCCCGCTTCTAAAGACGTCGGTTTTGTCGCTCTTGGTCGCACACCCCTGTCGGTGACGACCTCAGCGTTTTCAATATTGGGTCGGTACAGACCACGTGGAGCATTAGTTTGGGTCGCGATGTTGTGGTGGTGGTCGTTCCGGCGCCGGACTGGTTTGGCGATCGAATCGAACTGTTCCTATCGTTCCGTCACACACCGCAAGACCGCATTTGGAAAGTGAGATGAGTACACATGATGCCGCCCAAGCGGAAATAGCATTTCAAATGACACAATCAGTGACCTGTCCGGCCGATAAGGAGTAGGGGAGAGATAGCAGGCGGGTCTTGGGACGAAGGACTCACCAAGTGCTTGGAGTTATATCGAAGGAGGTCTGGAAAGGTCTCTTGCAAGAAGGGCAGGAAGCGGAAAGCATTGGGTCTGGGAGCATTCAATCCGCGGGATGCCGGAGACAGCCCGTAGGACATGGCAGGCGAGTCAACTGTTGGGGGTGCACGGATGCCATAAACAAAATACCCAGAGAGGAAAGAGGTCCGCAATGGCGTCAGTAATGATGAGCAAAGGTCCACAAGTTGCCAACACTCACGTCCGAGGACGGAGGAAAGACGATCCACCCTCTTCGTCTCTTCTGCTACGGCGATCCATCTGTCCAATGCGTTGTTCATGGCGCTGGCCGATGGGCGATTGCGTGGTGTCGGCGCGAGTTTTGTCGACGACAGAGGGGTTTGCTTGTGGAAGGGGGTTAGTGGAGGAAGGGGAAATCACGGAATTTGTATATCTAGTGAATTCATTTATCGCGCCGTCACTTGACAATTTTTTCTTGTTGCCGTAGATAGGCACACGCCCCTCTCTGATAGCCGCCTGGGAGGTCGTGAGTGTTTCTGCTCCGCCTATTCAGTTGCTCCAATTCACAGATAAGTTACCCTCGCCCTAATCCGCCACTCTCCACAGCTTCCAAGTCTATTTCGATGCTCACCACCAAACTCCTGTTTCGCCGTCGTTCGCAGAAAGGCGGTGGCTCGATTGAGCACATCCCCATTGAGTCTAGATACGGCGGAGCCATGCCGCTGGCTAGGCTAACCTAGATATAGAGAGAATCAAGCGCGGGCTAGGTTCGCAGGCCGCCATTCCGATGTCACGAAAAGCCGTCAAGCCTCCTAGGTGATCTCTCAGCAAGATGACTTATCTTTCGGGACTAAGCACCGACAGTGCAGCATCAGCTCACTCCAGAACCTCCAATCTCGGGTTGCCGGGCCAAATGGCCGACCGCAATCGGTGTAACATCGTCAAGGGGCCGCAGTCCGACTGTGTGTATAACCTAGGGTTGTGTATATGTACGGGGGTTGGATCCTCAACGGCCGTTCAGAACGCGAAGAGCGCTCCACGCTTGTGTCTGCCAAAAGAATAGACTGCCAGAGTACTGGTGTACAAACCAACAGTCGTGCCAATGGCCACTAAATCCGATGTACACCAGTCATGTCAAGATTGTAACACACGTGAAAAAGAGTTTATGCTTGCCTGTGATCATCCTCAGGCCAAGCGTCAGGCTCGACGAATACTGGTCTTCGCTCTTGCCCCTATAATTCCCAGCATATCCCCCAGTTGCGGTAATAGCACCCGGAACCAGAAATCCTATGCCGTTGAACATGACAATGAACGCGGTGCCGTGGAAGACCCTTGAATACAGATGTCCGAGCGTGCTGCAAAGCTTCTGAGCCTTCCCGCTCACCGGACGGAGTTTGGCGTACCCGATAATGAACGCCCCGACAGCACTCGAAACATCTCCACGGGAGGGTATCACCCAGTTGATAGCCTGGGCGGGTGTGAGCGCGGCGAGAAGAGGGCACGTAATACGACATTGCCGACCCTATTCGCGCCATACGAACAACAACTGATAAGGACCATGACCGGTAACTCACGGTCCTTCCAAGGTTGAGCAGCTGTCAATGCAGAGAATACACCATACAACGGAACTAGAAAGAAAAGGGTCCACCAAGGCGGAGTTTGCAAGTACCAGGGCCAATCCGGGTCCCGATAACACCCTTGAGCACCGTAGAGCGGCGTTGATGGTGGCAATGTGTAGTTGGTGAAATGAAAAGTGCCAGTCTCTTGATGGTCCGTCAGGTACGAGCCGTCGATAGTGACTGTATGGAGGAGTGCGGAAGTAGCATTGTTTCTTCGAGCACGAGCGGAATGATCAATGAGGAAGTAGAGGTCACTGTGAACGCCTCAGTGGGTCGAATTCGTGTCGAGAGAAATCTGTTTACCTGCCGAGGGTAGCGGAGAATCCGATGAACAAGGACCAGATGATTGCATACACCATTTTGACGGCACCAGTGATAACTTGTGATCGTCGTTAGCCACGAGCCCCAGTTCTTAGGATCGGGATTCACTTTGCTTCGAAGCCAATTCCAAAGAACCACAGATGATTAGGTATTTCGGCAAGAGTTTGGCAATACCGGCAGAAGCAATCGCGGGATAACAAAAGACGCCAGTGGGAATGCTTGATAATCCACGAGCGGTGAAAGCGATGAAGACTGCAGATGATATCCTGAATGGTTTAAGAGCTCTTAGTGTGCTATCGGGGGAGTAAATCACTTGACTCTCTCACTCCACAACATTTGCAAATAGCGCATTCTGCTTAGCAGCGACCAAGTTGAACCACGCGATAACGCCGCAACATAGCCCTGCTGCAATCAGGTCGAGAACGGACCCCTTGAAAGCGAAGGCAGAGATAGTTGCTCCAGAAAGGGCCGCAAATAGCAATTTGAGCCGGAGCCTGCGGGCGCACTTAGTATGCTACATATCCCGTTATCTGCTCACCCGTAGATCGGCGGCGCGTCGATGATAGCCCGCAGCTCTTCAGTACTATCCACGACGCCTCCCTGACCATGTACCACCCTCTTATATACCTGGTGAACACTCCTCAGCTTTCCGAGATTGACATGCGTGCTGCCTTTGACGAAGCGAGTCTCCGCTCCAGGCGCCAATAGGTTCCCACCAAAACAGAGGATGGCAACACCAGGTATATACACAACCTGGAGTTTGACTCGAAGGAGAACGGAGATGGCTTCCAGTTGCGACTCAATACGATGGGAGGGTGCTCCATACAAGATGAGGGCCTTCGCCAGGGTCATGATAAACTGTTGAGCGTCCTGTGTCGCTATACCATACTATTAAATGCGAACCATCGAGATATTCGATGGTGAGACTTACAGGTTTTGACGCCATCCTTACCACCTTTAGCCACTCCCGTGATGCGAGGATCGTCCGGGTCGAGCATTAGCGCCTCGTGCGGTTCACCATTCCCGGTTTGGCTCATGGTCATACGGTGTGCCATCCGAGGTCGTTTCTCCACCTTGGGGTCGTGACTTTTGGACAAATTCTGAGCGAGTTTCTCCTCGTGTTCGGAAAGCACGGGAAAGTTGACCTTCATGAGGTCATCTATAGGAGTAGGTTGAGGACTCCTCATTCGCATAATACCCTTCAGAACTCGCCGTGTTGGCCTGGATGTCAAATTGTCCTCCTCACTGTCCGCGGCATTCAGGTGCTCCGTTACACCTTTCTCAATCTCCGTGGTCTTTACTCTCCCCATTCCCGGTGATGTGGGTATGTTTTGCGGTGGTCGAGTAGACTGAAGGTGGGGTGAACGTGAATAGCCAGGATTGGGACTGGAAGAGAAGGTTGGTGTGTGGCTGGAGAACGGATGTCTGGGGGTGGGTCCGATTGGTATACGACCGTGAACCAGTGCTGGAGAGGGGGGTGCGACAAGCCCCGGCAACCCAGGTGGTGCGAAAGGGGAGCGGATCCGACTCCCCAAAGAACCAGACACCGAGGAGGCGCCATGGGGGTTTTCTTTTGCAGGACGGCTTGTGTGCATTGTGCTAGTTCGAGACTTGCATATAGCCAACGTCGTAGAGGATGGTCAAGCCACGATTCGCAATTCAGGAGGGGTGGACGATGATCGGCATAGGGGACATGGGACCTGGCTTGCACTATCTTCCTGGGACAACCAGGTGACCAACCAAAGGGAAATCATTGACCATTGCGCGTGCTTTACTTTTCTCCTTCTTGTAGATTGATCGACGTTGATGTAAGAAAGGAAGGATAGTGCGGGGCAGGGTTAACAGCACCGTTGTACACCACCGCTTGGTCGGCTCATGATCACCAGTATGAAAAATATGCTTTGCAATCTTTGGTACTACATTACTCAAGATTGTACATGTAAGGGCAAACGGTGGACTAATAAAAGCGATCAAAAAGGCCCCAGAACAGGAAGGCGGCGGAATCCCGGTGCTTCCAACCGATTATCGTAACCTGATTGAGAATTTCTATTTCTTTCTTCCAGTGAGGTAAAATGAATGTGTGTATGCAGGCAAATCTGCTGCATAAGGACCGAGAGCGTCGAACAACCCGAAGTTATTCGAGTATTACCCGCCTCTAGATGTTCCCAGTGACGTCAAGTTTTGTAGTCGATGGTCGACCATCTGCGCTCTGTCGTCTGCGTTGCCGATGTTGGGCAACACATCGCAACAGAACAGCCACGATGGGAATATAGGGGAGCAGGGGATGTGGTGCCGGGGTTGGCTGATATGATACCGAGGTGGAGAGGAACGCAATGAGAGGTGTGATCAAATTTCAAGTCTGAGCGATAGCAAAACGCACAACTAAACCTCGATGTAATGTACCTGGCAGATATATATGTTGTCGGCAACGTGGATGAGGCATACGCACGGCACATGCACCCTGGATGCGACCGCAGCAGCGGTGGGCGACGAGGGGAAGATGTAGAATTGGGAACAGAGCAGTGGAGGAATGGGATGGGTAGTACACACGAGGTGGTGCCCACGCAGCCGCCACACCCTAATGGTCGGGTCCATGTGCGACCAATGCGATGCATGGAGAGGAGGTCCGTCGAGAATGGAGAGCGAAACAGATGACAGAACAAGAATGAACGAGAGTTGGTGGCACGAGAGTGCGACATAGTAACGAACACAATAAAAACACTTGCGGATGATTTTGCATTGCTGGACGAAGGAAGAAAAGAGACCACCCAAAATGCGACAAGGAGCCAATGTTCAGGGCAAACCATACACTTTCCGGGTCACGGTGGTGGATCTGGTGGATGTCGAGTAGGGTCCAATGGTTGCGGCGGGTGATGCTGTTCCGCAACATGTATGAAGCTGGCAAATGGAGGGAGGGATTGAGTAGTAGTCGAGGTGTGAGATGTAGACGGTAGTGGGGGGGGCTAAAATCTAGGTCAGCAGAGAGCGCTCACAGATCCAACAAATGGCGCACCGTGAACAGGGGGACAACAGCGGAATGCGGGGTAGGAGGGTGACTCCGAGTGGTCGTGTAGGTGCACTCTGAGTGTGGACTATGCCCAGAGGCCTGAGAGACAGGTACTTGCGGAACGGCGATGTAAGGTTGAGCCTGTAATCTCCGTGCAGCGAGTCCACCGCTCGATCGACTTGGTCCAGGACCACTGCTAGGACCCTGATCGATGGTCCACGCTGGCATGCTCGGCGAGCCTGCAAGGGTCAGGTACTGCAGGTTGACCGGGCTGACCGTCGGGTCGCCAAAGTTCTGGTTCGCAAAGTCGCTGACAAACTGGGGGTCGATCGAACTCGTCGAGAGCGCAGAAGAAATAGGCTCCACTGAATGCGAGGTCCTCGGCGAGGTAGTGTAGCTCTGCAATGACGACATGGACGAAGTTGTAGCGATCCCTCGACCGGTGCTGAACCCATATGTGCTCCCGCGTTTCCGTACCGAACGCCCTGATCCATGATCGGATTCGACCGTAGCAAATGAGATGACCGACAGTCGCCCGACAGATTGCACGTCCGACTGTGACGACAGTGAGAGATCGTCGTCGTCCCTTCGCTTGAACCGAGGATCGTGACCATACGGGTTGTTGTCAGGCGGCGAGAGTAAGGGCATTGCGCTGGTAGATGGTGTAGTCCTCGCCTGAGTCCCCTCTCTCCTTCCGTACACGCTCCCACTGTAGCTACTGGCAGCGGCCACCCCAGGAGGAACATTAAACTTGGACGATGAATCCTTGTGCGTTCCACTTGTCTTGGGCTTGCTGCGCCTTTCGACGCCGCCCGGTTGTGCGAGCATTGCAGAGTGCACGGACTGGAACTCGATCTCGCCCCTGACGGAACCCTGTTGCTGAATCAGCTGCCGCTTCCGTACCACCGCTTGTGCTCGCTCTCGTTGTAACTTCTGTTGCGCTGCACGTTTCTCCTTCTCTGCCTCCGTTTCCGCCTCCTTGGCGAGCCGTTTCTGCTCCTTCTCCAGCTTCTTCGGATCCATCGGAGGCAGTGGAGGGACGGGAGGGACGTATGATGGCATGGCGGATGCGTTGGGTGACATCTCTGGTAACGATCTACTCTCCGAACTCGAAGAGGGCGTCCGTTGAAGTGAAGGCGTGGATCTCGACGCGAACGTGATTTCCTCCACTGGCGGTAGTGGGTTCTGAATCTGTATTGTCGGTTTCTCATTGTGACCAAAGACGGATCCGAGGCCCCATTTCTTGCCAAAGCCAAGTATGCCGGATTTCTGGTTCGCGTTATTGTCTTGTTGCGTTGGTGGATCGAGAACCATTCGATCGCCACCTAATGAGTCCTGGTGATGGTGCTGAGCATTCCTATGGTGGGTGCTGTTGAAGACCGAGGTTGTGTCTACAGAAATCATGTCGACGTCACCATTTTGTGGCTGCGGGTAAAACGGCTGGCGATGAGAATAATGAGGCGCGCCATGGTTCGAGTGATTGAATGGAGGCTTGATGTAGGCAGGAGAATGCGCGTGCGAAGGTGGCAGAGAGCGTGGTGAGAGTGTCGAGAGTTGGTTCAGCTTCGAAGATTTTGACGAAGAAGCTGAGGCAGTGAAACTGGATGGAATTTGCAGGGATGTGGGATAACTGAAGCGCGGAGTCGTCTCAATGAAGTACTGATGTTCGAGACAGTCTCGGGCCGTAAGTCGGGCCTCCGGTTCGTACCGCAGCAAGGCTGCAATGCAGTCAATCAGTGACCGCGGAACTGAGACATCAAAGAGGCTGTAGAAATCCAATGGTTGGGTCTGTATAGGCGTGGTCAAATACCCGTGCATAGCAAAATGCAGTATCCTCACTTACTTTCTCATAGACAAGACCGCTTTGCTTGGCAATTTTCAGTCCTCTCGGCCATTTGCCACCACCCCGTGGTCTACCCTGGGAATCGAAGCCATAATCCGACGGATCACCCAAGACTTCACATATCTTCCTGACCTGGTCGTACTCATTGATCCCGGGAAATAGCGGTTTGAGGTTGACCAGCTCCGCGATGATGGTGCCGAGAGCCCAGAGGTCGACGGGGCTTGAATAGTCGGTTGATCGCAAAAGAACCTCGGGTGCTCGATACCAGCGCGTCGAAACATACTCCGTATACGGTGGTTTTGATTGGATCTCCCTTGCTAGGCCGAAATCTGCCAATTTGACAATGACCATTACGTCCTTCTCCGGCGGGGCGCCCGGAGGTGCAATCGGCGAAACGGTGGCATAATCAGTGACCCCGGTGGTTGTGACTAGCAAATTTTCCGGCTTCATGTCTCGGTGGAAGTAACCAGAGTTGTGGATGTGGGCGAGACCAGCGGTGACTGAACGAAAAATAGATGAAACGAGGCCTCCGGCGAGAGGGCGGCCTTTGCGCGACTTGATAAGTTGATACAGGTTGCCCTCCATACATTCGAAGACAAAATAAAGCTCTTTAGTTGAAGGAAGAATGAAACAGTCGTAAAGCGGGATGACGTTCTCATGAGGTGGAATAGACCGTAATGACTAGATTAAGAATTAGGAAAATGGAATGGAATGAGAGTTAGCGTTTTGACATTTGAGGCCGACCACGCGAATCTGGAGGGTGCCGGGCGCGGGTATTGGGGGGACGCACCTCGAGTTCTGGATGCTTCTTACATTCGTCCCAGCCGCCCTCCCAACGCTTTTTCATGCGCTTGATAGCGACGAGATGTTTTCCATGCCACTCCGTTCGCGCCCCCTGACCCTGTTGCATCCGGGCAAGCGTGACATGGGGCGGTAGATGTGAATGCCAATCGCAAAGGAAGACCTGGCCGAATGATCCGTCTCCGACGGCCTTGACAAAGGTGTAGGAGCGTTCTGACACTGTAAGAAGTAGGCGCTGAGCGTGCGAGCTAAGGTGGGAGTGACGACTACTCACTACTCTGGGCATCACCGACCACGAGCTGGTTGCCAACGACCTCCATGGAAGGTATTGCCATGACAGATATGCGGTCCTTTTCCTGGGGTTGGTGCGGTCTTTGCTGCTGCTGTAGCTGCTGCTGCTGCTGGACTTGGTTCTGCTGCTGTTGGCGGTGAGGGGCATTATGGCTGGTCTGGTCGGGGGGAATTGTGTTATGGAGGGAATTGTTCCGGGTATGGGAGGGGTGGTGGTTGTATGGGTGGTGATAATGCTGGTGGTGGTAGTGGTGGTTGTGAACATGGTGCGGGAGGTCGACATGGACGCTCGACTCGGACATTGCTCAGCGGCGACTCGAGACGGCCAACGACACATCAGTCGCCTGTGGGACTGATTCCTGCTAGTGTTGCCCGCGATCTGCTTGGTAGTTTGCACGTGTGGTCAAAATTCGACAAGACCGAGGTGCTGGATTGGTAGAAGGGTTGACGGCAAGGAGAAATAGTCAGAACAATCGCATGCACGTCGGGAGGGGCGGTGGCGGGGACCAAAGAAGGGAGAGGTAAGAAGGGGTAGAGGGCTAATTTACCACAATTGTTGTTTGGTTTGGCGGAATCGGAGTGTGTTTGAGTGTATAGTCGTGGGCGTAGGTGTGGGTGTGTGCGGGAGAGAGAGAGGAGGGTGTTGGTGAAGGAGCTGGAGTAGGCAAGATACGATGAGGCGAAAGGCGGCGAAGAGGGAGGCGAAGAGGCGAAGTGCGAAGTGGCGAAGAGGAAGTAAAGAACCACGGGTGCGTGGCCGGAAAGGAAGATGAGATGGGGGCAGTAGTAGTGTAGTAACAGTAGCTGTAGTAGTAGCAGCAGCAGTAGTAGTTAGTAGCTGTAGTAGCAGCAGCAGCAGCAGCAGACACCAGTGGTATGATAGTGGCTGTGGCACCTCAGCACATGCACCCGCAACCAGCTCGTACTAATTTCTAATTACGTACTTCGGTAAATAACGGTATTACTAATAAGATTCATCACAATAATTACAATAATGATCGCCTATCAATAGTTTTTTAACACATCCCGGCCCGCTTACCCCCGTCGTGGGCGGGCTATTCGCATTAGAGCTGTTTCGAGGTTGCCCGCCTCATCACCGCAGCGGTCTTCAGCGGTCTTCTTAATTTGCATTCAAAATGGAGATTGGGTCGGACGTCGGACAGCGTCGCGGGTTCTCCGCAATATGCGACGCTTCGCTGGGCAGAGAAGCCAACACCACTGATGCCAACAGTCAAATTTCCAGCGCCTCTGCCTAGTGCTTCTCTGCTTCTTTTAATCCCTGTCCTTCTGTCCAATCATCATTTGCTTTTCTTTTCTTCCGTCTTACTTCCTTCCTCCAACAAGCTCGCCCCGAGCTCGCTCCTCTCCGATCCCTCGCTTCCTCGCCTGCCTGTGACGCCGTTTTCTGTGATCTCCGTACTCTCCGTACTCTCCGCCTCCGTCATCCTGTCAGACAGCCAGCCACTAACGCATTTGAGGAGCCAGAACGCCAGGTGCCAGAGTGACAGGCAGGGTATCCCAATCCCAAGAAGAACGCGTGTCAGCCCGCTGCTGCCTGAATGCATACACGCACGCACGTCACCGCCCTCACGGCACACGGCCATCCAATTTCAATTTCCCCCCGGGTTCTGGGTTCTGGGTGATTCGCGTAACTAGACCCGCAGACGTGAAACAAGCACCAACTCACCATTGTCCCGATCGGTCTTTATTAATCCTAATAGAATACAAATAAAACCCTTTTGCGCCTTTTGCACCAATCGAGCTACGATCGTCTGTGTGTGTCTGTGTTTGTGTTTGTGTCCGTGATCTGCTTCTGCGTCTGCTTCTGTTGCTGCTTCTGCTGCTACTGCTGATAAGCTGCCGGTCCATTTGCATGCGGATTAGGGTATTCACAATTCAATCCAGGCTCGCGCTTGTGCTTGTGCTCACGTGTGAGTGTGTGAGTCCGTGTGGACACCCACCCTCGCCCCATTATTGGACGGACGGCTACCACGCACGTCTGCTCACGCACGCTTACTCTACGCCCGATCACGCTCTCGTGAATCAGTCTAATCTCACCACACTAACCCCATTTGTTTGTTTGGCTCCCTTCCTCGCTTCGCAGCACAGCGCGAACGAGCATGAGAGGTCATTTGCTAGTAGACTCGTCCACTAATTCCTTCGGATGCTCGTTAAACACCTCTCCATTAAATAAGAGCCCCTCAACGCGTCCCCAGGTGTCCCGGACCCGCCATGCCCCTTCAGATGTGCCTTCCGCGTCCAAAATGAAACAGCGCATTTCTGAGGCATTTGGAAGTAGCAAGAATGTTATTTACAGCTATCAAGACCCGATTTCAGGCGTACCCGAGACCTCGATTGTCCCTCTCCGCTCTTCGTCTCTCCTGACTGCTCCTGCTCCTGCTGCTCGTTCTCTCCTCTCAAGTTCTCCAAGTAAAGCCGCGGCAAGAAGAAGAAGAAGAAGCCGTATCCCATCGTCGTTACCGCCTTCCTCGCCTCCTTCCTCAGGCATCGATGAGACAGAAGAACCTGCATTTCACCTCCATCGTCATAGCACGAGGAATCTAGAGCCAGAAGACCCATTATTTGGGCTCCTTCGCGGAAACCAAATTTTCAGCCGGCTTCGTCGCCACCACCCTCCGCAGAAGATCGTTGGTGGTCCTCCAAGCGCACTCGGCAGGCTCGAGAACCTCTCCCCGATAACACCGTGCGCATACACGAGCACTAACGTTAGCTCAGGGAGGGCCTCTGATCCCTTTACATTTTCGAGGGTAGGACGGACTTGCCGCGGTGATCGCGACGAGGGCGGCCAACAAGAAAATTGCCCTGATCCTGGCGCCAGCGAAGGCGATTCTGAAACACTCTCGGGTCTGCTCGCTCGTCTGCCCCGTGCTAGACGGCAACCCAAGCGACAGCGACAGCGACAGGACTGTCGGGCTACGTCTACCTCCGTGGACGTGTCGACGACGATCGAGCCCCCGGACAAGACAGCGGTTGAGAAGGAGAGAGGAAAACAACGGAGGAAGAAAAGGGCTGGAAACGAAGCTTCACATCTTAAAGGGGAAGACCGGGTGGTGCGTAATACAGTTCACAATTTTAGCTCGAACCCGTGAACCCGAATTCTCCCTTGGTTTTTGCAGGTATACGAAGAACGGCGCGATGCACGGCTAGCACATTACAGAGAAGTTGACGAATATAGGCTGTACGAAGAGGATGTATTGTGGATTTGAGGTCTCGTGATGCTCTCGCGGACGGTTCGTCAAAACCGCTTTCGGAGCAAGCAGGTTAGGAGGGATGGTTACCGTCCAATCGCTCTAGACGCCATTGTACCCACTAGATTGTATGTAGCACAGAAC
>Ga0307515_10010063_pt1 | contig 18188 bp, 16 predicted proteins | sample 17_EM_MG_FD_194513 | JGI IMG/M metagenome (GOLD analysis project Ga0307515, IMG submission 194513) | Populus trichocarpa ectomycorrhiza microbial communities from riparian zone in the Pacific Northwest, United States - 17_EM | ecosystem: Host-associated > Plants > Roots > Unclassified | place... | reverse complement strand
CCGTGCGCCAGGCCTTGAGTGATCTGCAGAAGGAGCGCGTCATCTTCAAGGTGGCGGGCAAGGGCAGCTTCGTGTCTGCGCCCAAGCCCTTCCAGGAGCTGGGCCGGCTGCAGGGCTTCGCCGAGGCCATGGGCGCGCTGGGCCATGACACCTACAACCGCCTGCTGGCCGTGGCCACGGTGCCCGCGACCGAAGAAGTCGCCCAGCGCCTGCAGCTCTCGACTGGCGAACTCGTCACCGAGATCCATCGCGTGCGCCACGTCGGCTCGCAGCCCGTGTCGCTGGACCTGACCTGGCTGCCGCTGGCGCTGGGCCAGCGCGTCGCCCGCGAGGACCTAGCCGTGCGCGACATCTTCGGCATCCTGGAGGCCGACTGCGCCGCGCCCCTGGGCCATGCCGACCTGGTCATGGACGCCCGGCTCGCCAGCTCCGAACAGGCCGCGCTGCTGGGTGTGGAGCCCGGCGCGCCGCTGCTGCACATCGAACGCCTCACCCACGGCCGCGACGGTCGGCCGCTCGACTACGAGCACCTGTACTGCCGCGCCGACAACTTCCAGTACCGGCTGCGCCTGCAACGCAGCCCTTCACTCCCCTGAAGTGAAACACTCAACCTCAAGCCGGAATGGCCTCGACTTTGTAGCCAATCTGCTGAAGGCGGCGAATGAGTCGATTGGCGGTCTTGGTCACGTCGGCGCGATCAAAGTGAGCCGCGCCGAGGTCTTGCCATTCGGTGCCGTCGCGCAGCATGTGCCAAGCGGCGGTGAGCATGGAAGCCGCGACGGCGACGATGGCCTTTTTGGTGCCGCGCCGAGCACGCAGTGGTTGGAACTGGGCTTGCAGGTAGCTGCCCTTGACCTTGATGGCGGCCCAGGCCGCTTGCACCAGCGTAGTCTTGAGCCAGACGCCGCCACGGCGCAGACGTGTGCTGCGCCGCTTGCCGGCACTCTCGTCATTGCGAGGGCACAGGCATGCCCAGGACAACAGATGGCCAGGCGTGGGGAAGCGCGACATATCGATGCCAATCTCTGCAACGACGACGTTGGCGCTGACGTCGCTGATGCCGGGCATCGTGCTCAGCAGCTTGGCGGCTTGTCGAAACGGCTCGAGCCCCTGACCCACCTCCTTCTCGATGGAGGCGATCGTTTGATCAAGCGTTTCGATGTGCCCCAGGTGCAGCTTGAGCATGAAGCGGTGATGTGCACTGACGCGACCGCGCAGCGCTTCGAGAAGCTCGGCACGGCTGGCCTTGACGCGGCCGATGCACGCCAACAGCTGCTCGGGATCGGTCTGACCCTCGATGAGTGCCTTGAGCACCGCACGTCCGCTCTTGCCGGTGATATCGGTGATCACGCTGGACAGCTTGATGTTGGCGTCTTCGAGCAGCTTCTCGATGCGCTGCACATGCGCGGCGCGCTCACGCACGAACTGCTTGCGGGTACGGGTAAGCGTGCGCAGTTCCTGCACGGCCGTCGGCGGGACGAAGCTGGCGCGGATCAAGCCGTGGGCCAGCAGATCCGCCAGCCACATCGAGTCGTTGACGTCGGTCTTGCGTCCCGGCACGTTCTTGACGTGAGCGGCGTTGGCCAGAATCAGCTCGAAGGACTCCTCCAGGATGTGCCACACCGGCTTCCAGTAGACGCCCGTGGCTTCCATGGCGACCTGCTGCACGCCGAAGGATTCCAGCCAATCCGCCAGCGCCAGCAGATCGGTGGTCGTCGTGCCGAACGTGCGCACTTCCTGCACAAGCGCCGTAGTAGCCCCTGCAACGCGCACACACGCCACGACCGTTTGCTTGTGTACGTCCAGCCCCGCGCAGCGCGGGTAGATGACATCCATGCTGACCTCCAAGGTGCGGCGACATCGGCATGCGGCCCACGTCATCGAACTCTGAAGTGCGTGCTCCGGGGCGCAAGGCCCTTGGCGACAGTGCGGGGTGCTCGTGAGGCCGCGGGTCCAACTGAAATACGAGCTCGAAGCACCAAGTACGAACCGACCTCTGCGCCGGACGCCGCCCCTGAATTACACGCCCGTTTCATGGGTCGTGGGACGCGCGAAGCGCGGTGGAGCAACTGATATGAACCTCATAGAAACCGAAGTCGACGTGTTGGTCATCGGCGGCGGCACCGCCGGCCCGATGGCGGCCGTCAAGGCCAAGCAGGCCAACCCCAGCTTGCGCGTGCTGCTGCTGGAGAAGGCCAACGTCAAGCGCAGCGGCGCCATCAGCATGGGCATGGACGGCCTCAACAACGCCGTGCTGCCCGGCCACGCCACGCCCGAGCAATACGTGCGCGAGATCACCGTCGCCAACGACGGCATCGTCAACCAGAAGGCCGTCATGGCCTACGCGGCCAACAGCCACGCGATGGTCGAGGAGCTGGACCGCTGGGGCGTCAAGTTCGAGAAGGACGAGACCGGCGATTACGCCGTCAAGAAGGTCCACCACATGGGCAGTTATGTGCTGCCCATGCCCGAGGGCCACGATATCAAGAAGGTGCTCTACCGCCAGCTCAAGCGCACGCGCGTCGAGATCACCAACCGCCTGGTCGCCACGCGGCTCTTGACGCACGAGGGCCGCATTGCCGGTGCGATGGCCTTCGACTGCCGCACGGCCGATTTCCACGTCATCCGCGCCAAGTCCGTGGTGCTGTCCTGCGGCGCCGCCGGGCGGCTGGGCCTGCCAGCCAGCGGCTATCTGTTCGGCACCTACGAGAACCCCACCAATGCGGGCGACGGCTACTCCATGGCCTATCACGCGGGGGCGGAGCTGTCGGGCATCGAATGCTTCCAGATCAACCCGCTGATCAAGGACTACAACGGCCCCGCCTGCGCCTACGTGACCGGGCCCTTCGGCGGCTACACGACCAACGCGCAGGGCCAGCGCTTCATCGAGTGCGACTACTGGTCGGGTCAGATGATGTGGGAGTTCTACCGTGAACTGCAGGGCGGCAACGGCCCGGTGTTCCTGAAACTGGACCACCTGGCGGAAGAGACGATCAGCCAGATCGAGACCATCCTGCACACCAACGAGCGGCCCAGCCGCGGGCGCTTCCACGCCGGCCGCGGCACGGACTACCGCGAGCGCATGGTCGAGATGCACATCTCCGAGATCGGCCTGTGCAGCGGCCACTCGGCCTCGGGCGTGTGGGTCAACGAACACGCGCAGACGACAGTGGCCGGCCTGCATGCCGCCGGCGACATGGCCAGCGTGCCGCACAACTACATGCTGGGCGCCTTCGTCTACGGCAAGCTGGCCGGCGAGAGCAGCGCGGCCTTTTGCGCTGCGCACGACTTCGCGCCAGTGGACGCCGGCCAGATCGAAGCCGAGCGCGCCCGGGTGCAAGGCCCGCTGCTGCGTGGGAATGAGAACAGGGGCCTGCCGCCCAACCAGGTCGAATTCAAGCTGCGCCGCATGGTCAACGACTACCTGCAGCCGCCCAAGGTCACGAAGAAGATGGAGATCGGCCTGGAGCGCTTCGAGGCCATCCGCGATGACCTCGACCAGCTGCAGGCCCGCGACCCGCACGAGCTGATGCGGGCGATGGAGGTCCATTTCATCCGCGACTGCGCCGAGATGGCGGCACGGGCTTCGCTGTTTCGTACAGAGAGCCGCTGGGGCCTGTACCACGCACGGGTCGACTACCCCGAGCGAAACGACGCGGACTGGTTCGTCCACGCGCAACTCCACAAGGACGCGCAAGGCCGCATGGCCTGCTTCAAGCGCCCCATCGAGCCCTACATCGTTCCCATCGCCCAGGCCGACAGCTCGGCCTACGCACGGCTGCGTATCCCTGCCCATTCGCCCGCCGAACCCGTGCCCGCCTGAAAGATCTGCCCATGAGCACCGCCATGACCACCCCCATCCGCCCGCAGGCGCTGGCGCCCAGCCAGGTGCCCGTCACCGTCGACGCCGACAAATGCATCGCCCACAAGGGCTGCACCGTCTGCGTGGACGTCTGCCCGCTCGACGTGCTGGCCATCGACCTCAGCAAGGGCACGGCCTACATGAAGTTCGACGAGTGCTGGTACTGCATGCCCTGCGAGAAGGACTGCCCCACCGGCGCCGTCCACGTCGAAATCCCCTACCTCCTCCGTTGAGCACCATGAAGAAGCTGACCCTCCTCGCCCTGTCTCTCGCGCTGGCTTCCGGCGCCCATGCCGAGACCATCCGCGTCGCCATCGGCACGCAGGACACGACGATCAACTGCGCCACCGGCGGCCTGCTGATCCGCGAACTCAAGCTGCTGGAGAAGTACCTGCCCAAGGACGGCAAGTACAAGGGCGTCACCTACGACATTCAGTGGAAGAACTTCACCTCCGGCGCGCCGCTGACCAACGAGATGGTGGCCGACAAGCTGGACATCGGCTCCATGGCCGACTTCCCGGGCTCCAACAACGGCGCGGCCTTCCTGAAGGCCGGCAAGCAGAGCCTCTTCCTGACCGTGCTGTCGGGCAGCACGCTGGGCAGCGGCAACGGCATCGTCGTGCCCAAGCAATCGACCATCACGTCGCTGTCCGAGCTGAAGGGCCGCACCATCTCCGTCCCGTTCGCGTCCACCGCCCACGGCATGCTGCTGCGGGCCGCCGCATCCCAGGGCTGGGACCCGCAGAAGGACGTCAACATCATCACGCAGGCACCCGAGGTCGCCGGCCCCGCGCTGCAGGCCAACAAGATTGAGGCGCATGCCGACTTCGTGCCCTTCGTCGAGCTCTTCGAGCACCGCGGCATTGCCCGCAAGATCTACGACGGCGCGCAGGCGAATGCGCCGACGTATCACGGCTCGTTGGTGGCCGCAGACTACGCAAAGAAGTACCCCGAGATCGTCGTCGCCTTCCTGCGCGCCGCGCTCGAGGCCGACAAGCTGATCGCCGCCGAGCCCGAGAAGTACAGCGAGCTGATCGAGAAGGTCACCGGCATCGAGGCCGCCGTGAACTATCTCTATCACGGGCCGCTGGGCCTGCAGACGCGCGACAACACCTGGAAGCCCGAGTACCGCAAGGCGCTGGCCACGTCCATCGAGACGCTGAAGCTGATGGGGCGCGAGTCGCCGCTGAAGGCCGAGACCTTTGTCGACGACCAGTACATCCGCGCGGCGTTCAAGGCGTCGGGGCTGGATTACGAGGCCAAGCTGAAGAACTACGACAAGCTGGGGTTGAAGGCTTCGGATGCTGTGTCCGGCAAGCCGATCACCGACTTTCAGCGGGTGGCTGGGATTTGGCTGGTGGGGGAGCCCAAGGTGCGGCATTACGCGTCGATTGAAGGGGCTTTGGCGGACCTGCGCAAGCTCGAAGGTGAGGGCAAGAAGGCGCGCGGCGTGTATGTGCATGACCTCGTGCATCGCATCAAGCTGCTGGCACCGAACTCGTGGTTCGTGGCCGATGGCAAGGGGCAGTTGAGTGCGTTTTTGCAGAAGGATGCTGCTGATGCTTACGCTGCTGCGGTGAAGGGCAAGGCGTTGGACTTTGCTGGCGCGCAGGCGGTGGCGAAGGTTCGCTAAGCGTCGGGGTTGCGATGAACAGCTTTGGCTTTGTGGCTATGCCCAGCCGGGACTTCGTCCCGGCGGCCGACCTACTTTTTGCGCCGCCAAAAAGTAGGCAAAAAGCTCTCCCCTGCGAAACCGCCCGGCGGAGCCGGGTCCCCTGCGATGCTCGAAGCCCAGGGCCGCACCCAACTCACTTCGCTACGCTCCGTTCAAACAAAGGGGTGCGAAGTCAGTCGTTGATGCGAGCTTCGCTCGCGCCCTGGGCTTCTGCGCTTCTCGGCGGTTTAGAAGGGGAGGCCCCGGAACAGCCGAACAGCCAACAGCCAAACCCGAACTCCGGGTGGTGGATGTATTTCTGTCTGCCCCCTTTTAGCCCCGCCGAGGAACGGAAGACCCGAAGCCCGCGAGCGAAGCTCGCCTCAAGAACTGACTCGCGACGCCTGTTTGAGCAGAGCGCAGCGACGCGAGTTCGGCGCGGGGCTTCAGGGCTGAGTACCGCAGGGGACCCGCAGCGCAGCGAAGGGCGGGGCGGTCAGGGGGGAGCTTTTTGCTTACTTTTTGGCGGCCCAAAAAGTGAGTCGCCCGCCGGGGCGAACTCCCGGCACCACTTTCACGCGTCAACCCAGAGTTGGAGGCTCAATCCATGAGCGCCGTCCTCCCCGCTATCGCGCGCCCTCGCCGCGAGCCCCGCCCGCCCCGGCGCCTGCCGCTGGCCCGCCTGTCCTTGCAACTGCTGTCCCTCGGTGCCTGCCTACTCCTCTGGCAACTCGCCTGCGCTTGGCGCCTCCACCTCGGCTTCATCACCTTCGCCAACACCCCGGCACCCGCTGAAGTCCTCGAAGCGGCGATCAAGCTCGCCCAATCCCCCAAGCTCTGGCCCCATCTGTCCAGCAGCCTCCTCCGCGTCGGCACCGGCTTCGGCCTGGCTGCAATCCTCGGTGTGACCCTCGGCCTGCTCATCGGCCGCATCCCGCTGGCCAACAAGCTGCTGCTGCCGCCGCTGGAGGTGCTGCGTCCCATCCCCGCCGTCGCGTGGATCCCGCTGTCCATCCTGATGTTCCCCTCGTCCGAGGGCAGCATGATCTACATCACCTTCGTCGGCGCCCTATTCCCCATCCTGCTCAACACCATCCACGGTGTTGAAGCCGTCGACATGCGCCTCATCGCTTCAGCAAGAGGCCTGGGCACAAAAGGCTGGCGCCTCTTCACCGAGGTCATCGCGCCGGGCGCCGCGCCCAGCATCGTCACCGGCCTGTCCATCGGCATGGGCACCTGCTGGTTCTGCCTGGTCACCGCCGAAATGATTGCCGGCCAGTACGGCATCGGCTACTACACCTGGGAGAGCTACACCGTGCAGGCCTATCCCAACATCGTCGTCGGCATGCTCGTCATCGGCGCGTTAGGCATGGGCAGCAGCGCCCTCATCAACTGGGCCGGCGCGCGGCTGATGCCCTGGCACCGGACGCAAGGAGGCCGGCGATGACAGAAACAACGGCGGAAGGCGGACGTATCAGCGTCGAGCACCTGTCCATCGAGCTGGGCGAAGGCCCCTCGCGCTTCGAGGTGCTGCGCGACCTCTCGGTCACGATAGCCCCCGGCGAGTTCGTCTGCCTGCTCGGCCCCTCGGGTTGCGGAAAGTCGACGCTGCTGGGCGCGCTGGCCGGCCATCTGTCGCCCTCGCATGGCCGCGTCAGCCTGGACGGCGAGGCCATCACCGGCCCCGACCCCGACCGCGGCCTGGTCTTCCAGCAGCACACGCTGTTCCCGTGGAAGACCGTCGTCGACAACGTCGGCTATGGCCTGAAGATGAAGGGCGTGCCGCGCGCCGAACGCGAGCAACGCGCGCACGAGCTGCTGCAGCTGGTCGGCCTGGCGGGCTTCGAGCGGTGCTACCCGCGCGAGCTGTCGGGCGGCATGCAGCAGCGTGTGGAGATCGCCCGCGTGCTCATCAACCACCCGCGCGTGCTGCTGATGGACGAGCCTTTCGGCGCGCTGGACGCACTCACCCGCAGCCGCATGCAGGAGATGCTGCTGGCGTTGTGGACGCGCATGCGCACCACCGTCGTGTTCGTGACCCACGACATCGACGAAGCACTCTTCCTCGCAGACCGCGTGCTCGTCATCGGCCCGCGCCCGGGCCGCATCGTCGAGGAGCTGCGCCCGGGCTTCGACCGCCCGCGCAGCGCAGCGCTGCTGACCGACCCCGCCTTCGTGCAACTCAAGCGTCGCTGCCTGGCCCTGCTGCGCGAAGACGGCCACGCGCCACCCCTGGAGCGGCTGTCGCCGCTCGGCCCGCCGCCGCCCGGCGACGACAAACGCAAATGGCGTTTCGCCAACTGAATCCATGACTGATTTGATCGACCCCGAAGTTCAAGAGCTGTTCGACCGCCTGGCCGACCCGGACGCCGGCGTGCGCCGTGTCGCCGTGCTGGACTTTGCCGACGTCGAAGACGAAGCCCTGCTGCCCGCGCTGGCCCAGCTGCTGCGCAACGACCCCGAGCCCACGCTGCGCGCCGAGGCTGCCCGCGCACTGGCCGGCTGGGACGAACCCGCCGTCGTCGATGCCCTCGCCGCCGCCCTGAGCGACACGGCCGAGGTCTCGGCCGCCGCCGCCCAGTCCCTCACCGAGCTGAAGGACCCGCGCTCCGGCGAGCGCCTGCTGGCCCACGCCGCTTCGCCCGACGCCTTCACCAGCGCCTCGGCCCTGCGTGCGCTGCGCGAGCTGCGCGTGCCCGCCGCCGCCACGCCCGCCCTCGCCGCGCTGCAGCACGCCGACGCCAGCGTACGCCGCGAGGCCGTCGCCGTGCTGGGCTGGCTCAAACATGGCGCTGCACTGCCGCTGCTGACGCGCGTCGTCATCGCCGACGCCGACACGGAAGTGCGCCGCGCCGCCGCTGGTGCGCTGGGCCTGGCCGCGCCCGAACAGGTCGCCACCGTACAGGCCGCGTTGTGCGAGGCGCTGCAGGACCCCGCCTGGACCATCCGCGAGGAAGCCGCGTCCACCCTCGGCAAGCTGCGCGCCACGGCCGCCGCCACCGCGCTGCGCGCGGCCATGGACGACGACTACTGGCAGGTGCGCCTGCGCGCCGCCCGGGCCCTCGGCCGCATCGCCGACGTGCAGGCCGTGCCCGTGCTCAGCCAGGCTCTCATCCACCCCGCCGGCAACCTGCGCAAGGAAGCGGCCATCGCCTTGGGCGACATCGGCGACGCCAGCGCCGTGCCGGTGCTGCAGGCCGCCGCGGCCGACCCCGATCCCGAGGTGCGCAAGGCCGTGCGGCTGTCGCTGCAGCGGCTGGGCGCGCCGGCCGGTGTGGACCGATGAGCGCAGTCCCGGAAGCCGTCGAGCTGACGCCCGCAGCCTTGCGCCTGCGCTGGCCCGACGGCGCCAGCGAACTCTCCGCCGCCCGCCTGCGCGCCGCCTGCCGCTGCGGCGACTGCCGCGCCGGCCGCAGCCGCAGCGACGGCGTCGACGTGCAACTGGCCGACGCGCGGCCGGTGGGCCAGTACGCGCTGCAACTCGTCTTCAGCGACGGCCACGACCGTGGCATCTACCCCTGGGCCTGGCTGCAGGAGCTGGCTACATAGCAGCAGCTCCGCAGCGACTGCCTACAGCTGCTTCTCGAAGAAGCGCACGACGCGCGCACGCGACTGGTAGGCCTGATCAGCGTCGGGCGTGAAGTGCACCGCGGGCGGCACGCCGGTGCTGAAGTAGCTGCCCTGGTTGGCGAACGGGTCAGCCACGACGATGGGCACCATCAGCCGGTCCCAGCCATGCGTGGCGCCTGGGTAGGCGTTCACCTTGACGATGCCGCCGTTGCTGCCGTTGACCGACTGCGCCAGCGCCTCGCAGGGCTGGCTGCTGTTGTCGTAGTCGTCCTTCGTGCCGACCTGGATCAGCACCGGCGCGCCGGTGAGGTTGATCCACTGCACGCCATATTGCGCGGGCGTGCTGCGCACTGCGGCGAGCAAGGCCGTGTTGTTCCAGGCATAGCAGACGGGGTAGTTCGCCACATGGGCCTTGAAGGTGCGGCCGCCACCGAACTGGCCCGCGTACAGGCGCTCGGCCGTGCCCAGGCTGACCAGTCCGCCCCACGAGAAACCAAGCACGCCGACACGCGTGCCATCGATGCCCGGCTGCTGCGCCAGGAAGGCCAGCGCCGAGAACGCGTCGGGGTAAGTCAGGACGGGTGCGTTGGGTCTCTGGGCGGCCGTGGCAACGCCGCGTGCCTGCCACATGTCGATCTGCAAGGTGGCGATGCCGGCCGCGTTCAGTGCCGCTTCGTAGAAATCGCCGCGTGCGTCCACACCGGACGAGCCGTGCAGGATCAGCACGGCCGGCAGCTTGCGGTGGCCGTGACCGCCCGGGCCGCCATGCCGCCCGGGATATCCCGGCACGCTGAGCTTGCCCTGGATCGTCAACGGCGTGCCGGGTGCCGCCAGGTTGGGTGATTGGAACTGGATGAAGGAGACGTCGGGCGCCCAGCCCGCGCCGTGACCCTCATCGCCCGATGCCTGCGCCGGCACTGCGACCAGCGCCGCCACCGCCGTCAGTGCCGTCAGTGCCGCAAGACCCGTCACCCTCAAGAATCGCCACGCCATATCCGCCTCCATTGATGTCCATTCGCGCCGGCAGACCGTCGACCTGACGCCCGCGAAAACGTAACACCATGTCAGGCGGTGCGCCTTAAGGATTTGCCTGAAGCGCCCTTTGTCGCTCCCTCTGCGTCGCGCTCGGACGGACGGCCTTGCGGCCGGTGCAATTCACGGCCAGCTGCTGCCCGGCCGATATCCCACATCGACTTCCATCTCGTTCAGGCCGAGGGCCTTGGCGACTTCCTTCTTGGTCGCGTACCGGGCAGTGACATGCATGTTGGTGCAGCCCTGGCGCATGCGGCCGATGCCATAGGCGCCCTTCTCGTTTTCCTTGACGATGATGTCGGCGGGATGTTTCGCTTCGCCTTTGAAGCCCTCTGCCTCGAAGTCGATGTGTTGCCGCGTCTTGACGTTGGTTTCGGCAGTTGCGTCGAGGTTGTAGGCCACCAACCAGGCGTTGTTGGAAATCGCTTGCCCCGGCCGATAAGCCTGCTTCAGGTCAAACACCCACATCGCCGCCCCGTTGTGCGACATGAGCTTTTTACCGACAGCCGTCGGCGCGTGCTCCTTGGGAATCCAGCGAAACAAACTCCACATGGCAGGCTCCATTGCAACCAGATGCGCGGGACTTTATGGCCGCAGGCCTCGCCCTCGCAAGCCGCCAGGGGCGGTCACCCCTCACGTCCCTTGTCCGGGCTTCGGGTGTGCCCTCAGGAGATCGTTTTGAACATCAAATGCCGGGCCATCAGCTCGACCAGCGCGGCCTGGACGAGGTCGATACCGCTCAAGCCGAAGTTGTAGGGAGATGGCGTGGCAAACAGTCGTCTGACGAGCTTCATGCTTGTCGACCTGGCGTCTTGCCTTCATCTGCCGCCGAGACCACCGCCACCTTCTCCGGCCACGCCCCACCCGCGCTGAACGCGCCCCAAGCCCACGTCACCCACCTCAGTAGCGACGCCGCCAGCCACAAGGCCCAGCCCAGCATCAGCAGGCGATACAGCCACACCGGCGCGCTGACCACCCAGGCGCCGGCCGCGTGCTCGCTGAAGCGGTCGCTTACCCAGTTCAGCTCGTGGCTGCTCGACCCCGGCCCGGCAACCAGCAGGTTGGGGTAACCCAGCAGGCCGGTGCGCAGCACGTCCAGCAGCGCCGCGATGGCGAAGCAGGTCCACAGCACCAGCGCCAGTTGCACGGCGATGCGCAGCCAGCGCCGGCCGCCCACCGGCCAGCGGCGCCGCGCCTCCAGCGTGCCGAACCAGCCGGCCAGCACCGCCAGCGACCACAGCGACACCGGCGCCACGCCCAAGGCCAGGATCAACCATGCAGGCCGGCCCATCACACCCGGCAGGCCGCGCGGCGCCAGCCAGGCCAGCACGATCACGACGACGAGCACACCCCAGATCAGCACGGCCGGGCCGATCAACGGGCCACCGACGGCGAGCACGATGCGGTCTTCGGGCACGTCCAGCTGCAGTGCGTCGTTGACGCCGGGCAGCCCCAGCGCCAGGCCCTCGTGGCGCCACAGCGCGCCCATGCCCTCCGGCTCGCTCCAGCGCAGGTCGACAGTCTGGGCACCCGGCGTCAGCGGCAGGCTCAAAGCGCCGTCGCGCAGCTGCAGGGCCAGCTTCTGGCCGTTGATCTGCACGCTCTGCAGCTCGGCGCCGGCCGGCAACTTCAGCGTGTGCGGGCCGCCCAGGCTGGCGCGCAGCTTCATACCCAGTTGCACCGTGGTGCTGCGCTCGCCGGGTTCCAGCGTCGTCTTCACGCTGTCCAGCGTCAGCGTCTGGCCACCCACGCCGGCCGGCTTGCGCACGGCCAGCTTCAACGTCTCGCCGGGCCAGGGCCGCCATTCGGGCCGCCATTGGCCGTCCTGCTGCAGCGCCGTGGCGGCCAGGCCGGTGGCGTCCACATGCCATTGCGGCGATGCGGCCAGCGTCCAGCGCTCGACCTGGTTGGCCTCCTTGCCCGCCACCAGCGTCAGTGCCTCGGTAGGCGGCAGGCTGCTGGCCACTTCCACGGCTTCGTCGCCGCCGAGCTGCAGGCTCGCGATGCCATCGGCCACCGTCACGCCCGCGTCGCTGACGGCCTCGCCCGGCAGCAGCGTCCAGCGCACGCGCAAAGGCGCGCGGCTGGGGGCGATGCGTTCGATGCGCGTCAGCACCTGCCATCTCAGGCCCAGCTCCAGGCGACGGTCCACGCGCACCAGCGGCGCCAGCGCGTCGCGCTGCGTGCCGGCGTCCTCGGCGCGCGTGTTGCCGGCCGTGGCCTCGCGGCTCAGCGAGATGGCGCCGGTGCTCTGGCCACGCGGGTCCAGGCCGGCCAGCGCCCAGCCCTTCAGATCGGTCTGCAGCAGGCGCGGCGGCAGCGGCAGCGCGATGTCCAGGCCGCTGGCATGGCCCACGTCGGCCGCCAGCACCAGCTGGTGCACGCCGGCCGGCACGGCGGCCCACAGCCGTCCCTCGTCGTCGCGCCGCGTGGCGGCGGGCTGGCCGTCCAGCGTGACGCTGCCCGGCTGCCAGCCGGTGCCCTGGCCGGGCAGCGGCACGGCCACCAGCGCTTGCGCGTGGATCTCGGCGCGCAGCTGCACAGTGGAGCCCGAGGCACTGACGAGCAGGCGCGCCAGTGCGGCGCACTGGGGCAGGCAGTCGGGCGGCGCGGCGAGCTTGTCGCGCAGGGCCTTGAGCTGTTCCTCGCTGGGCGCGGGGATCTGCGCTTCGCTCGGTTGGGGCGTCAGGGCCAGCGCCATCAGCAGGGTCGCAGTGGCGCCAGCGGCAGCGCGAGGCATGCGGGGCAGGCGCGGAGGCTTCCAGCCCGCCACGGCGGCGAGTGCTGCCGCGAGCAAGGCCAGGCCGACGAGCTTGAGCAAGGCGGTGGCCCAGGGCGGCAGCAGCCACAGGTTCAGCGTTTCCTCGGGCGTCACGGGGCCGCTCCAGTGCAGGGGATAGGAGCGCCAGCTCCACGTCGGCAGGCCGGGGCCGGTCTGCACACGGGCGCTGGGGTCGACGCGGCCGAGCTCGCTGCTGGCATAGGGCGAACTCATCTTGTCATGCGACGCTCCGGCCCGGCGCTCGGCCTTGGACATCGGTTCGGACTGAATGGACATCATGGGTGCCGGTGCGACCCGCTCCTCTATGAGGATCACACCCTCGGGGGCCTGCTTGGTGACCAGCATGCCCTTGCGCTCCAGGCTCGGGTAGATCGCCTCTCGCACCTCCTGCACCGTGAATGGCAGCAGCACGAGCACCAGCAGGCCCGCCACGCCCACGCGGCTGCGCGCAAAGATGCGCTGCCCGCGCCCGGCCGGCATCACCCGCGCCAGCGCCGTCAGCGCCAGCAGCGCAAACCACAGCACCGCGGGTGGGCTGCCCGGCGTGTGCCAGGTCAGGGCCAGCGCCACACCGAGCAGCACGCCGACGCGCCAGCCCAGCAGCCGGAAGGCGGCCAGCGCGGCCAGCAGCACGAAGAAGAAGTCCCACAGCGTCCACATGGCCACCCAGGCGCCGCCGGCGTGGCTGGGGCCCTGCGCATGCAGCAGCCGCCAGCCGGGCGGCAGGTTCAGCGTGGCCGCCATGCCATCGAAGGTCGTGCCCCAGCCGCTGGCGGGCAGGGCGCCGTCGCGCGGCCAGCGGCTGTCGGCCTCGATGCGGGCACTGCGCTCGCGCACCTCGAAGCCGGCAGGGCCGTCGTTCGCCAGCCGGGTGATGGGCTGGTCCGCGTCGCCGATGGACGCGCGGCCGAGCTGGCCGGGCGAGGCCATGGCCAGCCGCGCGCTGGCCGACAGCTCGCCCTTGAACTGGTCGTGCGCCGTCAGCCCGCGGCCGTCGAAGTCCAGCCAGAGCGTGCGTTTCAGATTCAGCGCGTCGGGCGCCGGCTTGGCATTGCCGCGCTGCAGTTCGGTCAGCTTCAGCGTCTCGCCGGGCTTCAAGCGGAAGGCCGGCAACGCGCGCCAGGCCTCGGGCATCTCGACCTGGCGCGGGTCCACGCTGGTCACGCCCTCGGGGCGGATCAAGCGCAGCCTCGGTTGCGCCTGGATCACCCAGACCTCCTCGTCCGCAGCCTCCTCGGGCAGCGTCAACGCCTGCACCGGCGCATTCAGCCGCGCACGCAGCTCGATGCGCCAGTTGCCGGGCCGCGCCTGCACGATGAGGCGGCCGTCCTCGGCCAGGCGCGCAGGCAGCGGGCTGTCCAGCTGCATCGCGCGCAGGCCCGGCAGCAGCGCGTGTGGCAGCTCCACCGCACGGGAACGGCCGGCCACGCGCAGCTCGAAGGCGGTGGTCACGGTCAACGGCAGGTCATCGTCGACAAGGCGCACGGTTTGCACGGTCACGCTGTCCGTCGCCTCGGCCGTGCTGGCCACGGCGCGCAGCCACAGCCGCCCTTCGCCGTCCGGCGCGCGGGCCTGCGTGGCGCCGTCGCTACTGACGACGATGGCGCCCAGGCCCTCGGGCACCGCCAGGTTCTGCGGCATCTGCGTCCAGGTGATGCGGCCTTCGACGACATGCGTGCCCGGCGCCAGCCACACGGCCGGCTGGCCATCGGCCTCGGTGACCGGCAGCACCTTGCCACCGGCCTTCACGTCCTGCGGCCAGGCGCCCGCCTCGCCAGGTAGGGCCACGCGGGCGGGAGCGCCGAAGACCTGCACGTCCAGCCTGAACGTGGCTTCACGTGCGCCGGCGCTGAGCTGCAGGCGACCGGGCCAGACGCAATGCGCGGCCTCGCCCTCGGCCTCCGCGGGGCAGCCCAGCGGCGGCTGGCCCTGCTGCGCCCAGGGCAGCCAGTCGCGCAGCGCGGTGGGCAGTTCGGTGGGGGTCAGCGGTGCGGCGTGGGCGGTCAGGCCCGCGAGCAGCAACAGCAGCGTCGTCGTGAAGCGCTTCATCGTGTCTCTCCCTGAGCGTGTGCCTGCCGCCATCGGTGCGGCTTGGGCCAACAAGCGCGGGCGATTCCAACACAGCGCAGGGCGAACGCCGACGTGCGTTTTCCTGGAGGCGCGTCCTGCGCCGCTGGCGGTTCAGTCAGGCGCGCCTGCTGCCCCTAATATCGCCAGCCATTGGACAAAGCCCCAAAGGGAGAAGACATGGCGCTGCGGCGATGGTGGCTGGCCGTGTGCCTGGCGTTGGCATTGCCCGCGCAGGCCCAGGCACAGGAGCCGGACATCGTGGTGGGCCGCGCCGACGCCGACGCCAGCGGCGGCTGGCCGGTGGCCTTGTGGGTCGTCGATGGCGACCGGTCCAGCTTCATCGTCAGCGCGCCGCGCGAGGCACTGGGCGAGCTGCCGGGCGCCAGCTGGATGCCGGTGGACGCGCAGGCCTTGATGAGCCTGGAGCGCTTTAGCGCGCCGCGGCTGTTGACACAGTCGGACTCGCGGTTCTGCCCGACGACGCTGGGTTGGGGACAAGGCGGCCCATCGCCGTGGCCACCCTCTCCGCATGGCGGCGGCGGCGAGCGGCTGGACCTGCGCCATGCCGCGTGTGCCGGCGGCGCCTGCGCCCAGCGGCAGGCCTGGCGCATCGAGCTGCCGCCCGGCAGCGGCGAGACGCTGCCGCTGGCCCGGCTGCTGCCCGGCCTGGCGGCCCATGCCCCGGACTGGCTGGCACTGCACGTGGTGAGCCGCCACCACTGGCCCGGCCTGGCCGAGGTGCGCTACCTGGCGGTGCCGCCGCCGCTGGGCTCGGCCGGAGGCGACGGGCCACCGGTCATGCCGTTGTCGGCTGCGGAGCACTTTCCAGCCATCCACACGGCGCTGCTGCTGCATGCGGCTCTTGCCCAGAAATCGGAAGCGAAGTCGACACTGCTGCGCGCTGACGCCATGGGCTCGATCCAGCGCGTGGGCTATGTGCGCAACTGGGCCGGCAGTGCCGAGGAGCGCGAGGCGCTGGGCGTGCAGTCGGCATCGCTGGGCTCCAGCCTGGTCGCCCGGCTGCTGCTGCGCCTGCACCCGGCCGACCGGCCCGCCACGTTGAGCCTCATGGCCCGCATCGACAACCCTGGCTCCAACTTCAGGACGCTGCGCGCGCTGATGCCCGAGCCCGCCACGGCGGAGGCTTGCCGGGACAGGCTGACGGCCTTGCGTTGTCAGCCGGCGTGCGCGGAGCGTGTCGCTGACGTGCAGGTGAGCCTGGCTCGTGGTTGGTGGGTGGACTCGGGCATCGAGCGTCTGGCGCTGAGGCGGCGGCTGGCGGCCTGCCTGCAGTCCTGCGACCTGCAGAAGCGCCGGGTCGAGGAGGACATGGCGGTCAACTTCAAGGCCATGGATGAACGCCAGCAGCGCGGCTGGCAGTGGGTGGAGGCCATGACCGGCCGCGCGGCGGCGCATTGGCAGCGCCAGCCGTGAGGGGCACCACCGGCCTGCAAGCGGGCAAAGGGCGGATGTGCATCTTCACCTCGGCCGGCACATGCCCCACCGACGACGCGCCGGCATAGTGCCTCGGCCGGAATCGTCCGACTGAACCGACGCCAATCTCTCATGCCTGGTCTTGAAACCTCACCTACCACGCTGACCGAAGCTCCGCCGGCAAAGCGCTGGCAGGCGCCTTTGCTGGCACTGTTGTCGGCGCGGCGCGCGGGGTCGCTGCCGTTGCATTGCCTGGTGGCCTGGCCGCTGGCGCTGCTGCCAAGCGCGGTCTTCGTGGGATTGGCCCGTGGCTTGATGCACTTGCTGGGCGTTGATCCGACGCCATTCGCGGCACCTGATCGCGAAGCGTCGATCAAGGAGTTCTTCGGCATGGTGGTCTTCGCGCCGCTCGTGGAAACGGTGTTGCTCGGCGGTCTGCTGTGGCTGCTGTCCCTCATGTCGAACAGGCCTTTGTTCGTCGCTGTCGCGGCCAGCGTGCTGTGGGGTGCCCTGCATGGCGCGTTCGGCCTGCTCTGGTTCTTCGGCACCTTCTGGAGCTTCTACATCTTCAGCTGCAGCTACCTGGCCTGGCGGCCGCAAGCGTGGTGGAAGGCTTTTACCGCTGCGGCTCTGCCGCATGCGCTGATCAACGCGACGGCCTTCGCGCTGCTCTCGCTGGGCTGAGAGCAGCTGTCCTTCTGGAACGGAGTTGATATCGATCATGCGTTGCTTATCCATCGGCATTGCCGCTTTGACCGTGCTTGCCCATGCAGGGCCTTCCTATGGCGCCAACTCACTAGATGAACGGAAGAAGAAGATTCAGTCCATGGAGCGAACCGCCTCACCCGAAGCCCTACGCCGCAAGGCGCGCTCTGAAACTGTCTTGCGCGCGGAAGGGGTGCCCGTCAACAAGTTTCTTCCTGCGATTGAGACCGAGGGCGAGGCCAAACGACGGCCCAAGGAGGATGTGGCCTACCGCGCTCTGGCACTGCTCGCCGTCGCGGCCAAGGGTGAGGGGTTGGAGCAGTCAGTCGTCGAAAGGATCGCAAGAGACTATGGCTTGAAAGAGCGCCTTACTCCAAAGGAGAAGGCATTCATCGGCAGCAACTCACCGTCTCAAAACGATCGCGTTCAATTCACGTGGCGATATGAGGCTGCCTGGGTGCTGCTATGGGCGCTGGGCTATGTGGAGAAGCTGGAGAAGCCCACAGGCATTTGCGATGTGCCGCGAGCCGTTGAATTCATGCGCAAGCGAAATGCCGCTCAGTTCGTTGCTGACGCCAAGCTTCGCCCACTCTCGGAAATCATCGATCAGGCGGACCGAATCTATCGATATCACTGGGCCATCGTGGATGCCAGAGTCAATGGAAGACTGGCGCCAGCCGGGCTTGAGCCGGGAGTGGCGCTGGAGCGGCACTATGCGCTCAACTGGCTCATTGGCTACATGGAGCAGGAGTGGGATGACATCAGCACGGACACCTGACTCCACTGCTGTCAGCGCGGCTGCCAGCTCAATGCCACGCTCCAACCGCGCGGCGCTGCCGGCTCGAAGAACCGCCGGTTCGCCTCATTGACGATGACGCTGGCCGCCGTGGCGCGGTTCAGCAGGTTGTCGGCGCGCAGCCGCCAGCGCCAGTCGGGCGCCAGCTGGCCACCGACGTTGAAGCCCCACAAGCCACCGCCTGCGGCTGCGGCGGTGCCGGCGTCGTCGGCCGGCAGACGGGCGCGGGCCTGCAGGCTCAGCCCGGCGTCCACGCCCTCGCCCTGCCAGCGCAGCTCGGCGC
>Ga0307515_10010062_pt1 | contig 18189 bp, 6 predicted proteins | sample 17_EM_MG_FD_194513 | JGI IMG/M metagenome (GOLD analysis project Ga0307515, IMG submission 194513) | Populus trichocarpa ectomycorrhiza microbial communities from riparian zone in the Pacific Northwest, United States - 17_EM | ecosystem: Host-associated > Plants > Roots > Unclassified | place... | reverse complement strand
TGGATTGGATACAAAAATGAGGCAAAAACCAATCCAGATTTCGAATCAAAGCTTTAAACCGGTTATATAACCGGTTTAACCAATTAGAACCAAATATAAGATATAGATTTAGGGGCGATCTAGTGTACAGAAAGGTAGGGAAGCTAAAAGGAAGCCACAACGTCGTTACAAAAATATAGAGAGCCTATAGAGCCTCCGCAAAGTCAGTAAAAAATACCAGTAGTATTAATCGTTGTACGTACTATCGCGAGCCTTGGCATAGTGTTAAGCCTTAATTAATCCTCAATCAGTGTATATTTCACCTTAGCGTCGCCTTAATCGTCATCTTCATCTAAGCTCTCATCTACTCCCTCATATGCTTCCTCAACTACCTCCTCTCCCTCCTCTCCCTCCTGCTCATCAATATTAGAATCGTCACCTTTGTCAAAGGCTCCAGGCTCTAGACGCCCAAACCACAACTTAAGGCACTCATTCGCTTCAATAATGTCGGCTTTAAGGCAATTACAAGAGTCAGTAATTAGATGCTTTACGGAACTAAATACGCGTTCGCATTCGGCGCTCATTAACGGTATAGCCAACATATCAAGGGCGAATCTGGCAAGATCTAGTTGCGAGAGGTAGAGGCTATTCCAATAGGCCAGAGGATTAGTAACTTCCTCCGGGTCGCTTTTAATATAAGCTTAGTAGGCGTCCGATTTACTATAAGGCACGGATTTAATCTGCTTATAATTTTTTAGGCTACTAAAAGTCTTACCTTATACAAAGCTAATTAGGGTAGGTGGTATAGCAGTTATAGGAGTACTATACTTATCCTTATACTCCTCCAGCTAGAGCTCCTCCACAAGGCCTTATACGCCGCGATTAATTAGATCCTTAGGATTACCAGTAAGCCAATGCTTCTTATTCTCATCTTAATTAAATCGCTAATAAAACCACCACTACTTCTTATCTAGTAAAAGCACCTAAGCTACGTAATAAGCAGCGCTATCGTCTGCCATATTATAGTACTCCTCGCACTTCCCCTAAGATGCATAGGCAGCTGCTTTAAGGTAGGTATATTCCTCGTAATTGCCGTACTATTCGCGGTATTCTTTAAAATTAATTTAGGCGTCCTATATGCAATTAAGAAGCTAATTTATTATAGTAAACTAGCGGTAAAGCGTGTGCTTATAGCCCTAGCCGCATATAGTTGCTTTATAGAAAGGTTATAGTACGGATAAGAGCTTCTTAAGGAGGAACCAGTAATACGGTGTAAGGCGATTGTTCTTAATTCCATCGCCACGCTTTGGCATATAGATATCGCAAAACTTCTAGATATAAAACTTACAGTTTATTACTCGTATAATAGAGGAAAAATAGGAATTCTATCGTATGGCGTTGCTTTATATAAGCTATAGAGTAGTAAGTAAGAATATTTTAATAAGTTAAATATTGCAACCGTAGCCCGGAGTAATATAAAATCCAGCGCCGGCTCTAATTAAACCCCTATCTTATAACGTTATATAGAGAGAGCAACGCCGAAATTACGAAAATTAACTCTAGATTTTGGCTCTAGATTTTAACACTTACCTAGAGTTTATTAAAATTAACCCAATTACCACCAATTTTAATACTCTTAAACTCCTCTTAATGTTGCGGCGATATTCTAATATACTTAATAATATTATAGAGTTGTCTAAGGGCGCCCTACCTCCGCCAAATCCTTATAATTAACTTAAAGTCTTACTTCTTATAGGCTAACTCTAGCTCCTCTAAAATAGTATCTGCCTTTTTGCCTAAGAGAAAAGCCTAGGCGTAGAGGTTAACTATATAGCTAAAACACCGTAATTAACGTCTTTTCCGCTGTTTTGCTAACATCTTTAGATACAAAGTCTTAAGAATTAGATTAACGGCCGTGTTATTACTTAACGCGTTAAAAGCATAAAAAACCTAATTCTACCCCTAATCTTATACTCGCCGATTATATTAAGGATAATTTGGGCTTAATTAGCGCCAGAGTACTTACCTTTAAGCCGTTATATTGCAAGAAGCTTTATCTACTAGGCACCGTTCTTATTAATATAATAGGTAACGATCGCAATAATGGCGTAGTAATTGGGAGACGTCTAGAGGTTAAAGGATAGGTATATATTTAATCGAGCTTCTCATAAGTTATTCCGCAGTTGCCGCTTCTGCTTTCTAAACTCATTAATAACCTAACCGCGTATTATAGTACGAGACGGAATTAACTTTGCGAGGCCTTTATAAGCATGCTATATTAGCTTTAAAAAGAAGGCGTTCTTAATCTAGTAATATATAATATGGCAATACACAAGCTAGCAAATTAGTAAGATCTTAAAGCGCTTAAACCAGATGTTCCAGATATAATCTTAATAGCCAATATACTGCTCAATTAAACCTTTTAACTTAATTAGATCGCCCTTAGTATTCACTTAATAAGTTCTTTTCTAATACGCAAGTATAGTAGAGTTGCCGTTAAGCTCTAATTACTAATTAGAAAGCAGCTAATATAGGCAGGAGAGTTTCTTACTAAGCGGCCGATATATTATATCCTTCTTCTTATCTAAGCACTAACAACAGTAATAGTATCTAGTTCCTGTCACCTCGTGCATAATTATAAAGCCTTTTCCGTCACCCCATATATACAAAGACTTCTTTTTACCACGCCTTTAGCCTGCGAGGTCAGCGACTTTATAATATTATTAGCCATAAAGCTTAATTCAAATCGGCTCGTTAGATTAGTGCGATGGAAGAGGCTCTTACTTAGGTTTAGATTTAGGTTTATAATAGGTAAAAGGCTCCGCCTCTACCTCTATTACATTCGCAGTTATCTTTAGGCGCTTCCTTTTTCTACCACTAGAGGCCTTACTACATCGCTTATAAGGAATAGCAGGAGCCTTGCCTATAGCACAGCTGCTTAATATATAGCTACTTCCCCCCACGCGCATCAATCGGCCGGTAATAGTAATAAAGTTCTTTATATAATTAGAGGATTAAGATAGTTAAGAAATAAGGGTAGAGATAAGGGTAACAATTAAAGGCGAGGTATAGGTATAAATAGGGATTTATAACCTCATCTAAATCAACTTCTTTAGATTAAGCTGGCCATCTATAAAACCTCAAACGGATCAAATCGGGAGTCATTTAATTTTAATTATTATTGCGGAACGATTTTAGGCCAATACACAAGCCATAGCTCCCTCAGGGTGGCAACTCCTCTCACCCAAAACCTCACCACCAAGGCCTTATTAGTTATACTGGATATTGGTTATCTTCAAAGCTTTAAAACCAATCCAGATTAAGCCAATCAAATTAGATAAACCGGATCTAGTTTAGATTTTAGTTTATCCACACTAAACCAAAGTGTATCCAATCCAGTTGCATCACTAGGTAGGTATAGATAGGTAGGCATAGACAGACAGATAGACAGATAGATAGATAGATAGATAGGTAGGCAGGCAGGCAGGCAGGTAGGCAGGCAAGCAGGCAGGCAGGCAGGCAGGCAGGTCAGTAGGTAGGCAGGTAGAAGAGAACCGTCGCTATATATTAAATTATCTAAAATAATAATATTTTATTTTGCACTAACTGTATAAACTAAGTAAATACTATTAAGTGTGTAGGAAGAGCAAGATATATAAAATGCGTAAGGAGGGCATTATATACAGAATGCGTAAGGAGGGCATTATATACAGAATGTGCGAGGAGGGCATTACATATAGAATGCGCGAGGAGGGCATTATATATTAATTGCGCATTAAGTGCAAAATGCGTAATTAGCTGCACTATATTGTTAAATATAGCAGTATACCGCACTGCATTATTAAATATAGCAGTATGCCGCACTATATTATTAAATGCAGTAGTATGTAGCAGTATGCCGCACTACATTATTAAATATAGCAGTATGCCGCACTGCATTGTTAAATGTAGCAGTATACCGCACATTAGTCGATACTATACGCTATACGTTGTAGTGCGCAGAATGCGCATTTAGCCGCCAAATGCTGCCAAATGCTGCAAAAATGCTGGTAAATTTTTTCCTGACGTAGTCCGTAAATATTTTAAAGTTCCTTTTTAGAAAGAAGAGTAGACGAGCTTTAGATAATATTAGCGACTTAGTTAATTAAGGCATAAGCACAGCAAAAGGGTCGCGTAAGCCTATATAATTAGATTGTTTATAAACGAGGATCTAAAGCTAAAGAAAGGAAAAGAGATAAAGGGTAACGCCGCTTAACGTTATATACAATCCTCTGGTTATATAACGGCAATTATTTAAAACTATATAAAACTATCTGCGACTACCCGCTATAATCCACCAATATCTACTAGCCATAATTTACTAATTTCTACCAATATCTATTAGTTTCCACTAGCGCTGTAATAATACCTAGCTTTAGGTTCTTCCTATTTAGGGTAGTAGAGGTTAAAGTCTCCTATAACTATAATGTTGTAGTTTAATCCGTTAATTTATCTTAAGGCGTTATTTAGCTTTAAGAATATATACCCTCTTAGGAGGCCGTCTAACTAATTATAGTAGAAAGGGGTTTAGGTTATAAATGTCAAATATAGTAATTATATACTATTTTTCTTCTCCTTAATTTATAATTAATACTACTATAAGGTTGCTACTATAATCTATAATATAAAGGCATCTAATTAGAATACTTCTATTAATAAAAAGATATACCTATATTACTTAGTAAGGTGGGCAATATAGGTGGAACCTATTACTAACTAGATTTATAGTTATAGGGAGGTCCCTTTCTAGTCTTTTATAGCGCTATACATCCTAAATAGTAATTATATTATACTACTAGGTCTGCTTATCTTATAGAAGCTCTTATATTCTTATATAGGTCTTTTCTATATTATATTATATAACTTTAATAGTATAGATATATCTATCTATAGTAATATAGGTGCTTTCCCTAGACTCTATATAGAGTACTATAAACTCCTACTAAGGTTAAAGCCCTTATCTTTAATTTTCGCTTATTTGTCTATAACAATCTTAATTATCTCCTATTCCTTCTCTTTCTCCCTTTTTAAGTTAGTTATATTTCTACTTTTACTATAACTTATTATAGTATTATCTTTTAGTTTATTCTTCCTGCTTTTTATATTAGATTTTACTTTAACAATATTACGGTTACTCCTTTCTATCTATATTAATAATATATCCTATTTTAGATTTCTGTTATTTATTTCTCCTTTCTAGCTAGGCTTCCTATTTAGGCTCCCTATTAGGCTTTATATAGCCCTTCTTTTATTAATAATAATTCATTGCTTAACGTCCGATTTAGACCCCTATTAGGCCCACGCGGACTACTCCTTATTTATATATAGGGAGAAACTTAACTTAAGAAAAACTCAACTTAAGAAAAACCCCGTAATCCATCTCCCCGCCTTTTAGGACTCGCTTACTTAGCATTTACAAGTCGCTAGTAGTGCTCTACTACTCTACTTTTTAACCTCTTTAGGAACTACTACTGCCGTAATAAGCCTACGGACGCGCTAGTAGCGCAATCTTTACTCTACTACTATAGTTATTAGGAGACGCCTATTACTCGCCCCTTTACCTTTTATTACTATTTCCTTTATAACCTAGAACTAGTTTAGTACATTTTAGCTAATAAGCTACTAGGTAACCGCCTTAAGACCTTTTTATATTAAGAGTAGTGTATTATAGTTCTCTATATTAGCTACTAAGAGTATTACTTCTTAGTTGGTGCGTAAGGGGTATAATAGTATTATATATTTTAGTGTCTATCTTAGCCAGCTATATTTGCATCTTAGGCTACCTACTAGGTTACCTACCTAGTAAAGCCAATCTTTTAGTCCTATTATTCCTATTCTTAAGAGTATTGCTATTATATTTTCTACCTTTATTAGGCCTTTTTAGAGCCTCTAGGTATTTACCCCCTATAGTATTAACTATACTACGGCTTAGGTTACTCTTGCCTAGGTTAGCCTTTATACCTTCAACTCCTATATACCTCTCTAGTGTTAGTTTAACCAGTATTATATTGCGGTAGATAGTTTCCCAATACTCTTTTATACTCTACTTTAGCTCCTTTCTCTCTTTTGCTAGCCCTTCTTTTATTACTCCTATCTATTATTTCCGTTTCCATCCTATCTGTTTTATTTATAGTATTCGCCATACTTTTAGCTATCTATAGTAATAGGGGTAGAAAGCTTTATTAGCTTAAACTTTAACTCACTATCTCTAATAGCCTTAATAATATATATACTAGGTTCTTAGGCTAGTATAGGTTTATATAAAGTCTAGCTTTTACCTTCTCTATATATCCTATCTCCTTTCTATAAATAGAGCAGGCTGGTAACTAGGCGGTATACTTACCTTAGTAGAAATAGCACTTAGCCTATTTACCCTTATAGTCTTTTATATTATAACCTTAAGTAGTATATTATCCGTATATCTCTATTTCACAATAGTAGGTTCCTATATATCTATACTAATAATATTTAAAATATCGCCTTACCTAGTCGGCGTAATTTTATTTTTAGTTCTTTTATAGGTAATATCCTAGCAGAGGACCTTTATATAGATTATAGCGTTCACGCCTAGTGCGGTCTTAAATTCTAGCACTAGAATATATCTATCTATTTCTCCTTTAAAGGCTTTAACTACCTCTACTTAATAATCCTATAGTTCTCTAACTTAAACTTTCTAATTATAGCCTCCCTATCTATATTAGTAACGGACTATATAGGTATACTATATGCTACTACTTTATATATAGATTTTATTACCCAAGAGCTCCTTCCTAGTATTTTTTCTTACTTATCTCCGTATCTATATAGGTTATTAACCTACGCTAGCGTCTTAGTAAATATAAGAATATCTCTAGATCTAAGAATCTTTAACATGGTAATCCGTGATTTATTTACCAGTATATTACCTAATTTAGATAATGCGTTATTTAGCCTCTTCTAAATAGCTTTATGACACTCTTTAAGGCTCTAAAGGGCCTTTATACCGCCATTTTTACTAAATTTAATAACTATATATCTATACTTTAGTGCAGTAAAGGTTAGGGCAACGCTTATAAAGAGGCGTAACTATACAGACGGGAGTAGTGGCATGGCTATAGTAACGTTCGCCTAGCTTTAAACAGCTAACTATAGGCTTTTACTTTATATGGTAGGGAAGTAGCTATTTCTTAGTTATATTTAATATATTTAACTATATTCTTAATAGCTTTCATTTAGCATTTAAGACGCGTAAAAGTCTCTTCTAGTTTCTTTCCTAGGGGCCATTTAAGGGCTATTTTAATAAACTTCTGCATTAAGATAAAGAAGGGCTTATATATCCAATACAGGAGGCTTTTCCTATCTGCTTTTTCGTGCGGCAAAGCGCCGAATTTAAGGATTTTAGCAATTTTAACTATAATGTTTTAACTGTATATGTTGTGGTTTGGGTTAACACGTCCTACTTTAGGTTATTAACCCTTTTTTCTAGCCATCTCTAAGCATTATATAATAGCCAGAGGGCTTATAAACAGGATGCAGCTTAAGTTAGAACGCTAGGGGTTGTGGTTATAGAGTTATTCTAAAATTTTAATTTTCGCAAAGATACGTGTTTTTTTAATGCCCTGCGTATAGCTTAGTATAGTTTTTATGCACAATATAGCTTGGCACTTCACTCTAGCGGGTTAAGGGATAGCTATTTAGCTAGAATTTTAAATATAGACTTTCTAAAGTGTATATAGTTAAAATTTAATTTAATATATAATTAATATAAAAATATAATTAATATTAAAACTAAAGTTATTCTTTTAAAAATTACTATATTAACTTAAATATGTATAATTAATTTTAAAAAATATATATAAATGAAAAGCTTTTATATATAGGTAGCCGTATTTAAATTTTCATTTAAATCTTTTTAATAGGGGTGGAGTTATAAAAGTTTAAAGTTGGGAAATTTTGGTGTATTCTGGGGAGGCTCGAGCGGGTGGCTGACTCGTTCGGGTGGCTATTACGTTACCCGCTATCACGTGCTTCTCTCACCGAATGTCGTCATTTTTCTCCTTCTCCGCCTCTCGTCTCCTAGTAGTTCTAAGACGCGGGTCATTTTTGCTGCAATGAGTTCATCGCTTCCAATCATCTGGAGATCGAACAGCGAGGAATATGAGAAAGCACGCATTGGGCGCGTCTTCAACCACCGCAGACCTGAGAGGTCCCCACTTGCCGTCGTCGCGCCTACCTGCACATCACATATCATAGATACAGTTCTTCTGGCAATTCAGCGGGAATGTCGCATCTCTGTCCGCTCTGGAGGGCACAGTTGGGCAGCGTGGAGTGTTCGAGATGATGCCATTCTCATCGATCTTGGAAATTTCCGCGAGATTTCCCTGGACGAAAAGACCGGCATTGTTAAAGCTTCTCCAAGTACGACTGGCCGGATGCTCAACAGCTTCCTAGCTGAAAAAGGCCGCATGTTTGCAGGTGGCCATTGCCCTGATGTCGGTCTAGGAGGGTTTCTCCTACAAGGTGGCATGGGGTGGAATTGCAAGGCCAGTCTTAATATGAGATCTTTCGCAGCACTCTTCTCATTTAGAATAGAATTGGGGTTGGGCGTGCCAGAGTATTACTGCCATTGATGTTGTTACCGCAGATGGTTCGTTCATACACTGCGGTGCAGATCAAAATAGTGAGCTTTTCTGGGCCGCTCGTGGCGCTGGTCCTGGTAATTTTTCCTTCCCTTTGGCCGCATGCCATGCTTACATGCACAGGCTTCCCTGGAGTTGTCACGCGCTTCTACCTTCAGAGCCGCCCAAGCTTCTCCCACATGCGTTCCTCGGCGTATAGTTACCCAAAGAGCGATTATCGTAAGGCCATGGATTGGGTGCTTAGCGTAAGAGAATGCATAGCCCTTCCTCTATACAGATCTAAATTCTAGCTTAGATTACTGCCGATTTTGACAGCGACACTGAAATCGCCGCGGTATCAAGCTACCCTCCAGGTCATGATGAGATTCACATCACAGTTCTTTTTGTTACCTTCAAGAATAGCGAGGAAGCGGCACTAAAGGCTCTCCAAAGAGCTGAGGACAGCCATCCCGCTGGAACTGTGGGTCACTGGTTTTGTAAATCAACAAGCCTTGAACAGGAATACAATGATCAAGCTAGAGCGAGTCCAGAAGGACACCGTTACACCGCCGACAATGCTTATATTTGCAATGACGCTAATGTTTCAGAGATTTTGGAAGAGGCTTTTACTACACTGCCATCGCGAAAGGCATTTGCTCTCTGGTATTCTATGGCACCTGTCAGTAGGTGTCTGCTCGAAAATATGGCGCTGAGTATGCAAAGCGACCATTACTTCGCACTCTATACCGTCTGGGAGCATAAAGAGGATGATGAGCGGTGCCAGAACTGGGTGAAGAACATTATGAGAGGTGTTGAGATCCACTCGGAGGGTGCGTATCTCGGAGATTCCGACTTTCAGGTTCGAAGAACGAGATTCTGGGGAGAGAAAGAAGGTATTAGGCTTCATGACATACGCCGCAAGTGGGATCCTCTTGGTACAATTTGTGGATACTTGGATGCTGGAGACATATCTGGTGTAAATGGCTTAGAGAATGTCCATGAGTGGGTCGCGAAAGTCAAAATCTAAAAATGTCTCAAATTTATTACTTTGTTCTCAGTCTTCATGTGAAAGAGACTCGAGTGTACATAATATGTATTCATGAGCATGTACGGAGATTGATAACAAAAGTTCTTGATCCGTCCGAAATGTAAATCCTGATCTAACCGGATTCGGAAGATCCGGATCCTGACCGAAATTCTAAGCCAGATCCTCTATATTTTAAAGGCCTAGATTTTAATAATTCTCTGGTTTTTATATAAGATATTTTAGAGATAATATAATATATAACGTTAGGCGATTATAGGATTTTATTAAGCTAGTAATGTTATATAGAAGTTTTTAATCGGTAGGTAAAAGGGATATTATTAGAGTTACCTTAGGATGCCCTTAGGACAAACCCCAGACACCCCTTAGATATGACAATGGTTTTAAAAGAGTCCTCCTATTAGTATTTTTTTTGCGGCCGAAAATTAGGGTCTGTAAAACCTGCGTCAGTCGCGATTTTGGCGATTTGTGGCGACTTGCGGCGATTTGCTACAGCCTGTATACAACTCGCGTAAAGCCGAACGTCTTACCCCATTAAAACGATACAGCTATATACACAACTAGCTTCTCCTACTCTCCTCCCCTTATATAATTTATAACTTAACTTAATATAGTAAGCTAATAGGCTATATACTACTATCTATCTATCGCAGTTATATAAGGGGATATTTAATTTTTATATAATTAGGAGGCGTAGGGCTATAAGGTCGCTCTAGGGCTAGTTCTTAACAGTTTTACTAGTACCTAGCACTCAAATCTGCTAAGGATTTGCCCTAAAGCGGCCAGATATCCCTAGCCGTAAGCCTATAGCTACAAAACCATCTAACTATAGTGGTTACACTAAGGCTAGTTCTTAGCGGTTTTACTAGTTCCTAGTACCTACTAAAGAATTGCCTTAAGGCGCTATATATAATGCATACTAAGTATAAGGGATAGTAGGTAAGAAAAGCGAATTAGCTATATAGTAACTGCGTTTAATATTCGCGAATATTATAGGAGGTCTTAGCATTATATATTACTAAGATAGATATTACTAAGCAATATATAGATGCTAGTATCTATTTATAGCAGTCACGTAAGGGGATAATTAATTTTTATATAATTAGGAGGTATAGGGCTATAAGGTCGCTCTAGGGCTAGTTTTTAATAGTTTTACTAGTACCTAGCACTTAAATCTACTAAGGATTTGCCCTAAAGCGGCTAGATATCCCTAAGTAAAGCTTCTACGCCCAATAAGACATTACTGCATTCTGCTATATTCTGCTATATTATTATATTCTACTAAATTCTACTATATTATTGTATTCTGCTATATTTTATAAACCCTAAACTATAAGCTAACTAATTAGGATTTTCTATACATGGTATAAAAAATTACTATTAACTCGCTTACTACTAGCGCCTTAGCGGCCCTTTTAATATTTTAATCTACTACCTAGTAATCCTTACGCTAAGAGTAATATACTATACTAGAAGTAAAAGTTAAGGTAATAGAGGTTAATAGTCTTAGTCCTAATATATAGGCGAAAGGCCTTTAATAACTACTAACCTAGCTGCTAAATTTACTAATATAAATACCCTAAATCTTTAGCGAACTAAGCAGCGCCCTAGTAAAAGAAGAAGTTTAAGTAGCTGCTTAGGTTAATCCTAGTAGCTACTAGATAGGAGGAAAGGATCTTATAAAACCCTAGAGAGGTAAAAGGTTTACTATTAAGATTAAATAAGGGAGAGTTAAGGGGTTAAGGGTCTATATTAAATAGCTTTATTATAGCAGCGACTAGGTATAATAGGCCGCCTACTACCATAATAGTGATATTAACGCCCTAGTATTACTTATTAGCTTTACTCTATTTAAGGCGGAATATTATCCTACTAGGCGTAAAGGTAACCCTATATTAGGTAGCCTTTTTTACTAAAAAGGTTATTCGGTTTTTAAGCTTCGCTATAGTATATATAATCTTACCCATCTATAAAAATCTAGTAAATGCGAGGGTAAATATAGTATTAGTATTGACATCTAGTAGTAATAGGCTGTGTATTACTACCTAAGCTAGAATATCCTTAGTAATAGGTTGCTTGTCTTTTTTTACTAAGGGAGAGATAGCGGCTACTTTAGTAAGTAATTAGTGTACTATAGGATTCTTAAACGCTATAATTAAGATACCGTAATTTACGTGGCGTAAGTAAATTGTAGAGATATAGGCTTATAAGGTTTCGGCCTTAAGCCTACCTAGTTATAGCTAGGAGGTACTAAACGCGTAGCGGGTAATCTATTCGCCTAGTTTATATAGCTTAGCTAGGTAGGGGGAGACACCTTTAAGTGCGTAGTATAACTCCTAGCTACTAACTACTAAGGAATAGTTCCTATAGGTTGCTAGTATAAGGCTATACTAGAGAAGGAGCGCGTAGAGGTTAAATAGCGCGTTAATATTATCTTTAAAGTTTATAGGCGGTTATAAGTAGTCCGTTAGGTTTACGGCACCTATTAAAAACTTATTAGCTTTAGTAGTAATAAATTAAGGGCTTAGTATGGTTAGAACTAATAAATAGCCATAGCCTAGAATTAAGATAGTGTATTAGCTAAGCTATTTAAATTATCTAGAATATACTTTATGGATATTATAATATTATAAGCTATAGTAGCTAGCATAATCTTATAGAGTAATTTATTTACTATACTACGGATAACAGTTTTTTAATACCCTAGTAAACTACTATATTATTAATATAATTAGATAGCGCGCTATATTATTAGTTAGTAGACTATAAATTAAATGCGTAAGTAATAGTATGTATCTCTTTTAGATTAATATAGTTTACTTATTAACTAGGCTTAGGTAGTATATTAAACGCCTAAGATTAAGGGAGGTTGGCTATATACCACTACTAGTTATCCTTATATTTAAGTTCCTTAAAGAAGTAAAAGCTACTAAACCTAAACTAGGTAGAGGTATTAGTAAAGAGATAAATATAAGCACACTTAACGTCGTTAAAGAATAATACCTTATTACTTATAATAAGTAGGTTAAGCTAGATATATAAGTTACTTCGCAACTTAGTACTAAATCGCCTAGGTTTATACTTATTTGCTAAAGTTTTTAGCTAAGTAGTAATAAAGATCTAAAGGGATTTAGAGTAAGATTAACTAAGTTTAATTATATAGTGTAATGGGACTAGCCTAGTTATAGTAAGAATGTCTTAGTGAAACACTTAATAGATAAATTCTGCCAAGTTCTACTAACTTAATTAAATTCTGCCAAATTCTACTAAAATAAATGTTTTATTAAAATCGACGCTTAACCAAATCCTGCCAAATTCTGCTAGCTTAATTAACTTCTACTAAGTTTTGCTAAGTTCTGCCAGATTTTACTAAAGTCCATTAAAGACTACGTACGTGCGTGCGTATATACACACGTATTAACCACTAAGACCCCTAACTATTTAATTATAAGATTCTCGCGTTATTCCTTCCTCTTCTTTATATAACGTCTTGTTCTTAGCGAGAGCTATATACCCTTAGATTTAGATAAAATTTATATTATTTCTTTAAATCTACCCTAAAGTCTCTTTGCGCCCTTATATTACATTACGTTAAAATAATTACTATTAAAATAGTAAACGAGCTTAAACTTACCGCGTTAACTATAAGCATTATGGCCCTAGTTAGGGAATAGTTAACTATAATACAACAGTCCTTTACGGATGCTTTAGCCTAATAGCGAGCGATATTAGAAGGTTAGCACTAGTAATTAATAGAAGCAATCTGCAAAGAACTCCGTAACCTTAAAGTACTTATATTAAAAACCCTAATAGCAATACCTATAAATAAAATTAAAATAACTGTATATAAACCCGGCCTATTAAATATAAACCCTAAACTAGTAATAGTAGCTTAACCCATACTTATAATAAACCTAATACCTATTATAAAATCTAAAAAGCTCCCTAACCGTCTAATATTTAATAAAAATTAAAATAACCTACGTCCCTTTATAACTAAGCTCTATTTTAAACTTTTAATAAACTATAACTAATACCCTATTAAAGCTAGTAAGATTAGCTATAGAATATCTTATTTAAGTAAAGACACTGTATAAACTATAGACCTATTCTTCTATAACGGCACCTTTATTAATTTTAAAATCTTTATCTCTCTATTAAAACAAATATATAATAACGCCAGCCGCGAATATATAGATGTTACTAAACTTAAAAACTTATAATAACGGAACTAAGACTTTACTAGCTTCTTTTTAGAATTTTTAGGCCTTATTAGTAAACTAGATTAAAATAAAGCCGCTAAAGTTACTGCTCTCCATTAAGCTATTTTAGATAAAATTAGAGTATAGTTAGTAAGTAGAAAACTGCTAAAGGACTTACCTAAATTTGCTATAATATATTAACGAATTAATAAGGACCTTTAATATAATAAATAAACTTATTATAAGGGCGCGAAGAGACTTTAGGGAAGATTTGAAGGAATAATATAAATTCTATCTAAATCTAAGGGTATATAGCTTTTGTTAAGAACAAGACGTTATATAAAGAAGAGAAAGGAATAATAAGAGAATTATATAATTAAATAGTTAGGGGCTTAGTAGTTAATGCGTGCGCATATACGCACACGGTCTTCGACAGACTTTAATAAAATTTAATAGATCTGGCAGAACTTAGCAGAAGTTAATTAAGCTAGTAAAATTTAACTAAGGTATTGGAATTTATCTATTAAGTGTTTCACTAAGACGTTCCTACTGTAATTAGGTTAGTCCCATTATAGTATTCCCCCTTTTAGCTAAAGGTTTAAAATAATTTAATTTAGTTAAGACTTATTACTTATTACGTTTATATAGTTGCGCTAGGTAGTAGTATAGAGTTTTATTAATTCTATCATTAAATAGGCTAATTAGGATTTTCTATCCCCGGGATAAAAAATCGCTATTAGCTTAGTTAAGGCGGTAAGCAGAACTAATATCTTTATAGTAAGTCTTAGTAAGGCAGATCTAACTAATTAGATAACTTTAACGGCGGTTAAAGTTCCTTAATATCTTACGTGTTACGTAATTATATTATAAATATTATAATATATTTTAAATTCTTTTTAATTTTAAGCTTCCTACTATTATATTTTGTATATTTATATTAGGTAGTAATTATTTGCCTTTATATCGTGTCTATCTAGCTAGAGTAGGCCGTAAAGGATAGTCTTTATGGAATTCTTTTACTAGGGAAGGCGCGTTAGTTTTAATCTAATTATAGGTTTCTTAAGTTTATATTTTATATCTTTCCTACTTAATAATAATGAGTTTAAATAGTTTAGATTATATTTTCTATTATATATTATTAATTAAGTTAATAAAATAAAAACTGTTACCGTTGTTAATAATTATAGAAGGTAGCGGCGGCACTTCGTAAGTTATAGGTTTACCCTTTAAAGGTTATAATAAGCTTATATAAAACGTCAGATGTATTTTTATTTTAGTTAGTAGTTTAAGCTTATAAGCGTATAGGCTTAGTCTCTTTTTAATTTAGTATAGGTCTATAAACTTCTAATTAAGTTTCTTTAAGGGTTATTAAGTCTTTAGGTTTTATATATTTAGGTAAACTATATTACCTTCTTTAAAGTCCCACGTGGGAGCTCGTCCTTTGTTTATATACTATTCCTATGCTATTTAAGTATACGCTAATTTACTTTGTAATAGTTCTATTGGCTACTTTATTTAATTAGCAAAGTTATATATATTAATTGGTTAAATTCTCTTAATTATAGGTCCTATTATATTAATTTTAGGTTATAGTTTAAATCTAAGTTAAGGGTTTTATCTGTAGGTTGCGTAGAACGGCATTACGCCTATTAATTTATTTCTTATATTATTCGTAATAAACTTAGCTAAAAGTAGCCACTTTTCCTAGTTATCTTATAGGTAGGAGTAATATATTTATAAGTATTATTCTATAATTGCGTTCGCAATTTTAGTTTAACTATTTATCTGTAGATAAAATATAGTTAAGAGTTATATTTATATACTTAATTATTTATATAGGGCTTACTAGAAGTTTAAAATAAACTAGCTTCCGTAATTAGATATTATTAAATTAAAAAGTCCGTATAGCTTAAAGATATATTTAATAAAATATTTAGCTACTAATATTATATTAATTAAGTCTATTAGGAATATAGGCAAGTTACTATTATATAAGGTAAGTTGCCGTCATATAAGGCAAGTTGCTATTATATATTGCCGCGGCACTAGCGTAGCGAGGAGCCCTAAGCTCCTCGCCCTTTCTTAAGTAAGAGGAAGATAGAATAACAATCATTATACTACCTATAACTTATAGATATATAATATTACCTTATAAAACTAATACTAATTAATAATAATAATTTATTGCTTAATGTCTAATTTAAATCCCTATTAGGCCTATACGGACTACTCCTTATATATATATAGGGAGAAAACTCTATTTAAGAAAACCCCGTAATCCATCTTTCCGCCTTTTAGGACTCGCCTATAAGGCGCCTACAAGGCGCCTATAAGTTACCTATAGTGCTTTTACTACCTTACTTTTTAACCTTCTTAGGAACTACTACTGCTATAATAAGCCTATAGACGCGCTAGTATTCTATACTTTACTCTACTACTATAGAGTTATTAGAGGGCGCCCGTTACTCGCCCCCCCACCCTTTATTACTATTTCCCTTATAACCCAGAACTGGTTTAGTATATTTTAGCTAATAAGCTACTAGGTAACCGCCTTAAGGCCTTTTTATATTAAGAGCAGTATATTATAGTTCTCTATGCTAGCTACTAAGAGTATTGCTTCTTAGTTGGTGCGTAAGGGGTATAATAGTATTACGTATTTTAGTATCTATCTTAGCCAACTATATTTACATCTTAGGCTACCTACTAAAACACCTACCTAGTAGAGCTAGTCTTTTAGTCCTATTATTCCTATTCTTAAAAGTATTACCATTATATTTTCTACCTTCGTTAGGCCTTCTTAGAGCCCTAGAGTATTTACCCCCTATAGCGTTAACCATACTACGGCTTAGGTTTTTCTTGCCTTAGTTAGCCTCTATACCTTTAACTTCTATATACCTCTCTAGCGTTAGTTTAACCAGTATTATATTATAATAAATAGTTTTCTAGCATTCTTTTATACTCTACTTTAGCTTCTTTCTCTCTCTTACTGTTATCTTTACTGGCCTCTTACGCGTCTCCCTTCCTCCTCTATATAGGCCTAGGCCCTAAAGCAGCACTATTCTTCTTCTGCTTTCTTTACTTATTTCTCTAATATATCTTCCCTACTTTAGGGTTATTAGTTTATTCTCCTATAGGGCACCCTAGGGTCCCTTTATAGTTTATTTAGGCGTGTCTTAATATACTTTATAATATTAGAGTTACGTTTATTTTACGCCCTTTATATTATAGCGGCTTTAATATATAGTTATAGGGGGGGGAATATTGGCTTCCTTCTTAAGCAGTGCTGTGGCCGTTCGCTTATATACGCCTATTATACTTTAAAGGTAGGCTATTTAGACCTTTTAGAGTAGTTTAAGGAGCGACTTAGGGGGGCCTTTTTTAGATTCTCTAATGGCCCAAATACTAGACCTATACGTTATAGTTGGCCAGACAACTGCTATATATAGTAGGCGTAAACTCTAAAAGTATAAACCCTATATAAAATTAACAATCCTAAATAATACGATATACTGTGCTTAGCCCTTATAGGCCGCTTATACCGTATATACGCTTTACTAAAGCTTACTATCTACCTATACTCCTAATACCCTTAGGCCCTAAACTAGTTAACCCCTAAAGCCTTAGATGTAAATTATATACTAAAGATCTATAGATTAGTTATATTTTCTTATAAAATAGATTAGCTGGTATTTCTCTAGTAAGAATTAGACTCTATATCGTCTTACCTATTCTATATAGGTATTATAAGCTTTCTCTAGTATTCTACAACTCTCTGCGGCTATTAGCCTATATATAATTAGGTTTATATTATTAACGAAGCCTATTCCCTAGGTCGCCCCTTCTTTAAAGGAGTTAAACAGGTTATTTATAAAAAAAAGTAAGAGTATCCCTTCGGCTGGTAAATTTAGTCCTACAGTTATCGATAAGAGCTAGCCAATAGAGTCAATGGGATCAAGGCTCCGTGACCATACGCGTATTTTTGATTCTGGTGTTCGCGCACGGACTAACTCTTATAGGACGCTACTAGCCGAAGGGATAGGTGAGAGGGGTAATCCTTATAGTATTCCTATTATAACTATAATAGGATATAGATTTAATAGTAGTAGTAAGTAGTGTAAGTATTAATAGTGTTAAGCGGTTCTTTTTTACCCCTATTTAGCTCTATAGTAATAGGGCGTATTCCTTAGCCATATCTGCTATATAGTCCGCTATTACCTTTTCTAAGATCTTACTAAGGGTGTTTTCTAAGGTAATAGGGCAGTAGCTTCCTAGGATTAAGTAATCTACTTTACCTTCTTTTTATAGGACAACTGTCGTTATAGATCTT
>Ga0307515_10010061_pt1 | contig 18190 bp, 7 predicted proteins | sample 17_EM_MG_FD_194513 | JGI IMG/M metagenome (GOLD analysis project Ga0307515, IMG submission 194513) | Populus trichocarpa ectomycorrhiza microbial communities from riparian zone in the Pacific Northwest, United States - 17_EM | ecosystem: Host-associated > Plants > Roots > Unclassified | place... | reverse complement strand
CCCCTTCTGGCGAGTGCTCCAAAATTTTAAATTCGGTGCACGCATCTAATCTCGCTTATGGTTGTAGCGAACGGCTATACACGCAAGGACTGTTTTTGGTTGCCCTAGAGAATTATTCTGGTTGGCCAGGGGAATTCGAATTAAAACAGCTCAGGACCTGCCTAACGTACGTTTCCTTAACATATGTTTCCTCTTTCTCTCTCTTTTGCTTATGCCTCTGCCAAAACGCGAATACAACGCCTTCTCCGCAATGGCCGATGAAATTTGGCAATATCGTACGGGTGGAAACTTGCGATATTGACGAAGATCACAACAATGCAGAAGCAAGGTTCTTGCAGCCAAGCATACGGCTTCGCTACAATTACTATGTACAGTTAGTGGCAACCAGGCGAGATTGGATGCGCGTACCGAATTTAAAATTTTGGAGCGCTCGCCAAAGGGGGGCGAGCCGTGAACACCACTGTATCATTAACACGTACGGCGGCCTACCTAATAGCCCGGCCCTATTCCCGTACTGATCCGCGCCTATGCTGCCGATCGCCGAGGAAGAGAAGTATCTACTGCTAAAGACAAGGAGTGTATACAAGAGGCTTAAGATTATGAATAGATGGATCAAGAGGACCGAAGGGCAGAGGTAGGAAGTTGTTTATTTTTTTCCTATTTATGGGTTAGGCGCGGAGTGGCAAGCTTAGTCATTATAGGAATCTAGAGAAGTTAACGTCTATCCCGTTACATCTTTTTAATTCCGTTATATTCCCTATAAGGGTTTATTCTAGCTATTATAATCTACAGGTTACAGCTTCTGTTATGGCACAACCGGCTAACACAGTATATAGCTAATAGGTTATCTGAAAGCGCCTGCACAGTCTTATAACAACCCTACTGCACTGGCTGCTTCTTATCGAAACGCTGGTTCTTGTCTTCTGGCTTGTTTTACCTAAGTTATTAGACTATCTACTGCTTCCTCTTTAATCCACGCGTGCTTCCTTCCAATATAATCCATCCTAACAACGCCGTTACAATACTAGAGACATAATCTGCCTTTATGGCCCGTTCAGAATTCCTATTATTAAGCTCCTCTTCGTGCCGTATTTTGAACTTTTTATTAAATAGACCGAATTATTTACATTATATAGCATATCCACTATCTAACGATACTACTTATTTCTTCTGGCCATATCACCTATCTCGTCTTCTAATCTCCCTATTTAATTCACCTTATATCCGAATCTCAACGCCTGCTTTGATATTTTCTTTTATTTTCAGCTCGTCTACATCCGATGCATTAGCGGTGTTTTCGTTGGTCCCAAAACTCCTATTTTCGCTTCGGCATTATCCACGCAATCCATCCCGACTCCTATAAGAAAACACAACCCTTACAATATTGATTCAATTAATTCAATTAATTGAGCCCTCTGCTTATAAAGCTTTTAATTCAATCAACTCGAGGCGTCAATTGAATTGAATTGACTGATCTGCAAGCCTGACGACATTTCCGTCCTGGTAGACGCTTGGGAACCATACGCCCCGGTCAAATCGTCCAAAGCTCCAATCGGACGGGTGCTTTTGTACCATGCGTTGGATTCTATCGGCAGATGTGCACATTCGCTCAATATGGTCTTCACGTCGATCATCTGCAGGATTTGAGGCATAAGACCCAAGCTTTCCGGCGAGGTCGCTTATGACAGCGCTCACTAGTGTTTACATGTAAGACCAGATGAAATCAATGGGGGAGTATATGTGGAGCCGTACCGTTATTACCACCAACCGTTATATGGCTAACTAAGGCTTCGCCTATGGTTCGACGAACATAGGAAAAATACTGTGCGGCATAAAAGCGCTTGGCATGCTGATCTATGAGTATGCAGAGCACTGCTATGCCCTGAGTGATACTGTTGTCTTTGGGTGTGTGGTCTTTGCAGATTGTTGGCTGCCCCCGATAGCTTGACTTTAGTTGAGTGTGTCTCCCCTGGGCGGAGCCGGTTCGTCTGGAATTGGAAGAAGGCCTTTGGCTGGAGGGAGGTTGTTTAGCGCTAGTGGAGGGCCTAGTTGAATTAGACGAAGGCCGCTTAGAAGATGAGGGTTGTTGAAAAGAGGGAGGTTGCTTAGAGGCAGGTCGATTCTGGCTGGTGGGAAGTCGATTTGAAGTGCAAGGTTGAGCTGTTGATGCTCTCACAGGTTCCAAAGGTATAGAGTCGTTGGCCGCTTCCTTTGAACTACTACAGCCCATAATTAGTTACAGCCTCTCATAGGGTTGCAAATCAATTGATAAGGTTTCAATATTGAATTGAATTGATTATTAAGACTTAATCAATTCAACCAACTGAGAGTTTGCTGGCTTGGTAACTCAATTAATCTGAAGGCCCTGGTTGAATTGAATCGGTTGAATTTTTTTTTTTAGGGTGCGTTCGGTTTCAAGTTCAGATCAGAGTGAAGGCTTGATGTTTTCCGTATGGGGTTCGACAGCCATTCGCCGAGTTGTGTACGATAACGGACTTCTGCTCCAGCACGGCGCTAGTGTTCGGCAGGCGGCGGGGGGTAAAGACCAATGAATGCTAAGCTCGTGGCTTGGGTGCACAATCCTTCAAGGCAGTGATCTAATTGGACTGGCGCGAACACTCGCGTCAGTCAGACCCAAAATGGTGGGCTAGCCTATATAGGTAACTATTATTCCTGTTTAGGTATGGTGCATTTGATTTGGACTGGGAGCATTGGAGTACCTGAAGAGCTGTCTGACCGGTCAAATTTAATTTCGGCCCTGAACCGACCATTTCATCTACTTTTGCATCCCATCCCGGATTTGACCTCAGATCCACGCCACGCATGCGTGCCAGAGCTTTGTGGCGTTAAGCTTTAGATAAGGCCGAGGCTGTGTATCGAGCGAAGCAGATTCCGCAAACATGATTGAGGGAAGAGCGCTGCGAAAAAGTGACCGGGCCCCCTGACGGAATTCTTCGTGGACAAGAACAGTGTTGAATTTACTGGACGTATAGGCAGTGCTACGAAAGGTGGGTAGATTCTTCTGTGCTTAGGTGCGGTGCTTCTCCTTACTCTTGAAAGTTAGTACTCTATATATTAAAAAGTTTTGTGACCTCAGGGAATGTAGGACTATAGGTAACGTGCATTCGCAACAATGTTATTAGTCTGTACTCTTACTGTAGCCTCGCACCTCAAAAATAGGCACACTAACATCAATCATTAGCTCCTCTAATCCCTCGAAAAGCTGCGAGCACACATCCCATCCACAAGCAAGCAATACAATCGCAAGTCCAGTCCCCTACAGCTGGAGGGGTATTCGCTAAACAACTCCGTAAAAATGAGCCGATTCCAAGGATGGAGAAGCACAATAAAGTATATGGAAACAAACATAGGACACATCGGAAATCAGTAAGTCGGGTATTCGGGGTAATCGTGAAAATATGACGTGAATATAAAACCGTACAGTTGATTCTCCAACCTCTTTCCGGTCTACTCTGCGGTCTCTCTGCTTCTCAAAGCCATTCTCGAAATTCAATTATTATGCGTGTCGTAAAACGGGAAGGACTGTGGAGAGGGGCGACTATTGTGACTCCCTCTTTTCTAGGCCCTTTCCCTGCACTACCGCTGTCCAATCTTCCCATTCTTTCGCCATCTCTGTGAGCACATTGCCCATGACGACAGCACTTGCCATGAGGCCGTGTTGTTCGCCATCGAGAATACGAACTTCGCACCGTCGCATAAGTTTGCCAAGCCATCTGACATTGTCGACTGGGACGCGCGAATCCTTGCTGCCATGATGAATAACCACCCCGCGCGTGATATCTTCATACCTAAAGCCAATTGTCTGCCTTGTTTCAAGACAGACGATTAGGTCGGTGGCGGGATTGGCATTTGAAGTAGCGCGATCCCAGATAGCAAAAGTAAGGCGCTCGTCAAACGCGTGTTGGCGCTCTCGCTCTGCGATTGTGAGCGCAGCTTTAACGTTCTTAGCAGCCTCGTAGTTTGGATCAGAAGGATTTACTGCTGCAAGAGACAGTGCACTACCGTTCGGCAAAATTTGATCCATCAGCATGATTGATTCCCGTCGGGTATCTTTGATGGGGGGTCGGTTGACTATTTGAGGTGATTGGGTGTTAATGTTCTTGCGCTTGGTTTTCTGAGTCTTGGGTACACTTCTTGTGATGCTTGCACTAGTGGCACTTAGGAAAGTGGAATTTGCGACTTTGAGAAGAGATGGAGGCAAGACGCGGAGAAACCTTTGCGATTTGGGTAGCTGGCCACCTGGCGGTGAGTCTTGATGTACACCTATTGGCGCCATCTGTGATGGAGGTATCCAAGGTGCTAGAAGATGTACTCTTCCGCGGATATGTTGAGGAATTCGTAGAGCAGTTGCAAGAGCATACACTGCGCCAGCCGAGTGGGCCAGGAGAGAGAATTTAGTTATCTTCAGTGCTTGGCAGATAATGAGAACATCATCTTTCAACGTTAGCTGAAGAGCGTACAGAATATTGGAATCTGGTTTCTTACCTGGCCAGCTCAAAGGTGTTCCATTTGTATCGGGTTGACTCTCCCCAATCCCAGGCCGGTCTGAGGTAATTAGCCGTAGTTTTAAGGTCAAAGCGAGCTCGTCGTAGAACGCCATAACATATCTCGTCAAGCCCATGCCTACGCAGCAAAAAATTGCGAAGCCGCGTGGATCGCCGACCTCAGAAAAGGATATTATTCGTCCGGTCTGTGGATGGCGGACTTTTTGTGACAACCGGGGAGAGTCAAGGAAGGCCTCAACTGAGAGATCGAGGGAGTTTGTACTCGAAGGCCGCTCCTCAATAACCGGCTGTGGAGGAGGCTTAACAGCATCGACTTCAAGATTGTGTCTCTGCTCCGCCTTTAAAGGTAGGTCCGGATGGGACCATCTGTTCTTTTTGGACTGCTGTCGGTGTGCGGTTGCTGAAGACGGAGAAGGTGAGATGTGTAGAGATTGGTGTCGAGGGGAGATTGGCGATGTCTCCTCGCTAGGACCTCGGCTTGATGGGGTGCTGGATGGTAATGTCGAGCCAGGCTGGTCCTTTGCTGCACCTATGATCATGGAATGTGTGGATCGCCTGCCTATCGCAGAACGGCCTCCAACAGCAAGTGGTTTGGATCTAGTAGGGGTTTCGTTGCTTGCGCTTTTGCTGGAGGCCTTACTACTTAATGGAGAGGAAATTGTTCGCTCTAATGATAATGATTCCAATGCCAATTGATAGTTGATTGGGAGCGGGGTAGTGTCCTCCGCATTGTTCAGGATTTGGCTGTCCTCTTGTCCAAGCTCCTCTAGCTTTTCATGGTTCCCAGATAGGTCTGGTATGCGAGAAGTTCTCCTTTGAGGCGGCGTCGGAAATGCTGATATGCCCAAAATTTTATGCGCTTTAGCGGTCGGATCTTGCGGTCGCTTTTTAGACTGGCTTGACACGGTTGAAGTTGGGGAGGGTCGGGGGCTCGTAATTGATGAAATATGCAAAACGCTTTGAGAATCCCCTGCATCCACAACAGGCATTTTGCCGGCTATTTTATCCCTCAACTGTTTGCGCTTCTTCAACTCTCTGATTCTTCGGGCAACCTCGTTTTCTTCTGCTTCGAGCTCCTTTAAAATCTTTTCGTCTGATCGCGCCCCTAGGCTTTCTTCTTCCTCAGGCACAGTTTTTGTTTTGGACGCATCGTGCCGACTCCCGCGACGTCCGTGACCTCTTTTGCTTTTTCGCGAAGGACTCTCGTGATGACGCAGCGAAGAATTTCGCTCTGGAATTAAGCCACGTCCATTCGTCATGGTCGGGCTGTCCTGCTCATCTCCAGTGGGCGGGCTCATTCCATTGCGCAGAGGACTCGTTCCTCTGCTGTAGTGATCACCCGAATGCGAGGGTCCAGCGACCACGGGTTCTTCGTCGATAGGCTCCTCAGTCGGGAAGTGTTTGGGACTTGGAGGTTGCAAATTCGATTTCGGGGTCGATAAATGTTCTACTCCCGAGGCCCCATTTGCATTTACCACTACAGGCATTGTCGCTCGTTTCCGATCAATATCTTTACCCTTCAGTCGTTCCCGCGAACTCATGTATATCAAGCTCCTGTGCCCTTTTGCGCTCCGTTTGCTATCAGTCGATGTTCGACTTGCTGAAGAGTGACGCGGTACCCCTGCCTCGATACTTATATTCCCAATGCTACTGACGGATCTGATTGACCTTATAGAGTGCAACGAAGTCGTACTTTCGCAGCTTGCGCGGAGGTAATTCTTCATGGAACTATCTTTTTCTTTCTTGGCAGCTTTCGGCGCTGTCAGTGGAGACAATCCTGAAGGAGGCTTTGCTGTTCGTATAACGGGAGGCTCGGCTGCGTCATCTGGGTATAGGTAGTCGTTGTCCCTTAGAGACTGTCGATAAGCACCATAGTCCACGCCAAACCCTCCATTGGTAGCCAATGGATCTCCAGCAAAGTTTGTCTGATATACATTTGGAGTTGCAGGTGTTGATATGCTGGCACCGCTGACGGAAGGGAAGTTCTCGAAGTGATTATGCGCAGGTAGGGAGATGGCGGATAAGGAGTCAATCAGCGACGAGATGACCTCCGGTGAGGCGGGTTGAGTGCGGACGTGATTCGGAGACCGCCTTTTGGGACGAGAGTCAGTTTCTGAGGGTAAGGAGCGGCGTCGTCGCGAGCGGGTGGGGGATGTGGAGGCGGCATCTGTAGGCAGGGTCGGAACAGGCGGTTGAACCTCCATCTTAGCTAAGTGGTATAAAGAAGGATATTGGCGAGTGGAATCGTGGTGCTGTGATGATCCTGCCGCGCTTGACTGAAGGGACGCAGGGTGAACTTTGGCGTCTGCAAGTGCTCTGTCGAGGATTAGTGCATGGTGTTTATGCGCGATGCGGCTCAGATTGCAGGACAGGAGCTGCAACTTCAAGGAGCGCGGGGCAAGGCGGTTACGCCAAAGGGAGTTGACGTCGAGGAAGTCCTGAAGGTGCAAGTCAGATGCAGGCAAAGCTAGACCATGATATGCGTAAATTGCAGCTTAACAACGGCAGGGGAGCTCTCAAACAAAGGGATTGGGAGTTGATTGAGGGCGTGCCAGCCGTGCCAGGGATCGCTTTTTCGCTTTTGGCTGCAGACTCTAGCGGCTTGGCCCGTGCCATCCATTCAATCTGGCATTGTGACTGGCCACTGATGGGCATCGCTGCAATAATAAATCGCTATATTCGTTTGGGAGAAGATGATTTGACGAGCCCCCTGGGTGCTGTGTCGACATCGACTTCAGCCCCTCACGCTTCGCGTTCCACGCCTGCCTCGAAAGCGTCGGGCTGGGGGACGAGCGGTACCTTTCCCCCAGCGGCGTGGCAGGCCTCTGTTAGATCAACCCTGGAAAATCTAATCGAGCCGGCATCGCGCGTGGCGAAGGAATCCTCACCTAGTGAAAAGATCATGGGAGCTTTTCTGCTACCAAAAAACGGAGCGCCACAGCTCTCTCATGACTCGATACTCGATCTTAACGAATAACAGGCATGCCGGATACCGCCCGTCGACATCCAAAACCTATCATTCCACTTGCAGGCTAGAATCTGCAGGGATAAGAAGTACATGAGAGACACAGCCATGTACAGCGGTTGAAAACAACCCATTCAACGATATCTAAGATCACTCACCGGCCGGATCGCCATCGGCACAAGCTCCACGGGCAACGCATTTCAGGTAAAGAGCTTCAGTCCTCCGTCTTCCTACATGTTCCTATGGTTTGCAGCCTTCAAGAGCCTTAGAGACTTGCCCACCAAATTGTTTTCATACAGATTCTACGAAGCCATCAACCCAAGAAGCACCACGGAGAATTCTACAAATCTCCGAAAAAGTCCAAGCTCCCTTGAACCGGACCTAACTGCCGGGTTAAAAACGAGTCTCTCTGCTGTTCACTGTAGTCACATGCACAAATGTGGACAACCACAAAAATTGTCCACAAGGACGCCCATGAAAAGATATCAATATTTTGAATAAGGCATAATGTTATTTCCGCCATAACACTTTCCAGGCCCTGGAGGAATTTATTTAAGACTTTACATGGTTAATGATGTAATGTTGCACAATAAATGATTGTGATACTAAAGAACTTAATTCGCTTCTTAAACAAAAAATTTTTTAAACAAAGGCCAACTTTCGAAGTAATTAAACAAAATGGCTTTGCTTTCATTTGGAGCATTGTCTCTCGGATTGAGTTCGGAACCCGGCGCGAGAGCTGAGGCATGACGTCATCGCTAAACCCTACCTCTTCAGTCAAAATTCACCTCACCAAGACCCATTCCCGTCTTTGGACCTGGGTAGCCGCCGCTTTAGGGCTTAACCTAAGCCGAGGGCAAGTAGCCCTGAGCTGAAATTAAGCAAACCTGATTCGAGCACGAGCAAGTAAGAGCCCAGTTCCAGGCCTGTTCTAGCCTGACAGCACTTCTGGTTCCCATAAAGAAGAAGTGGAGGGACCTAAAATTCAGACCTAAATTCGGCTTCAGTTGCCCGTCACTTACGTTCTACGCCTCCGTTAAGGCTGCTACTTAAACCTCAGCCACCCTATGGAATCCTTTCTCGGTAACGAATTTACACTTAGTCCGGTCAAAGTTCGATTTCAACAGATTCGCGTTTTCAACCAACTAAAGCTACTACCTGCCAACCTCCTGAGTATCCTGCCCAGAACCGTAATTGCTGATCTTTGCTCTACGCGAATCAAATTGCATGCCAAACAGCGCTCCCAACCTGTCTTCCTTGCGCGGAAGTCATTCGCGCGCGGCCTTCCCGAAACGGCTCGTACAGCTCGAAGCATTTCCTAGCAAACTGCAGGGTTGTCCTCACAGAAAGCCGAGAAAGCAAGGGTGTTCGGAAACCAGCGAAATACGTGCGGTTCCTTCCGCATCTCCAATTGGATCTGCGAGCTTCCATATCTCTTGGCCAAGATGTCGGACAGCTGGATACCCAGCACCCCACACACAACCCATGAAACCCCACCCACGGCTGACGATTACGAACCCCTTATGCGGCTTAAAATCGTGTACGGTGAATAAAAGGCTGCAAAATCATGCGAGATAATGACCCACTATGCGGGCAAAGGTCTAGGCAAGGCGAACTAGAAGTCCAAGGTTTTACATACCATACATCACTCTGCTTTGTGGCGCATGAGACATTCAGCACGTTCTCTCTTCGCAATGGGTGTCAATGCTTTGAAGCCGGGCTTTGAGGTTATGGAATGGGATCAGGGGACATACGAAACTCTCCCTATGGATAGGAGAGCGTTTCGACGCATCAAAGACAGGTATCTGAAGGTCTACGGCCAGATCCGGTAAGTTCGATCCATTCGCTACATGGGCGAAGACCAACAGACAGGCTGATATAGACTTCCCATAGCTCGGTCTTCCTAAACCACTCCGTCCAAAATGACCCTGGCCTTTGCATCGTGCACCGCCACTTTCGCCTCTAGCCGTCCGGGCAGCTCGAAGAGTACCAGCACGTCACCGCCCCTTGACGCGTAAGCGAATCTCCGGAATATCTCCAACCACGAATCTAACCCAAGAACTAGCGGAACCCTATAATTTACCCCCTGCGTTTGTGGGCGATCTCTCGGAAGTCATCAGTCGTCATAGTCTGCAGGATGTGTATGGGCTAGCTGCGTTGCAGGTAGAAGATAGGGATATGACTACGCCAGGCTTGTTGGAGTTCATGGCAGGTCGGACGAGCGTTGTTGTGCCGTTCACGCCGAACATAGAAAAGTTTGGAAGAGTTGAGGCGTCGTGGCTATTTCCCTGCGCCGGGTCCTTCATGGAGCCGGAGGATGGGAGTGGGAATTTGACGACAAGGTTTTGCTTTAAGCAGTGCAGAGGCCATGATGATGATGACTCGATCTCTGAGTTGGAATGATCCTAAAGGAAGGGGTTGGATGGAGGTTGGATGATTTCTGTAACATTTTTTGTCTGTATTTCGAAGGAGACCGTCAGTACCACCCAAGCTGATGAAGAGCGACAACCCGGCAATTCATGCAGATTCCTTTCTTGACTGCCGAAAAGGCAATTACGTTGAGCGTCCGTTGCACAATTAGATGCAATTAATAGAAGCGATCATAGTGCGCACCGTTGGAGCTTGCTTGAACTGAGCTGGGAACGGCCCAGGTGTACCGGCGTATCAGAATTTTAGAAACCATACCAGGACCCCGGCACCCAAGGAGAAGCCCTAGTAGTTGGTTGTCAGGACTCTAGATTTACTCGCGGGAAACGGAGGCCAACTCATAGCAGATGTGAAAAAGGGCAATCCGAGGCCCGGACCGCCAAGTTCCACGCCTCCTATTCATATCCCAGATAGCACGCCTGTACCTACCAACTCCCCAGGAGTCCCGAGAAGGCCAACAATGCTGAAGACATGCGCCGTGTGCGTGTTGTCCAGAGCCTCGAAAGTAGCCGAGGCTAGAAGGGAGAGCACGAAGAGGGAGAGGCCCACGCCGAGAGAGTAAATTGCCAATGCTGTGGAAGGAAAAGTATTAGCAGACGCTTGTGACACCAACCGATGATCAATATCCATCTTTTCGTAGACAGGCCAATTGTCAGCGCACCAAAGCAGACGAGGATGGCGCTAATTTTGGCTCCTTGAACATTAGCTTGGGTTTTTGATTGTTTTCTCCACCGCGTTGAGATATACAAGCCACATGGGATGTACCGTGTACAGAAATAAGCCAACATCAGTTTTCATCGTGAACAGATAGCCAGCCTATGGTCTTGTTTGGTCACCTCTTCCATGTGGGTCCGTTCGACACCACGAGAATCTACTCACCTGTGTCAAGGCCCAATAGTACCTAATCGAGGTGTATTGGAACAAGATATTAGCGACGCTTGTTGACGCGGCTAGCACAAAGAATATGGAAAAAATCAAGGACGAATTACGGCTGATGTTGAACAGATGAGTAAAGTCTCGCCATTCCGTTCGTATCTGGGTTGCGTTTCGTTGGATATGTTCACAAGGAGAAACCTGCTGCTTAGTGGGTTGGCTGGCCGCCCTACTTTCCTCCTCTTCGGAGCGCAGATCATCCTTTAAGAAGAGGTTGTTGTTCTCCTAGTCCGTGAGGGTGGTCATTAGTCACACCGGCCGGGGATCGATCCTGCTTGTTCGCGTTGCTGCGAATGTCAGGAAGCGCAGCGATGGCTACAAATGCACAGGCAATAGATCCGATGCCGATCCAGAAGGGCAGCCAGATGCTTCGGCTCAGGGCGAACGAGCCTATGGCTGGATTGAGCAACAGGTCGACTTTGCCAACGGCGTGGAAATAGTTAAATAACATGCGGATCGTTGGTACCCCCCAACGAAATTTTTGACCCGAGTTTATAATTAAGAAGCTGATTTAAAGCTTTAATTAACCTAAAATTTTAATTAAAAGCTTTATAATATAGAGTTTAATTAGCATATATATAAATATAAGGTTTTTTAAAGGGAAACCGCCCTAAACCCCTACGTTATATATAAGGAGTAATAGTAAAGTTATTTAATTAAAAAGGATTTATTACAATAATTAAAGTATTATATTTAAATTGGGCTTAATTTAAAAGTAATATATAAAATTTCATTTAAATATAATTATATAACTACTTATATATATAAGTAATATTTTTACCTTTAAAAAAACTTTATAAAATTAAAAAAACTAATAGAGTTTTAAGTAAAGCTTTAAGCTTAAGGGGGAGACCCCCTTAAAACCCCCCTGCGCACTACGTGCTTTATTTACTACCTGGGCAGAGCTTTTGTAGAGGGTTTAGTAGAGGGTTTAGTAGAGCTTTATATAGAGGTTCGTGTAGAGCTTTTATAGAGCTTTAGTAGAGCTTCGTATAGAGCTTCGGTAGAGCTTTGTATAGAGCCTTATACAGAGCCATATACAGGCGTTCGCATAGGCGATTAACTACAGAGACGTTTATAGAGACAATTATATAGGCAATTATATGGACGTTTAATTGATCGTTTATATAGGCGTTTGTATAGGCAATTAATTAATTAATCGATTAATTGTATGGGCGTTTATACGGGTAATTATATAGATGTTTGTAGAGCTGTTTATAGAGCCGTTTGTATAGATAATTATAAAGCCTTCCTAGTATATCAGTGCTGCGTATTAGTAGAGCTCTAGAGCTCCGTATTAAGCTTTAAGTAGAGTTTTAAGTAGATCATTAAGCTTAAGGGGGAGACCCCCTTAGACCCCCCCTGCGCACTACGTGCTCTATTTACTGCGTAGGTAGAGCTTTTATAAAGCTTTTATAGAGCCTTTATAGAGCTTTTACAGAGCTTTAGTAGAGCTTTAGTAAAGCTCTAGTAGAGCTTTATACAGAGCCTTATATAGAGCTACGTATAGATATATAGACGTATAGCCATTTGTTCTAGCGATTAATTGCAGAGACATTTATAGAGACGATTGTATAGGCAATTATATAAGCGTTTAATTAATTATTCGTACGGGCGTTTATATAGGCAATTAATTAATTAATTAATTATATGGACGTTTATAGAGCTATGCGTAAAGCCGTATATAAAGCCATTTATAGAGCTATTCGTAGAGCCGTTTGTATGGGCGTTTAGTTAATTAATTAATCGACTAATTATATCGGCGTTTATATAGGCAATTGTGCAGACGTTTATAGAGCCGTTTATAGAGCCGTTTATATAGACGATTATAGAGCCTTCCTAGTATATTAGTACTGCGTATTAGTAGAGCTTTAGAGCTCCATATTAAGCTTTAAGTAGAGCTTTAAGTAGAGCTTTAAGTAGAATTTTAAGCTTAAGGGGGAGACCCCCTTGGACCCCCCCCCCTATGCACTACGTGCTCCATTTACTACGTAGGCAGAGCTCTTATAGAGGCTTTAGAGAGCGTTTAGTAGAGCTTTTATAGAGCTTTATATAAAGCTTTATATAGAGCTTCTATAGAGCTATATATAGGCGTGTAGACGTTTATAGAGACGATCGTCTAGGCAATTATATAGACGTTTAATTAATCGTTTATATAGGCGTTTATACGGCCAATTGTAGAACCTTCCTAGTATATTAGTACTACGTATTAGTAGAGCTTTAGAGCTCCGTATTAAGCTTTAAGTAGAGCTCCAAGTAGAACTTTAAACTCAAGGGGGAGACCCCCTTAGACCCCCCCTACGCACTACGTGCTCTATTTACTACGTAGGCAGAGCTCTTACAGAGGCTTTAGTAGAGCTTTTAGTAGAGATTTTACAGAGCTTTGTATAAAGGTTCGTGTAGAGCTTTTGTAGAGCTTTAAGCAGAGCTTTATATAGGCGTTTGTAAAGGCGTTTATATAGACATTTATAGAGACAATCTATAAGCTTTGCAGTGCGAAGAATTGAATGAACGACTTGATTGTGAATGTAGCTCTAGAGGCTCTATATATACACAAAGAAGGTAGAAGTAATGGGGTAATAGATAGCTGAAATGGGAATGGTAATCTGCCACCAATATTGATCTACAACCAATATATTGGGTGGCGTTAACGCCGTCTTGGAGCCTTCCAAGCGGTGATCTTGTGTCTTAGCGCAGTGTCGGTAGTCGGTTACACACCCCCCCAGATTTAACGGTGTAGTTAAAGCTGTAGAATATAAAATGAGGGCAGAAGCTATACTAAAATAGGAAATTTAGATACAATTTAAGAGTAGCTAAGGGTAGGGTAAGAATAGCATATTGCGAATATTATAAATATTGCGGATATTACGAATATCACGGACATTGCGGATATTGCAAATATTGCGAAGGTGCTAGTTGCTAGATGGAATAGTAATCTGATGTCGAATATTCACTAAATTTAACTGCTTTATCTATGCCTCGTGCTTTTGACGGGGTAAGATCTTGGTAAGGCCGTTGGCAGGCATCTTGTCTGTAGGGACCCATTAAACGTCGATTTTTTTATCTTGGACTTCCTGTCTCAGCCAGTGCTGATGGACGTCAATATGTCGAAGCTTAGTATCAAGCTTTGGTGTATCCTGTCTTAGGAGTCATACGGTCTGCATATTGTCGCAAAGCACGGTAAATTCGCGTTCTAAATTAAAGCTAATTACTTTAAAGAATCGTTGCCACCAGATGATTTTAACGGCAGCAGTAGATAGGGAAAGAAGCTCTGCTTTAGTAGTCGAGCGTATAATAAATCGCTGTAGGGTTGCTTTCCAATCGATTAGTCCTTTAAATAGCATAAAAAGATATCCTTAAGAGCTCCGTCTAGTTTCTATATAGTCCGCAAATACTACGTTAGATACTCTGTAAAAGGTAACGTCTTCTCCTTTAGGGTTTCTAAAGTAGACGTAGGCTCTAAATACTTCGCTAGAGTATTTAATAGCTGTAGATTTTATTTTAAGACAGTAAGTAATAGCTTAGTTTACTGCGTCAAGGTGTTATTAATTTGGATTAGTAAGGAATCCGGCCAGCTTAGAATGCGTCTTAGTAATATTAGGTCTTCTAAATACGGCAAGGTATATAAGTGACCCTACTCGTTACTAGTAGGCTAGGGTTCTTTAAGGGTTCGTCTGCTAGTTAGACGGAATCAGTTCTTTAGCAGGAAGTAGTGACTTAGGAAATCTTTCTAATGGTTAAATATTAAATTAATTGGCTATCTTTTTAATATAGGAGTCTTGGCAAAGCCAGAGCTTCCTACTTACTTAATCTTAACTAATTTAAATACCTAGGAATCACTGTAGGTCTTCTAGTGCACGGATCTTATATTAGTGCAGCAATTTTGCTTTAAATTCTTTAAGTCTTAAAAGGTCCTTCTTGGCAAATAGGACGGTAATATTATCTATATAGAAGAAGATAATAAGTCGTCTATTGGTAAATAGGTAGTTAGTGCCTGGTACTAGTCCTAATCCGAATTTAGCTAGTATATTAGTAAGCTCTTTATACTAAAGTAGTGGTGAGATTTTTAATCTATATAGCGCTATAAGTAGCTTTAGGATATATCCGTTTTAATTAAATCCTTCTAGGTAGTAGCAGTAGATTGGGTTACTAAGCTTGGCGTTTATAAATATGTTTACAGCGTTATACTATTAAATTTCTAGGTCGAATGCGGCTGCTATAGCCATGAGAGTACGGAATATTCAAGCAGCTAGGGTTACTGTATAGGTCTCTTCTTTAGTGATTTATAGGTCTCTGTGGACATATAGTTAAGCTTTAAGCTTTTAAAGGTAACCGTCGCTATCGAGCTTATATTTAAAGACCTATTTTAGTAAAAAGATCTGCTCGTTGCCTACTTCTACTTTTAGTACAGTCTTAAATATCCCTCGGCGTTTTAGGTCATTGTATTCTTTTTCTATAGCCTTTTAAAAGCTAGTAGTCAAAGGGTGCTTTCTTAGATCTTTAAGATTCTTTAGTTTAGGAGGAAGGTTGTCCTAATATAGAGATAAGGATCTAGTTCGGTCAATATCCTTTACTAGTCCTATAGCAAATCCAGCGTAGTAACCAAATAGGGTAGATAGATTAGTTAGTGCTGCTATATACGCTTAATGTGACGGCTCGAACCATCGAACAAATGTCTCAACAGAGACTTGAACGAATGCTTGCAAGATCAAGCGAACGAATGCTGTATTACGAAGATATTAAGCTAAGGAGCAAGAGAAGGTGGTGAGGCGACGTCTATATACATATGCCAAGTCCTAAGCGAACCCCTAACTAGGTGACGCGCTCCAGCGCCGTCACATATATAGCACTATATATTAAGAACCCCGCTCTATTAGCTAGCTGTAAGGTATTACTACCAATTATACACCTATTATAGTCTATAAAAATTATATTAGCGGCTGTAAGAGTAGCAAAGTACTTTCTAAGAGGGTTTGTTTAGAATATATATAAGTTTTCCAGGTTATAGACGGAGATATACCCTAATATGCCTTTAGTAAATCCTTTATAGGTAAAGATATAGAAGGTACTAGCTATATAGGAGAGTATAAAGGCGCGTTATTTATTAAATAAGGAGAAAAGAGGGATGCCGGGAAGGTAGGTACGCTAAGAGATAGCCTAAAAAGGCGTTAATTCTTTAGAAGGCTTATTAGGCATTCTAGATAATAAGTTTTTAGGCTAAATAAATAAGATAGGATTAGAGGGAATAGCGGACAGAGCTATTAGGGTTATTTATAGTTGCTGGAATTTATAGGATATAATATTTAATAGAAAGCTATAAATTAAATCTGTATAAGGGTGTAAGTTCTTAAGGTTTTATTATATAAGCTAACGCTATTAATCTAAAAAGTAATCCTTTAGTTATAATTCTAAGTGTAAAGACTAGACCACGCCCTTCTAATAATAATACTCTAAGGCGTAAAAAAGGAAAGCTAGTTTAGACTAAGATAATTTTTAATATATATTAATAAGGTACGTTAGGGGTAGGAATAACTATATATAAGTGGGGTAGAAGGGCGTGCGTAAGGTTCGCGCGTAATACGCGGTTAATCTTTAATATAGGTATTAGGGATGTTTAATATCTCTAAGCATATACTATAAAATTATTAAGTATATATTATAAAAAGATATAATTATATAATTAGTTCTATACTTAAGATTAGGATAATATTAAGTATTAGGAAATATATTAAGTTTATTAGATAACCCCTCTTTATTCTCTCCTAAAACCTCTAAAGAACTTATTATATCTATCGTAATAATAGTATATATTATCCTCTATATTTATAAAAGTATTATAGTTTTAAGCATTTGTTAAAGGGATAAAGGAGATAAAGAACTATAGGGCAGTTGCTATAAAGTAAGGAGATTATAAAACCGGAGAGTTCTGTAAGAGCATTAAGTAAACGCTTATATATCTTTAAATTTAGTAAATCTATATATACTTTACATTGCTAAGGTACTAATAGCCTAAATAAATCTTGTTTTCTTGGTTAAGGAATTAGTAGAATGTTGTAAAGAGGGCGGTATTACGGACCTAGTGCACTAAGTTACTTAGATAAAGTTAAATCTGCTTTATTAGGGCACTAAACTTAAGGGGGTAAGGCTTGCCGTATAAAATGGGGTTCTTAATAGCGTTATTATAGAAACTAGTTTTTTAGAGTAGTAGTTTATAAAATAACTGCGCCCTATGTACAGCTATAATAAGTAATTACTGCGCTAGATATATATAAGTTAATTATAAAATAGAGTTAATATCTTTTTCGTTAAGAAGGGAAGTAAAAGTCTGGTGGGCTATATACTTAGATATTTAACACTTTTATAGAGCGTAGTTAGTATCCTCTTAGCTAGTAAAATAGGTCCTACGGTTATTAATAAGAGCTAGCTAATAGAATTAATAAGATTAAGCCTCCGTAATTATATACGTACTTTTAATTCTAGTATTTGCGTATAGTCTAATTCTCGTAAAACCCTACTAGCTAAAGGGATAGGCATAGTAGCTTATTTAGGTAGAAAGCTTTAAATTAATTAAATTTAGTTTATTTTTTAGTGTGTACTAAGCTACTAAAAAATCCAAACTTTTCTATAAGTAAAAATAGATATCCCAGGGCTTCCTAACCAAATTTTAGCTAAATATCCTTAATTTCTACTAAAAAGCCTACTAAAAGGCTTAAAAACACTACTAAACTAATTCTTCTTTACTACGTCAGGAAAAAATTTACTAGCATTTAATTTTACTTTTTTGCCATTTTAGCATTTTCTAGCATTTCTAGCATTTCCTAGCATTTAGCTGCCAAATGCGGCATTTAGAATTAAGAGTTAGCATTTAGCTGCTAAATGCGGCATTTAGAATTAAGTCTTAGCATTTAGCTGCTAAATGCGGCATTTAAAATTAAGTGTTAGTATATAGCTGCCAAATACGGTATTTATAATTAAGTATTAGTATTTAGCTACTAAGTGCTAACTATAAGATTACTAAGCATATATAAAAGTATAATTTTTATAATTTTAATATTTTATATACACTTTATTAATATTACTAAGCATATATAAATGTATAATTTTTATAATTTTAATATTTTATATACGCTTTATTAATATTACTAAGCATATAAAAAAGTATAATTTTTATAATTTTAATATTATTAATAAAAATATTATATTTTATATTTTATATATATTTTATTAAAACCTTCACCGCACATGCAACCTTACCAAAAGGTAGCGCCACACTCCAAAACTTACGCATACCAATCTTACCATCAAAAACAATCGATTTTCGAACTTTTAAGACTTAATT
>Ga0307515_10010060_pt1 | contig 18191 bp, 8 predicted proteins | sample 17_EM_MG_FD_194513 | JGI IMG/M metagenome (GOLD analysis project Ga0307515, IMG submission 194513) | Populus trichocarpa ectomycorrhiza microbial communities from riparian zone in the Pacific Northwest, United States - 17_EM | ecosystem: Host-associated > Plants > Roots > Unclassified | place... | reverse complement strand
AATAGTTTATACAAAAAAGAAATTACAGAAAAATAGAACAAATCCTTTCATTTAAAGATTGCCAATTTTTCTATTATAAATCAATCTTAGTAATTTACATTTTCAACTTTTCCTATCAATGAATAATAGTCTTATTAATTACGTAGACAAATCAAAACAAAAAATAAAGAGGAAATAATTTTAATTTTTCAACAACCATTTAAAATTATTTGAAGGATAGATACAAGGTAAATACAACTGAATTCAAGCCATTTCTAGTCTTCAAATATATTTAATTAAATTCACTGCGCTTTTTATATATACATATGATGAAAGAACCATCTTTCCAGGTAATCCAAATTCCATTTGAGAGTTGTTAATTTCTTTCCTTTTGTTCCCTCCACTATTTTGGAAGCATGAAACACGTACGGAAGAACAAACGCAAACTCTACCGCTTGGTTGCTTCATTAGAAAAGTAACTTAAAAATTAGATATTATAATCAACAACCTTTCTTTCAACAATTAATTACTTGAATAATGTTCTACGATTATCGTGCCAAACCTTCCTAATTAATTAAATTCGTCAGGTCAGCGCTTTGATGCCTTGAGTTCTAATCTTATACTTAATGGATTAGAATGATCAATTAATAAGAGCTACCTAGCCAATGTTTTTATGATTTTATTTTATTTTTGATAACGTGTATGGCACCTTAGGCACCTCCAAATTATTATTAGGAAAGGAATCATTTCACCTAACATCGTTTAGTGCACTCTATATATACATATATATATACATATACATATACATATATATATATATATACATATACATCTGAATACTCTTACATGTATATAGAGATAGACTACCAGCCACTTCTATGGATCAACTCCATTAAGTTGTTCTTCTATCCTTAAAATCAAACTGTTCCTCGTACTTACAGTACGTTACTTGTTGCTCATTCTATTTCTAATTCTGTCGATCCATTTTCAAGCTTCATCAACGTGCAACTCAAACATGTTGACAAGAAAAGGTTCTTTAAAAATTCAACCCCCAGTATACGGTAGTAAGATTACCATCCTTAGTATTGATGGAGGAGGGATTAGAGGAATCTTGCCCGGAGTCATTCTTGCTTACCTTGAAGCTCAACTACAGGTATGTATAATTTCGAAACTTCTCTAATTTAGTTGTTCCTCAAGAAATTAATTTTGCAGAAGCTATGATATACTTACTTTTATACAAGTGGACCATGAATATATCTATACGGAAAACGTATGGCTCTAATGTTATATATCTTTTATGGCTGGTGCATGTAGGCGCTTGATGGCGAGGATGCAAGGATTGCAGATTATTTTGATGTAATCTCAGGAACAAGTACTGGTGGTCTCATAACTGCAATGTTAGCTGCACCAAACGAACAGCAACGTCCTCTTTTTGATGCCAAAGATATAGTTCCTTTTTACCTTAACAATTCACCTAAAATTTTCCCACAAACAAGGTATAAAGACAAAGGATATATAATCCTTAGATATATATATTTGACATGATATATATACTGGACCATATATATCAATTTTGTGCCTAATGAAAATTTAATAATAGTTTTTGTTTTTGCATTCGGCTAAAATGCAGTGGGATTTTTGCCTGGCCAACAAATGTTTGGAAAGCTATATCTGGACCTAAGTATGATGGCAAGTATCTACACAAGCTGGTAAGAGATATATTAAAGGACACAAGGTTGCACCAAACCTTGACAAATGTGGTTATCCCAACTTTTGACATCAAGAAAATCCAGCCTGTGATCTTTTCTTCGTATCAGGTCATCTCTACATATTATTAACACGTCAGTTTTCAGTTTGGTTTTCCTTTTCTACTTCATTACTAACCTTAGTAAATTACATTCATTTCTTCATGGAGGTTCCAAACAATCCAATCAAAGATGCACTACTCTCAGACATATGCATAGCTACCTCAGCAGCTCCAACTTATTTTCCTCCTCATTATTTCAAGAACCAAGATGCACAAGGAAATTTTGAAGAATTTAACCTCATCGATGGTGGCATAGCTGCTAATAACCCAGTGAGATCCTCTCCAAAAAAAAAGAACAAAAAATGGAAGGAGCGTACTTTTAATTTGGTAACAATAGATATTTCATTAATTCGTCTGTCAATTTGATTCATGCAGACCTTGGTGGCCATTAGCGAAGTAGCCAAACAGATGTCTAAGAAGAATCCAGACTTTTTCCCTATCAAGCCAATGAATTATGAACGTTATCTGGTGATCTCTATTGGGACTGGTGCCAATAAGAATGGAACAACATACAGTGCTAAAGCAGCTTCAGAGTGGGGGGTTATCGGCTGGTTATTCCACAATGGACGTACTCCCTTGATAACTTGCTACAATAATGCTAGTTCTGATATGGTTGATTACCACAACTCTGTGGTTTTTCAAGCCTTTCATTCTGAAAATTACTACCTCCGGATTGATGTAAGAGTCTGTACATCAACATTATTTCTCAAAAACATAATATAGTATTAAGAAAAGGGTTCTTTGGCAGCTGGTACATAACATCTTTTCTTGTATGACCAAGCCACAGTATTTTATGAACAAATACGCGGATGAGATGATTGTTAGGTCAATGAAGAATATACTCTCCACAAGCTCAATGCCTTTTTTTTTTGTAAACTTATATTGATCAAACTAATTTAGCTATTCTGAAAATCAGGAGGACAAGCTGCAAGGTGATCTATCTTCTGTTGATATAGCAACAACAGAAAACTTGGAAAATCTAGTGAAAGTCGGAGAGGACCTGCTGAAGAGTCCAGTTTCGCGCATAAATTTGGACACTGGTGCATATGAACCGCTTGAGGATGGTGGTACATACGAAGAAGCACTCCAAAGGTAATATATAATTACAATTAATTAGCGTTACCCTTCCGCATCAGTATTTCTGATTATATATTGCTGGACTACCACACACTAAATTGTAAGTAAACACTTGTGATGCATGCAGGTTTGCAAAACTACTTTCAGAGGAAAGGAAACTCCGGCAGTCTAACTCAGCACCAGCCAAGGAAGAAGAAAACTAAAACTTGTTTGCTCTGTTGTATTGTAACTGGATTATAAAACACTTTTTTGTTTTTTGTTTTTCCATATACTGAGACGTCTATATTGTGTATTTAATAAGAACAAACAAGATCCACTCCTGAAATATATTACAATCTTGGATCTCGTATATTACTCCGATTTCATATGAGAATTGTATTCTTAGGATACGGTGTTGAGGGTTCGGGTATTGTTAAGAACAGGATCATGTACCCTATTTTTCTCATTGTGTTTTCAAAAATTATATTTTCAATAAAATTTAATTTTTGGTATTTAATTTAATTATGATGATAAAGAAAAAAGAAAGAAAGAAAAAGATTTTAGGGAGTGAAATTAGAAGAAAGAAAGAACAAGGGGTTAAGAAGATTAGGGACTAAAACAATAATGAGAGATTATGCAAAAGAGAAAAAGAATCTTTTTTTGAAGAATATTCTAAGAAAATTGCAAAATTATTGAAAGATATTCTACACATTAAAAAAATAAAATTTAATTAATTAGAACTTCATAGTCAGGAAAAAAAAATATAATTACCTAACATTATTTTTCTAGTTTAGTTTTCTTACAAAGGATCTCAAGCAATATTATTTTTCTAGTTTAGTTTTCTTACAAAGGATCTCAAGCAATATAAATAGAGAAAGAGATATAGAGAGAAGAGAGCACACCTGGACATTGAAAGAAAGAGTTTTTGCAAAGAAAAACCTAAGCAAATAGCAAAAGGAGACAAGATATAAGTTGTCAAATTGCCTAGAAAATCCAACAACACAACACCAACTTTCCAGCCTTCGATCTTCCATCTTCAATGGAGATGACTGACCCCGCCGACACCAACAACAAGAAAAAGAGGTCGTCTATATCACGGAGTCATCCATGCTCTTTCATGTCCCAATGGCACATGAAAAAACACCTCAAAAGCCAAACTAGTTGTCTCGTGTGTGTAGTACACACGCTAACACTGTTTTTTCCAACACTTTTCTTTCTTCATTCTAGCTCCCTAGTCCAGTTCCAACCGACTCCAACAACTCTTAAAGGTCAATTTTAACCCCTACATGTTATTTATTTGTTGATTGAATAATTTTGTGATTTCTTTCGTTAATCTTTGAATTGTGAACATGTATTAATTTGTATATTGTTTTGAATAAATTCATGATGAGCACATGATTTTCTTTTTTGGTTTATACTTGTATTAATTGAATTGGTAGGAATATTTATGATTTTTTATGGTGGATATGTTTCGAGGAATAATTAATTTGTTGTGCATTAATATAAATTGTGCAATAGAAAGAAATAAATCAAAACCCGAGTCTCCATTTATTATTATTTTGAATCTTGCCCTCATAATAAAAAACCAAGGATTACGCTTCATTTTCAAGCCTGCATCTCAAATCACCGCCCTAGGAATTTTTACCTCTAATAAAAATAAGTATTCATTTTAGATAAAATATTAACATGCATGTATAATATATATTTTTATCGTTAAAATCAAATAACAATATAGCTTATCTTAGGTGGGATGTTCTAAGGTGATTGTTATCTTCTCTTTAGTATAACCAGTCCCTTACCTAAAAATCTTTAAAAGACTAGTTAAGGTTTATAAAAATCATAAAACTAAGTGTCATATCATTTTTTATATTTATTTTTACCCCTTTCACATAATCAAATTATCGAGACGTTCCTCATGACAAAATGACGACTCTACTGGGGATTTAAGGTTAAGATTTGATTATTTGATTTTGTGACAATATGCTTGACATGCTTTGTATATATTTTATGCTTGATTGCTTAAACTAATTAATGTGTGTTTATTATTTGTTATTGCGTGATTTATGTTCTTATATATATCTTTGTCTATATAATTTTTTGTAAGCATTTTATACATCATCCATCTTTATTAATTTTATTCATCATTCTTTGAATTAGATATGGTTTATACTCATACTCTTATTACATGACATTTTGTCCTACACAAACTTCATCTAGTTAGCATATATGGAAATAGTGATAACTCGATGTGGTTTCGCCCTATGCTAGTACTCATGATACCTCAAACTCTCGTTGAGAGTTAATGAAGTGTGATTAGTAACCGATATATATTTTCTCGGTCTATACTTTTTGAGCTTCGTAGGCCTTGGAGCAAGCTTTTAAGGTTTGATTCCCAAAGTTATAATGGACCCTTTCAAAACTAATAGGATAGCAAACATATCCACATATAATGGCCAAAACTATTCCCCTAGGGTTTCTCCCTATAATACCACCGGACAAGTCTATTGTGTATGAGATTTTATGAGATAAGTGACAAGACAATTGAGATAAAAAAATACCCTCAACATCTTATTGTCAATCAAGTTGATAAACTCCTGTAAAGGTTAAGCAATAATGACATCACAAAAAGTCTGGCCATTATAAGCTTCTAATATAAAATGCCATGATTTTGTTAAAGAGAAAACTCAATATATCAAAGCTTTTGATATGTAGTTGATTCATTAAAATTTTATTGATTAACACTCAAAGGAAATAGTGTTAGAGTGTATGAAGAATTAATAAACTATTTGGTATGTTCCTTAATTTCTAATGAATGAACTCTTGAAAATTCCTAGCATATTAAATAAGATGCATTATAGCTCACATCAAGTTTTCTGTTACCATGTAAAGTACCATGTAAAGAGGTTATGACCTTTTAAACATGACTAACAATAAAAGAAGTCATTTTTAAAGCACTTGAGCTTCCTGGATTTAAGTAAACTCTAGATCCAGAAGTATTAGAAAATAATGAATGAAGTTTAGCACAATATCAAAGGCATATTAGAAAATGGACTCCAAGTGGAAAGCCTTACCCATTTGGTCATCTCAAGTATCATCGAGTTTCATGTATCCTATATGTTATGAAATGTGAATATCATTATAGGAACCTAGGTCATTCATTTAAAAGTTACAACATCAAGTACCCAGTATAAGTTGGTAAACTACGGAGGTTGGTCCATGTAAACCTCTTATTGAAGTGTCCCATTCAAGAAGGCATTATGAACATCAAGTTGATTTATCTTCCAACTACGAGAAACAACAATAGTAAGTACCAAACAAACCAAAGTTGGTTTAATAATAAGACTAAATGTTTCTGAGTAATTAACACCCTCATGCTGAGTGAACCCTCTAGCAATCAGACACGCTTTGTAGTGCTCAACACTACCATCAGTTTAATTTTGTAAACCCAACAACTACCAACAATATTTATAAAGGGTGAGAGGGAACTAGAGATCACGTACCATTAGAATGAAGAGCATTAAGTTTCTCTTGTATGGCATGATGCCAAATAATATACCAATTTACTTTCTTAAAAGTGAGAGGCTCATGATTAGGAGGAGAAGCCAAACGAGAAGAAGAGGAGACAATAAGATGAGCAATTTTATGCTGTCATGGGTGAAGAATCATGGGATGTTAACATGGGATAGCAAAGTCCGAGGCTGGTAGAAGAGAAAATTTTAAAAGATCATCCACCAAGTTTAGTCCAGGCAATGACATACCAATAGCGAATATCGGAGATGAGGATGCTAAAACAAGCAGAGATTGTGGGGAACTCAACACATCAAAGAATTGCAGGGAGGTGTTTGATCCTGGCACAGACCAGGACACAAACCATGAGGTGTCCAGTGAAATAGGAGAGTCATGTGCACAAAAAAAATCAAACAGTACTTGCACACTCATCAACAGAAGAAATAACAGGTGGAGATATAGTAGTAGGACTATAACATACCAAATGAGGGTCATGAAGGGATGATAAAGGCATTTGTGATAAAACAGCAAGGGACATCGTAATATATTTTGGGGAATATAAATAGGGTAGAAAGATGATGAGAAATTATAGAGTCGATGATTGTATCTATTCAAAATTTGCATGGGGAAAAATGTATTAATGAAATTTAAAATGTCTAGCAATATAAACCCGATTGGATGACAGAATAAGACAACGATAACCTAAGTGCGAAGAGCTATTACCAAAAAAGACACAAGAAGTAGATCAAAAATCTAATTTATAAGTATTGTAAGGGAAAAAAAAAGAAAAACATAAACAACCAAAAATACAAAGAAAATTGTAATTAGGAACAAACTAAAACAAGCATTCAAAAGGACATTTTTCATTCAAAATAGGAGTGGGCATGCAAATAATTAAATGGACAGAATTTGCATAGCCTAGTATTTTAATAGAGCATGACATTGACCAAAAAGTGTGAGACCAGGTTCAACAATGTGCCTATGACAACGCTCAATGGTGTCATTATGTTCATAAGTATCAGGATAAATTAAGCAATGATGAATGCCAATTTGTTTAAAATAAGTGTTTAACTTTTTATACTTTTCACTCTAATTACTTTGGACCAATTTAATTTTTATGGAGAACTGATGTTCAACATGAGCTTGAAATCATTGAAACATATTAAAGACATCAAATTTAGCAACAAGAGGAAAGAACCATATGTATTTTGTATGAGGATATACAAACATAATAAAGTAGTTAAAACCGTCATAAGAAAACATAAAGGGGTCCCCAAAAATCACTAAATAGCAATTCAAATGGAGTAGAGGTTTTGTGACATGTAGGTCCTAAAAAAGGGAAGATTTTTCCAAAGAACATGCCTGACAATTAAAATAAGAATTTTTTAAAGTACAAGACACCTTTTTATTTGACATTAACAAACTTAAGTATGTGGACTAAGATGTCCAAGACAACGATGCCAAACATCAGCAGAGGTAGACAGACTGATAGACAATAATGTTTAAGGTAAAGACATTGTAGAAGATTCAAAGATAACATGAAAACCGTCCTTACTCTGACCTGAAAAAAGCACTTTCTTGGTTAGCAGATCCTTGACATAATATACAAACAAGTGAAATTCAAAAAAGACATTATTTTCAAGATAAAATTTCTAAACAAATAATAAAGGCTTTTTAATATGGGGAACATGTAGAATATTTGATAAGGTTAAGGTATGTTTTGATATGCAAATGATAGAGTGAGCAACACTCAATATACTAAGTCATTTACCATCACCAACATGTAGTTGATTAGTGTCCATATACGGTTCTGAATCAGTCATATTCATAAGATCAAGCATGGCATATTGATTAGCACATATGTCAAGAAACCAAGTAATTAGAGTAATACTATGATGATTATGGAATGCTAAGTTAGCATTCGCTGACACAAAATAATTCACCAATTATGGACACTAAGAAGTAGAATGTCCTAAACCATAACATAACTGACAATTGGTTTGGTGATTATTAGACCACTTATTATTGTAGGCAAAACAACTACCATGCTGCCCATTCTGACGAGAATTATTGTTGTAATTGTTGTGGTTGTGGTGTCTCTATCCACGCTGAAACCAACCTCTAGAACCACGGTAAGAGAGTTGTAAAAACCACCCATTGATTGGCCATGAAACTGATGGGATTGACATTGAGCAAGGAAGGAAGAAGAGCTGCTGGACGGGGTAAGTAGTAGAGGGGCTGGAATGTTGGTCACAAGAGAACGTTTTTGAAGATATTCTTTAGTAAGTAAATGGTTATGCAACTCAGTATACATAGGTGGCCCAGTTTTCGTGGAGAGGCTAGTAACCAAGTCTTTGAATCCTCCATGAAAACCCCTAAAATATAGAGATTGAAGTTTGCCAAAGTAATGGGTTATCTAGCGGCAACAAGCTCGTCAAAGGGAGATTTAGCCTTTTATAAATAGACACTGACCGTGTCTCACCTTGTAATAGGTCTTGGAAAGACCCATGAAGATGCATAATATAAGAATTTGATGGTGAGGCAAGAGATTGCTTAAGAGTCTGCCATATGGAGGACAAGGTATGTCCATCAATAACCAAGTGTAAGAGTTTAGTAGATAGAGAGGAAAAGAGACCACTTATAATCATATGATCTTATTGTTTCCATGACATAAATGTTGGATTGTGGACAAGAATAGCCATGGATGATGGTAGAAGATGAGAGGAAGAACATGGTAGAGATCCATCAACAAAAAAGTAAATACCCTAGCCTAGGAGATAAGGTTTCATCTGCATCCTCCAATACAAGTAATTGTTATGAGATAGTTTTAAGGGAATAACCTACTTTGTGTGGACTAAGAGAACCACAAAATAAAGATGAGAGCTAAGAGCAGAATCTGCAACAAGAGGGGCAGTTGGTAAGAGTTCAACAAACTGAGGAGAAGAAAACACTAATGTAGATAATGGCAACTGATGAAGCACAAAACTAGATATCATAATGAAAGAAGAATAAAGCGTTGGTGTAGAGGCTTGCAATTGTGGTATGATTGATGAAGAAAGAGCTGTTGGTAGAACAACTGAGCAAAATGACATTGCAAATTTACCAACAGCAGAATCAAGTGCAGTGTTGGTGTTTTGATTAGGACTCTTGAAGAATAGGTTTGAATAGATCTCTGGTACTAGATTAAGATATAATAAGTGTTTAGAAGGCTTAAACAATTGTATCAGTCATCCTTTTTTTTTATATATACAATTAGAATTGTATACAATATTAACAATGCCACCCTAAGGAAGCATATTTTGCTATATAATTGTTTTTCCTATAATAGTATCATATCCAATTAATAGAGCAATTAAATGGCAATTAACACTTTGTCTCAATTGAGTCGATTTTACAAGACAAGACACAAAGTGTTACGGAGCTAATCATTAATAAAACTTGAGTGATTTTGAATGATTGAATTAACACCATGATAAAATGATAGATAAAGCTTAATTTGCTCATCATTCCTCCTGTCAAAAAGAAAATTTGTATTTTCACTAATATATTTTTAAAGGGAAAGATTTGATGGAAATTGACCAATTTAAGATTTATACGGGGAATTCAATTTTTTTTATATTATATTTTAAAGAAAGTAAAAATATTTTTTCGTGTGAATAGTGTCTAGTACGGGTAAGTGGGGTATATTGAAAAATACAAACGTGCATTTTTTTTTTTTTAATTCTTAATTATGTTCTTCACAAGATTCGTGCTAGAGTAACAAGTCTTTTTTTACGCTAAACAAAAACAATGATATTTGGTTTGTTGTCCATTATACTGTGGATTTTACTTTAAGGAATGCATTAATTCTAGTTTAAATTGATGTAATTATTTGAAATATATAATTCCAAAAAAGAACAAAACAATAACCAAATTCTATATGAGGACAGACATCCACTTGTAAATTAAATTTCTCAAAATAAAATGCTAATTTATAAACATCATTCATTGGCTTCGCACTTGAACTTTATTGCTTGATAATTTGAGGTGACCCACAAACAAAATCATGACACTGTTGACCCGTAATGCACCTTGAAAAGTTTTCCAGCAATTAGGATAATGCAGACGAGAAACTTAACGTAGAAAATAAGTGTAACTACAACTTTTATGCACCTGCTGAGGCCACTGGGTTTGGAAGCTGGATGTTATAGTCATCTTTTCAGAACAGACTTGTATATATGGAGAAGATTTTGAGATTTTCTTTCGCAATTAGAATAATGGGGACCAACAATGAACAATCAAACTCAATGGGGAGTATAAATTGCTCAGTGCCAAGTGACACCTGGTGATTTCAATTATTTAGGTTTGTATTGACATGGAGATTAGAGAAGAAGAAGAAGAAGAAAAAAGGCCCACCTGGATAAAATGTGGCCATGCCACATGCTGAGACGACCTGTCGTTTTCTGTGAGCTCCATGAGGACAAATTTTGGAATCTGATGCAGTGGAGATAGGGATACTTCCGGTTTCTCATTCTGACTGTGGGCCCAGCCCATCTTGTGGTGCCCTCGGTTTGCTATTCCTTTTACATTTCCATCTTCTCATGTTTTTTCACCAATAAGAAGAGTTCGTAGAAAGAGACATCTAACTGAGTAAATCAACAACATAAAATCTTAAGTCTATTGTTCTTTTTCTTTTTCTTTTTAATTTTAGCTAATTAACGCAGATTAATAATAATAAAATGTTGGGTACTTGCTCGAGGCATTATGGTCTTTGATACAAAAGAAATGGTTTTCTAATTTCCAATTTTAATTATTTTACTTGAAGCTCCATAATTAAAATAAGGTACTTCAAGTAAGGATTAATAATAATAATAATAATGCATTGAGGGTCTTGGCCTGGCGGTAGGAGGGGCTTGTCTCTTCCTGCTGCTCCTGGGTTCGAGTCCTCATGTGCACGCCTGTCACCCCCGCGGTGCCTTACATGTCCACTGGGTTTGCAGGGTGTTCAGTGGGCCGTGGGATTAGTCGTGGTACGCGCAAGCTGGCCCGGACACCCACGTAAATCAAAATAATAATAATAATAATAATAATAATAATAATTAAAGTGGCAAATTGTTCACTTCATCCAAAAAAGTACTCCATGCTATTTACCGTTTCCTAATTTACAAGTGTACGTTTTCTCAACAATAAATGAAAAGTCGTACACTCTTTAATATTTAAAACAGGTAAAAATAAATAAATAAATAAAAAATCTTCATGGAAATAAATACAGTAAAAAAGGAAGGTAATACATTCCCTGTCAAGTCCCACACTATGCTTCGAGTTCTACATTACAGTGATCGATCATAACTTGGCGTGTCAAGGTGCCTGATCTGGTACGTTGCGTGCCTGACTTCATCCCGTTCTAGGACAGAAAATGAAGTTTGATGGGTCATACATGAGACAGATAAAAAAACAAAATAGAAGTTTTAGCTAGCAAAGTGAAATTTGATTTAAAAATATTTATATTTTTTTTTAAAAAAGGATACTTCATTACTTATCTCTTCAAACTAGCTTTCAAGGTGGTCCTTCTTCTTCATGCTTCGACACATTTGAGCTTCGGATCATGCTGGTTCTATAAGCTTAAGTGCCGTGTGTTTTAATGAGTATTTGGCAAGAATCTGATTCTACGTGCACAGTTTTGTATTAATTTATGCTAATAATTACTCTCTGTTATATTTTGAAGGTTCGAAAGTCTAATTTTGCAGCGGGCAACCATTGTCTCTTAAAAAAAAAAAAAGAGAAAAAGGAAAAGGGCCACAACCTCCTTCCTTGTAATTGCTGAGTAACCATTACAGAGTACGAAATTCAGCTGTCTGCTAAGTGGCCCAGAATATCTGCTTGTAGGGCTTAAAACTTGAAGCTTTGAAGATGCGAAATATGATGCATTGAATATAATGGCGCGGTGATATTTCAAACTGAAGTGGTAGCTGTATGATATAAACACAGTTCTTCAACCTCCATGGCAGAAATAGGCAAATAGCAATCAAAAGTTGACGGTAAAAGCAATATGGAAATAGCAGATATAGCAACAAGCAGAACCAAGACATAACTAATTAACAGCAGCAATGCCTACAGAAAAATAATTGAAGTTTTTGCAATTCTTGGTAGAATAGGAATTGTTTCTATATATTTTCTTTCAAACAACTGGAAATACCATTTTATATTTAAGTTGTTGAAACCTTTAATGTGTACACCAAGTTCTCGATTGATACATTATGGCCCATGCATAAATTATTGCCAAAAAATCCACATTCTTGCCAACCCTAATCGTAAAGTTTGATTGAACAAAAACTAAAAGAAATTTGTCCTTCCAGGGACCACATTCCCAGTCCTTAATTAGATGTAAATGTAATTAATTGAGCTTCTTTGCCAACAAAAGGAATGCCGTCAATGCAAGGAGGCCAATCTTGCTGACTCACACACACGTATTTTGGTCAGCCCAAAATTAATACATGTTGTTAGCTGCAATAAGTTTTCACTTGGTGTTAGAACAGACCAAACTGAAATATAATGTTGATGTTAACTATGTTGGTTAGTTAGCTGGAGGCTCTTTCCTTCTGCTTTAATCTCAAAGCTAGTTCGTAAGAAAAAATTCAGGTTGTTTTCTGCAGGACATGTAATAAAACTGATCGTTCTTTGATAAATTTATTCTTTAACAAAACCCCATTCGCATAGCTTTGCTGCAACAACGATTTTATTGTCAGCATAACTAGTAGCTTTGACAAGAACATGGTAAATCCTAGGAAACATAATGTTAAAAAGTCCCACCTAGCTGCCTATAGGTGGTAAACTATCTAAGATAAATTGTATTATTTGATTGTCTGATAAAAAATTAAAATATTATTATATTTTTAATTGTTGATCCATTTAAGGTTTAAGAAAAGTCATCTTCAATAAAAAAGTTCTTATCTTATCGAATAAAAACCTAACTGTTCTAACATCAATAACAAAACGAACTTTCTTTTTAATATCGGCAATATGTTTTACGTATAAATTCATAATCCAGATACTAAAAGAAAAGCAATTTTTTTTTTTTTTGGGTATTTTTAAAATATTGCCCTAGTTCTCATGACTTTAATAAATTGGTTATTAAAGCCAAAATGCATGCTAAAACATATATATGTATATTTTGTTGTATGAAAATATGATGTGATGATTTTTTTCATATCTTTGAGAGACTTGGCCGTATGCATGAAAAAAAATTATTTTTTTTGTTTTATAATTTTTTGCAATGTTTTGAAAAAAACCAGGTATTTTAATACCGGATTTGTATCTTTACGGTATAAAAATACAAACTAATATTACACAAAATAGATAGAAAAATACACGAGAAAATCACAAATGTTTTAAGAAAGATTTTTTGGAATTTTTTTTTAAATTTTTAAAAACTTTAGGGTCGGGCCGAACCCGACCTAGAAATTTGGGCTGGGCCAGAAACGACCCAACCCAATGTTCACTGCATGAACAGTGAGCGTGAAATATAATTCACGTCAAAGAATAAAGAAGAATTTAATATTTTGATTTGTTCACGGTTAAAGATTATGAACTTACATGTAAGTCGTATTTCTAATATCCGATGAAAAGATAAAATTTTTAAAACTTCTTTAACACATCAAATCACGAAGCAGCTTACCTCAGGTAGGGTGCACTAAGGGTGCTAATACCTTTCTTAGTCACAACCAGTCTCTTACCCGTGAATCTCTGACAAGACTAGTACACTCAGGTTTCCAAGTAACCTTCAATCAAATACTAAGTGGCGAATCACAAGAACTCAACAAAGATCAATCAAACGAACGGAATGAAAAATTGCCAACAGACACCGCGCGGGGACATGTGACAAAGCTGAGAGAAATTGATGAGATTATGAATAAATTAATTAGACAAAGCTCTCTAATCAATTTCTTACCATCAAACGAATTTAATATTGAAAGCAATTCTCATTCACTCGGTCGTAGCCTTCAAAGTAAAATCTGTGAAATTATTCTATGCAAACATTCAAAAGCTTGACAATTTAACTTAGTTTATTCTTCCTTAATAAATCAAGATGAGAGTTGCAACAATCAAATTAATTCATTTGCTTCTTACTTTAGTTCCTAACAACAATTACGAATTAAAAAAAAGCTAGAAAGCATACACGCCATCGAAAAACAATTCACTAAACTTGAATAACAATCAATAACATAATTCTGAACAAGGAAAAATAAATACTTAAATCTGAAAGAATTACAATTATAATATTACTTCTCACAACTTGCTAATGGATATAATGTGTATTCTGTTTGAACCGAAAGCCAAATTTTAGTTCATAGCTACTGGAAAATTGACAAAAATAAAGAACAAAAGAATGTTACAAAGCTCATCTTTCAGTTATGTTCTACTTTATTTATTCTATCCTTTGGTTGTCAAATTTCCTCAGAATTCTTAGGCTAATTAGAAGTCCTTATGCTACCTCATTCCTTCCTTCTTTATCTCGTCCTTAATGTTGGTTAAATCCCTCAGAATTTATGTTGAAAATGGACTCCGCTATTGTCACAACTCTACTGTAATTCCAACTCTACTATAACTTAGACTTCGTTTCTGACTTGATTTCTTGCAATATCCGACTATCCCAGCTATATTCTTTCATTCATGGCATGTTCGAGGCTTAATCTGTACCTTTCTTAGGTCCTAAGTCCCACCATTTCTATGTCAGACTCTCAGCCGTAATGAGATGCTTGACATTGTTAGTTTCCTCATCAAATTAGGAGACCAATCTTGTCCTTCAGATTGCATCCGGATTTTCACCTTCAAAATGATTTTATCTGACTTGGAATCCTTCATAAAAGTTGTAGTCATGGATGTAGAAGATTTTGGGCTTTTGAACCACATAATTTCACTATCTGAGGCTCAAGATATGCCCATTTGAATCTGTAGTGTGAAAGTAGAGAATTTTGCTGCAAATAAGATTTCAGTTTAATTTTGCAGGTCTGATTAGAGGTCCAAACGAACTTGTATTTCTGCCCATAATACCTTCCTAGAAAGCTTGATATGTGTACTTTAACTTTGATTCAGCCCATGTTCACATTCTGAAATTATAACTCAATGAAAAACCTATCACAAAAGGCAAGTATGAAACATAAAATGCATAAATTTGTATCTTGTAGCAATTACTTCACAAAGTCTCTTAGGCATGCCAAACTCATAAAAATGACTTCCAATAAGCTCAGATAAGCTCAAAACACATTAAAAAACGATCATAAATAAATAAAAACATATATATATTTTGTACTTATCACTGATTTTTTAGTGAGTTGTGTTGTGGGTGAAAAAGGTTGTTGATGGAGCTAAAGGCGATGTGTCTATAAGAGGAAAAGGAAATCAAACCATTAGTGTTGATGGTAATGATGGTAGGCATTGTGAGGTTGATTTACAACTAGGTTATTAATTTTTTTAGGGGAAAGATTTTGTGGATTGTAATGGTGGAAATGTATTTCAGATTCTCTTTGGTGGTTGGAGATTTAACATATTAATGGATGGTTTATGGTGGCGGTAAGGTGGTTTGTGGTGTTTTTGGATCAGACTGAATTATGTTGAAAATTTGCTATGATTTTAGAGTAGTTCGGGTTAGAAAGTGTGAGAGAGTGAAGAAAAGGTGTGTCATTCATCTTTGAACCTTAATTGGATGATGATTTGCAACCCATATGAGATTTTGACATGTTATTCATGATGATGAGATCTTCAACTTAGATAGCATTGATTGTTGAGAACCTTCCACCTTTAGATATTTTCAAAAGACCTAATGAGAACTAGTCTTTTTCTTTGTTCTTGATGGAATCCATCCTTATAATGATAAATTTTATGACTTTATGTATATTCTCTAGCTGATTTAGAGAAAAGCTTTGTGATTAGTGGAAAAGTTTGAATACGTTATGATTCCATAGTTTTTTTCACATCAAGATTATTTTCCGCGTAAGAATTTCTTTTGTGTTTATTTAATTTTCACATTTTATTTTTGTTAATCGATTCATACTATTTTTAATTGGATGAAGAGAGAAAAGAATTAGTACTTGCGATTGTGAATTGAATTATATTGGTGGCTTTTTAAAAGCAAGTTTAACTAATATATAAAAGATGAGCTAAGCAACAATTTAAGTGCATCCACATACTGACAGGCGTGAAAACGCCAAGGTTTGAGAGCAACGAATAGAAACAGAAATGATGCATTCTGCAATTTTGGAAAAGGCTTGAGAAGGTGTGTTTGGGTCAATTTTGCCAAGGACAAGGGGATATCCCCACCGCAGTTGTTGTCTCCAAATGGACCACAATTGTTCTTAAATGCATGAATGTGACAATGTGAGAGGTGTTTTACAACATGATCTTATAGCTAGGTATGGATGATGACGACCCTTTTCCAGTCTTGTGTCAAAAACAAATGGAATTCCTTTTTTTGTCCAGTAGTGCCTTCTCTCCTTGTGTTGCTGGTTTGAGTCTTTTTCTTCTTCTTTTAATCACAATTGCATCACTTGATCAAAAACCCATTTTATGTACTCTACAGACGTTCTGTCAGCTTATGGTTGAGGTTCACTGTTTGGCATGTACTCTTATGATTTCTTGTTCGCCACTATGTTCTTTGTAGAAATATAGAGAAGGTTTTGAACTTTCGAATTAAAGTGATTCTTGCACAATCTTCATCAAAACTCTTGATTTGGCGTGTGCATGGAATCAATTTCCCAACAATCGACAGCTTCAATTTGTGCGTGCATATTGCTATAATTCCCCGTTTGTCGAGTACAAATTGGTCCAAATTACAATGCATTCGAAATCATTCGCATCATCATTCTTTCCTAGGAAAGAAAAGGTGTCGAAGAATTGCATAGCATTGACTAATTTTTGGACAATTACCTTCTTAGCTTCCCAATTCCCAACGTAAAGTGTTTTAAAACTACTATACTTTGCTTGGTTTTAGTAAGAAAAAAAGGAAAATTGTTTGATTTACAATATATTTAATTATAAGTTGGGAATTAAGAACAGGATAGTGTATAATAAGGGTATTCATGGTTTGGCTTGGACCAAAAAATCTAGCCGCATTGAGAGTTAGTATTTTTTTATAATATAATCCAAATAAAATTGAAACCAATTCAAATCAAACTGAATTGGTTTAGATAGAATTGTTTTTTTATTTTCACATTAAAAACTAAAAATACTAGAAAACAAAATCAATCATATTGTTCATCCAAGCCAGAACATCTAGTCAGATCAAATCATTACAAACAATAGGGCAACTGCAAAGCACTCTTTCTTTCCCTGCACTAGCATTAAACAAGATCATCAATTTTAGATCTCTCAATTTCACCCAATAATCCAGCACAACAAAATTTTCTTACATGTGGAAAATGGACACAAACAGATGGTGGAAAGTTAAAACCACAACTACATTGATGCAAGATATCATCAATTAATTGAGATATTATAGGGTTAGTAAAATATGTATAAGCTAACCCGGATATTCATATTAATAAATAAAAATATCATTAATTAATTAACTTTTGATCAGTGCTAAAATAGTAAACACCACTAGCCATATTACTGAGCTTAAAATATTATAATTTTTTTTTCTTATAACTACCTTAGCAATAAACAATAAAGGAGAGACGAGATAGAGAGGACAAGAAGAGGTGGGGAGGTGCGGGTGGGCTCCTGTCAAAACTTAAAAGGGAGATTTAGGTTAACAAGAAAGGAGAGAACGAGTGAGAGGGGCAGATGGGGCGGCTAAAAAAGAGATAAAATGATTTAGGTAAGGATATATTTTATTTTATACCCTGTTTTTTTTTTTTTTTAAGAT
>Ga0307515_10010059_pt1 | contig 18193 bp, 16 predicted proteins | sample 17_EM_MG_FD_194513 | JGI IMG/M metagenome (GOLD analysis project Ga0307515, IMG submission 194513) | Populus trichocarpa ectomycorrhiza microbial communities from riparian zone in the Pacific Northwest, United States - 17_EM | ecosystem: Host-associated > Plants > Roots > Unclassified | place... | reverse complement strand
CGACATTAACCATATTGCCTATACAGGCGGCCAATACTTCGATTATGGGTAAAAGCTGTAGCATAGCCCTTGGATTATGCAAGATGCAACACCCAAAATTGTTTACACTCTGTTGACGCTCATTTTGAGGTGTAGCGACAACAACATTAACCATGTTGCCAATAAAGGTGGCCAATACCTCGATTATAGATACAAGCTGTGGCATAGCCCTCTGATTACACAAGATGTAACAGCCAAAATTGTTGACGCTCTGTTGACGCTCTGTTGACGCTCTGTTGACGCTCTGTTGCCGCTCTATTGACGCTCATTTTTAGGTGTTGCAACATTGACATTGTAATGGCGAGGTCGTGTGCTAGAGGTTAGGGTTGCAACGGCGAGCACGTAATGCGGCCGGGTAAGTGCAACCTTATCTCGACTGCTCGTGAGGACTTAGATCCTCACCCATAATCTTACTACACTTCTACACCTAAGATCACTCGAGGCCACGTGTGCAACCGTATCTCTCATATTACCACCCTGATCCCTACGCCGCCGGAGGCAGGCGTACGTGCTCTTACAGACATTGACCATTCTACCTGTTAAGAAGGCCAATACTTCGATAATAGGTAAAAGCCGTAGCATAGCCCCTGGATTATACACGATGCAACACCAACAATCGTTGACGCTCTGTTGACGCTCATTTTTATGTCTAGCAACCACGACATTAACCATATTGCCTATAAAGGCGGCCAATACTTCGATTATGTGTAAAAGCCAGAGCTTAGCCCTTGGACTGTACAAGATGCACCACCCGAAATCGGTGATGCTCTGTTGACGCTCTGTTGACGCTCTGTTGATGCTCTGTTGACGCTCTGTTGACGCTCTGTTGACGCTCTGTTGATGCTCTGTTGACACTCATTTTTGGGTGTAGCAACAACGACATTAACTATGTTGCCTATAAACATGGCCAATATATCGATTATGGGTAAAAGCCGCAGCATAGCCCATGGGTTATACAAGATGCAACACCCAAAATTGTTGATGCTTTGTTGACGCTCTGTTTACGCTCTGTTGATGCTTTGTTCACGCTGATTTTTAGGTATAGCGACATTGACATTAACCATATTGCCTATAAAGGCGGACAATACTTTGATTATAGGTAAAAGCCATAGCATAGCCCTTGGATTATACAGGATGCAATAGCCAACATTGTTGATACTCTGTTGACGCTCATTTGCAGATTGTGGCTGTTACTGTGTTGCTGTCTCTTTTGCCTATAAAGGCTGCCAATACTTTGACTATGGATAATAGCAAGCAAATTACTTCCCAATTGACTTACCGACAAGGCCAATAATCGTTGACACTCTGTTGATGCTCATTTTCTGAAAGTGGCTGTTACTGTGTCACTTTCTCTGTTAACTGGAAGTGTTGCCAATACTTTGATTATGTATAACAGTGAGCAAATTGCTTTCGAATTGACTTACCTACAAGACCAAAAATCATTGACGCTCCGTTGACGCTCATTTCCAGAATGGGGTTGTTATCGTGTAGCTTTGGCTTATATCTGGAAAGACTGCCAATACATTGCTTATGGATAACAGCGATAAAATTGCTTCCCAAATAACTCACTCATAAGACCAAAAATTGTTGATGATCCATTGACGCTGATTTCCAGATTGTGGCTGTTATCGTGTCGCTGTCTCTGTTGATTATACAAGCTGCCAATGGGTTGATTATGGATAACAGCGAGCGCATTGCTTCCCAATAAATTTATGTACATGGCCAAAAATTGTTGACTCTCCGTGCACGATCATTTTCAGGTTGTGGATGTTACTGTGTCACTGTCTCCTCGCCTATACAGGCTGCAAATGGATTGCTTATGGATAACTGCGAGCAAATTGCTTTCCAATTAGGTTCCTCACAAGTCAAAGAATCATTGACGATCCATTGGCGCTCATTTTCACAATGGGGCGGTTACGGTGTTTTTTTATATTTCGCACATGAAGGTTGCCAATACATTGGTTTTGCATAACAGTGAGCAAATTGCTTTCCAATCAACTTAAAAGACCAAAATTCATTGACACTCTGTTGACACTCTCCTCAATTTTCATGACCGACCATAAGCAATTTTCAAATATTGGATATATGCCCCAGGTCAAGACGCAGAGTGATGTAGTTGGATGTATGGATGAATGTAGCATGATAGTGGTTATTCATACAGATTCGTGTTGCGCATTGACCGCTCCTCCTATAGCTGCTATTCCATCACTGACTCAAATATTGTTGGTAAATTTTTTCTCCAATTTACATTGCGTGTTTTCACTTATCTGTAACAGGCAGGGCGGTATCATGTTGAACAATTGTCAATCAACCCGCTTTGGAGTCTAGAACTTTCTTATTGTCTTTATGACCCTTGCACATACAAAGACAAATTATCTTGTCTCCCAATCAGGTCACCGAAATTAAAAAAATGCTGACATGTTGCAAAATAAGTAAACCAATTATGTTTCATCAAGATATGTCTTCAATAATTACAATATGTGCACTTAGTGTACAGATAACAAACAAGCCATTACAATATATTCATCTGAATCAAATTCCTGTATCGTGACTAGCTAGGGAGGTTATATGCAGAGGTAATAGCTAACGGATATAACGGGCTTCGATTTTTTAATCGGTGATGAATTGTTTACCGGGCCAAGTGTTAGAGCCAATAGGCATATGTGACACTGTGATTTCCTGGATGGTAATGGAATATGGCTACTTTCTGCTGATGAAGTTCCTTGCGGCATTGCGATTCGCTGCTGATACTATCAAGTATCTCCATCAGCTCTCCAAATGTTGTCAGCAAAGTAGCAGGTGCAAACTGATCCAGTCGTGGTTCAAAGACTGTTAATTGGGCTGTTTGCTACCTTTGAACTTACTCATGATGCAAGACGAACAATCGTTCACACTGAACTTCAGTACATTAGAGCGAGCATGTCTCTGCTCGTTTTGAATAGAAAGGCACCCAATACAACAAACAAAGACAAAAATGTACCAAGGTTAATATTTTCCGCATGACAGTAGCATATGGGAATGCAATCATGAATAGAAAATCCCGAAAATGAGAACCGGATATTGGACCCGACAGGTCTAGCCAAACCCTGCCAACCCCACGAGTTGAAAAGTACGGATAGGGGTACGGGTTTCACCTGCCATGAAGCCGTGGGTCGGGTAGTTGGACGGGTTTGGAACCTATCCGAACCATTTTTCTGGTCCAAACCGCAGCCGATGGCGGGTCACCCGGACCCATTGTTTACAGTACTCCAAATACTTATTTGACCTCTATTGCATTTCTAACATCCATCCAATCTCCACTCATAGTCTACCCATAAGCTGAATTATGGATTCCACTATTGTGCTGTGCCAAGAGTTCTACAGAACTATATGATCTTGGTTCAGTTTGTTTATTTGACTTGAATTATATTCTGCTTCATACCCTGCCATGGTATCATGCAGCCTGTGTTTTCTCAATTTCTAGTATTATCTCAAAGTATGCAAAGTTTCCAGCTTACTGGTAGTCTCTATCAATGGTAATACATTAATCAGTTTAAGTATCTTCACCCTTGTAATTATATTCTTTATATACTTTTGATGTTATGTACAAGATGGAAGATGCATATTCAGTACTACTTGTATCAGCATTGGTATTGGCATCAGTACTAGTATTGAGGATAATATTTGAATTGATATGGATATTGGTATTGGTATGGGTAATTAAGTCTGTATATTCCTTCAAGTTCCATTCTAGTATACATTGTAGAAGTACTCCAAATATATTATCAGTATCATGGTTATTCTAAATTGTATAGTATATAGATTTCACTCAAGTTTCAATATCTATTTATAGTTACAAAATAAGGCTGAATATATTACAAAATGGATATACTGTTTATATCTTGGGCTCATGTGGGTCTGTATATTCTTTCAAAGTATTCAATTGTGGCTAAGTTACCTTGAGATTATTATTACGGTTGAATGTATTAGTATATCTATCTACTCTTGGCGGTAGATATTAAGTACAGAAGTTTAGTTGTCCACAAACACAAGTAAGTATATATCACAATGTAAAAGGTAAGAGAGTCCATACAGAACTAAGTACCATGTTATTGGTGATTACTATGTACTACAAAATTACCCTGTCTCAGTCATATGCCATATTCCACCAATCTGCTTATGCCTTGCCATTACATTAATGTGAAAAAGTATCTCTCAATGTATAGACTAATTGCTGTATAGCCACTTCCAAAAGATATATTGTTGGTCAATTCTATTTTCATTGTGAAATATATTCTATTTGTCAATTGTTCTCATTTGGTATTACAGTGATGGATATAGTCTGATTGTCCACCAAATTACTGATAGCTTGTTACAAAGAGTCCTTGAAGGATGCTATGAATTTACCAGGTGTCTGGTACATAACGCTATATCTTAAAGGCTAGTGAACATAATTATATGTTCCACTTCCCGATTAATATGCACCATATATGTACTTTACATCCTCATAATTATCGCTCAATTTTAGATATATTTCAAACAATTAATTGCAATCTTTCTGGTGGTATGATATTTGGCTATTACATTCTTGGATCTTTATTGACTTGATTTATTACCTGAATGTAATTACTTTCAAAATAATCAAAAGATAATACACTTATAATAATCCACTCATGTACTGATTGCTAGTTAGAAGAGGTGTTTCAGCATTACTATTTGTAAAGGCAGATATACTCATATATAGGTATATGTATTAATAGCTGTGTATATGGTTGTAAACATATATCTCAGAAATTTCGATGGGAAGTTGAAATGTATGCTTTTGTGGATTGATGTTATTACCATAGTGGGGATTTATATATATAGGTACTCAGTGGAAGTGTGATTATATACCATCACCATATTATCAAGTTATAAGGTAAGAGGTATGCAATGTCAAAATATTGGAGCTACCCAACATATATATTCAAATGCAGTTACCCAGCTGGCATGCATCAATTATACACTCTATACAGAGCAAGTGTAGAAAGGCTAAAGAAGTGTTTGCAGGCTGAACATGGGTAGTAGGCTGAGCCAGGGTAGCATGGCCAAGTTTGTGAAGAGCAAGGCTGAACGAGCAATCTCTGAGGTGAGGCAACAAAAATTGCGACATCTACAATTTCCCTTCCAACTACATCAGCAAAATGCATTTTAGTTGCTGAAAGCCTCCAGGAGTGCCTGAGAGGATGTGGAGTGTAAACTTAGATATGTCAATTTCAGGAGAGTATCAGACCCTAGGAGGGCATTCCTGCCGGCCTTCAGAGTAAATGGGAGCGCCGGCGAGAAGCCTGGGAATGCCAACACCAATCATAGGAGCGCCTGGGAGCGCCGGCGTCAAACCTGGGAGCGCCGGCGACAAACCTGGGTGCGCCGGCGACATTTCTGGGAGCACCTTGAATCACAGCAGAGCAGTCTTGGAAAAGCAACATCTTCTTTGGGAATGCTGCTGGTGCGCCTGGAAATCATAGCTACTGCTTATTGTTCAACAATTTTTAAACCTGATGTATTCAGTGTGTATTCTCATCTATGTATCCATATAGCTACCAATCTACACACGTTATATCTGGACTGGCTGCAGGCGGTGCTTGAGACCAAATCGAGGTGCGCCTGAAGATGACGATCGAGTGAACTCAGAGATACACTCCAAGGCCGTGATCAAGCGAGTTTGGAGATGCACTTGCAGGCTGTGATTGAGTGAACTTAGAGATGCACTCCGAGATCGTGATCGAGCGAGTTTGGCTATGCCCTTGCAGGCCATGACTGTGTGAACTTGGAGGCCGCAATCGAGCGAGTGTGGAGATGCACTTGGAGGCGGTGATCGAGCGAGTTTGGAGATATACACTTCGAGGACATGATCGTGGGAACTTGGAGGCCGTGATCGAGCGTGTTTGGCGATGCACTTGGAGAGCGAGAATGAGAGAACTCAGAAATGCACTTGGAGGCCGCGTTCGAGCGAGTTTGGAGATGCACTTGCAGCCTATGATCGAGCAAGATTGGAGTAGTACTTGGAGGCGGTCGATGGGAGGCTCGCGGGGTGGTGAGACTCTATTCATCGGTGAGTTCACTCACAACCGTGGGAATGTGACGGGTGACTTTACCTTTGAAGCTCTTATGGAGAGCTGGCCGGTGGCGGTCGATCATGTAGGGAGGCACGCCGGAAGCTGAAGCTACATGCAGGGGTCAACTCGTAATCATGAGAATGAAGGGAAGACAAACAATCTTGGGTGGATGCCGAATGCGGTGTATGCTGTACTCGGTGTATGCTGTAATCGGTGTATGCTTTACTTGGTGTCAACTCATGATCATAGTATGGAGAGATGTAGAGGGATGACTTAACTCTGTGTTCTGCGATGATGGTAGAGTTGTGGACGAGAAAGAGAGATGGGGGATGGAGATCAGAACGATGTGGAGGATACGAGCGGATATGAGAAATCACGGGTATGACTTGCCTGTTTGGGTTGGGAAGACCTTCTATCAGTATTACTACACGCCGGATTGGGACTCGTACCTGCTGTATCGGGGGTGGTAAATCGTCTCGCACACCAAATCCTCTTGAGTCCCAGTTTCACATGATGAGTTCCCCAATCTCTCTCTTTTTTGTCCTCAACTCTACCATCACCTAAGAACACGAAGTTAAGTCATCCCTCTCTATCTCTGCATGCCATGATCAAGCGGTAACACCGAGTACAGCATACACCGAGAACAGCATACTCTGAATACTGCGTACACCGCGTACTGCATCAATTCAAGATCGACTTGTCTCCCACTCTCAGCCAGTCTCTCATCTCTCGGCAGACCATGTTGTACTCAATTCTCTACATTCCCACAATTACGAGTTAACCAACGAATACAGTCTCAGCTCCCATCGCACCACCTTCCCGAACTACCGCGTCCAGATTTACATCCTCCAAGTACTCCTCCAATCTCGATCGATTGTGGCCTCCAAGTGCATCTCCAAACTCGCTCGATCACGGCCTCCGAGTGCATCTACAACCTCGCTCGATCACAGCCTCCATGTGTATCTCCACACTCGCACAATTACGGCCTCCAAGTGCATCTCCACACTTGCTCGACTACAGCCTCCAAGTGTATCTCCACACTCGCACAATTACGGCTTCCAAGTGCATCGCCACACTCGCTTGATCACAGCCTCCAAGTGCATCTCCACACTCGCGCAATCATGGCCTCAGAGTGCATCTCCCAACACGCTCAATCGCAGTCTCCAATTGTATCTCAAAACTCGCTCGATCACGGCCTCGGAGTGTATCTCTAAGTTCACTCGATCATGGTGTAGTAGAAGGCAGACAGCCCATCATCAAACCTCCACCACACCTCACGTGGGATCTGAACGGAATTCTTGAGAAAGGGCGGTTCTGGTTCGAGGAGCATAGGAAGAGGGTGAGAGGATTTGAACGGATACCCGGCCATGATGAACCACACAAATTGCGTGGATCTATGAATGCTTGGCAAGAGTGCGTGAGGAACCACAAAAATTGCGTGGATCTATGAAAGCTCGGCAAGAGTGTGTGAGACCAAAAGCTGGGAAAGATAGAGTGTGGATTTCATATAATGCGATGATTATCTACCCCGGGGTCTCCCAGATATATACTCTCTGTCGCTGAGTCTATCTCCATTCTCCATGTATCTCCATTATCCATGTATCTCCGTTATCCATGTATCTCCGTACGTATATATATAGAGAGACTTAGACAATATCTGCCGTATTACGATGTAGTGAATCTTGTGGCTGTAACAAAGATGAATTTGATAAACGAAATGCCTAGTGAACCATAAGAACCACTGCCGTGAGAATATGTCATCAAGTCTCCTGCAGAGCTTGCGCAGAGGTCTCCGCTGAACCTGAAGTCTCCCGCAGACCTGCGCAGAGGTCTCAGCAGCTCCGAAATTTGACTATTCTAATAGTCAAATCTCGTAGCATCCTGAAACAGCGGTTGTAGAGTCTGATAGCACTTTCCACAGCTCCAGGAGGGCCTGGGATCATCTGGAAGTACTTAGAAGCACTGGTGAGGGCTACCGGAGTGTCTGGGAGGTTTGCGCGTGGCTTCCGGACTGATTTACATTTTGCTGATGTAAGTTCACCAATTTTGGTCTGATTACAAAGTGTTCTATATATGAATTGTGCATAATTATACCTACTTTCACCTCCATGTCTCCAATATACAATATCTCCAATACTAATTGTTCTATTGTGCAAAACTGTTGATTTTTAATAATGTTCTCGGCTAAATCTAAAGCAACACAACCAATATTGGAGATATCATAAACTGGAGACAGGAAGGTAAAAGTATGGATACTCATACACAGATCATATATACAACACTATGTTGACTAGGGATTTGGCCCTGTGGCATCTTTAGTGTTCGGTGCTGGCAGGCTCGGGCATGTGGCCGGTGGCTTGGGGCCCCCATTGGCCTCGCCTGCCCCCATGGCCAGGAGGAGGGATCAGTACCGGTACTCGGCATTGCGCTGAGGCTTTGGCAGTTGGCATTGACTTTTCCTTCTCTGTTCCTCGTCTATAAGTCTGTAGTTTTCCTTCACTTTGGATTGATAGACAATTGAGCTTCTTCATCCTTTCTTTTTTGCTTGGATCAGGCTATGAGCCCGGTGTTTCCCTCCTAATCGACCTCTTTCAATCGATCAGTTGATACGCGCTCCCTTTTCCCGTGGGCTGACTTGGTGTCCCCTTGCTCTGTGGGCCACTTGGTGGCCTCATCAGCTTTTGGGTTGACTTGGTGTCCCCTCCCTTTCTCCGTGGGTTGACTTGGTGTCCCCCCCCCTTCCTCTGTGGGCGACTTGGTGTCCCCTTCCGCTCTTGGGTTGACTTGTTTTCCCTGCTCTTGTGATGACTTGGTGTCCCCGCCCTTTGGGTTCACTTGGTGTCCATGCTCCTGGGTTGACTTGGTGTCCCCGCTCCTTCAGTCGACTCTGTGAGGACCTCTGGTCGACTTGGTGACGACATCCCATTCTTGCTGACTTGGTGATGGCAACCCCATTGGTCGACTGTGTGATGACTTCTTGTCGACTTGGTGACAACATCCCCTTCTTGAGTTGGTGATGGAAACCACATTGGTCAACTGTGTGACGACCTCTTGACAACTTGGTGTCAACAACCCGTTCGGTCAACTGTGTGACGACTTCTTGTTGTCTTGGCTATGACAACCCCTTTGGCAGACTGTGTGAAGACCTTTGACTGTTGACCATGCGACAACAACCCATCATGATAACCGACACAGTTAGCAAACCGAATGAGCTGAATTATCGTCAATGGGCCATCGAAGAAGAAATAGTCCTGTTTCGGCAGGACCTTTGGAAGTTTGTGATTGGCGAGATGCGTGTTCCGAGGCCTCCGATTGTAACATCGACATCCGGCGAAACCCCAACTACTCGGAAAATTACTCCAGACCCTCGAGACTGCCTCTATAACTTGCAACCCGAATTTACCGAAGCGGCATACCTATCACGCTTCGATAGCTTTCTCAGGGCCTGGGAGCGGTGGCTGATAAAAAACGACAAAGCATCTGCACAAATTACCGACATTATGGAACGAACTATTCAATCGCGTTACCGAGAATACAAAAAACTGAAATAGCTCTTGGACAAAATCAAGGCAGATTATGAGACGATGGTCAAGCTCGATGGCTAGTAGGAGCTTGACAAACTGCTATTGTGCAACCTTGAATCATACTCGTCGGTTGCAGAGTCGATATCAGCTGAAGATGCGATGATTGGAGATTTGGCAAATTGCGATGTGAAGATTGACGACAACTTACAAAAATTCTATATCCTATCGCACCTCCCAAAATTGGATGAATGGAAGATGTTTAAGACCTCCTTGGAGCTCAGTGGAAAAGCAGACACTACAACAAATATCATCACGCATTTGCAATCATTCGAGGTCACCCTCCGCCGAGATCGAGGTATCAATCCCAACTCTGCCTTCTCTGTGAAGAAAAAGAGCCGTGAGTGGTTCCCTGCTCAGACCAGCCTCAGGGCATCGGGCATTGTGTACAATGGGTGCAGTGAGACTGGACAGAAGATTGTGAGCTGTATGGATAGGGACAAGTGGGCATCATATGCGGAACAGATGGTTGAACGTGAGGATAATCTAACCTCGACTCTGGCAGTTGATTCCTAGTCATACCTTTTCTAGATTGACACGTTGTATACTACTAAGGCCCGTGAGGGAGTATGCTCCGCGAGTTTAGGATTGCAGGCATAATTTTGATCATGTTTTGATTTGGATTTAATGGGAATTGGAACTCGGAGGAGGATCTCAGACATTTGTTTGTTTGTTTGTTTCTTTGGTTGTGTTTCATTTGTTTGGAAAGCCTTGGGCCAAAGGGGGAGTGTTGACTAAGGATTTAGCCTAATGGCTTCTTTAGTGTTCGGTGCTGGCGGGCTCGGGCATGTGGCTGGTGACTTGCGGCCCCCATTGGCCTCGCCTGCCCCCACCAGTATTGCCTGCCCCCACCGGCCTCGCCTGCCCCCATTGTGAGGAGGAGAGATTGGCACTGGTACTCGGCATTGGGCTCCGGCTTTGGCAGTCGGCATTCAGTTTTCCTTCTCTCTTCTTCGTATATAGGTCTCTAGTTTTCTTTCTCTTTGGATTGATAGACAATTGATCTTCTTCATTCTTTCTCTTTTGCTTTCAACACACTTTGTGATTGCACCAAAACTTGTGTACTTAATTTGGGGGTAACTTTTGGATTTGCACAGTGATGCCTGGTACAATAAGGTGTGTACCACCTGTCAACCAATAAGAATGCTTCACGGTGACTGCATATGATGACACTCATATCCATATATATATAGTAGCACAGGAGAAAGCTTCGCTGCAGTACGTGGGGTTCACACAGAGGTCAGTACTGAACAGGTAGGTTAGTATGATAGGTTTTTGCACTAGCTTTATCTGACTAAGAGAGCAGGGAACATGACGACAAACAAGCTTGGCCAATTACATGATCACCTTCAGTTCTATATAATGTGACAGCCTCTGGTCTGGCCAAAAGAGTGTAGAATGTTGTAGCAGTGGACTCAGACATATAATCGGCAGTGATCACAGTGTTTTAACACTAGATGATTATACCTGGTGAAGTATAGTAGTGATTTGGCATAATGAACAAACATCAATGTTTTAGGTCAAGAAACATATTGATTCATAATTGCAATAGTACTTAAACATGCAACAGCAGCTCTTGACATATATCATTTTTAGTGTACCTGGTGCCGTTGGCTTGACCCATAAGCTTACCATATGCATCTCTGCATTTAATACGGGATATGCTGCAGTAGAGTTGACCATGTGAGAATAAGTTTCAATAGCGGTCGAACACAACTTTATCCAGTGTTTGATGTTGACAACTATTGAACACAGTAGCGTAAGCCAATTATTGAGGAAATTGACAACATTGGATAGTCAAAGGGCAGTTAATATGTTGGAAGATGAAAGTTATACAAGGTCTACAGAAAGTAAGACATTCTGAAGCAGAGTCCATAAGATGAATTTGAATGAATTATTCATGTCAACATTCCACCAATTCTCATTTATTTTTGACCAGACCCTCATTGATGCCCATATTGCACCTAATGGTACAAGTACAACCTTGTTTTAACTTGAGTTCGTGGGCAGGGACTCCATTTTCTCATCGAAGAGCAAGGTTGTACATTATCGCTGTAGGATGGTTGATTGGCATACGACTTTCTCTCTCTTTGATTGAATCGAAACGGTAATATGTACTTGAATGAAGTTAGCAGAGCAAATAGAAATAACTGGAGGTGTGGGAGACATTCTACGTTTGTTAGACAGTTGAGCATAGAGTTGTTAACTCTGTTAACATAATGGTTTAGAAGACTTGGAAAAGCATTAAGTATGCATTGTTCAGGATTTGCCACCATATCAGGGCGATACAGGAAAGCAATGTCGTTGATGATATCATATACAGCGGGAATCTGATTAAGCGATATAACTAGTGTTAGCAATGGGTCCAGGTAACCTGCCAGCAGTTCGGGTTTGGCCCGCAAAAATGGGTCTGTTCTGTTCCAGAACCATTCAGGAACCTGACCGCCTGAGTCTTGGCGGGGTAAACCCGGACCCATACCGGTTAACCAGGGGTTTTCCCGGGTTTGGCTAGACTCGTTGGTTCCAATATCCGATTGTGCATTTGGGTTTTTCTATTTATGGTCGCATTCAGATATCCTACTGTTGATTGCAAAATATTGACCTTGGTATGTCATTGACTATTTGAGATGTAATGACTTCCTTTATAATCAAAAAGAGGAGAGATCCCCTTCCAGTCCAATTCTAAAACTGAGCGTCAACAGAGCATCAACGATTTTAGGTCTTGTAAGTCAGCTAATTAAAATGCGATTTGGTCATTACTATCCATAATCAACATGCTGGCTGCCTTTATTGCCAAGAAAGGAAGCCGTACACTCCCTGCCCCATTTTGAAAATGAGCGTCAACGCAGTGTCAACGATATTTGGAGTTTTATCATGGGAAAATAAAGTGTGGTGTGGCCGTTATTGTCTATATACGAAGTTTTGACCGTTTTTGTAGGCTAAAATGCTCATGAACTCTTGGTTGCAGCATTATACATGAAACAAGTTGTGACTGCCTGGAAGGCTGTCGCGCAAATTTCTCTTGCTTATCTGTCTATATTGGCTGCCCATTCCTGGTTTATAGGTGTCTGCGATCATTCGCCATTTTGATTACCCGAGATGGAAGAGCAAAAATCATTTACGCTCAGTTGACGCTCCTTTTCATGATGGGGCAGGGAGTGTCTCTCCTGCTTTTTTGCCAATACAGGTTGTCAGTACTCTTGTTATGTATAACAACTACAAAATTGCTTCTGAATTACCAGACTAACAAGACCTACAATCGTTGTTGCTCTGTTGATGCTCATTCTCACGATGCGGTGGAGAGCATCTTGCTTTCTCTTTTGCCTATGAAGGATGCCAACACTTCAATTATTTGTAATCACTACCAAATTGCGTTTTTATTATCTGACTTACTGGACCAAAAATTGTTGACTCTCTGTTAATGCTCATTTTCATGATGGGGCAAGAAGCGTCTCGCTTACTCTTTTGCCTATAAAGGTTATCAATGCTGAGGTTATATATAACCACTGCAACATTACTTCTTAATGACCAGCCTAACAAGAGCTAAAATTGTTTACGCTCTGTTGACGCTCATTGTCAAGATGGGCCAGGGAGCCGGTTTCTTTTTCTTTTGCCTATACAGAATGCCAACACTTCCATTGTGTGTAATCACTACCAAAGCGGATTTTGATTACCCGACTTACTGCACCAAAAATCGTTGACGCTCCGTTGACGCTCATTTGCAAGATGGGTCCGGGAGCAAGTTTCTGTCTCTTTTGCCTATAAAGAATGCCAAAATTTCCTTTATATGTAATTACTACCAACTTGCGTTTTGATTACCCGACTTACAGGACCAAAAATCGTTGACACTCTATTGACGTTCATTTTGCCATGGGCATATCCACAATATACCATTATTTCATATGGCGGAAAACATCATTAATGGTGTTTTGACAGCCTTTCTATCTTCTTCATGTACTATCTTCTTTATCACTTCATTGTTCTTTAATAATACATATAGATAGATCCTCTAAATCATGCTATAAAGTGTCTGGCAATTGTAGATAATACTACACTCACAAATCATGTTTCTTACGATGCATATTCGTTTCCACTGGCAATTTGACTCAATAGGCTGCTGTTGCCTTCAAAATGGATGTTAGCTGTATTACCATGCAGCAGATAGTGTACTAACCAGTGGATGTTCCTTCAATATTCCGCAAATCTGAAACAACATCTTGATCGTGCTCGCTATCCTCGGCATCTGTATCAGAATTGAAAAATTGTGCCCTGGGAAGTGCGGTATGTTTGTATGCATATCCAGTGGGAAAATTTGCGATGATGGAACTTTGGGGGCCATTATATTCACCGGGTGGCGCAGGTGGTGTTCCGGGTGGAGGTGGCCTTAGTTCTTGTTTTGGCTGTTTGCGTCGGACTTGTGGTGACGCACTCATTCCCCAGCGCCTCCAGCATGTCCATGGATTCATTGCTGTGCCATTTTTGCAAAGAAGACAGCCGTCAGTGTGATTTTCATAAACCAATGCCAGGTGTCATTCTATTGCAGCTTTCACCTTTCTCTCCCCAGGAAATTGAATGCCACTCTTCATTTCTTCCCAGACTTGTGCGGGAGGTTTCTTGATCAGGTATTGCGTTTCCTCTATTGCGGCACGCGATAACCCTCCTTTAGCCATTTTCGCTATATTAAAGGCAAGGCGCATGTCTGACTGTGCTAGCTGTACCCGACCTTCTTGCCATGCCATAGTAGTAGGAAAATTGAAAACCTACAAGAAATTGGTTGCAGCTTCTAAAAGTGAGAATTGGCAATGAGCTCTACCATATACGCTTCCGTAGCCTCCTCTAAGTGGTTGAAAGCCTTCATCGTCCGATTCCGGGGATGCCTATCACGAAATTTGTCCGCACAGATGCCAGCGCTGACAACGTCTTGATGTTCAATCTTCCTCACTGTGCGGACAAAGGCTTTCGTTGACAGTGTGGGATTCCAGTTCCGGGCAGCGAGAAATTGGTTATGCAGCTCCCTCCGTAGAACCGCTATGGTGGGAAAACGGCTCCAACCACTACAAACCCACGCAATTAAGTGGATACGTGACTGGGTTAGGGTCATCGCGGCTCTGCATCAGGCCATCGACAAGGTTGAATAACCTTCGCACCACGACATCCGAGACCTCACGAATCAAGTACCAATCATCATCTCATCTCTTTCTTTTTCTCTCTTTTGTTTCTTAGTTCTAGCCAATCAGCTATCTCGCCGCGGCTACTCACTGCCTACGCTCCTCGAAACGAGAGCTCCATTTTCGTAGCTTACTGCGGAAGCTACCGTGTGCAATATCCTGATCCGGGATTTCCGCCACAAATGGTGCTCTGAGTCGGAGGTCGTTTTAGAATGCAGAGAATGGGAAAGTAAGCTGGCAGTGAGAGACAGAGGACAGCGCGACGATACGGACGTGGATGGAATAGACGTGACTAGTGTTAGCAACGGGTCCGGGTAACCCGCCAGCAGTCCGGGTTTGGACCAGATAAACGGTTCGGTTCGGTTCCAGAACCGTCCAAACACCCGACCCGCAGCGTCTTGGAGGGCCAAACCCAGACCCATACCCATCAACCCGCGGGTTTTGCCGGGTTTGGCTAGACCTGTCGGTTCCAATCTCCGGTTCTGTGTTTCGGGTTTTTCTATTTATCGTCGCAGTTAGATACCCTACTGCTAATCGCAAAATATTACCTTTTGCACACTGATATTTTTTTCAGATGAATCGGCCGCCTTTATAATTGAAACCAAGAGATACACGCTTCGTGCCCCATTCTGAAAATGAGCGTCAACGGAGCAACAACGATTTTTAGTCTTGTAAGTCATGTAATTGAAAAGTGGCTTGTCTTTTGTTATACATAAGCGATGCATTGGCCGCCTTTACAGGCTAAAAAGAAAGCAACGCGCTCCCTGCACGATCTTGAAAATGAGCCTCAACAGAGCGTCAACGATTGTTAGTCTTGTCAGTCAGGTAATTGAATAGTGACTTGTCCGTTCGTATGCATAAGCGATGTATTGGCTGCCTTTACAGGCTAAAAAGAAAACAACACGCTCCCTGCCCGATCTTGAAAATGAGCGTCAATGCAGCGTGAACGATTTTTGGCCTTGCAGGATGGTTAATCAAAACGCGTGATGGCCGCTGATGTCTATATATGGAGTTTTGCCCGGCTTTATAGGCTAAAACGTTCAGGATCACTGAGTTGCAGTGTTGAAAAGGAATGTAGTTGTGATTGTCCGGGAGGCTGCTACGGGACGACCTCTTGCTTATCAGCGTATACAGGCTGCCAAAAGATTGGTTATAGATGTATGCGATCATTTTCCACCAAGATTACCTAAGATTCAAGACCCAAAACATTGTCGCTTTGTTGACGCTCATTGTCATGATGGGGCAAGGAGAGTGTAGAATTCTATTTTGCCTAAAAAGGTGGCCAATACAATGATTATAGATAATATCGATAAATTCACATTCTAATTACCTGACTTACAGCATGAAAAATCGTTGACGCTCCGTTGACGCTCATTTTGCCACAGGTGTATCCACATTATGCAACCATTCACTTTGGCGTAGAATATCATTTACTGTGTTTTCGCAGTCAATCTATCCTTTTCATGTATGTTTATATTCATCACTGCATTGTTCTTGAATTGTGCATATAAATATATCCTTTAAAATATACTTTAAAGTGTCCGCTAATTGTAGATAATGAAAATACTCAAAACTCCCATTCCTTTCAATCAATTCTCGTCCTCACCCTCATATTCGCTCAAAAGGCTGTTGTCATCTTCAAAATCAATGTCAGCTGTATTTTCACGCAGCAGATAGTATAGGCAGCAAATCTGGAATAAAAGGATTATCGCGCTTGCTATCCTTGGCAAATGCATCATGATTGAAAAATTGAGTGTTTTGATGTGGAGAATGCATATACACACACCTGGATGGCATACCTTCGATTTCATAACTTTCGTTTCCCTCAGTGTCCCCTTGTGACGCAGGTGGCGTTCCGGGCGAAGATGGTCTTCCGGGCAGAGGTGCCGCCAGTGCTGGTGGACGTGCGGTGGTTCCTTTACGCCTCCAGCGTGTCAGCGGGTTCTTTGCTGTACCATTTTGGTATGGAAGGCAGCCGGCCATATGATTGTTATAGACCATTGCAGGGTGTCTTTCCATCGTAGCCTTAACCTTCTTATGCCCAGGAAACTCAACTCCTCGCTTCTTCTCTTCTCGGACTTCGGCTCGAGGTTTCTTGATTAGTTGTTGCGTTTCCTGTACTGCGGCACGCGAAAACCCTCCTTTCGCCATGGTCTCCATATTCAAGGCAAGGCGCATGTCGGACTGTTCCAGCTGTACCCGACCTCCTTGCCTCGCCATAGTAGCAGACATGTTGAATACCTACAAGAAATTAGTTGCTGCTTCTAAAAGGAAGCTGCGGCTATCACCTCAACCAGATACGACTCTGTAGCCTCCTCTAGAGTCTTTAAAGCCTGTTTTGTCCACTCCCGGGGACCTTTATCACGAAATTCATCCCCGAAAATCTTAGAGCTAACGACATCATGATTTTCGATTTCGCGGACTGTGCAGACCAATGCCTTCGTCGACCATGGAGGTTTGCCATTACAGTTAGTGATGAATTGCTCATGGAGCTCTCTACGTACACCAGCTGTACATTATATTGTTAGTTGACCGCCTTCTATAGTGATATGGAGCTACTCACATCTGATTGCATGCTGCTGCCTATCATTGCAGCGTCCGGTTTTACGTACCTTTTTTAAATGTGCGTCCTGGGTCATATTTTCAGTGGCTGCAATTGCAGCGTCGCGGTGGACTAACTGGTGTCTGCGTTGCAGCTGTGTCTCAACCTGGGGCGAATTAGAGGAAGCGCCCGTCGTTCGGCTCGATTCGGATTGAATCCCACCCGGCAGAGGTGTTTGTTGAGCCACGACTTGCTGTTGTGGAGAAGGTGAGGAAGATGATAACGAAAAGTGGAAAGTCCTGAGGAATATATAGTAAGCTACAGGGCACAAAGGAATGAATGACTGTCAACTTGCACGTTCTACTCAAGATACATCCCAGTTGGAGGTGATTCCAACGGTCCCGCGATTTGGAGTAAGTCCTTCTGATGATGTGTGTTTGTTTGTTTGCAGGGATACATTGAAGTGAACGACAGCTGGTATCTCGTGTTTGATCGATATAAAAAGGAAATTCTTCGACCGAAAGGTTGTCTGGTGATGTTTGTCTCAACACATAGCCGGGATCTTACATGAAACATACGCTAGCTATCATGTCATAACATACGATTAGTGTTACTATTCCAGTTCAAATGACAGTCAAAACGCAGATTTTACTTTGTTTGAGTTGATCAAACGTACGAACCTTGACATAAAAGACTCAGCTTGCCTCCATGTGGTCCATATCTTGCAACATCCAACATCTCGCCCAACAACAAGGTCAACACACGATACAATGGTCAATGCTCCGA
>Ga0307515_10010058_pt1 | contig 18195 bp, 14 predicted proteins | sample 17_EM_MG_FD_194513 | JGI IMG/M metagenome (GOLD analysis project Ga0307515, IMG submission 194513) | Populus trichocarpa ectomycorrhiza microbial communities from riparian zone in the Pacific Northwest, United States - 17_EM | ecosystem: Host-associated > Plants > Roots > Unclassified | place... | reverse complement strand
ACGGGCTGCGCGCGCGAGGCTACGCCGACGCCGCGATCGCGATCGCGCGCCGCGCGGGCTGCCGGGTCGACCTGCACGTCGCGGTCACCCTCGGCCAGCGCTACCAGATCGCCCGGATCACGTTCGCGACCAACGACGGGTTCCCGCGCGCCGAGCGGCTCGAGGTGCTCGAGGACGCGCTGGGCACGGTCAACACGGTCGGCGGGGTCTACATCGAGTACCGGATGAAGCGCGCGCTGGCCGAGCTCGAGCGCCGCTACCGCGACGCCGGCTGGCTCGAGGCCCGGCTGGGCGCCCCGCGCACCACCTACGCCACCACCGGCGCCGTCGCCGTCGAGATCCCCGTGGCCGCCGGTCGCCGGTTCCGGATCGGCTCGGTCAAGGCGATCGGCGCCGGCGCGCTCGCGCGCGAGACCGTGCTGCAGAGCCTGGGGCTTCGCGCCGGCGACTACTACGACGGCCCGCGGATCCGCACTGCGATCGAGCGCGCCCGCAAGAAGCTCGCGCGCTGGGTCGAGCTGCGCACCAGCATCGCCGGTGATCGCCCCGAGATCGACGTCGAGGCCGTGGTCGAGGCCGCGCGATGACGCCGCGGTCCGCCGCGGCCCGGGCGCTGGCCGCGACCGCGCTGGCGGCGTGCGGCCACGCGAGCTACCTCGGCGCCGAGCTGCCGCACCCGTGCATCGCGCACGACGTCGAGGGCTGCCTGGGCTGGATGGTCGAGCGCGATCTCGCGGACGCCGCGCTCGACCTGTACGACGACACCGGGCTGCGCGACTACGTCCAGGGCGTCGCCGATCGGCTGGCGCAGAGCTCGAGCCTTCTGTACGCGCCGCGCGTGGTGATCGCCGACCACGACGGCACCTACGCGACGTCGGGCAGCCGGATCGTGCTCGGCCGGCCGACCATCGAGCGGCTCGACTCGGAGGCCGAGCTCGCCGGCGTGATCGCGCACGAGCTCGCCCACATCGAGGGCCACCACGCGGTGGTGTCGCTGTTCGGGCCGCCGCCCGGCGACGACTGGCTGGTGCTGCGGCGCGACGCCGAGGCGGTGGCCGACGAGCGTGCGGTCGCGCTGCTCGAGCGCGCCGGCTACGCCCCGGCGGCGATGGCCCGCGCGCTGCGCGCGGTGCTCGACACCGAGGACGACGAGCATCCGCTGCGCGCCGACCGGATCGCGCGCGCCAAGGTCATGGCCGGCGGTGCCCCCGGGTTCGAGGGCCGCGCCGAGCTGCTCGGTCACATCGAGCACATGGTCGTCGGCCGCGACTCGCGGCTCGGCCGGCGGATCGGCGACGCCTGGGTGATCGCCGCGCTCGGCCTCGCGCTCGATCTCGGCCCCCAGGACATCGTCCGCGAGGCCAGCGACGTGCTCGTGCTGCGCCACGCGCAGGTCACGCTCGCGGCCTACGCGATCGGCGCACCGTGGGGCCGCGAGCTCGCCGGCTCGCTCGACGCCCGCAGCTCCGACGACCGCCGCCTCGGCCGGGTCACGGTGGGCACCGTGGCGGCGCCGAACCTGCGTGACGACACGCCGCTCGGCAAGCTCGCGCGCGCGATCCGCAGCACGCTGCCCCAGCCCGCGGTCGGGACCCGGGTGGCGATCCTCGAGCGCGAGCGCGGCGCGCTGGTCATCGAGCTCGGCGGCCGCGGTGTCCCCGAGCTCGGGCTGCGCGAGGCCACGGCCGACGAGCTGGCCGCGGCGGAGCCGGCCCGGATCGCGATCGAGCGCGCGTGGCGGACCGGCGCGATCGGCGAGTCGCTGATCTGCGAGGGCCGCCTGCTCGACAGCCCCGAGCGCCGCGTCGCGGCCGGCGATCCGGTCAAGTGCGCCGACCGGCCGATCGCGTCCCGCGACCGCGCCGCGCGGCTCATGGCGGACGCCGCGCCGCGCCGCGAGTGACCACCACGCCCAGGGCCTCGAGCGGGAACTCGATCCGGTGGATCGCGCCGCGCTCGGGGCACACCAGCAGCACGCCGTCGGCCGCGAACGCGACGTGGTACTCGAGCAGCTGGCGCCGGGTGGCCGCGGTCGCCAGGCTCGGCGCCGCGTCGCCGGTCTTGACCTCCGCGACCAGGAGCTCGCCGTCGGCCTCGACCAGGTAGTCGGCGCGGAGCTCGGTCCGGTGCGGCTCGCCGTCGATCAGCGGCGCCCACCAGGTGCGGGCCTGCTCGGCGACGATGCGGAACCCGGCGCGGCGCAGCAGCACGGCGGCCGCGTCCTCACCGGCGCCGGCCCGGGCCGCGCGGCGCCGGGCGTGCCACGAGCCGCGCCAGCCCCGCACGAGCCGCGCGATCACCAGCGCGAGCAACGCGCCCGCGAGCACGGCGACCGCGAGCGCGGCCCACAGCACGTTCACGCCCGCAGCATGCCGCGGGCGTCTGACACGGCGTGTCCGCGGCTACTGGTGGCGCGGCCTGGGCTGCGGCCGCCGGATCACGCGCCGCCGGGTGTTGTCGGCCGGCAGCTCGCCGAGCTTGGTCTTGACCACCGCCTTCTGGCCGTTCTGGTGGACGACCTGCAGATCGACGGTGGTGCCCGGCTTGATCATGGCGATCGTGTTGCGGAACACGTCGCCGGTCCTGATCTCGGTGCCGTTGAGCCCGGTGACGACGTCACCCTCGACCAGGCCAGCCTTGGCCGCCGGGCTGGTGGGCTCGACGTCCATGATCACCGCGCCGCGCTCGGCGCCGAGCTTGTTCTCCTTGGCGAGCGTCGGCGTGTTGGTCGCGATGCTGACGCCGAGGTAGCCGCGCACCACCTTCCCGCTCGCGATCAGCTGGTCCATGATCGGCCGCGCCATGTTGGTCGGGATCGCGAAGCCGATGCCGGCGTAGCCGCCGCTCTTGGACGCGATCGCCGTGTTGATGCCGATCAGCTCGCCCTTGAGGTTGACCAGCGCGCCGCCCGAGTTGCCAGGGTTTATCGCCGCGTCGGTCTGGATGAAGTCCTCGTACTCCTCGATGCCCATGCCGCCGCGGCCCTTGGCCGAGACGATCCCCATGGTCACCGACTTGCCGACGCCGAACGGATCGCCGATCGCGAGCACGACCTCGCCGAGCCGCAGCGCCGACGAGTCGCCGAACACCAGCGGCTTGAGCGCGGGCAGGGCGCCCTTGAGCTGGAGCACCGCCAGGTCGCCCTTGGGATCGACCCCGACGACCTTGGCGTCGTAGTCGTTGCCGTCGTGGAGCGTGACCTTGATGTCGTCGGCGTCCTTGACGACGTGGGCGTTGGTCAGGATCCGGCCGCTCGCCGTGACGATCACGCCCGAGCCCTTGCTCATCGCCTTGCGATCGCCGGGCTCGCCGAAGCCGGGCGAGAACGGATCGGAGAAGAACGGATCGAAGTTGACCGGGCCGGTCTCGACCGCGTGGGAGGTGGAGATGTTCACGACGCTGTCGACGACGCGCTCGGCGACATCAGGGATCGAGCCATCGGTCAGGACCGAGGGCGCCGCGTGCGCGTGGTTCGGGCCCGTGCGCAACGCGGCGCCGGTGCCAACCAGTCCGACGACAAAAGCCGCAGTCAGAAGGGTACGTAGCGGAGTCATCTTGATTCCTCGGTGGGTTACGAACCTTGGACCGGACAACCGGTTGCTTCTATTCCACCGGCCAGCCGGCCCGATCGGGTGGGTGATCACGCCGCGAATGGAGGTCAAGAGCTTTCCGCGCCGAAATCCAGCTGGTTCCCTCCGGACCGAGATCCGATGACCGGACCATCGATCCAGGACCAGCGGCCGGGATGTCGATGCCCCAACTACTGGACCTACCTTCGATCTGCTCGTAGGTCGAATCTCACAATCCGATCAGCGCCTTGGACACCATCGGCGTGACGAGTTGTCTCGCTACGCTGGAATCTCATCATGACAACATAATACAGCGACCATTCCCCGGATCGCGAAGCTTTGGCCTTGGGGTTCTCCGAAAGCTTCCGGTAATGTCCTTCGCTTCCACGTGCAGCTTTTGAAACAGTGCGTCCAGCGGATCCAGCAGCACAGAGGCGCAGTGGCACGCCTCACGGTATCGGGCTTTGTCCTACCCGGGCGATCGCTGGCACACGGCATACAGATCCGGAACTTCCCGACAGGCATCACCGGAGTGCGGTAGCTGTCGGGTTTTTTTCTTTCCAACGGGAGAATCATTGATGAAGCGTCCTTGGTTACCGGCAGCGGTAGGTGCCTTATTCGCGGCAGGGTGCGGCACAGAAGCGCCCACGCCGCCCACTTCTGGCGATGGAGATGTGCAGCTGTCCTCCGCTGTGATGGCGCAGATGGAGACGCTGATCGCTGAAAAAACGGCGCGCTCGCCGGCCCAGCGCAAGGTCTCATCGTCATTGCTCTACGCCGACAGTGGCCGTTTCAACGCCACGCTGACGCAGACCAAGAACTCCACGAACCAGATCACCAGCCTCAACCAGGTCGACGGCCAGGGCCGCTACCTGATCGACCTCAAGGGCAACATGAGCGCCCTCGGCGGTCAGATCGAGGCGCTCGGCGGCCAGGTTGTCGAGCTGCGCTCGCGCAGCGCGCGCGCCTGGATGCCGATCGACAAGATCGTGACCCTCGCCGGGCAGCCGGCGGTCAAGTCGATCCATCCGGCGTTCATGGCGGCCACGCGGCGGATCGATCCGCCGGGTAGCGCCAAGTTCCACACCGGCAGCCGCGCCGACCGCATCGCGGCGGTCCAGGCGGCGGCGCAGGCGATGGCGAGCTCGCGCAACATCACCGCGGAGAACCCGTCGGTGTCGGCGCTCGACGGCACCGGCGGCGCGACGACGAACATCGGCGCGGCGCAGTCCGAGGGCGACAAGGCGCACGCGGCGGATCACGCGCGCCGGTTCTACGGCATCGACGGCACCGGCGTGAACGTCGGCGTGCTGTCGGACAGCGATGACTTCAAGGAGCAGGCGATCGCCACGGGCGATCTGCCGGCCAACACCACGACGGTCCCCGGCCAGGACGGCCGCCCCGGCGCCGGTGAAGGCACCGCGATGATGGAGATCGTCCACGACATGGCTCCGGGCGCGAACCTGTTCTTCGCGACCGCGTTCACCAGCCCGGAGAGCTTCGCGGACAACATCCGCGCGCTCCGCTTCCAGTTCCACTGCGACGTCATCATCGACGACGTCATCTACTTCTTCGAGTCGCCGTACGAGGACGACATCATCGCCCAGGCGGTGGATGATGTGACCGCGGATGGCGCGATGTTCTTCTCGTCGGCCGGCAACGAGGGCAACCTCGACGACGGCACGTCGGGCACCTGGGAAGGCGACTTCAAGCCGTCGGGTCAGCTCGCGACCCTGCCGGCGTCGGGTTACACCGTCCACTCGTTCGGCAACGGCGCGATCGAGAACCGGATCGAGGCCGGCGGCGGCCCGCTGATCCTGCACTGGTCGGATCCCGGCACGCTGGCGAACCCGGCGTCGTCGAACGACTACGATCTGTTCGTGCTCGACAACGACCTGCGCAACGTCGTGCTCGCGGCGACCGACATCCAGGCCGGCGCGGAGCTGCCCTTCGAGTTCCTCGGCTTCAACATCCCGGCCGGGTTCCGCGTCGTGATCGCGGCCCATCCCAACGCCGAGGTCCGCGCGCTCCACACCGTGATCTTCGGCGGTGAGTTCGCGGTCGCCACGGCCGGCTCGGTCTACGGCCACAACTCGGCGATCGACGCGTTCGCGGTCGGTGCGGTCGATTCGTTCGAGGCCAACGGCGGCGAGTTCAGCGCCGGCCCGACCACGCCGGTCGAGCTGTTCAGCTCGGACGGTCCGCGCAAGATCTTCTTCGACAACAACAACAACCCGATCAACCCGGCGAACCCGGGCCTGACGTTCGCGAGCCGCGGCGGCGTCAGCCGCGCCAAGCCGGACCTGTCGGCCGCCGATGGCGTGAGCACCACGCTGCCCGGCGGATCGGGCCTCAACCCGTTCTTCGGCACCTCGGCAGCGGCGCCGCACGCCGGCGCGGTCGCCGCGCTGATCAAGTCCGCGATCCCGACCGCCACCCCGGCGAAGATCCGCTCGGCGATGCTCGCCGGTACCCTCGACATCGAGGGCGTCGGCGCGGACCGCAACAGCGGCCGCGGCATCGTCTCGGCGTTCAGCGCGCTGAACAAGGCGGGCGCCAAGCCGGCCGTTTCGCTGGCGCTCGGCGCCGTGACCGCCCGTCCGCTCGGCAGCGACGTCGTCCTCCCCGGCGGCGCGGCCCAGCTCTCGGTCACGGTCAACAACGGCGGCGGCGCGGCCGCCACCGCGGTGTCGGCGACCCTGAGCTCGAGCTCGCCCAGCGTGCTCATCCTCCAGGGCTCGTCGGCGTACGCGAACGTCCCGGGCGAGGGCGGGGCGACCAACACCACGCCGTTCGCGTTCTTCGTGGATTCGGCCGCGCCGTGCGGCTCGGCGCTGCCGTTCACGCTGACCGTGAACTTCACGGGCAACGGTACGCACCCGGTGTCGTTCAACTTCAGCGTGCAGACCGGCCGCCCCGGCGGCGCCCCGGTCCACTTCGCGTACGCGGGTGGCCCGGTCGCGATCCCGGACTCGAACCCGGTCGGCGTCGACGTGCCGCTGTCCGTGGCCGGGTTCCCGGGCGCGATCGCCGGCGCCCAGCTCAACATCGACGGCGCGACGTGCAGCTCGGCGATCGGCGCGACCACGGTCGGCCTCGATCACACCTGGGTCGGCGACCTGTCGATCTCGCTGGTCTCGCCGAGCGGCCGCACCATCGTCGTGGCCAACCGGCCGGGTGGCGCGGGCAACAGCGGCAACAACTTCTGCCAGACGTTGCTCAAGGATGGCTCGACGAACTCGATCCAGAACATCCTGATCGCGCAGGCGCCGTTCACCGGCACGTTCTCGCCGGCGAACCCGCTGGCCGGCTTCGCCAGCGACACGGCCAACGGCACGTGGACGCTGCACGTCGTCGACAACGCGGCCCTCGACGTCGGCAGCGTGCGCGCATTCTCGCTCGACCTGAGCGGGTTCAGCTGCACGCGGTAGTCGGCGTCTAGCCCCGCGGCAAACCAAAGCCGCGCACGACTCCGGTCGTGTGCGGCTGTTGTCTTTTCGGCCGGCCCAGCTCGCCCGAGCGCGGGCTCGGGCCTCGCGGTCAGGCGATGTTCTTGTTCGCGAAGTCCCAGTTCACGACGTTCCAGAACGCCTCGATGAACTTGGGCCGCGCGTTGCGGTAATCGATGTAGTACGCGTGCTCCCAGACGTCGAGCGTCAGGACGCAGCGCTTGCCGATCGCGAACGGCGTGTCCGCGTTCGGCGTGGTCTCGATCGCCAGCGAGCCGTCGGCGTTCTTGACCAGCCACGCCCAGCCCGAGCCGAACTGGCCAGCCGCGGCCTCGCTGAACTTGGCCTTGAAGTCGGCGAAGCTGCCGAACGCCTTGTCGATCGCCCCGGCGATCGCTCCGGTCGGCGTGCCGCCGGCCTTGGGCGACAGCGAGTTCCAGAAGAACGTGTGGTTCCAGATCTGGGCCGAGTTGTTGAAGATCTTCTTCTCGCTGGCCTGGCCCTGCGACGCCTTCACCACGTCCTCGAGCGACATCGGCTCGTACTTGGTCCCGGCGGCGAACTTGTTGAGGTTGTCGACGTACGCCTTGTGGTGCTTGCCGTAGTGGTAGTCGATGGTCTCGGCCGAGATCGTCGGCGCGAGCGACTCCTTGGGCCAGGGAAGCTCGGGCAGGGTGAAAGCCATGGTGGTCTCCTTTACCTGGGCTGGTTGTAGCGCTCCGGTCCTGCGCAGGGGAGTCTCGGGCGCTGTAAAGTGAGGCCGTGCTCGGGGCGCTCGGTCACATCGGTGGTCTCGTGGCGTACCTCGCCACGGCCCGCCGCCAGCACGCGAGCGACGAGGCCACCGCGCGCCAGCTCGCGTGGACGGGGAGCCTGCCGCCCGGCCTCGAGCTGACCTGGCTGGGCACCGCGGGGTTTCGCCTCGCCTACCAGGGCACGGTGCTGCGGGGCGCTCCGGGCCGCTGGGCCGATGGTAGGGTCGCCTCATGAGCAGCGAGAGCTATCACGAGCCTATCGAGCTGTTGTCCGAGGACACCAGGAATCTGCACCGGGCGTTGGTCTCGCTCCGCGAGGAGCTCGAGGCCGTCGACTGGTACCAGCAACGGGCGGAGGCGTGCAGCGATGCCGATCTGCGCGCCATCCTGACCCACAACAAGAACGAGGAGATCGAGCACGCCATGATGACGCTCGAGTGGTTGCGGCGTCACAACTCCGTGATCGATGGCAACCTCAAGACCTACCTCAACACCACCGGGCCGATCGTCGGCGTCGAGGCGGCGGCGGTGGGTGGAGGCAGTGCGCCGCCAGGAGCGACGCCCACCGATAGCCCGTCGCCCTCGCTCGGTATCGGCAGCCTGAAAGGAGCGCGCTAGTGGACCTGCTCAAGCGCTCACGCGCCCCCATCACCTCCGAGGCATGGAAACAGATCGACGACGAGGCGCGTCGCGTGCTCGCGCTGCATCTGGCCGGCCGCAAGCTCGTCGACTTCTCCGGCCCCCATGGCTGGACGATGGGCGGCGTCAATACTGGCCGCCTGAAGCACCTCGACAAGGCGCCGATCTCGGGGGTCGGCCACGCGATCCGCGACGTGCGGCCGCTTGTCGAGCTGCGAGCGGCGTTCGTGCTGCCGATCCTCGAGCTCGACTACGCGAGCCGCGGCGCCAGCGATCTCGATCTGGATCCGGTGATCCAGACCGCGGAGCGCGTGGCGAGCGCCGAGGACACGGCGATCTTTCACGGCTTCCCCGACGGCAAGATCGAAGGCATCATCGATTCCTCGCCGCACACGCCGGTCGTGGTGGCCTCGACGCTCGACTGGCCGCGCGCGCTGACCGCCGCCAAGGAGAAGCTGCGGCTCGCCGGCGTCAACGGACCGTACTCGCTCGCCGCCGGCCTCGAGGCGTACGCCGAGCTGGTGGCGACCGGCGATGATGGCTACCCGCTGCGCAAGCGGATCGAGGAGAACGTGCTCGACAGCGAGATCGTGTGGGCGCCCGCGGTGAAGGGCGGTGCCGTCCTCGTGTCGACTCGCGGCGGCGACTACGAGCTGACCGTTGGCCAGGATCTGTCGATCGGCTATGCGAGCAGCGACAGCAAGACCGTCGAGCTGTACCTGACCGAGTCGTTCACGTTCCGGGTGCTCGAAGACAAGGCGGCGATCTTCCTGGGTCGTAGCAAGTAAGGCCTCGCCCGCCCGGCGGACCCTGCGCGTCGAGCTGGACGCCCGTGTTACCGTCCGCCCCTCGATGGAGGCAGTCCAAGCGTGCGTTTCTGGTTGATGAAGTCCGAGCCCGACCAGTTCGGGATCGCCGATCTCGAGCGGGTCAAGATCGAGCCGTGGACCGGGGTGCGGAGCTACTTCGCACGCGCCCACATGCGGGCGATGACGGTGGGCGACGCGGTGCTGTTCCACCACTCCAACGCCACGCCGCCCGGCGTGGCGGGCACCGCCCGCGTGGTGCGCACCGGCGTGATCGACGAGACCCAGTTCGATCCGCGGAGCAAGTACCACGATCCGAAGGCGACCCGCGAGGCGCCGATCTGGGACTGCGTCGAGGTCGAGTACGTCTCGACCCTGCCGTACTTCGTACCGATGGACCGGATCCGCGCCGAACTGGCGCTCGCCGACATGCTGCTGCTTCGCCGCGGCATGCGGTTGTCGGTCCAGCCGGTGACCGAGGCCGAGTACGAGGCGATCGTGGCGCTCGGCCAGATCGCCCCGCCCGAGCCGCCGCCGAAGCCTCCGAAGCCACCGCGACCGGCAAGGCCAGCCAGGCCGTCGAAGCCAGCGAAGCCGTCGAAGTCAGCGAAGCCTGCTGCGCGCACCGCCGCCAGGCGCAGCAAGTCATCCGCGCGTCCGGCCGCCGGCAAGCGGCCCACGCCATCGCGAAAGCCGTCGCGGCGCCCTCGAGGGTAGCCGGCCGCGGGGCCGACCTGCGTCGCGCACGTCGCGAAGTCCTCCCAGCGCGAGGGCGCTGGTCACAGCGCGAGCGGTCGGCACCGGCTACGGCCGCGCGCACTGGGCGAGCCGGCGGACGGCGAGCTTGATCTCGGCCTCGTTGCACGCGCCGTAGCCGAACCGAGCCCCGGCGACCCGCTTGCCCGCGAGGCTGAACATGCTCCCCGGCTGGAACACGACGCCGTGGTCGAGGCCGCGCTCGTACCAGCGATCGGCGTCGAGCCCGGGCGCGGTCTCGACCCACAGCGCGATGCCGCCGGTCGGGACCTGGAAGCTCACGCGGTCGCCGAGCTGATCGCGCAGCGCCGCGGCCAGGACGTCGCGCCGCGCGTGGTAGATCCGCCGCATCTTGCGGGTGTGGCGGCCGAGCTCGTCGTCCTCGATCAGCTCGGCGATCGCGAGCTCGAGCGCGTGGTCGCCCTGGCGATCGACCAGGTAGCGCTCGCGGGCGAGTCGATCGATCAGCGGCCGCGGCGCGATCACGAAGCCCAGCCGCAGGCCGGGCGCCAGGATCTTGGACAGCGTGCCGATGTAGACCACCACGCCGTGCCGGTCCATGCTCGCGAGCGGCAGCACCGGGCGGCCGTCGTAGTGGAACTCGTGATCGTAATCGTCCTCGAGGATCGCGACGCGGTGCTTGCGCGCGAGCGCGAGCAGCCGGGCGCGGCGGCCGGCGGTGAGCACGGTGGTGGTCGGGTACTGGTGGTGCGGCGTGACGTAGAGCAGCCGGACCGGGGTCCGCGCGCAGATCTTCGCCAGCGCGTCGACGTCGATCCCGCCGGCGTCGACCGGGACGCCGACCAGCCGCGCGCCGGCGCGCTCGAGCGCGCGCCACGACGGGCGGTAGCCGAGCGCCTCGACGCACACCACGTCGCCGGGGCGGACGATCGCGCGTACCACCAGATCGAGCGCCATCTGGCTGCCGCGCGTGACCATGACCTCGTCGGCGGTGGCCGCGATGCCGCGCGCGTCGCGCACCATCCGCGCCAGCGCGGTGCGCAGCCGGACGTGACCGGAGGTCGAGGTCGAGTAGCCGAGCACCGCCTGTGCGTGGCGCCGCATCGCGCGCCGGTAGGCGCGGGCGATCAGGTCGCTCGGCACCAGCCGCAGATCGGGCACGCCGGCGGCGAGCACGATCGCGCCCGGCGGATCGGGGCGATTCTCGAACACGGCCGGCCCGGGATCGAGCGCGAACCCGACGTGGCGCGCCAGGCCGCGCTGGACCGAGGCGCCGCGCGGCGGATCGGCGACCACCGTCCCGGTCCGCGGCACGGAGGTGAGCAGGCCCTGGGCCTCGAGGTCGCCGTAGGCGGCGATCACGGTGTCGCGATCGACGCCGAGCTCGCGGGCGAGCGCGCGCGACCCGGGCAGGACGTCGCCGGACGCGAGCCGGCCGCCGCGGATGTGATCGGTGATCGCGTTGGCGATCTGCGCGAACAGCGGGACGGCGAGGGTCGTGTCGGGCGCGCGGAGGTGGAGTTGGGTGCGCATCTGGAGGGGATGGTTTCTCGGATCTGGATGTTGTTGACCCACCAGATCTCTAGCATGGTCGTGTCATGGACAAGCACGCCTTCGAGCCCGCGTCGCAGCGCTCGACGGTCCGCCGGCTGGCCAAGCGGGCGTCGTACGATCCCGAGCTGGTGTTCTCGATCCTCGATGCCGGGCTGGTCGCGCACGTCGCGTTCGTCCACGACGGCCACCCGTTCGTGATCCCGATGGCGTACGCACGCAAGGACCGCGAGCTCATGCTCCACGGCGCCGCGGCGAGCCGGATGCTCGAGGTCGGCGCCGACGGCGCGGCGCTGTCGGCCTGCGTCACGCTGCTCGACGGCCTGGTCTACGCGCGCTCGGCGTTCCACCACTCGGTGAACTACCGCTCGGTGGTGGTGCTCGGCCGCGCTCGCGAGGTCATCGCCGAGGCCGAGAAGCGCGCGTTCCTCCACGCGCTGGTCGAGCGCTTCGCGCCGGGCCGCTCGCAGCAGGTCCGCACGCCGAGCGCCAAGGAGCTGAACGCGACGCGGGTGCTCGCGCTGCCGATCGACGAGGCCAGCGCGAAGGTCCGCGTCGGCGGACCGGTCGACGATGCCGAGGACATGGCGGTGCCGGTGTGGACCGGCCAGCTGCCGGTCGGGTTGCGGGCAATGTCGCACATCCCGACGCCGGACGACGCGCCGCGGTTCGCGCTCCCGGCCCGGCCGCGCGGCATCGACTGAGCGGCGCGGCGCACCGCCGCGTCATGCTGCGGACACCGCCGCAGATCGCGGCGCACGGAGTGGCATTTTCCGCCGACAATGATATACGCGAAATGTGGGTATCTGGCCGACGGTGATGGAGTGCGTGATATCGGATCTCGGTACTCGCAGCGGCGTCGGGCGTTCGTCTATGGTGCGCGCCGAAAGGACGGTGCTCATGGCGCGACGCGGATCGAGACGCACGCAGTTCGCAATGGCAGCAATCGTGGTGGCCGGTGGGATGGCGACGGCGGCCGCCGCTCCCGACGACCCCGGTGATACCGACTCCACAGACCTCGCCCCGCCGCCGATCGCGCTGCCGGGGCCCAACCAGTTCGTATCGGGGCTGGATCTGGAATGCTTCGACACTCCGGGTCCGACGCTCAATCTGACTCTCCAGCTCAGACACATCAATCCGGTGCTGATCCAGCTCGGCCTGCCGCCCCACGCCGTGGTGCTGCGCGATCTGGTGCAGACCTGTGTCCCGGTCGCCAAGAACGGCGTGTCGCCGCAGCCCGCGGCGCTGCCGTTCATCCAGCAGACCGACCTGGCGTGCTATCGGATCGACGCCGCGCCGCTGCCGGTCCCGGTGACGCTGACGCTCAACCACCTGAACCCGGTGCTGGCCGGGCTGCCGGCGCACAAGGACGCCCTGATCCAGCCGGTCCAGCTCTGCGTCCCGGTCGCCAAGAACGGCGTCGTGCCGACCCCGGATATCCTGCAGCTGATCCAGTTCATCGACCTCGAGTGCTACGCCGTCGATCCCGGGGCGCACCCGATGTTCGGGGTCAACCTGAAGCAGCTCAACCCGCAGCTCGGCAACATCCCGAACCACGGGATGGCCCTGGCGCCGTCGCCACGGCAGCTGTGCGTGCCGGTCGTGAAGAACAACCAGGCGATCCCGCCCGCCGTGCTGAACATCGTACGGTGGGTCGATCTCGAGAAGTTCACCGCGTCGCCGCCGGTGCTGTTGCCGCCGGTGACCGTGGTGCTGAGCCACCTCAACCCGCTGCTGCTCACGCTGCCGCGGGTGCCGGTGACCCTGCAGCGCGCCGTCGGGCTGATGGTGCCGGTGTCCAAGAACGGCGCGGTACCGCCACCGCCGTGACGGCGCGAGCGATCACGGCTTGAGGATGATGCCCTCGCCGAGCTTGCCGTTCATCTTGACGACCACCGGCCGCTCGAACCGCAGGTGGCGGACGTAGGCGGTCTCGCGCACCGCGGGGACCTGGGCGAGCCAGTCCCAGTCGACGAAGCCGTCGCCGGCGTCGGGGTTGACCGTGAAGTAGCCGACGTTGAACGTCGTCAGGTTCTGGAAGAAGTGGGTGCCCTGGGACGGCGCGACCTTGAAGTCGGCGAACCCGGCCTCGACGATGACTCGCGCGCCCGAGATCTGCTCCCAGGTCACCGGGATGCCGAGCCAGGGATCGGCCGAGCCCCAGCGGCCGACCCCGATCAACAGGTACGGCCGGCCGCCGAGCTCGGCGTTGCACTGGGCGAGCTCGGCGGCGACCTGCCGGCTCGACGCGCGCTCGAACCGCAGCCGGTCGACCACGATCACGTCGCGCAGGTCGTCGATCCGGCCGTTGCCGAGCACGCGGTTCGACCGGCACACCAGGAGGCCCGGATCGACGTCGCCGATCACCAGCTCGATCATCTCGTGCGATAGCGCGAGCGGGCGGAGCTGGAGGAACGCGAGCTCGCGCTTGTCGAGGTCGACCGCGAACTCGATCTCGACCGGCCCGGCCATGCCCCAGTGGCCGATCGCGAGCAGGCGATCGACCAGCGTGGCGAGCGGGAAGCTGTCGTGCTTGAGCACCGAGGCGAAGGTCACGACCCGGACCCCGGGCCGCGAGATCCCGTCGTAGATCGCGTCGTTCTCGCGCGAGTAGGTCGAGGCGACCTGGGCGAGCGTGCCGTCGGCCTCGGCGGCGTCGAGCTCGTAGCGCGATTCGCGCATCCCGGCGTCGCTGGCCAGGTCGAGCGCCCAGAACGCGCGCTGCGAGCTGGCCAGGACGTCGCGGACCGACGAGAACTGCACGAGATGGCGCGGGTAGCGCGGGCAGAACCTGAGGCAGTTGCCCTCGGCGACCACGGTCTTGCCCAGGCCGAGCGCGATCGCGGCGATGCCGTCGGCGGCGACCAGCGGCGGGGTCGGGTAGAAGTTGTGCGACCGCGCGACCCCGGACAGGTGAGGATAGAACCGGGTGCCGTGCGCCGCGCCGACCACGCGCTGCACGATCACCGCCATCTTCTCCTCCTCGAGGCGGTACGGCGTCGCGGCGATGTAGTCCTTGGCCCGGCGCGAGAACATCGACGCGTAGACCCGGACGATCGCGCCGATCAGCTGCGCGAGCCGCGCCCCGGGGGTCGGCTCGCGGTTGGGCAGCATGAAGGTCTCGTAGACCCCGGCGAACGGCTGGTGCTGCGAGTCCTCGAGCAGGCTCGACGACCGGACCGCGAGCGGGTGATCGATCCGCGACAGCAGCGCGGCGAGATCGTCGCGGACGTCGCCCGGGAACCGCGCGGCCAGGAACCGGCGCTCGAGCTCGGCATCGTCCGAGCTGTGGATCGCGAAGTTGCGCAGGTCGTTGTCCTCGAGGAATCGATCGAACACGTCGGTGGCGAGCACGACCGCCGCGGGCACGGTGACCACCGCGTCGAGCCCGTCGGTCACCGGCTGGCCGCCGAGCAGCATCCGCATGAACGCCAGGCCGCGGGCCTTGCCGCCGAGCGAGCCGCCGCCGATCCGGTGGAAGTCGTGGCGCGGATCGAACGCGGTGCGATCGAAGTCGGCGACCGCGACCAGGCTGCGGGCGCGGCGGTAGCGCGCGATCGTGTCGACAAGCCAGCTCCGCACGCTCTCGGGATCGGGGAACTCGGACACCTTGCGCGGGCGCAGCTCGTCGGCGAGCGCGAACTCGGTGCGGGCCTTCAGCCAGCTCGAGAAGTGGTTGCGCGCGGCGTGGTAGCCGATGCTGTCGGCGGGCGCGGCGCGGATCCACTCCTCGAGCGACTTGAGGTCGTGCGCCATGCCGACCATCGCGCCGCTCGGGCGGCGAAACACGAAGTCGCCGAACCCGAAGTAGTCGATCATGAACCGCCGCAGGTCGGCGAGCAGCGTGGCCGAGCCCTTGAGCAGGAACGCCGCGCCGACCTCGGTCGCGGCCGCGGCGTGGGCGGGGTTCGACGACTGCAGCAGCACCGGCACGTCGGGCCAGTCGACCCGGACGCCGCGCGCGAAGTCCAGGCCCGCGGTCGCCGACTGCGCGCCGCCGGCCGGGAACTCGATGTCCGAGATCACGCCGAGCACGTCGTCGTGGAACTGGGTGAACGCCTCCCACGCCTCCTCGTAGCTGCCGCACAGCAGGATCTTGGGCCGCGCCCGCATCCGCATGATCTTGTCGGACACGTTGACCGCTTCGCTGACCAGCCGGCGCGAGTGGTGGAGCAGCTCGGCGTAGATCACCGGGAGGAACGACGAGTAGTAGCGGACGTTGTCCTCGATCACGAGGATCACCTGGACGCCCATCGTCCGGGTGTCGTGGACCACGTTGCGGCGGTCCTCGACGTACTTGACGATCGCGAGCAGGATCCGCGCGTCGCCCTGCCACAGGAACACCTTCTCGACGTCCGACAGGTCGTGGTGCGCGGCGAAGGTCTTGACCTCGCGGGCGTCGAACGCGAGCAGCACGACCGGGATCCCCAGGCCGAGGGTCTTGACCCGGCGGGCGAGCTCGGCGCCGTTCATGTCGCCGAGCGACAGCCCGCTGATGATCAGGTTGAACCGGCTGGGCTCGCGGACCAGGTCGAGCGCCGCCTGGCCGGTCGCCACCGTGGTCAGCCCGGGGCCGTAGTGCAGGTCGAGGTTGCGGAACTCGCCGACCACGCGCTCGCCGATCTGGCCGGCTTCCTCGAGGACGAACGAGTCGTACGGGCTGGCGACCAGCAGGATGTCCATGATGCGGTGCCGCATCAGCTGATGGAAATCCTGCAGCCCGCCTCGCAGAGTCACGTGAGCTACACGATACCCTGATCCAGCATCGAGTCCGCGACCTTGAGGAACCCGGCGATGTTGGCGCCGGCGACGTAGTTGCCGGCCACGCCGAACCGCTCCGACGTCGCGACGCACGCCTTGTGGATGCTCCGCATGATCACGCGCAGCCGGTCGTCGACCTCGTCGCGCAGCCAGCTGTAGCGCATGCTGTTCTGCGCCATCTCCAGGCCCGAGACCGCGACGCCGCCGGCGTTGGCCGCCTTGCCCGGTCCGTACAGGATGCGAGAGTTGACGAACTGGGCGACGCCGTCGAGGTTGGTCGGCATGTTGGCGCCCTCGGCGACCAGGTAAACCCCGCCGCGCAGAAGGTTCGTCGCATCCTTGCCGCCGATCTCGTTCTGGGTCGCGGACGGGAACGCGCACTGCGCCTTGTGCGACCACAGCGGGTTGTGATCGAGCGTGTGGTCGGCCGGGACGTAGCTCGCGGTGCGGTAGGCCTGCGCGTACTCCTCGATCCGGCCGCGCCGCACGTTCTTGAGCGCCATGACGAACTTGAGCTTGTCGCGATCGATGCCCGCCTCGTCGTGGATGTAGCCCGCCGAGTCCGACAGCGTGACCGGCCTCGCGCCGAGGTCGAGCAGCTTCTCGACCGTGTACTGCGCGACGTTGCCGCTGCCCGACACCAGGCAAGTCTTACCCTCGAGCGTCTCGCCGCGGGTCGCGAGCATCTCGGCGGCGAAGTACACCGCGCCGTAGCCGGTGGCCTCGGGCCGGATCAACGAGCCGCCCCAGTTGAGCCCCTTGCCGGTGAGCACGCCGGTGAACTCGTTGCGCAGCCGCTTGTACTGGCCGAACAGGTAGCCGATCTCGCGGCCGCCGACGCCGATGTCGCCGGCCGGGACGTCGGTGTTGGGGCCGATGTGGCGCGCCAGCTCGGTCATGAAGCTCTGGCAGAACGCCATGACCTCGCGGTCGCTCTTGCCCTTGGGATCGAAGTCCGAGCCACCCTTGCCACCGCCCATCGGCAGCGTGGTCAGCGAGTTCTTGAACACCTGCTCGAACGCGAGGAACTTGAGGATCCCGAGGTTGACCGACGGGTGAAATCGCAGCCCGCCCTTGTACGGGCCGATCGCGCTGTTCATCTCGATCCGGAACCCGCGGTTGATCTGCACGCCGCCGCGGTCGTCGACCCACGGCACGCGGAACAGCACCACGCGCTCGGGCTCGATCACGCGCTCGAGGATCTTGTGCTGCCGATACTCGGGGTGGCGGTCGAGCACGAGCGCGAGCGACTCCGCGACCTCCTGCACCGCCTGGTGGAACTCCGGCTCCGCCGGATTCTTGGCCTTGACGTCGGCCATCAGCGCCGAGACATAGTCCTTCATGGCGGGACCATAGTCGAAGCGCCTGCGGTCGACAGCCCCGCTGCAGAGTTCTTCACAATTCGCACTTCGTGGCGCGCCGCGGCGTGACCGGATCATCGCTCGCGAAGGCCGCGGCGGCACCGTGAGGGCAAAATCCCGTCCGGGCGGTCGGCATCGCGCAGTGTTCGACGCCCGCGCTGTGGTTTCCGGCCGGTTCGCGTCGCCTCCTGTCGGGACGGACAACATGGTGGTCAGAGAGGTCGGGACGGGGACGGGGATGGGGAACGACGAGGCGCGCGGCCGGCAGCTGCGTCGCTGGTCGGCGGTCAGGTCGCGGCCATCGGCGGTCAAGGCGCTGGTGGCGATCGTGGTGGTGGTCGAGCTGATCGTCGGCGCGTGGCTCTACCGGTCGCCGCGGAGCAACCTGATCGCGCTCGGGGCGATGGCGTTCGCGGTCGCCGGGTTCGCCGGGGTCGATTGCCTGGCGCGCGTCCGGCCGGGCGCCGAGGCATCGCGCTGGTACCGCCGCTACCTGCCGCTGTGGTGCGTGGTCCCGGCGCTGTGCGCGCTCGCCGGGTCGGCGTGGATTCACTTCCAGAAGTGGCAGGACAGCCTCAACGACGTGG
>Ga0307515_10010057_pt1 | contig 18195 bp, 33 predicted proteins | sample 17_EM_MG_FD_194513 | JGI IMG/M metagenome (GOLD analysis project Ga0307515, IMG submission 194513) | Populus trichocarpa ectomycorrhiza microbial communities from riparian zone in the Pacific Northwest, United States - 17_EM | ecosystem: Host-associated > Plants > Roots > Unclassified | place... | reverse complement strand
GTAAGCGAGCTTCGCTTTTGCGCATCGCCCCGCACATCGAGCGCGAGCCGCGGCCCTCATCTCTTGGATACGGTGCTTCAGAGCAAGCGCGTGCTCCTCCGAACCGCCGCGACGCGTTCTCGAGTTTTTGTGCGAGCTTTTGCGCAACTCTGCTTGAGCGCGACTAACACGCGGTCTCTCGTCCCGCGGAGCTTCGTCAGGTCGCGTCGAATTGCTGCAACGCGCGCCTTGCGTTCCTTGATTCCGAAGCGTCTCGCTCGTCTCGCGGCCGTCGTCGAAGCGTGAGCCATCGGAATCACTTCTTTCGCGACACGACCCAAGCGACGGCGCCCACGATCGCCGCCCACTTCATCAGCGTTAGGATTCCGCTCGCCGCCGACGTCGTGAAGCTCCCGACGGCTTCTGCAGCGTCGCCCACGGCTCCGCCGGCGTGCATCGTCTCCTGTTCCAGATCGTCTAGGATGCGCTCGCCGATACCCGGGGTCACCGGGGGTTGCGTCGTCGTCGTAGGGCCCGGAGCGGTCGCTACATCCTCGGATGGGTACACCTCGACGACGGCCAGCGTCCCGTGGTCGAGTTCCAGCTCCACCGCGTCGCCGAGCCATTGCCACGAGATGACGGCGGTCCCGTCGTCGCGCAGCTCGGGCACGTGGACGCGCCGAATGTTCACGCCGTCGGAATCGTCTGGACGCCAGCGAAACCCGGGCGTGTCGCGTAGCCACTCGATGAGCCTCACGCGAGCCTCGTCAGGCTTGCCCGTCCAAGGGCGCACTCGAATCGAGTGCACGCGGTTCGGCTCTAGCTCAAGGCGCATCCGCACTCCGCGTCACTGCAAACCGACCCTGAAGGTCTGAGACTTGAAGCGCAACGGTGCCCGTTAGCCGGCCCCATAGAGACACCGTGTCATTGGCAGCAAGCGCCGTTGCTAGCTGCGCCGTGACGTGCTGATAGGTGCCGCCCGTGAGCCCACGACCAAAGCCACCTTGCTGGATCTGGCCCGGGTCTGGTGGGTTCCCGTTGGTCGAGAACGCAAGCTCGATGCGCTCGGTCGTTGCCGCGAGTGAGCACGAGACCGCGCCGACGCACTGAACGCGGCAAGCCTGCTCGGCTGTGATGCGGCCCAGTACGGATGCGCTGAACGTCGTCCCAAAGAGTTGCGCCAGCTGAGCCGCAGGAACGATCTCGAACCAGTCCGTGGTCGGAGCAGGTCCGAACGTGCCGAAGCCATCGAACGCAATCAGCGCCGAGTCTGGACCCGCAGCGGCACCAGCGGGACCGGTGGGTCCAATTGCGCCGGTGTCGCCGGTGGGACCGGCGGGACCCGTCGCTCCCGTCGCGCCGGCAGTGCCAGTCGCACCCGTTGCTCCCGTCGCACCAGCAGGCCCCGTTGCACCGGTGTCGCCGGTCGGTCCAGCGGGACCCGTCGCGCCTGCGGGTCCAGTGGGACCGGCAGGACCCGTGGGGCCCGTGGCTCCGCCGTCCGAGAGGTAGCGCCCGGACGGCGATTGCCTGTGACGAGTAGCGGCCATGCCGTTTAGCCGAAGATCAGATTGACTTCGATTCCAAGAATGTTCGTCGGCGCCCCCGAGTCGTTCTTGAAGTTCAGCGTCACTTGGTCAGCACCGGGACCGCTTTCGACCGAATACAGTGGGACGTTGAACGGCGCGGCATTCGCCTTCCGAACGCCCACCACAGGCGTCCCAACGACGGCACCGGGAACAGCAATCGTCGCGCCTCCAGTCGTTCCCGTGTTGAGCGCAACCGACGGCATTGTGTAGGTCCCATTGAGCGGGCTTTCACCGCTGGGGCCAGTGGGTCCAGCGGGGCCCGTGGCTCCGGTGGGTCCAGCGGGACCCGTCGCACCGGTTGCACCGGTCACCTCGACGTATCGTCCAGAGGGACCCGTTCGTACTCGTGTTGCAGCCATGTCTTTTTTTCTTTCTTACTGAGTTTAGGGAACCAGAGCCGCAACGCGGTGAGCGCTCATTCGGACGGCCTGCACAACGCCGTTTGCCGGACCAATGCCGGCGCCCAGCCCGAGATACATTCGGACCGTGTCACCGAGCGCCAGCTCGAACCCGCGCTGAACGTCCACAGTCACCCGGTACTGGTCAGGGTTGGTTGAACTCGGCACGCGGAACGATGAGTTTCCTTGCCCCAGAAACGGAACGACAGCGTTCTGTCCAAGAGCAAACTCGACGTCGACGGGGTCTCCCGGAGCACCGGGCGCGTCGAGCTGACACCAGATCGAGATCTCGGCATAGATGAGCACGCTGCATGCCTGAAGCGCGACAAGCTCTCCGGATGCGCCGATCCCGATCGCAGCACCGAATTGCTGCCCGGCCCAGACGACGGGCTGTATCTGTACCAGCGCGTCACCGAAAACGGGAATCGCTCCCGACCATGGCGCGCCCTCGGGGTTGTTGCCGTATCCGATGGCGGCTTCCGGCGGGGAACCGCTTGGACCCGTTGCACCGGTAGGCCCTGCCGGTCCCGTCGCTCCCGTGTCTCCAGTCGCGCCGGGCGCCCCAGTGGCGCCCGTAGCCCCCGCCGGTCCCGTTGCACCGGTGGCCCCAGCGGGACCCGTTGGACCCGTCGCTCCACCGTCCGAGAGGTAGCGCCCGGACGGTGATTGCCTGTGTCGTGTTGCAGCCATGGTCGTTCCCTTTCACGCGCCGAGGAGGCGCCGACTAACGCGAGTAGTCGACGGCAACCGGGTAATCGCTCGAACCCATGTCGATGTTCGTCGCGGTCAGGTTCTGGATCGAAACCGCCAACGTCCCGGCGACGGCGCACCAGCCACGCAAGTAGATCCCGACGGGCAGGTTACCCGGTGCGGTGATGTTCACCCCGTCACCCACCTTGATTCCGGGCAACGCGACCGACGCCGAGTGAGCCGCATTCGGCGCAACGATGCCGAGGGCGCCGGCGGGCAAGTCAACCAACGCGTGTGCGCCGAGGACGCGACCAGAGGGGGAGTTTCTCATGAGTGTTTCAGCCTTTTTTTGTTTCGTTGAAAGTCACGGTTTCGGAGGTTCGAGGAACGATGCGACGATGCCGTCTAGCAACTCTTTCTGACGCGGCGTCAGCTTTTCGATCAGCTCCTCATCGAGCGTCGTCGCCAGCTCGACTAGTGCAGCGTCTCGCGTTGCGAGCGGAGGAGGAGCACCCGGAGCCGCCGGCGCCGGCGGTGGCATGAGTCGCGCGAGGAGCGCCGGCGCATTCGCCAGGAGCCCCTTGACCAGCATGTCGCGTTGGTTCTCGCGACCAAGCACGATCTGCTTTTCGGTGGTCTGCTCAGCGCGCTCCAGTGCGAGCGACTCACGAGCCTTCAGCAAGTCATCCCGCGAGCCTTCAAGCTCCTTCAGTCGCAGCGCCTGTGACTTGCTGATCTCGATCCATGCTTCGTTCTGGTGACGCACAGGGTCGACCACGAGCGCGATCAACTCGCGGTTGGCCGCCATCTGCTCTTTCAGCGCCGCCGTTGCCGCCCGGAACAACTCCGCAAAGTCCGGAGTCGCGCTCGGAGGCTTCTCGTCGCTCGCCGCTGGTTCGTCGGGGTCGTCGCCGGAAACGATCCGGAGCTTCACTTCTTGCTTACCTTGACGCCGGCGAGCCAAGTTCGTGACTTCGATCGGGTCCCATCCCTGGCCATCATACGACGTCAAGTCCCCCCGCTCTGCCATGCGAGTAACGGTCCGCTCGGACACGTCCAGCTCCCGTGCGGCGCGTCCAGTCGACCAGAGCGGGATCTCCTCCGGAGAGTCTGTCGGCGGCTCGTGCTTCGTTTCCACCTGCTCAGCGTAGCAGCGCCCGGGAGATCCCGTCAAACCAGGGGCTAGAACGCCAGATCAAACAGCAGTTTCCCGCGGTATGCCGTCGCCAGGGAAGCGTTCACGATGGTTGCAGTCCCGGGGCTTGCGCTCGGGACGGGCACGGGTTGCCCGTTCAAGACGGGCGAAGAATAGTCCGTTGCACCACCGGCGCCGAGCAGTAGCGAGAGGTCTCCCGTGTAGCCGTTCTGACCCGTCGTCACTTGAGACGCGAGCACCGCAACGCGAGACGCGAACGGAGGAAGCCGGAACGTTGCTTGCGCCCCGGGACCCGGAGCCGCCGTCAAGCGAAACGGAATCGAATAGCGCGGACACGCACAGGGACCACGCGACGCCGCCGCAATCACCGCGCGCAGCTCGAACAACTGCCCCACGTACTCAGTATCGGCGTGCGGGTTGAAGCCGATCGCCGAAACGCGAACCGTCGTCGCCGGCGCCGTGAGCTGAATGCCGTGTGCCCAATCACACTCCACTTGCATGTTGCTCCCGCCGACGCCGAAGAACACAGAGGCGCGAACATCGGCCGTGACGTAGTCACCGATCCCGCGTGGCGTGCGACGGTCCAGACCCACCGTAACGACGAGCGGCGCGTCCGGCACACCGAAGTCCGGCACGTCGAGCACTCGTTCACCGGCTCCACCGAGCGGCAACGTCACGCTAAGGAATCCACCCGTCTCCGTGTTGCGCGGGATCGCGATCGGCGTGTCCGAGTTGTCCCCTCGGAGCAGTGAGTTTGCTGGAACGTTGGGACGCGGAATCAGTGGACGTTGGTTCATCGTTTTGCACTCCTCAGCGGACTTGGACGAATTGACCGGTGAGCACTCGACCGCCGGCGGTCACGAGGTAGCCCGACACCGGAGCATTCTGGCTCGCAGCGCTCGAACGATACGCCGCATCGATTGCACCGACCTGAAAGATTGCCTCTTGGTCGCCGGCCGCGGCTCGCGAGATCAGCTGCTGAATCTCGGAGAGAGCTTGCGGAGCAACCGACGCGTCTCCGTTCGTTGCTCGGAGGAGCAGGTTTGCGCCCGTCTGAAGATACGGAGCCGCATCCGCCGCTAGCTCGGGCCCGTAGGTCTCAGCAATCGAGCCGATGTCGGAGAAAGCATCTGTGAGCGAGTAGGCCATAGGTTCACCAGTTGAAAAAGTTCTCTCCCTCGACGTACGGACTCCGGCGACCGTTGGACCACTCGGTCCAACCGATCAAAGCGGCAGTGCTCAGCGGTCGCTGAGTGTTGCGTCCACCGAGCCGCACCCATTCGTCATACTCGGGGTCACTTCCCGGAGCGGATTCAGCTGCCCGAGCCCGACGCGTTGCCGTATCGTTCCGTTGCCGCTGACCCTCTAGATACTCCCGCTCTCGTTCGCTCGGAGAGCCGAAGAGAGAGAGCGCGAGCCCCACGATCGCGCCAGCAACCGGGTTGACGTAGGTCGCGAACGTCGTCGCCGCTGGAGCAGCTACTCGAAAGACGTCGTCCTGCGTCCGTAGCCACGAGGCCTGGCCTGCATCCTGCGCCGCCGCTTGTGACGCGAAGCGACCCGCACGAATCGACGCGGCCACTCCTTCGAGGTCGTGGGCGTGCTCGGGGAACGTGTCGCGAAGCTGGAGCGCGAGCGTCCCGATCCGCTCGGGGTCGAGCGTTGCCACGGTGTCAACGATGCGCGCAACGTTTGGGTGTGGGGCGTTCGACGTCGTGAACTCGTCCGGCACCGTGAAGGGCTCGGCCTCGACACGCACGGGAGTTCCCATCGGCGCCGGCGACGGGTGCCGCGTGCCGGCGCTCGCCGCTTGGGCCGCGGCTTGAGCTCGCCGAGCCCCCTCCGCTCGGGGGTTCACTCGTGAGCGCGCGCTCGATGCGGCAGCGACGCCGACGACCGCGAGCAGCAGAAACAGGAACGGCACTACTGCCTCGCTCGGTTCGCCGCTTCTTGCTGCTCCGGTCGGCGCTCACCCGCCACGCGCATGGCCTCGGCGTATGCCGCCTTCTGATCCGGGCTCTGCTCGCGGGGTCGGAGCGCGTACCAAACCGCACCCATGCCGAGCAGGATGATTGCCAGTCCGCCGCCGTTCATCGCTTCCGGCTCCTTCGTTGCTGCATGGCCGAGCGCACGACGACCGCCAGAAGCACCACGGCCCCAGCAAGCGCCCACACCGCTTCAGTCAGATCCATTAGCTCGGCTCGTTTTCTGCGTCACGTCTGCGCTGACGACTTGCCAGCTCCTTTTCAACCAGATCCAGACCGATAGCGTTCGCTTCCGTTGCTTCAGCCAGCGTGAACTTTCTACCGGTGTGCATCTCTAGGAAGTCTTGAAATGCCGCGGCACACACCATCGCCGCCTTTTCCAAGTCTCCGTCGACTGCTCGAATCATGAAGTGGACCAGATCCCGCTTTGCTTGCTGCCAGTCCTCTGACGGGTTCAGCAGCTTGCGAATCAGGGCGCGGCCCTCTTCCTCCGTTTCGGGTAGTCGGTTGCCCATCGTTCACACCATTGCGATGCGTTGCCATTCTTCCGCGCGCGCTGGGTCCTTCGTCGCTTGGAAAAGCATGTTCGAGCGCCAGTTCGCTTTGACGTTCGTCGCGTTGTTCTCACCCCGTGGCCAGTAGAACGGTTTGGGCGGAACGATGTCGTACTTGATGAACGCAAGCCCCGTGCCCGCCATGTAGCGGCCATTGGGAATCAATCCCTCTTGCTGCTGAAACGCCTCGATGAGCGCGCGGTCTTCGTCCGTCGTCTGGTTCGGGTCGCCGCTCAGTTCCCAAAGCCGCATCGCCGTGCGAGCGGCGAGCGCGTGCCTCGGGTCGAGATCCCGCGGGGGAGGCGTCGCCGGCGTCACGTCGGGCGGTGGAGCCGCTTCCGTCGTCCCGGTGGGTTCGGCCGGCGCCGGCGCGAAGTCATCCGGAGGAGGGGGAGGCGCCGGCGGACGCGGCGCATCGGGGAACGACGGCGCCGGCGCCGGACCACTCGGCGCGTCTGCTGGTCCCGCGCCGTTCGGTGCACCACTCGCGGCGCGCGCCGGACGGAGAAAGAACAAAAGAGCGGAGCCAGCCGCCGCGGCTCCGACTGCGACAGCTGCTTTGTTCATCAGACTGCGATCTCCTCGGCGTCAGCAATCGCCAAACCAAAGTCACGGGTCATCGTCGTGACGATGGCCCCCGAGGCGTCGTTCGGAGAGTAGGCGCGATAAAGCTCGCGCGCGCCCGTCTGGCGGTCGTGCCAGTACGACACGAACGACGTCCACGGTGCAACGTTCGCCGGGAAGCCCGGTTCAAAGAGCTGCGCAACGTGGAAGGTTCGATCCGTGATGTCCGGCGCGTAGCTGTCCACGACGTAGATGCTCCCGCTGTCTCCGGTCTCCTGCGTCCGGTGTGGGATCCCATTCTTCGCACTCTCCGGCAGATCGCCAAACGGCGTCAGCGCAACCGATGCTGGAACGTCCGCACCCGGGAGCGCTTCGACGACGACGCCTCCAGATGCAGCGGGGCGAGCGTTTGCGCTCGCACTCTTGGCAATGATGGCGAGCGCGATACCGGCGAGAATGAGAGGGAACAGCATGCCCAGAGTGTAGCCGGGACCGGCTCACATGCCAAGGTTGCGACTCGGGTCCTCGATGAGCCCGTTCCCACGGCGTATTTGCCCGTGAAAGTGCCGTTCCCCGCCCACCCACCTGCAATAGCCTGCCGAGTGTGCCGTGGTCTCTCCACGGTCCCAGAGGTCCGCGAGACGCCAAGCAACGATGTCGTCGCAGTCAGCGCGGCCGCGGCTTAGCACGACGTCTAGCGGGGCGAATTCTTCGAAGCTCCCCTCCCACGGCTCAGCCTCGAACCACACATACCCGTCGGAGAGACGCGGGAGCGGGTTGCCGCATTGCCGTGCGTGACGAATCAGCGGCAGGTTCACGCACTCGGCGACGAGATGGATCAGCGCGCCCGAGTCGAGCGCCGCGTTCATCGCTGATTGATCGTCGGAGACCTCGACGGCAAAGACGGTGTGATTGCGACGCTTCGTGACGTCTGGGCTCGTCCACCCTTGCTCAGCGAGCCTCAGCGCGAACTCGTCGGCCAGACCATGCAACACGGGAATCAGGACAAGCATTCGAACTCCACAAAAGGTCAAACCCCACTCACCGGTTCTGCCCGCGTGTAGGCGTCTCTCGGCGAGTGGGGTTCGGGGGTCTATCTCAGCGCCGAGCTACCGAGCAACAGCGCACAGGAGTACCGGGGCGTGCAGCGTCAGCTCGCCCAGGGTCCAGTTTCGGAACGTGAAGCCGATCTCCGCGCCACGGTTGGCGGTGTCGCCCACCATGTTCGCCGTCGTCACCTCAGAGCAAAGCTCCAAGTTCACGCCGCCGTTGCGAAGCAACTGAGACTTACGATCGATCGTCAAGTCTTCGAGCACGAGCCCGGTACCTTCCGACGACGCGCAACGGAAGCCGGTCATCTTGAACGTGAAGTTCGCGATGAAGCCTCCGGTGATCTGTCCCGACGCCGGGACCACGATGTCCCCGAGCGGGAGCCAGTTCTCCCGGGCGTCGCCGTAGCGCGCCGGGACTTCTACCAACATGCCAGCTTCACGCGCGAGCCGAAGCTCCTGCGCTAGCTCCAGTTGGTCCGGAGACATGCGCCCCCGTGCAACGGTGTCGACGCTCCGACGCATGTCCGGGTCGCGGGCACGGCCCGGGTCCTGGACATAGAGGTACTCCTCCGTGAACGCTGGATCGTCTCCGTACCGCATCCGGCGCCGTCCGCCGTCTCGTCCGTAGACTTGGACGTCGCCGCCGTAGCGCATGGGTCGCGCGCCGCCGAGGATAAGTCGCTGAGTCATGTTCTGTGCAACACTTTCTTCCCGGTACGCCGGGAGCGAGTCTTAGAACGCGTCGAGCCTCACGCCGCTTTCGGCATGTACGCTTGACGCGGATACACGTCGGCGCCGTAGGTGAGCGACTCGCGGACCGCAGCCGTAGCCGCACCAGCGGTCAACCCGAAGCCGTAGGCAAGCAAGTGATCGTTGTACTTGCCCCCCATGTCGAGCAGCCCCAGGAACGAGATGGCGACGCCGAGCGCCGCATCCGTCGGGATACCCGTGTTGGGGAGCAAGTTGTCTTGCGGATCGTACTTGCCGGTGAACGGCAAGATGGGGTAGCGCGCTTGAAGGTAGCCAGCCGTTGCACCGCCCAGTGCAGCTGCGCCACCCATCAGAGCACGCCGCGTGCCTTCCTCCGACTGTTCACGGAGAGAGGCGATCTTGGACTTGAGGCGAGTTTCGACGGCTTGGGTCATGCCCGAAGCGTATCCGCTGGCCGGGGGACGGTCAAGCGGCTGACGGAATCGCCCAACTACATCGGCAAATCTATGGCTCGGTCCCGAGGTTTCTTCGTCCTAGCGCGCTCGGTTTTTGCCAGCTTGAACACCAGCGGAAGTTGCCGAAGAAAGAAGCGGTAGAGCTTCGAATTCTTGCAAACCTTGCAGGTCGTTTTCTTCTGGTTGGCGCTCCACGATGAGAGCCGACGCCCGCATGCGGTGACGGGCGTATCCGACTCTGAAACCCCTGGTGGGGTCCAGTGAGTGTGGTGTTTCATCGGTCCCCCCGGAGCCGGCGCTCGACGGGGGTGCGCTTCGCGTTCACGCGCTGGGTCGGTTCAGCGGGTCGCGGCTCCTTCGGAACCAAGATCCGTTTCTGACCCCCCCGCTTGGGGGGGTCGGCCTTGCAGTGTCCACACCACGTCACGTGCTCCGGAAACACCGTGCCACACGTGTTGCAGGCCCAGACGAGAACGCTCGGGCTCATGCGTCCGCCGTGTCCGGTATGCCGAGCACCACCCCGAGCCGAGCCGTCTGGTCGCAGTCGCCAGTTAGCTCGTATTCGAAGTTGCATCCCGTCGTAATCGCTTGCGCCGCGGCGTCCCGTTCTCCAGTGAGCGCGCACTCAATCGCGAGCAGCATGCTTCGTTGCCATGCTGCCGTCAGCCGCGCCGTGCGCATCTGTGTACGATGCACCTTCGTGAAGCAGACACCCACGGCGTCAGCTAGGGCCTTCGGATCGATTGGACTGTTCCAGGTCATCGCCGTTTTCTCCTTTCCGTTGACGACGATCAAAACGGAATGTCGTCGTCGTCGGGCGGTGCACCAGCAGACACCGGCACGAGCCCCGCTTCCTGTCTTGCCGCCTTCGCTCGATACGCCGCTAGCCGAGCGTCCAGCGTGTCCACGACGTGCCCGGGCATCAGCATATTGTCCGGGAGACGGAACGGAGCATTCACCCAATTCACGCGAGCGTAGGTCTTGCCGTCCGCTTCGTTTTCCTCGTGGATGATGTCCAGCTCGCAAGCAGTCGAGCCGAGCCCCTCCGGCTTGCTCAAGCTGACGCCGTCCCATCCCGCGTTCGTCAGTGAGCGCATGGTCTGAGCCATCGCCGCTCCCGTGAGCCATCCGTCCCAGCGCATCACCTGACCGTTCTCGCGTCCTGCCGTTTCGATCCGGAAGTAGACCCGGATGAACTCCGTCCCGGTATTCGGGCTGATCCCGTGCTGGTATTCGATGACGCGTGCGGGATACTTTCCTTCGTTGATCAACATAGCTTCTCTCCTTTGGTCGGGCATCGGTGCCCGCGCCTGCCGGTGTCGCTTGGGACGCCGGCAGAGCGGGGACCGTTGCTAGCTTCCTTCCTTGGGCGGGATGATGATGCGAACCCACTGCACAACGTAGAACCGCGCCTCCTTCGAACCGTTGAAGCGCTCGATCACTTGCATCGATGACGCCCACCAGCCTTCACCCTCCGGGCGATTGATGGGCGTCGAGGTTCCGCCGAGGGCCGGCGTCTCCGTCACGCAACACTGCTGGTTTTCCGGATGCCCCGTCCAGCCTTCGGGGATGTCGTTCGGGTTCTTCATGCTTCACCGAACGGGATCGCCGAGTCGAGCGCGATGATGTGTCGAGCGTTAAAGTGCACCGTCGTCCCGAGCCCGGGAAGACCGTCACCCAACGGAACGTTGTTCACCTCGCCAGCGTAGTTCCCAGAGCCGTCGGCTTCCGTCACGACGACCCACATCCGCTCGCCGATCTGTCCCGGTACTTCGAACATGAGCTTGCAAAGGTCTCCGATCTGGAGGGTCTCGCGACTCACCCGGGATGGGATCTCGAACCGTCCCGGGTTGTCGCTCGCGAGCCGTTCTCCGTCGGCTAGAGTGAAGTTTGGTTGCGTCATCTGTCGTCTCTTCCTTTCTCGTTGTTTCAGGGTCTGTAGTCGTCCCGCCGTCTCGCGACGGAAAGGGCAACGGCGAACAGTGCACGCTTTCGTGCACGGAACTCGGTATTGGTGCAACGCACCTTGATGAACAGTGGAATCATGCTGAACCCGTTGTCGCAGAAAAAGTGCACGAACGGATCTCCACACCAGCGCCGATCGGCGAAGGCCGGACCTTCTCCGCAAGAGAAGGCCATCAAGTCATCCCGCGAAGCAGTCTCCGGAATCGTTCGCTTAGGAAAGTTGGAGAAGTAGACGTCGGCCCACTTGCTTCGCAGCTCGTTCACCGCTTCCCGGTGATCGAACTCGGTCCAGTCGTCCGGGTGTTTCAGCACGCGGCCAGGGGTCACGGCTTGGGCGCCTCCGTCCGCTTCGTGTTGTAGTAGTCGAGCACCCGTGGCGTGAGCGGTCTCCAGTCGGCATCGTCAAGACACGCCGGCGGGTTGCTCCCGTTATTGACGAACCAGGTCCCATCGAGCGATTGCCAACAATGCCGCTTGCAGAAGAACTGTCCCGTACTGTCGCCGCAACGCAGCATCACGTAATCCTTCCGCGCTTCCTCCGCGGCTTGCTCCGCTCGACGTCGTTGCACCCACGCCACGAGCTTGCCGCTCAGTGCCCACAGAAAAAGAACGCTCACCGTCCCGATGCTAACCCACCAAAGAAAACTCGACATCGTCTCTCCTTTCATCGTCCGCACAGGTCAAACCGAATGTGATCGCGAAGCTCGTCGAGCTGCTCCCGACGCTCCTCCGAACTCATGTAACTCCAGCTATCGCCGGTTGGACGTTGCCTCTTTGGTAACGATGCACGTCCGTTTTGCTCGTGGTCCCAAGCCTCGTGAATTCCTATCCAAAGCGGTGGGGCCCGTACCTTCACGATGGGCCGGCACTCGTCGAACGGTGTCACCCTAGAGGATACGAGCGGGTGCTCTAGAATCTTCCCCGCCGTGTGCGCCTCGATCAGCCCCACGATGAGCCCTTGACCTTCCTCACGAGCCGCCGGGTCCCAACGCTCGGGCTCGATGTTCCCGAGTAGCCGTTCGTCTTCCTCGGCTGGAATCAGCACGTCCTCGACGATCTCCTCGTCGGGTCGCTCGGCGCCGAGCTTCAGTAGTCGACGGAGACCACGCGACCAGGTGAGCTGGCGCGCTCCTTTCATCGCATAGACGTGCTCTCGCCAAAGTTGCTGCGCCCGGACGTCGCCAGCGCCGGCGCGGTTCGCGAGTTCCCACGACGTCTCGTGGTTTGGATTCTTGGCTGTCTTGGAAGTGAGCCGCGAAACCTCTAGACCCATCTTGACGATGTAATCAGCGTTGTTGCACGACGTCACCCGAACCCCATGCGCAAGCGACGGCGCAATCGTGCTCGACCACTCGACGGAGTCTCGGCGACGTATCCGCGCGCGACCGACCTTCACGCGATGGATCTGGCCGTCGCTCGCTTCCTCTATCGCTTTGACCATGAGTAGGTGAGCTTTCGCGATCTCGTGGTCCTTCCGCTTGACCGCTCGCGTCGACTCCGTTGGCGTGCTCCACGGCCGCGGCCCGAGCGTCAAAAGCTCCTGCTCGAATTCGTCCGCCGACTGGAGCAGCGAGCGACCACACCCGACGTACTTCGCTCCAAAGACTTTGCGCGCGACGTCGACGCTCACCGGGCGGTCGGCTTCGATGCCTTCGCGAATTCGATCAATCACACGCCAGAAGTAGCGATGCGTTCGAAGCACCGCTCGCCGCCACTCAAGAGCTATCGCGTCCTCGGAGAACGCGGACCCCGCACGAACGAACCAAAGCGCGTGCAAGTGTGGATGCCACCCATGCGGCCCGATCGTCTGCTCCGCTCCGCGGAGATCCCCCACGAGCCCGGCGATGTCCTTCAAGCGCGCGCCCGAATCGCCCGCCTTCATGGTCCCATAGGCATCAGTCAAGATTCGGCGCAACACGTACAGCGACATTCCCGCACGGTGAGCGAGCGTCAGCGTCACCATTCGCGTGCGCTTATGACCCCACTCCGTGACCGCGGCCGTCACTTCCTTGGCTCTCTCAGTCAAGATGCGTTCGGCGCACATCGGGCAAGAGTGCACCGAACTACACGACGTGATCCCCCTCACCACGAGCCACGTCTTTGCCGTCGTGCGACACTGACGCTCGACGAGCTGCACTTGTGGAGCTACTCGGATCGTTCGGCACTGTGCGACGCGAGCCCGGGTGTGCTCCCGGAGTCGCCACGCTAGAAGAGCCGTCGCCGCGCTCATGCTCGCGACCTCGCTGCATTGCGTTCCCGAACTGCACGCAAGAAGGCACGCTCCCGGCTCACTCGGTTCGCCGTCGCGTAGTAACGCAGGTCCCGGAGAATCGTCGTCGCAGCGTCGGTGCACTGCGTTCCCATTCGTTTCCCCGTTGCACCGCGTGTGAACCAAAGCGCCTCACAGCGACCTTTGGGAAACACGCGGCCGGGGCGTTGCGTCACAGCGAGCGCCTTCCGACGGGTGCGAGCCTTGGGGCTCGCGCGGAGATCCGGCGGGCGGCGCCCACGTTCGGTGCTCCGCTCATCGGCGGGGCATCACGCCCCGCCGTGGCAGGTGGTAGCCGACAGACTGATTGCATGTGACCGAGAGAAGACACCACCGCGCAAACGCACGCGCGAAACTGTTCAGGTTTCCTCAAGCCTGCCACGCCCGCCGATTCTGTCCGGCGCGTGTCCGGCGGTCAACTTGCCTCCGGCGGGGTAGGGCCCAAACCCCGGGGGGCCGTCGAGCACTGGCCGGCGCCCGCTGCACTTGACGGGCCAAAGCGCGGCGTTTTCGGCGTCACGCCGAGACGGGCCACGGTGTGCCGTTTTTCTCCGTTGACGCGTTGCCGAATACGTGCAGCTTTCCGCGCTCCGGGTCCGTCGAGTAGTCTCGGGCGTCGCTCCCCCCGAGAAGCGAGCAGAGCACTAGAGCAACCGTTCTGTGCTCGACGGGTTCCCGGAGCTTCTACGGCTCGCGTCTATCGACGTCCCAGCTCGCATCAGGGTCCGCGTCGTAGGGGTCCGGGAGCCACTCTGGCGTCACGTCAACGGGCTCGTAGTCGGGCGGGGGAGCCTCGATGCGCTCGGGCTCGTCTCGGTCGTAGCGAGCGAAGACGGATGCGCCCTTCGGTGCGTTCGCGTGGGGTTCGAGCACGATCAGAAAGTGGACCGTGGGGTCCGACGGATCAGCGTGCGGACCTGTGACCGTGCCGATGGGCAGCCCGAGCGCCGCTTTCGCCTTCGCTCTCATCGCAGCGCTGACGCGGTTGTTTCCGATCCTCGCGTAGCCCGCGAGCCGTGGATCGGTCTCCACGTTGATGGGCGTGCCGCCGCGGCCGAGGTCCCGATCTATCGGCTGCCTCGGAGGTCCAGCGGAGCCGACACCCGACCAGCTACCGCCGGACTTCCGTTTGCGACTTCCCCCGCTGAGAAGCGCGCTCCCGAGTAGGGCAGACGCGCCGACGATGGCTAGTAGTACGGCTCGGCTCAACATGCCGCCGAGTGTAGCACCGCTCCCCTCTAGAGGTCTCTCCAGTCATCTGGGCACTCGAACGGGCGTGGCATGTGCTCGGGCTCCAGCTCGCGAAGCAAGCGCACCGCGGCGATCTGGTTCCCGTTGAACATCGCATCGATCGCACGTCGGACTTTCTCCCGACGTCGTTCGTTCCACTCAGCGGCCCGCTCCCGTATCTCGGACTCGAACGCGTAAAGGCTAGGCATCTTGACCCACTTGCTCGTCGTCGTCTTGCTCGTCGTCGTCGTCCGGCTCGGGATCGACACGACGCACCGTGACAAAGCCAAGCGACGGAGGAGTGAACAGCTTTTTGGCGATGTCGCTTGCCGCGGCTCGTCCGTCGCTGGAGCCCGGAGGCGCGTCGAGCCACCGTTTCACGTCGTCGGACTCGATGAGCACGGAAGGGCCGTTGATGTCGATGTCGATGTGAACGTGTTGGCTTTCGTCGAACGGGTCTAGCCCCTTGGAGCGGAGGTGCTGCACGAACGCCGACGAGAGGAAGATGGGACCACGTAGGCTGAACTGAAGTTTTCCAAATTGGTGTTTCATGAACTTCCTTTGCTCCTTCAAAGAGACGCCCGGGCGGTGAGGCATCGTCATCGTTACCAAGGCTCCAGCTTTCACGCTCGTGCCCATCGCGCGGCATAGCGGAACGAGCGACGAAGTTTCCCAATCCGAGCGCGCTTCGATGCGGCCAAGACCTTGTGACGGATGTAGAAGAGACCCTCTAAGACGATCTCCGTATCGGTCGGGTTGTGAAACACGAACAGCAATTCTCCGCCGAGCGTTACCCCGACATTCAGTGACGCCCGCAGCTCAAAGACAGCAACGGGAACCCCGCCGATGTCGGGATCGTTCTTGCCCGAGTAGTACGGTCTCCGCCACATCCCGGGGTCGATGTGCGAGCGGCGATTCGAGATGACGTCCATCAGGCGAAGCGACTCGCAGGACGCTGGACAGACCAGCCGATCCATTCGCCCGCTCCAGTTGCAGCAAGACCATGTGACCGTTTCGGTGTGACCCGGTTTGATCTCCACTCTGGGAAAGCCGATCGCGATCTCGTTCAGCACGCCCCACCCCCAAAAATGAAGTGGTAGATCTGCGCCGTGAACGTCAGCACCGCAAGCGCCAGCGCTACGAACAACGTCTCGCTGCCTGACTTCTTCTTGTCGAGCGCTTCGATCAGCTCCTTCGCTCGTTCATCGGATAGCCCAGTCATTCGGCACGCTCCCATTCCGAGCAGCTCATCCAGCGGGTGACGCTCCACGAGCACGTTCGGCGGTGCTCCGGGCAAACCTGCTTTTCGCATCGCGCCTGGAGCTCGTCTGTTTCGAACTCGACGGGAGCAGAACGAGAGAGCCGGGCCATGCAGCTCCGAACCTCTCGCTCCTCCTCTTGGGTTTGACACTGCGCTTCGAACTGCGTGTGTGTGTGCGTGGCGCAAGCTGACGACGTGAACAACACGACGCCGGCGACGATGGATCTAACGTTCATGGTCTCTCTTTTCTCTCACTGGCAAAACGTGTGTCGCGTGCGGCATGTAGAGCGGATGCCGTGGGTCTTGGGTCGTTTTCGTCAAGCCGAGAGTGTGCGTGTGCTTGAACTTCGCCTGATGAAACACCGACTCGCGCCGGCGCATCGGGGTGAGCTTGCCCCACGCCGCGAGACGGTTCGGAAGGTAGAGCGCGACGCGGCCTAGAACGTCCAGGTTGACGCGATCCGGCGGTGGCTGCGTGCGGAGCCACGCGTCTAGATCCTTCGGGCGCGGGCTCGAAAACGCAAAGAGGTTGACGACCAGAATCGACGCGTAGCCGTTCGCGAGCGCAATGCCCCGGAGATTGCGGATCGTCGGATCGTCGCGCAGCCGAGCCCGAGAGGGGTTCAGCATACACACCGCGAGCACGCCGAGCCCTAGATCCAGCTCGGTGGGCCAGGTGCGTCCGAGCATGTAGCGGCAGCTGTCGGCGGGGTTCGTCGCACACCAGCCGGACTGGTGCGGTGAGTGTTCTTCCTTGAAGGCGAGATCCGGAAACTGATTCCGCATCGCTCGGAGGATCTCCCGGTGGTTCATGATGCCGACTCCTCCGAGAAGCACCAAGGGCGATCGACCGCGAACGCGTCGAACTGCCAAACCCCGAGCGTCGAACGCGGGGCGCACATCCTGAGTTTCGATTCCCCCTCGCGACCCTTGGCGTAGGGCTTGGCTCGGAGAGACCAGCCGACGACGTGGAGCGCGTGCCGTTGCTCCAGTCTGTCGACGGCAAAGAGACAGTGCTCGACCGCGAGCAGCTGATCCAGCGTTGGGGGGGTTCCAGTCCGGCGCTCGATGCGTTGCAGTCGAGCCGCTAGCCTGTGCTTCGGTGAGCGGTATCCGTGTCGGATGTTCTTCATGGTTGGACCTACGCCAGCACTCGCCGGTTTCTTCCCTCGCGATAGAGGCGTCGATCAAACCCCGTAAGACTCAGGGGGATCGGCCCGGGCTTTCCCTCGCCAAACGCAAGCCAGCCAGCGGAGCAGCCGATCGCGAGAGCCAGCGCCGCGGCTGTCTCGACGAACACTCGGTTCTTTTTTCCCGACTTCTCCAGCCGGGAAATTGTCGTGGGCTCGACGCCGGACGCGTCACCTAGAGCTAGTTGCGTCATGCCGGCTTTGCGCCGTGCGTAGGACAGTCGCTCCCCAAAGCTCGTCGGTATTCGTGTCGAGGTTCTTGCGCTCGTGGACATATATGCTCTCTAGCACATGATTCCGAGCTCGCGCGGCGATTCCCTACCCCCCGTCGATCACCGGCCTACAAAAGCGGTTGGCCGTCAGTGACGACGGCCCCCCGGGGTTACGTTCCCGGGTACCACCCCAGGACGCACCCCAACGCTGCGACGATTCCCGCCCCTGGTCAATCCCAACGGCTCAGAACGGGACGGAGCCGAGCGCTTTGACCCGGGCTCCGCTGGGTTCGAGCCCCAGCTCCAGGAGCTTTGCCGCATCGCCGGCGCTGTAGCCCGCTTTGCGGAGGTTTTTCAGGTGGTGCTCGTGGAGCGCTCGCTCCTCGGCCTCGTGTGCCTTCACGAGCTTTCTCAGCTGCTTCTCCGCGTGCGCCTGAGTGATGGCCAAGACCTGATCCGGGTTCTCTTCTACCCACTCGATGAACCGCTCCGCCTTCGAGGTCCGCGTTCGTCCGTCGGCGTGCTTGGTCGCTTTCGGGATCAGCCGCTTCACCCGGCGGTAGACCACGTGCAGCTCGGGGGGGAGGTCGTTCCGCACGAACTCGTCAGCCTCGTGGGCTCGTTCGAGCGCTCGGGCTCGGGCTCGCTTCTCTGCCGGCGTCAAGCTCGCTCGGTTCGCGTCGAGCAGCTCAGCGGCTTCGCGTGCCTGCGCTCGGATCTCCGCTCGACGTCGAGCCTTCTCCGTCGAGTAAGCGAGCTTCGCTTTTGCGCATCGCCCCGCACATCGAGCGCGAGCCGCGGCCCTCATCTCTTGGATACGGTGCTTCAGAGCAAGCGCGTGCTCCTCCCGAACCGCCGCGACGCGTTCTCGAGTTTTTGTGCGAGCTTTTGCGCAACTCTGCTTGAGCGCGACTAACACGCGGTCTCTCGTCCCG